>WNGF01002334.1_pt1 | contig 26688 bp, 22 predicted proteins | sample 5400641 | NCBI WGS metagenome assembly WNGF01 (sample SAMN13153371, study PRJNA577476) | soil metagenome | isolation source: 80 cm soil or saprolite under grassland replicate 2 | place: USA:California | collected 2016-06-15 | reverse complement strand
GCTAGACGGTCCGATCGGGTTTCCGAAGGCCCACCCATCTCTCCCGCCCGGCGAACGGGCAGTCAGGGTTCGAACTGAGACACTACCGGAGGGGAACATCACTTTCTTTTTGGTTGACGTCGTGTGAGAATGCCGGCCGGCGGAAGCAGTAGCAGATGCGTCGGATCCTCGTTGTCGCGGTGCTCCTGACACTTGGCTCGAGTGGTTGTCAGAGTGTGCGTTCGGTCGTTCCCGTCGATCTAGGGCCCGCCGATCTCGTCCCGCCCACCGACCCACGGCTGCTCACGACTCACGACACCGCAGTCAGAGGCATCGCGGCGATGCTGGCGCGGGACTTCGGCCTTCCCGTGCCGGAGCGGGTGACCGTGTACGTGTATGGCTCGCGGCGGGGCTTCGAAGACGGTCTGGTGCACGACGCCGACCTCTCCCCGGGGCGGGCGGCCGAGCTGGGCGAGTTCGCGGTGGGCGTCGGACGACGACGGCAGCTCCTGTTCCGCGACGACCTCACCGACCGGGGGCGCGAGTGGCTGCGTCTCGTCGCCCACGAGCTCGCCCACGTTTGCCAGATCGAGCTGGCCCACGGTGAGCGCGGGCCGGCGCAGTGGCTGAAGGAGGGCATGGCCGAGTGGGTGGCCTTCAGCGTCCTCGAGCGCCTGGGGATCGATTCGCTCGCCCAGCGCCGGGAACGGGCGCGTGCCGGGGTGGGCCGCTTGCGGGTCGTGGCGGCCGCGCGATTGGATCTCGACGCCCTCGGATCCCCCGCCGGCTTCATCGCGCGTCACCGGCGCGATGGCACGCTGGCCACCTACCAGATCTCGTTTCTCATGGTCGATCACCTCGTTGTCCGTCACGGCTTCGCCTCGGTCGTCGCGTACTTCCGCGCGTTCACCGAGAGCCGTGATCGTCAGGCCAACTTCCGGCGCGTCTTCGGACAGACGCTCACGACGTTCGAGCAGGAGTTCCTGACCGACCTCGCCACGAAGCGGCAGTGACGCACGCGTGATCGCCTTCCGTCTGATCGCCGCGGCGCTGGGGGCGATCCTGTTGCTCCCCGCCACGGCGGTACTCACGACGGCCGGGTTGCTCGTCACGATCGGCGACGTCACTCCGACGTCCGCGGTCGTCTGGACGCGCAGCGTGGCGCCCGGAGAGATCGGTGTCGAATACGGCCCGATCGGTGGGAGCCGCGCCCGGACCCGTGTGGAAGCTCGGGCGAGCGACGACCTGACCGGCAAGGTGAGGATCGAGCGGCTTCTGGCGGCGACCCGGTACGGCTATCGCGTCCGGGCACACGGCGAGAGCGCGACCGGCGAGTTCGTGACCGCGCCGGCGCCGGACGCCGACGGGCCGGCGAGCTTCGGGTGGAGCGGCGATCTCGGCGGGCAGGGCTACTGCCGCCACCGCGAGACCGGGTATCCGATCTTCGACGTGCTGACCGGGTTCCGGCTCGACTTCTTCGTGTTCCTGGGCGACACGATCTACGCCGATTCTCGCTGCGACCGCCCCGGCGACGTTCCCGGCAGCGACTTCATCGCCACGACGCTCGAAGGGTTCCGCGACAAGCACCGCTACAACCGGGCCGACCCGGCCGTGCAACGCTTCTTCCGGACGACCTCCGTCTATGCGATCTGGGACGACCACGAGGTCCGCAACGACTTCGCGGGCCCCGCCGAGCGCCTGATGCCGGCGGGCCGCCGCGCGTTCCTCGAGTACTGGCCGATCATCCCGCCTGCCGAGGACCCCGCCCGTCTCTATCGCCGTGTCCGATGGGGCGCGCGGCTCGAGCTGTTCATCCTCGACACGCGGCAATACCGGAGCGCCAACGCCGACCGGGACGGGTCGTCGAAGACGATGCTCGGCTCCGCCCAGCGCCGCTGGCTGATCGACGCGGTGACGACGTCGACCGCGCAGTGGAAGGTCGTGGTGTCGAGCGTGCCGATGTCGACGTCGAAGGGCGGTGTGCGTGACTCGTGGTCGAACGCGACGATCTTCGGCGTGCCCGAGGACGGCGTCGGCTTCGCCACCGAGCGGGACGCCATCCTCGAAGCGTTCCGGAGGTCCGGCATCAAGAACCTCGTGGTGCTGGCGGGCGACTTCCACTACGTGGAGGCTGCGCGCCTGATGCCGGCTCCCGGCTGGGTGTTTCACGAGCTGATCGCCGGACCGCTGTCGGCCCGGCACGCCCGACCCATTCCGCTCGACGACGCGCTGAACCCGCGCTCGCTCTTCGCGCGGGGCGGCACGAATAACTTCGGCCTCGTCAGCGTCGATGCCACGGGGCTGACCGTCCGGTTCGTCGCCGAGGACGGCTCGACGCTGTTCACCCACACCGTCGCCCCACGCTGAGCCAGACGAGCCCGAGGGCGACGAGCGCGGCCGCGCTCATCGCCACGCCGGCCGTCTCCGCGGCGCCTCGTTCGTAACGGAGATCGATCGTCGCCCCGGCGATGGGTGCGCGCACCTCGAGGTCACCGAGAGCTCCGCGCCGGGTCGCGACCGGCCGCCCCTCGGTGGTCGCGTGCCAGAGTGGATAGTAGGCCACGTGGGTGGATTGCCACGTCGGGGCCGCCGTCGCCGTCATCCGGAGATGCCCGGGACCGATCTCTCTCGGCAGCGACACGGCCGTCCGACGCGCGTAGATCACGAAGGGCGGGGAGACGGTGACGCGGGAAAAGACGGCGTTGTCGCGGAGGGACGGTATCCGCGGCAGATCTTCGTCGAGCATGACGACGGCGCTGACGCCGAGCCGCTCCGCGTAGCCGTTCAGCGTCTGGGCGTCCAGATCCTGCAGGGCCCGCCCGAACAGGCGGTGGCCGTCGAGGCGCTCCACGAGTTCGCGCACCGCTCCGGGGCCGGCGTCGCCGCGATAGACGAGCTTCGCGATCGGCGACGGGTGGGTAAACGTGCCATTGACGATGTCCCGCCCCGCGGCCAGCGGAGCCAGCGCGGTGACGTGCGTATGGGGACGCCACCAGTCGGAGCCGTAGACGAGAGGGACGGCGGATCGGACGAAGAGGACCCGGCCCGCGGGAGCCGCGCGCAGGGCCGACCACAACGCATCGAGCCGCATTCCGCGCTCGATCGTGTCGTAGCTCGGCCACTCTGCGGTCCGTGGCCAGAGCGTCAGCGTCTGCCCCACCGGCCCCAGCAGGGCGGCCACGACCATGACGGCGAGCGACAGCGTGACGCGCGCGCGGGGGCCCTCGCCGGCGGCGAGCGCGATCAGCCGACCGGCCACGGCCCCTGCCGCGAGCACGAACGCGAGGCAGGCGGAGTCCGCGACACGATCGGCCGGCAGCCATCGCAGGCCCAGGGGCTCGAGCCCGAGCGCATCGATGACGACGACGGCGACCATCGCCCACGGAAAGATCATCAGCAGTCCCGCGAGGGACTCGCTCGCCTGTGGCCGCAGTCCTCGGCGGGCGCCGAGCGCGGCGAGGGCGGCGAGGCCGAGCAGCAGCGGGTGCGCGGGCAGATCGCGGACCGACAACGATCCCCACGCCAGGGCGCGGGTGTGGTCGAGGCGCGCCAGGAGCGGCACCGTCCAGAACGCCGTGAGCGCGGCCCCCAGGGCGAGGGCGGCGACGGCATGGGTGAACGCCACGGGTCGGGCAGGGGCGGCTCGCCAGGCGGCGAGGAGGACGAGGACGACGGCCGCGGGCAGGTGCGCCGGATGCGTGAGCACGATGCCGGCAATCACCACACTGATCGCCCATGGGAAGCCACGGGTACCGCTCATCCATCCGGCGAGCATGAGCGGAACGAGGGGCAGGGCCGCCCAGCCGAGCCGCGCGGCTCCCATCCCGATGTGCACGCCTCCCTCGACGCCGCTGGCGAGTCCGGCCGAGAGCGTGAGCGCCACGAACGCGCCGGGGAGAGCGAGCCAGCCGTCGGCGAGAACGCGGCGAAGGACGAGCCAGACGGTGAGCACGGGCGCGAGGTACGCGAGCCAGACCAGCGTCTGATAGCTGCCGACGATCGAGATGGTCTTCCCGGAGGCCAGGTGAACGAGGGCGCCGGCGTACGCGAAGGCCGGCGGATAGAACTGCAGCTCCGGATAGCCCGCCCACCAGCCCGGATTCCACGTCCACGGAGCCCAGCCGTGCGTGACCACGTGCCAGAGCCGATAGAGCTGTCCGGGATGATCGTCGAACGCGATGAGCGAAAATCCGAGCGCCGTGGCCGCGAACGCCACGCCGTAGCCGACGACGATCGCCAGCGGAAGGAGACTCCCAAGCGTCACGCGACGATCATACGGGACCCACTTCACATGGGGGCCCCGACATGGCCCCCAAGCCCCCAGACGCATTTTCGATCATTTCATCGCTCGGCTCGCCCCCCGAGCGCGGCTCACCTCGCACGTCCACGCGGCCCGGCAAAGCCGGGCCGCTCCACGGTTAAAGGCAATGTCGGCGCTCCCTTATGATAGGTTTGACGTTCGACACGTCGCAGAACTGATTCAGGAGGGAGACAGCATGGCCGTGGTGGTACGGATCCCGACTCCGCTGCGATCGCTCACCAAGGGCAACGCCGAGGTCCAGGCCAAGGCCGGCACCGTCGATGACGTCGTGGAGGACCTCGAGCGGCAATTCCCCGGACTCCGTGAGCGCCTCGTCGACGAGAAGGGCGAGCTGCGCCGCTTCATCAATCTCTACGTCAACGAGGAAGACGTCCGCTTCCTGCAGGGCCGGACGACGGGGCTCAAGGACGGCGACACCGTCTCGATCGTGCCCGCCATCGCCGGAGGCCGCTGACCCGGATCGCCAGGCGTGACGCCGCGCGAGGCGGCCCTCACCATGTGGCGGGCGGCGCTCGCCGCCGCCGCCGTCGATCCCCTCGTTCGTTCCGTGCTGCGCCGCGATGCCGACACGCTCACGTGCGGCTCGCTGACGGTCGATCTCTCTCATGTCTCACGCGTCATCGTGCTGGGGTGCGGCAAGGCGGCCGCGGCGATGGCCGGGGCGGTCGAGGCCGTCCTCGGCGACCGGATCGTCGAGGGCTTCGTGGTCGTGAAGGACGGCTACACGCTGCCCACCCGGATCGTGGAGGTGGCCGAAGCCGGGCATCCCGTCCCCGACCGGCGAGGTCTCGCGGCCGCCGGGCGGCTCCTGTCGATGGCGGAACGGGCGACGTCGCGCGACCTCATCGTCTTCGTGGTCTCCGGGGGCGGCTCGGCGCTCCTGCCGGCTCCGGCGGCACCCGTGTCGCTCGAGCAGAAACAGGAGGTGACGCGTCTGCTGCTCGGGGCGGGGGCGACGATCGGCGAGCTCAACGCCGTGCGCAAGCATCTCTCGCGGCTCAAGGGCGGCCAGCTCGCGCGGGCCGGGGCGCCGGCGACGACCCTCACGCTCCTGCTCTCCGACGTGATCGGCGATCCTCTCGACGTGATCGCTTCGGGGCCGACGGCTCCCGACCCCTCGACCTTCGGCGATGCTCTCGAGGTCCTGGCTCGGCGGGGCGTGCTCGATCGCGTCCCCTCGACGGTGAGGGACCGGCTCGAAGCGGGGGCGCGCGGCGAGATCGCCGAGACCCCGAAGCCGGGTGACCGCCTGTTCAGCGGGGTGAAGCACGTCGTCGTCGGGAACAACCGGCTCGTCGTGGAGGCGGCGGCGGGGGCCGCGACGGCGCTCGGTTATACGGCGCGGGTCGTCTCGGCCCCGATCGAGGGGGAGGCCAGCGTCGCGGCGCCGGAACTGGTCGCGCGGGGTCGGGTGCTGTCGGCGCCCGGTTGCCTCGTCGCCGGCGGCGAAACGACGGTTACCGTGCGCGGCGGCGGACAGGGCGGGCGCTGCCAGGAGTTCGGCTTGGCCGCGGCGCTCGCCCTGGGCGAGGATGATGACCTCGTCGTGCTCGCCGGCGGTACCGACGGCACGGATGGCCCGACGGACGCCGCGGGGGCCGTCGTCGATGCCGGCACCGTGCGGAGAGGACGCGCGGCGGGGCTCGAAGCCGCCCGGGCCCTCGCCGACAACGACGCGTACACGTTTCTGAGCGCGGCCGGAGATTTGCTGGTGAGTGGCCCGACGAATACCAATTTACTGGATCTCTATATCGTCATTCGCCCGGGTGCCACTCGGATGGGCGAAACGGTCTAACTCAGCGAAAAGCGATTCACGACAACCGTTCAACCACAGGGTTATCCACCGGTCGATCACAAACGCGGTGGAAAAGTGCCCCCGCCCGCCATGTTATTCTTCCTTCGATGTCTCCCACGAATCTGATCGGTCTCCTCCCTTCCGAGCTCGAGGATCTCGCCGTCGAGCTGGGCGCCTCGCGGTATCGGGGCCGACAGCTCGCGACGTGGATCTACCGGAAAAACGTCGTCGATCTCGAGTCCATGACGGATCTGGCCAAGGACTTCAAGGCGGCGCTGAGCGAGCGAGCGGTGGCGACGCTGCCCGACGTGGAGCGCGTGACCCCCTCCCAGGACGGCAGCCGCAAGCTCGTCCTCCGCTTGGCCGACGGCGGCCGCGTCAGCGCCGTGCTGATGCCCGATGAGGACCGGATCACGCTGTGCCTGTCCACGCAGGTCGGCTGTGGCTATGGCTGCGCCTTCTGTCTGACGGGCACGATGGGGCTCGGGCGCAATCTGACGGCGGGGGAGATCATCGGCCAGGCGATGGTCGCGAACCGCCTCCTCGAGGAGCACCGTGTCACGCACCTGGTGTTCATGGGGATGGGGGAGCCTCTGGCCAACTACGAGGCGGTGGTGACCTCGCTCAGGATCCTCACCGATGCCAAGCTGGGTCTCGGTTATTCGCCGCGCCGCATCACGGTCTCGACCGTCGGCCTCGTCAAGGGGATCGAGCGCCTCGGCCGCGAGAACCTGAAGGTCAATCTCGCGATCTCCCTTCACGCCGCCGACGACGAGACCCGCGGCCGCCTCATGCCCGTGAACCGGTCGTGGAACCTCGACGCGCTCATGACGGCCGTACGCAAGTACCCGCTCGCCCCGCGCCAGCGGGTGTTCTTCGAGTACGTCCTGCTCGACGGCGTGAACGATTCGCTCGACGACGCGGCGCGCCTGGCCCGACTCCTGCGTGGCGTGCGCGGGAAGGTGAACCTCATCCCGTTCAACGACTGGCAGGGGGCCGGCTTCAGCCGACCGCCGATCGCGCGCATCCTCGCGTTCCAGTCCCTGCTCCTCGACGCCGGCATCACCACCACCGTGCGCTGGAGCAAGGGGGAGGATATCGGGGCGGCCTGCGGCCAGCTCCGGGAGTCGGTCCCCGCGTGACCCCGCCGACCGTGGCGTTCGCGACGCTCGGCTGTCGGTTGAACCAGGTCGACACCCATGAGCTCCAGGGCATCCTCGAAGCGCGCGGATTCCGGACGGTGCCGTTCGCCGAGCGCGCCGACGTGGTGATCGTCAACACCTGCACGGTCACGGCGCGCGCCGACTTCTCGGACCGGCAGATGATCCATCGGGCGAGCCGCGTCAGTCCCGACGCGCACATCGTCGTCACCGGCTGCTGGGCCCAGACGAGCCCGGACGTCGTTGCCGGCGTGTCCGGCGTCGACCTCGTCGTCGGCAACGGCGACCGGCACCGCTTGCCCGATCTGCTCTGGCGGCTCGTGGAGCGGGAGAAGGCTCGAACCGGGCCGCCGGAGGTCCACGTCGGCGGCCTGGCGACGGCGGGCCCGCTGCCTCCGGCGCCGGCCGGACAGCTTCCCGCCCGCTCGCGCGCCTTCCTCAAGGTCCAGGACGGTTGCCGGCATCGCTGCGCCTTCTGTGTCGTCCCGTCGGCGCGGGGCGCCAGCCGTAGCCGGGCCGTCGGGCTCGTGCTCGAGCACGCGCGGGGCCTCGTCGCTGCCGGTCACCCCGAGATCGTGCTCACCGGGATCGACCTGGGCCACTACGGCGCCGATCTCCTGCCGCGAACGACGCTCGCCGGGCTGCTCGGGCGGCTGGTCGCGATCCCCGGCCTGCGCTGGATCCGGATGTCGTCGATCCTGCCGGCGTATTTCACGCCCGATCTGCTCGACGTCGTCACGGGCTCTCCGTCGATCGCGCCCCATCTGCACGTGCCGCTCCAGAGCGGGAGCGACCGCGTGCTCCGCCGGATGCGCCGCCCGTACACGGTGGCGATGTACCGCGCTCTCGTGGAGCGTCTGGCGATAGCCATTCCGCGGCTCGGTCTCGGTGCCGACGTTATCGCGGGGTTTCCGGGAGAGAGCGAGGCGGACTTCGCCGAGACCGTGGCGGCGGTCGAGACCCTGCCGGTGACGTATCTGCACGTGTTTCCGTACTCCGATCGCCGCGGTACCGAGGCGGCGCGGCTCGCGGACCACGTGCCTGCACGCGTGATCCGCGAGCGCAGTCGTCGTCTGCGGGCGCTCGGCGCCGCCAAGAGCCTCGCGTTTCGTCGCGGTCTCGTGGGCGGCATGGAGGAGGCGCTCGTCCTGCACACCCGCGACCGTCGGGACGGCCGCCTCGTCGGGCTCACGGGCAACTACGTCGAGGTCCGCTTCGACGGCGACGCGACGCTCATGGGCGCGCTGGCGCGCGTTCGCGTCACCGCGGCGACAGCGGCGGGGACGGAAGGCGCGGCCGCGTGAGCGAGGCGGCGATCGGGATCATCGGGGGCAGCGGTCTCTACGAGCTGCCCGGGTTGACGGACGTGCGGTGGCGGCGGGTCCGGACACCGTTCGGCGATCCCTCCGACGAGTACTGCGTGGGGCGCATCGGCGCGCAGCGCGTCGTCTTCCTGGCCCGACACGGCCGCGGCCATCGGATCGCGCCGACCGATCTGAACTTCCGCGCCAACATCTGGGGGCTGAAGTCCCTCGGCGTCGAGTGGGTGATCGCCATCTCCGCCGTCGGCAGCATGAAGGAGCACATCCGGCCGCTCGATCTCGTCATCCCCGACCAGTTCTTCGACGCGACGAAGCGACGCGTCTCGACGTTCTTCGGCGAGGGCATCGTCGGGCACATCGGGATGGCCGAGCCGATCTGCCCGCAGCTGGCCACGCTCCTCGAGAAGGCCGCCCGTCAGAGCGGGGCGACCGTCCATCGGGGCGGCACGTACCTGTGCATCGAGGGCCCGCAGTTCTCCACCCGCGCGGAGTCCCGCATCTACCGGACGTGGGGCGTGGACGTGATCGGGATGACGAACGTGCCCGAGGTCAAGCTCGCTCGCGAGGCCGAGCTCTGCTATGCGACGCTCGCCATGGCCACGGACTACGACGTGTGGCACGACACGCATGCCGCGGTCTCGGTGGACGTGGTCGTCAAGACGCTCCTGCAGAACGTGGCCACGGCCAAGGACGTCCTGGCGCGCGCGATCCCGGACATCGCTCCGCCCCGCGCCTGCGACTGCCCGCATCTCCTGAAGAACGCGATCATCACGGACCCCAAGGCCTTCCCGATGACCGCGCGCCGCCGCCTCGAGCTGATCATCGGCAAGTACTTTCCCCCGGAGCGCAAGGGGCGGGTGCGTGCCTGAGCTCCTCGTCGTCGGCTCCGTCGCGCTCGACAGCGTCGCCACGCCCTTCGGCGCGGTGCGGGAGGCGCTGGGCGGCTCCGCGACGTACTTCGCGTACGCGGCGAGCTTCTTCACCGGTATCCGGCTGGTCGCCACGGTCGGCGAGGATTTTCCCAAGGAGCACCTCGAGCTGTTGCGCGGGCGGGGCGTCGATCTCTCCGGCCTGCAGATCTCCGACGGACGCACGTTCCGGTGGAAAGGGGAGTACGGCTACGACCTGAACGAGGCCAAGACCCTCGACACCCAGCTCAACGTCTTCGCCCACTTCAAGCCCGTCCTCGCCCCCCCGCTGCGGCGGGCGCCCTATCTGTTCCTCGCCAACATCGACCCCGTCCTGCAGCTCGACGTGCTCCGGCAGATGGACGAGCGCCCGCGGCTCGTCGCGCTCGACACGATGAACTTCTGGATCCAGGGAAAGAAGGCCGACCTCCTGCGTGTCCTCCGCGAGGTCGACGTGGTGACCATCAACGACGGCGAGGCCCGGCAGCTCGCGGGCGAGCCCAACCTCATCCGCGCCGCGCGCGCGATCGCCGCCATGGGACCGAAGACCGTGGTCGTCAAGCGTGGGGAGTACGGCGCGCTGATGCTGTGCGCCGGGCTCTTCTTCATGGCGCCCGCGTTCCCGCTCGACTCGGTCTACGATCCGACCGGGGCCGGCGACACCTTCGCGGGCGGCTTCGTGGGCCATCTCGCCGCCACGGATCGGGTCGATCCAGCCACCCTGCGACGCGCCGTCGTCTATGGCTCCGTCATGGCGTCGTTCACCGTCGAGGACTTTTCTCTCAACCGGCTCACCCGGCTGACGTCGGAGGAGATCGGCGCCCGCTACGACGCTTTCCAGGATCTCACGCGGGTGGAGGCATGACGCCCGAGGCGAAGTACGCGCGGCTGCTCGAGGTGCTCCGCGGGCTCGAGAGCGCCGTGGTGGCGTTCTCGGGGGGCGTGGACTCCACGTTCCTGGCCCGCGCGGCCCACGAAGCCCTCGGCGATCGAGCCCTGCTCGTCACCGCCGATTCGGAGACGTATCCGGCCAGCGAGCTGGCCGCGGCGCGGGAGCTGGCCCGGTCGCTCGGCATGCGCCACGTCGTCGTCGCCACGCGAGAGCTGGACAACCCCGACTACGTCCGGAACCCCGCCAACCGCTGCTTCTTCTGCAAGGAGGAGCTGTTCACGACGCTGGCGCCGATCGCCGCGCGCGAGGGCGTCCGCGAGATCGTCTACGGCGCCAACGTGGACGACCTCGGCGACCATCGCCCGGGAATGGACTCGGCGCGCCAGCGGGGCGTGCGCGCGCCGCTCATCGAGGCCGGGCTCGGCAAGGCGGAGATCCGCGAGCTCTCGCGGGCGCTCGGGCTGCCGACCTGGGACAAGCCGTCGTTCGCCTGCCTGTCATCCCGGTTCCAGTACGGCGATCGGATCACCGCCGAGAACCTGCGTCGGGTCGATGCCGCCGAGGAGCACGTGCGCGCGCTCGGCTTCCGGCAGTTCCGCGTGCGCCATCACGATCGTCTCGCCCGTCTCGAGATCCCCCTCGACGAGATGGGGCGCCTGTGGGAGGAGGGGCGGCGGGAGGCGATCGTCGCGCGCTTCCGCGAGCTCGGGTACCTCTACGTCGCCGTGGATCTCGCGGGCTTTCAGTCAGGGAGCGCCAACTTGCTCCTCGGCCTCAAGCGGCCGGCCGCCAATGGATAGAGACACCATCCGCCGGGTCCTCGACGACGTGAGCGCGGGCCGGCTCGACGTGGACGCGGCGATGGCTCGATTGCGCGGGCTGCCCTACGAAGACCTGGGGTTCGCGAAGATCGATCACCACCGGGCATTGCGTGGCGGCGCCGCCGAGGCCGTGTTCTGCCCGGGCAAGGCCCCCGAGCAGGTGGTGGCGATCGTCGCGCGCCTGGCCGAGCATCATCCCAACGTGCTGGCGACCCGCGCCGACGCCGCGGTGGCGGCCGCCGTGGCGGCGGCCGGACTCTCGCACACCTATCATCCGGCGTCGAGGCTGCTCGTCGTGCGTCCCGAATTCGTCGAGGGCGTGGGCCTGATCGTCGTGGCGTCGGCCGGAACCGCCGATCTCCCCGTCGCCGAGGAGGCGGCGCTGGTCGCGGAAGCGCTCGGCAACCGCGTCGAGCGACTGGCCGACTGCGGTGTCGCCGGCCTGCATCGCCTCCTCGCCCACCATGACGTCCTCGTCGAGGCGAACGCGATCGTCGTCGTCGCGGGTATGGAGGGTGCTCTGCCGAGCGTGGTCGCCGGCCTGATCGACCGCCCCGTGATCGCCGTGCCGACGAGCGTCGGCTACGGCGTGTCCCTTGGCGGCATCGCCGCCCTCCTCGCCATGCTCAACTCGTGCGCACCCGGCGTGTCCGTGGTCAACATCGACAACGGCTACGGTGCCGCGCATCAAGCAAGTCAGATCAATCGTTTAGCCGTCAAAATCAGATAGTTCGCTCGAATGCGTCTCGCCTATTTCGACTGTCCGAGCGGGGCGGCGGGCGACATGATCATGGCCGCCCTCATCGACGCGGGCGCGCCCGTGGATCGCCTGCGCAGCGAGCTCGACAAGCTCGGGCTCGGGGGCTGGGAGCTACGCGTTCGTGAGGTGAAGAGGGGCGCCTTCCGCGCCACCAAGGTCGACGTCGTGATCGATGCCGCAAGTCATCGGGTGCACCGATCGCTCGGCGACATCCTCTCCATCCTCGATGCCAGCGGCCTCGCGCCGGACATCAAGATGAAGGCGGGGCGAGTCTTCACCCGCCTGGCGGACGCCGAGGCGCGCGCCCACGGCAGCACGCGCGAGGACGTTCACTTCCACGACGTGGGCGCGGTCGACGCGATCGTGGACGTCACCGGCGGCGTCCTGGCGCTCTCGCTCCTCGGAGTCCAGGCGGTGCACTGCTCGCCGCTGCCCGTCGGGGGAGGGTGGGTCGATGGCGCTCACGGCCGGATCCCCGTGCCGGGCCCGGGAACGGCCGAGCTGCTCAAGGGCTTCCCCGTGGTCGACACGGGGATCCGGGCCGAGCTGGTGACACCGACGGGGGCGGCGATCCTCACGACGCTGGCGACGGCCGCGGGGCGGATGCCGTCGATGACGGTCGGTGCCGTGGGGTATGGGGCGGGGACGATGGAGCTTCCGGGAACGCCGAACGTGCTCCGCTGCTTCGTGGGGGAGGCGGCCGAGGATCCGGGGGACGAGACCATCGTCCAGGTCGAGACCACGATCGACGACATGTCGCCCCAGCTCTATGAGCCGCTGATGGAGCGGCTCTTCGCCGCCGGCGCCCTGGACGTCTTCCTGACCCCGGTGATCATGAAGCGCGCGCGACCGGGGGTCGTGCTGACGGCGCTGTGTGCGCCGGAGGGCGTGGCGGCGCTGTCGCGCGTGCTCTTCGAGGAGTCCAGCACCATCGGCGTCCGCTGGTCGGAGCGGCGACGGGCGCGGCTCGAGCGCGAGATGATCGCCGTGCAGACGGCCTACGGCACCATCTCGTGCAAGATCTCCCGGCTCGATGGCCGGGTCGTCACCATCACGCCCGAGTTCGCGGAGGTGGCCAGGATCGCGACCGCCAACTCGCTGCCGGTCCGCGAGGTGCTCGACCAGGCGCGCGCCGACGCTCGGCGCGTACTCGGCGGGATGAGGCCTCCTTCCGTCGCCTGATCCTCGGGAGTGACGCTCGAGGGCGGTGTCACGTCATCCTGTCCATACGTTGGACACCGTTTTGCCTACCGCTCCGCTCCAAACATTCGATAAGGCTCAGCTCCCCGGTCACCGTCCAGATGGAACGGCGGTTGCGTATGGCTCAGAAGCGGCGGCGCCGGACCAGCCGATTTCGCAAAGGGCCGCACGTCCGCCGGAACGGGAGGTCCTTATGTCCCTGGTCATGCGTGTCGCGCTTGCGGGCCTCATCGTCGCCGCCGTCACCGCCCTGGCCGCCCTCTCGCTCAGCGTTTGAGCTAGGGGCGAGTGTCCGTCGACGCGAGCGAGCGTCCGCTCGCTCGGTAACCGAAACAGGGGGTTTGGGGGGTGCGTCGCGCACCCCCAACTCATTTGAGAAAGCGGGTCAGGATGTAGAAGAGGATGGTCGAGAGGAGCATCGTGGCGGGGAGCGTCAGGATCCACGCCAGGCCGATCTTCTTGACCGTCGACATCTGCACGCCCGAGCCGCGCGCGGTCATCGTTCCCGCCACGCCGGAGGAGAGCACGTGGGTCGTGCTCACCGGCAGGCCCCCGTAATCGGCGAGTGAGATCGTCGCCATAGCCACCACTTCCGCGGAGCTGCCCTGGGCCGGCGTGAGATCCGTCTTGCCGATCTTCTCGCCCACGGTGATCACGATCCGCTTCCATCCCACCATGGTCCCGATGCCCAGGCAGATCGCCGAGATCGCGAGCACCCACGTGGGCGCGTACTCGGTCACGCGCAGGAGCGCCTTCGACGATTCGCCGATCTCCTTGCGGTCGGCGTCGGTGGCCGCGGCCGTCGCCGCGCCCGTCACGGCCAGGATATCGGCGCGGAGCTGCGCGCGGTCGCTCGCCGGGATGTCGGCGATCACGTACGCTCGCGACAGCATGTCCGTCACGCGCCGAGCGGCGGCGGCCGTCGAGTCTCCCGGACCGCCGCGCTGGCCGATCCTCGCCTCGAGCTGACTGGCCGCCGCGCGCGCCTGGACCAGCTCGCCCGAGGTCAGCTCGGGATTCACGGCGAAGACCGCGGGTGCCAGGCTCATCAGGACCAGCATGAACAGGCCGATCGTCTTCTGGCCGTCGTTGCTCCCGTGGGCGAAGCTGACGCCCGCGCACGTCACGGTGAGCACCCCGCGGAGCCACATCGGCGGGGTCTCCCCGGGCGGCAAGTCGTGCAAGCGGGGGTTCTTCGAGATCCAGCGGACGATCCGGTACAGGAGGTACGAGAGCAGGAATCCGAGCGCGGGCGAGATCAGCAGGGCGAGGCCGACGGAGGTCACGGCGTGCCAGTTCAGGACTCCGCCATGAGCACGGTCGGTGATCCAGATGTCGGCGATGCCGACGCCCAGGAGCCCGCCCACGAGCGAGTGTGAGCTCGACACGGGGATCCCGAGCAGCCACGTCGCCACGTTCCACGCCAGGGCGGCCAGGAGCGGGCTCAGGATCAGCGCCACCTCGAGCCTCGTGTCCAGGCTGGCCAGGAGGCTGATGGGCAGGAGGTGGACGAAGGCGAAGGCGACGGCGGTGCCGCCCAGGAACACGCCCAGGAAGTTCCAGATCGCCGACCAGACGACGGCGAGGGGGGCTTTCATCGACCGCGTGTAGATGATCGTGGCGACGGCGTTGGACGTGTCATGGCAGCCGTTCACGGCCTCGAAGGCCAGCGCGAGGGCGAAGGCGATGAACAGGAGGGCGACGGTCGTCGGGTCGAGGGCCAGCTGCGGCACGAGGCGACGAGTCTTACCGTGACGGGGAGGGTGGCGTCAAGAATGGAGTGGCCGTTGACAGCGCTCCGCCATGGTCTTACGCTCTGACGCCACAAGACAGCCTTCGCCGGCCCGAATACCCCCAAGACGCCTGGAGGACGAGTCGTGAAACTGCCAGTGAAGATGACGATCAACGGCCAAGCGGTCAGTCACGAGGTGGAGCCACGCCTGCTGCTCGTCCATTACATCCGCGAGAACGTCGGGCTCACCGGCACTCACGTCGGCTGCGACACGAGCCAGTGTGGGGCCTGCACCATCATCAAGGACGGCCAGGCCGTGAAGGCGTGCAACCTGTTCGCCGTGCAGGCCGACGGCGCCAACATCATGACGATCGAGGGCCTGGCCAAGAACGGCGAGCTGCACCCGATCCAGCAGGGCTTCTGGGAGAAGCACGGGCTGCAGTGTGGGTTCTGCACGCCGGGCATGATCCTGGCGGCCTACCAGATGCTCGAGCGGTACCCGCGGCCGAGCGAGGAGCAGATCCGCCATCAGCTCGAGGGCAACCTCTGTCGCTGCACCGGCTACCACAACATCGTCAAGGCCATCCAGTGGGCCGCCGAGACGATGGGCGCCAAGAAGTAGCTAGGAGAAGAAGTAGCTAGCAGAAGAAGTAGCTAGCAGAAGAGGAAGAGGGGTAGTCCATGGCCAGCGCGACTGAAGAGCGCCTGTTCGGCAAATCGATCAAGCGGCGCGAGGACCCGCGGTTCATCACGGGCCGCGGTCATTACACCGATGACCTGAAGCTCGAGGGGCTCACGTACGCGGCCTTTGTCCGGAGCCCGCACGCACGCGCGCGCATCCGTGCCATTGACATCGCGGCCGCCAAAGGCCATCCCGGGGTGGTCGCCATCTTCACCGGCAAGGACATGACAGGCGTCAACTCCCTGCCGTGTGGCTGGCTCCTACCGGAGCTGAAGGTGCCGGCGCACCCGCCACTCGCCACGGACGTCGCTCAGTACGTCGGCGATCCCGTCGCCGTGGTGATTGCGAGCGATCAGGAGACGGCCCTCGATGCGGCGGAGAAGGTCCGCGTCGACTGGGAGGTGTTGCCGTCCGTGACGGGCACCGAGAAGGCCGCGGGGAAGGGTGCGCCGCAGCTCCACGAGGTGGCGCCGAACAACGTCGCGTTCCGGTGGCAGATCGGCGACGCCGCCGCGACCGACGCCGCCTTCAAGACGGCGGCCACGGTCGTCAAGAAGCGCATCGTCAACCAGCGCCTGGTGGCCAACGCCATGGAGCCGCGGGCCTGCGTGGCGCGGTACGAGGCGGCCACCGACGAGCTGACCCTGTGGGTGACGTCCCAGAACCCGCACGTCCACCGGCTCTTGATGACGGCGTTCGTGCTTGGCATCCCCGAGCACAAAGTGCGGGTGATCGCGCCGGACGTGGGCGGAGGTTTCGGCTCGAAGATCTTCCTCTACAACGAGGAGACGGTCTGCTCGTGGGCTTCACGGAAGATCCAGCGGCCGATCCGGTGGACGGCGACCCGCCGGGAGGCATTCCAGACCGACGCGCACGGCCGTGATCACATCACCGACGCCGAGCTGGCGCTGTCGAAGGACGGCAAGATCCTCGGTCTGCGCGTCAAGACCATCGCCAACCTGGGCGCCTATCTCTCGACGTTCGCGCCGGCGGTGCCGACGTACCTCTACGGCACCCTGCTCAACGGCGTCTACGAGATGGGGGCGATCCACGCCGAGGTCACGGGCGTCTTGACCAACACGACTCCGGTCGACGCCTACCGCGGTGCCGGGCGCCCCGAGGCCGCGTACCTGATCGAGCGGATGGTGGAAGCCGGCGCGGCCGCGCTCAAGATGGACACGGTGGAGATCCGCAAGCGGAACTTCATCCCGAAGTTCGCCGACGGCTACCAGACGAAGGTCGCGCTCAGCTACGACAGCGGCGATTACGCCGCCGCCTTCGACAAGCTGCTCGGCATGCTCGATCTCAAGAAGTTCCGCAGCGAGCAGGAGGCCGCTCGCAAGCAGGGCCGCCTCCTGGGTGTCGGCTTCTCGACGTACATCGAGGCCTGTTCGATCGCGCCGTCCAAGGTCGTCGGTGCCCTGGGCGCCCAGGCGGGGCTCTACGAGTCCGGGGCAGTGCGGGTCCATCCGACGGGGAAGGTGAGTGTCTTCACGGGGTCGCACTCCCACGGCCAGGGCCACGAGACGACGTTCAGCCAGCTCGTGGCCGACCAGCTCGGCATCCCGATGGACGACATCGACATCATCCACGGCGACACGGGCCGGGTCGCGTTTGGCATGGGGACGTACGGCAGCCGCTCGGCGTCCGTCGGCGGCACGGCCATCCTGATGTCGCTCGACAAGATCAAGGAGAAGGGCAAGAAGATCGCGGCGCACCTGCTCGAGGCGTCGGCGAAGGACATCGAATACGCCAACGGTAAGTTCCAGGTGAAGGGCGCGCCGGACAAGGCCATCCCGTTCGGCCAGGTTGCGCTGACGGCGTACGTGCCGCACAACTATCCGGAGGGGCTCGAGCCGGGACTGGACGAGACCAGCTTCTACGATCCCTCGAACTTCTGCTTCCCCTTCGGCGCCCACGCCTGCGTGGTGGAGGTCGACCGTGACACCGGTCATGTCGAGCTCCTCCGCTACATCGCGGTGGACGACGTCGGCAACGTCATCAACCCCATGATCGTCGACGGCATGGTGCACGGCGGCATCACCCAGGGCGTGGGGCAGGCGATGTGGGAGGGCGCGGTCTACGACGACGCGTCCGGACAGCTCGTGACCGGCACCATGATGGACTACGCGGTCCCCAGGGCCGCCATGCTGCCGATGTACGAGACCGACCGCACGGTGACGCCAACGCCGGTGAATCCGCTCGGCATCAAGGGCGCGGGTGAGACGGGGACGATCGCGGCGACGCCCGCCGTCGTCAACGCCGTGGTCGACGCGCTGGCCCCGCTGGGGATCGACCACATCGAGGTCATGCCGCTCACCGCTCAGAGAATGTGGCAGGCGATTCAGGGCGCCACGGGCGCCAAGGCATAGGAGAGGACCCATGTACCCAGCCGCCTTCGAGTATCACACCCCGACGACCGTGAAGGACGCCCTCGGGCTTCTCGGCAAGCTCGGGGACGACGCCAAGATCCTCGCCGGGGGGCACAGCCTCATCCCCATGATGAAGCTGCGCTTGGCCCAGCCCAAGCACCTCGTGGATCTGCGCAAGGTGCCCGGCCTCGCGGGAATCAAGGAGGACAAGGGCGCGCTCGCCATCGGCGCGATGACCACCCACTGGCAGGTCGAGTCCTCCGACCTGGTGAAGTCCAAGCTTCCCGTGCTGTGCGACGTCGCGGGAATCATCGGGGATCCGGCCGTGCGGAATCTGGGAACGGTCGGGGGGTCGCTCGCGCACGCCGATCCGGCGGCGGACTGGCCGGCGATCATGATCGCGCTCGGCGCCGAGATGGTCTGCGAAGGCCCCAAGGGTCGACGCACGGTGAAGGTGGACGACTGGTTCAAGGGGCTCATGGCGACGGCGCTCGGTGACGACGAGCTCCTCGTCGAGGTGCGCGTGCCGCTCCTCGCCGCGGGCAGCGGCGCCGCCTACATGAAGTTCCCGCATCCGGCCTCGCGCTTCGCCGTCGTCGGCGTGGCGGCCGCGGTGACGCTCGACAAGCAGGGCACCTGCACGAAGGCGAGCCTCGGCGTGACCGGGGCCGGCACCAAGGCCGTGCGCGCCAAGGGCGTCGAGGCGGGATGCACGGGCAAGAAGCTCGATGCGCCGACCATCGAGGCCGCGGCGCAGAAGGCCGCCGACGGGGTCGACGTGCAGGCCGACCTTCAAGGCTCCGTCGAGTACAAGAGCCACCTGTGTCGCGTGTTTGCAAAGCGCGCGCTCACCGAAGCGGTGAAGCGCGCCCAGTAGCTCCGCCCCTCACCCCTCCCCGCGCGGGGAGGGGTGAGGTCAGCTCCAGCGCGAATCCGGCAGGTAGGCTTCCCTCCACAGCTCGAACACCAGCAGTTGCCAGAGGACTTTCCGGTGATCGCTCCGGCCGGTCAGGTGTTCGGCGACGAGCCGCGTGACGGCCGCGGGGGCGAAGAGCCCGGCGCGGCGTAGCCGATCGGGATGGAGCGTCTGCTCGAGGACCGGCCGGAGCGGGCCCCGGAGCCACTGGGCGATGGGCACACCGAAGCCCTGCTTGCGCCGCTCGAGGATCGCATCGGGCAGGCGGCCGGCGAGCGCGCGCTTGAGCACGTGCTTGGTCGTCCAGCGTCGGAGCTTCAGCGCGGGCGGCATGGCGCAGACGAGCGCCACGAGCTCGGGATCGAGGAAGGGCGCCCGCGCTTCCACCCCACAGGCCATCGTCGCCCGGTCCATCTTCACGAGCGTCTGCCCGGCCAGATAGAGCTTGCAGTGGTGATAGATCAGGCGGTCGACGGGATCGTCCGTCGGCGCGTCCGCCATGATCTCCGCGAGATCTCCGTAGGGATCGAAGCCCGCCAGGGCGGTGCCGACATCGGGTGAGAGCAGGTCGCGTTGCTCCGGCGGCGTGAGGCCTCCCATCATGACCTGGGCGGCGACGTCGGGTGGATGGACAGCGCCGCGGAGGAATTGCTTGAGGAGAAAGCTCGGGCTGCCGTAGCGCGTCCCGCTGGGAAGCGCCCCGATCACGCCCGTGGCGGCGCGCAGGACAGGAGCGGGGAGCCGGTTGATCGCCGCCATCGGAGCGAGCGCGAGGAACGTCGGATACCCACACAAGAGCTCGTCTCCGCCGTCGCCGCCGAGCGCCACCGTCACCGTCGCGCGCGTCTGCCGCGCCAGGTGAAGGGTAGGCAGGAAGGCGGGATCCGCCAGCGGCTCATCGAGCAGGCCGCCCAGACGGGTGAGCAATGCGGCCGCGTCCGACGCGGTGAACGTGAACTGGTGATGCTCCGTGCCCAGACGCTCGGCGATGGCCCGCGCGAAGCGCTCCTCGCTGTAGCTGGCTTCGTCGAAGCCCATCGAAAACGTCTGCAGCCGACACTCCGGGGCGACGGCGACGGCGGCGGCGGTGACCGCGCCGGAGTCGATCCCGCCGCTCAGGAACACGCCCACGGGCACGTCGCTGACCAGCCGGTGGCGTACCGAGACACACAGACCTTCCCACAGCTGCTCCGCCCACGCCTCGATTCGCCCGTCGCCTCGCCTCGGCGCGCCGAACGGGAGATCCCAGTAACGGCTCACGCGGGTCTTGCCGGCGGCCACGGTGAGGGAATGCCCGGGCGGTAGCTTGAACACGCCCTCCAGGATCGTGTGGGGATCCGGCAGATACCCGCTCGTGAGATAGCGGGACAGGCCGCGAAGGTCGAGGGCGCGACCGATCTCGGGATGCGCGACGAGCGCGCGCAGCTCCGAGCCGAAGACCAGCCAGCCGCCGCGCTCCGCATAGTAGAACGGCTTTTCGCCCATGCGATCCCGCGCCGCGAAGAGCGTCTGCCGCTCGGCATCCCACAGGACGAACGAGAACATGCCGTTGAAGTGGGCGAGGCAGTCCTCGCCGAACTCCTCCCACGCGTGGACGATCACCTCGGTGTCCGAGCTCGTGGCGAACCGATGGCCGCGCTCGCGCAGCATCGCGGCGAGGCGACGGTAGTTGTAGATCTCGCCGTTGAGGATGGCGTGGACGGTGCCGGTCTCGTTCGCGATCGGCTGACGCCCGGTGGCGAGATCGATGATCTGCAGTCGACGGTGGCCCAGCGCGACGGGGCCATCCACGAAATACCCTTCGTCGTCGGGGCCGCGATGACCGAGCGTCGCCGTCATCCGCCGCACGATGGCGAGATCGGCGGCCCGGTGATCGAGCGAGAGGAAGCCGCTAAGACCGCACACGCGTTCCCCGCGGCGTCAGGAGGGCACGGAAAAACCGGCAGGCTGCGCGGTAGACTCGCATAGGATGGGACCCGGGCGTGTCACGTGAAGCGCAATTTTATCGGAGATCGGATGGAGGATCAACGCTGGCGGCTGCTCGCGCTGGCGCCGTTGTTCGTCGCCGCCGTGCTGTTCTTGCCCTCGATCGGCGCGCGTCTGATCTACCTCGGCGACGAGGCGCGGTATGCGCTGCTCGCCCGGAACATGGTGCAGACTGGAGACTGGCTCGTCCCGCGGATCGGCAGTGAGGTGCACCTGGAGAAGACGCCGCTCTTCATCTGGAGTATCGCCGCGCTTTCCCTGGCCTGTCGCAACGTCAACGAGCTGACCGCCGTGTTACCCTCCGCCATCAGTGGCATCGTGGGAGTGGGGATGACGATGCTGCTGGGACGCTCGATGTTCGGCCCCAGGGCCGCCGTGCTCGCCGGGCTCGTGCTGGCGACGACGTGGGGATACTTCTGGCACGCGCGCCTCGCCCTGGCGGACATGATGGTGACGGCCTTCGTCGTCGCGGGCGGCGCGGCGTTCTGGGCCGCCGTCGGCCGGGCCGGCCAGCGACGCCTGCCCATGGCGCTCTTCTGGCTCTGCCTCGGGCTGGCCCTCTCGGCGAAAGGGCCTGCCGGCCTCATGCCGCTGCTGCCATGCGGGGCCTTCCTCGTCGCCGACCTCGGCTGGCCCGGCCTCCGCAAGCTGCGGCCGCTGACGGGCCTCGCCGTCGTCGCGGTGATCTCCGTGCCGTGGGCGCTGGCCTTCGCCTTCCAGCCCGAGACGAGCTACGTGCAGAGCGTGCTCGTCGAGGACTTCCTGGCCCCGCGCCTGCGCGGCTGGGGCCAGCCGTCTGAGGTGCTCTGGGCGCTCGGTCCGATCGGCGTCGGGTTCATGCCGTGGACGCCGTTTCTTCCCTCCGCGGTGCGCCACGGCTGGTGGAAGACGGAGGGCGACGACACGCGTCGTGCGTTCCGGTTCCTGGTCTTCTGGGTGCTCGCGTACGTCATCGTCATCACGCTGATGCCGCACAAGCGAGACCGGTATCTGCTGCCGACCTACCCGGCGCTCGCGCTCATGGTCGGCTGGCTGTGGGACCGCTGGATGAGCCGACCGACGTCGGGCGCGCTTCGCCTCCACGGCGGCGTCTGGGCCGCCCTGGCCGCGCTCGGCGCCGCGGCGATCGTGCTGCCGCTCCGCGCCCGTCCGGAGCTGGCCGTGCTCGTCCCGCCGACCCTCGGGACGAAGCTGGTGCTCGTCGGCCTCCTCGTGGCCGCGGCGGCGCTGATCGTGATCGCCGCCATGTCCGGGCGTCCACTCGCGATGTTCCTGGCCGTCTGCATCCCGATGGTGCTGATCCTCGCGTACGAGACGCGGATCTCCGTCGCCGGGCACAACCGGACGTACGACATCAAGGCGCTCGCCGAGCGACTCGTCGACCGCGCGACGCCGGACACCGAGTTCGTGACGTACCGCTACCAGGCGCTCGCGCTGCAGTTCTACGCGGGGCGGACGGTCAAGCGGGCGCGAGATGTCGCCGAGCTCACGGGGATGGTGTCGACCGGGCGGCCCGTGTACGTCGTCGCCGAGGAGCGAGACTGGCGTGAGCTGGGGGACCTCGCCGGCAAGACGTGGACGGCGGTGGACCAGGCCCACGTCGACGGTCGATGGATCTCCGTGCGCAGCCCCGCGCAGCGATGATGAATTCCCGCCCGGCGCTCTCCATCGTGCTGCCCGTCTACAACGAAGCGGACAGCCTCGGCCCGCTGTGGACGGAGCTGGCCGAGATCCTGCCGACCCTCGCGGAGTCCGCGGAGGTGATTTTCGTCGACGACGGCTCCACGGACGGCAGCGCCGACATCCTCCGTCGCCTGGCCAAGGACGATCGGCGGATTCGCCTGCTCCGCTTCGAGGCGAACGCAGGCCTCAGCGCGGCGTTCTACGCCGGCCTGCAGGCCACCCGCGGGCAGATCGTCGCCACCATGGACAGCGATCTGCAGAGCGACCCCCGCGACATCGGCATGCTGATGGCGTACCTGCGCGAGGCCGACGCCGTCGTCGGCTGGCGGTTCGTCCGGCACGACTCCTGGCTCAAGCGCATGTCGTCATGCATTGCCAATGGCATCCGCAAGGCGGTGACCGGGGACGCCGTGCAGGACAGCGCGTGCAGCCTCCGGGTGATGCGGCAGGAGTGCGTGACGGCCGTCCCGCCGTACACCGGCATGCATCGGTTCATGCCGACCCTGCTGAAGATCGCCGGATTTCGCGTCGTCCAGGTCCGCGTCAACCACCGGGCCCGACGGTTCGGCCGATCCAAGTTCGGGGTCAGCGACCGGGCCTTCTCCGCCTTCGCGGATCTCCTCGTGGTGCGGTGGATGATGGCCCGCCGGCTGCGCTATCGGATCGCCGAGCGAACCGACTCGGCGCCCGAGGACGCTCGCTGATCACCGGCCTCGTGCTCGCCGCCGGTCTGGCGCGGCGGATGGGTCGACAGAAGCTGCTGCTCCCGCTCCGCGGCACCCCGATCGTCCGCTGGAGCGTCGTGGCCCTCCGCCCGCATGTCGACGACCTCGTCGTCGTGACCGGCGCCGACGCCGAGGCCGTGCAGGCCGCGCTGGAGGGACTGCCCGTCCGCCTGGTGGCCAACCCGCGTCCCGAGGCGGGGCAGGGATCGTCGATCGCCGTCGGCGCGGCGGCGCTCTCGCCAGGAACCCGGGCCGTCGTCATCGCGCTCGGAGATCAGCCCCACGTCCCCGACGATGTCGTGCCGGCGCTCTTGGCGACGTGGCGACGGACCGGCCACGCGATCGTGGCGCCCGTGTACCGCGGCGTGCAGGGGACGCCGGTGCTGTTCGCGGCCGAGGTCTTCGCGGAGCTGGCCGCCCTCACCGGCGACACGGGGGCGCGCGGCGTCGTCGGCGCTCGGCCCGAGCGCGTCGCGCGCGTGGCCTTCGACACGCCGATGCCGGCGGACGTCGACACGCCCGAGGACTTCGCGCGTCTTCATGTAGAATAGGGCTTCGTGCGCCCCGAGATCGCGAAGATCCGAGAGCTGATGGAAGCGGCCGAGTACGTCACGGACGCTCCCGTCGCGACGTCCGTCCACCTCGCCAGCGCCCTCCGCAAGCCCCTGCTCATCGAGGGCCACGCCGGGGTCGGCAAGACCGAGATCGCCAAGGTGATGGCCCGCATGCTGGACACGAACCTGATCCGGCTGCAGTGCTACGAGGGGCTCGACGCCGCCGCCACGCTGTACGAGTGGAACTACCAGAAGCAGCTCCTGCACATCAAGCTCGGCGAGGCCTCCACGCGCCCCGTCGGCGAGCGCGAGCACGAGATCTTCTCCGAGCCGTTTCTCCTGCGTCGGCCGTTGCTGCAGGCGATCAGCCAGGAGACGTCACCGGTGTTGCTGATCGACGAGATCGACCGCGCCGACGAGGAGCTCGAGGCCTTCATGCTCGAGATCTTCGCCGAGTGGCAGGTGACGATCCCGGAGATCGGCACCATCAAGGCGGCCCATCCCCCGCACGTGATCCTGACGTCCAACCGGACGCGCGAGCTGTCCGACGCGCTCCGCCGCCGATGTCTCTACCTGTGGATCGACTATCCGGACTTCGACAAGGAGGTGCGGATCGTCGAGCGGAAAACCGCCGGCGTCAACGCGCGGCTCGCCCGGGAGGTCGCGCGGTTCATGGAGGCGCTCCGCCGCGTGCGCCTGTCGAAGGTCCCCGGCGTGGCGGAAACGCTCGACTGGGCCCAGGCGCTCGTCGCGCTCCACGCCGATCACCTCGACGGCGAGCTCGTCAGGGAGACCCTCGGCTGCGTGCTGAAGGACGCGGACGACATCAAGCGGTTCCACGCGGAGGTCGCGAAAGCGGGGCTGGGCACGTTCCTGCCCACCGGCGGCTGACATGCCGCCCGCCCCGGAGACGCCGTCCCGCGGCGAACTCCCACCGGGCCGTGCGAAAGCGCCGCGTGATCTCGCCAGCGCTCTCATCCGATTCGCCGCCCTGCTCCGCCGCCACGCGCTGCCCATCTCGCTGCTCCAGGTCACCGATGCCGTGCGCGCGCTCGAGCGCCTCGATCTCGCCGATCGCGAGGAGGTCAGGCTCGGACTGCGCACCGTTCTGGTCGGCCGGCCCGAGGACTTCGCGACCTTCGACCGGTGCTTCGAGGCGTTCTGGCGACCGGACGTCGACGCCGCCCCCGATCTCGGCGACCTGGTCGCCCTCGACGCCGAAGCGGGGATGGAAGGCCTGCCCGCGCCCTCCATCGGCCAGAAGCGGGAAACCCTCGCCCTCGATACCTGGGGGTCGGACGAGGCCGAGGAGGAGGGCGAGCCGCTCGGCGTCCCCGGCGTCTCCGACCGTGAATCGCTGGTGGGCCAGGACTTCTCGACCTTCTCACCGGACCAGCTCGACGAGGTCTTCCGGCTCACCATCCAGATCGCCCGTCGCCTGGCCCGTAGGCTGTCGCGCCGTCGACGGCCCGTCGCGCGACGCGGGCGCATCGATCTGCGCCGCACCCTGCGGGCCAACCTCAATCGCGGGGACCTCATCGAGCTACGCTACCGTCAGCGCAAGCGTCGCAAGGTGCGGTTGCTGCTGCTCTGCGACGTATCGGGGTCGATGGACCTCTACAGCCGCTTCCTGCTGCAGTTCGTGTTCGCCTTGCAGTCCGTCTTCAATCGCGTCGAGACCTTCACGTTCGCGACCCGCCTGACCCGGGCGACGGAGTATCTGAAAGCGCGTTCCTACCGTCAGGCCCTGCGGCGGCTCACCGAGGTCCGCGACTGGTCCGGGGGCACGCGGATCGGCGAGTCGCTGGCGACGTTCAACCGCGAATGGCCGCACCTCGTCGACCGGCGCACCATCGTGATCGTCCTCTCGGATGGCTGGGACACGGGCGAGCCGGAGCTCCTGGCCACGGAGCTCATGCGGATCAAGCGGCGCGCCGGCCGGGTGCTGTGGCTCAACCCGCTGCTCGGCAACCCGTCGTACGAGCCCCTGACCCGGGGGATGGCGGCGGCGCTCCCGCTCGTCGATGACTTCGCGGCGGCGCACAACCTCGCCGCCCTGCGGGAACTGGCCGGCAAGCTGACGATCTGAATCGGTCTGACCCCCGGTCCACATCCACATCGGTTGCCGTGCGGTAGTTGTCCAACGGCTTGCATGTAGCCCCGGATTTTCCCCTGGATTTTCGCGGGTTCACGCCGGGTCGACTCTGGCGCTGCCCTTGCAATGCTCTCAAAGCCAGATTGGATCGACACGAGGAGGATCCCCGATGCGCAGGGCAGTCGCGCTTCTGATGGTGTTGCTACTGGCCGTGCTCCACACGCCTTCCACCGCCCAGGCGCTGATGTCCTCGCTGCTGTCGGACTTCTTCCCCTTCGGTACGACCGAGCCGGGCATGCTCTTCCTCACCGGCGTCGCTCTCCTCAGCCTGGCTCGCATCGGCAGTCGCCGATGACTCGGAGGGGGACTTCGTCCCCCTTCCGACGCTCGCGGGCCTAGCGGCCCGCTTCGCTGCCTCCCCCGAGGTTCAGGATTGCGCGGGCCATCCCCGCGGTCGAACTGTGGCAATTCTGGGGCCGTGGAATTCTGGGGCCGTGGTTTGTTCCCAGGGTTCGGTAGTGTCTCAGTTCGAACTCTGACTGCCCGTTCGCCGGGCGGGAGAGACGGGTGGGCCTTCGGAAACCCGATCGGACCGGCTAGCCGTCCGCCTGAATGTCGGTCAGCGGTACGCCTGTCCCGACGTACTACGACGGGTTTCCGAAGGCCCACCCGTCTCTCCCGCCCTCCCCGCGGCGCTCGGGCCGCGGAGTCGTGCAGCGAAGGACTCGCGTGGACTACCGACGATCACGGCCGACCTCAAGCCCGCGTGTCGTAGGAAGGTTGGG
>WNGF01004737.1_pt1 | contig 26695 bp, 24 predicted proteins | sample 5400641 | NCBI WGS metagenome assembly WNGF01 (sample SAMN13153371, study PRJNA577476) | soil metagenome | isolation source: 80 cm soil or saprolite under grassland replicate 2 | place: USA:California | collected 2016-06-15 | reverse complement strand
GCGTGCCGCAGTCGGAGCGCCTGCGGTGCGCTCCGACGAGCGCGTCACGACAGCGGCGCAGCGCCACGCCGAATACCTCGCTCGCAACGACACGCTGGGTCACGATGAGATCCCTGGCGCGCCCGGTTTCAGCGGTGTGTTCGTACGCGATCGGCTCGCCGCGCAGGGGTACACGGACGCGAACGCCAGCGAGGTCGCGACATCGTTCAGCTCAGGCACCGACGGGGTACGTTCGCTCTGGGTCCTTCCATACCACCGGCTCGGCCTCATGCATCCGCACGCGGTCGTCGCCGGATGGGGGCACGCGGAGATCGCCGGCCGGTCCATCACCGTGGGTGTGATCGTCTACGACTTCAACGCGCCGGCGCCCGACCGGGTGCGCGCGCCGGCGCCCGACCAGCGCGTCGCGGGTACGTATTCCGGCGAGGAGATACCGGACGTTGTGCCCCCGGGCGCATCGCGGCCGGTCGGCTACCCGATCATGATCGTGTACTCGAGCGCGCGAGCCGTCGATCTACGGAGTGCTCGCTTGACGCAGGTGGGCGGACCGGATTTCGCGTACCACGTCGTGCCGCAGCTCTACGAACGCGACTACGTCGCGGTCGTCCCCGCGGCTCCGCTCGCGCCGGGAGCGCGTTACCGCGTGCGTCTTGAGCTGACGGTCGCGGGCGCCGATATGGTGGAGGAGTGGGAGTTCGAGACGGAGCGCTAAGGAGCGCGCTGCTCCTCGCCGCTGCCGTGATGCTCGTCGCGGCGACGCCCGAACCGGGGCCGACCTGCCCGAGCCCGCTCCCGCCGCGGCCCGAAGCGCGCCACGCCAGCGGCCTCGCGCTCCCGACACCGCGCCTGTTCTGTTATGGCGCTCCGGTGTACGAGCCACTCAACAAAGCACAGAGCGACGCGTGGCTTCTGGCCGAAAGCCATCCGAACGACTTCGGATATCCGTGGGGAGACCACGTCAAACGCGAGCTCACCATCTCGGTCACCGGCCCGACCGGCGAAGCGCTCGCACGCGCATGGATAGCGTCTGGCGCGACGTACGCGCCACTGGGCGGCACGAAGAGCTCGTTCCTTGCGCAGCCCGTCGTGCCCGTCCGCTTCCGGACCGTGACGCGCAGCTTCGCGCAGCTCGCGAAGCTGCAGGACGACATCATCGACGCTTTCCGCGCGGGTCTGTTGGCCGACGCAGGCGTCAGCAGCTTCGGTCCCGACAACGAATCCAACCGCATCGTCATCGAGGTGCAACGACTCACGGACGCGTCCGCCAATGCGCTCGCGTCGCGCTTCGGCACGGAAGCGATCGCCGTCCGGGTCGATCCAAGGTCGGGGCCGTTCACTAATCTCTCGCGGCCTCTCGACGCGGGCGCAGTCGATCCTGTTCTCGTTGCAGGCCTTCTCGCCGCGTCGGTGGTCGGGGTGGTGTTGGTCCTATTCGTGATAAGGCGCCGCCCGACTATCTGACGGTCACCACCGCGTGGATGCCGAGATCCGGGAGCGGGCCGCGACCGTTGATCTCCGGACGCAGCCGGATGGTGTACGCGCCGAGCTGACCGGGTGCGCGGAAGCGCGCGGTGAACCAGCCGACCTGACCGGGCCCGACGTACTGCGTCGATTGCACGGCTACCACGGTGCCGTCGTCGAGGATGAGCGACGCCTGCGCGCCGTCAACTCCGCGATACCAACCGGCCGACCCCGTGTTGCGGAGCGCGAGCGTCCACTCGACCGTGCTATTCGGCGACGCGCTCGGATACGGCGCCTGCGAATCGAACGCCGCGCCGTAGGCGCTTAGTGGCGGGAGGTCGAATGCCGGTCGCACCAGAACGGGCATCGCTTGCGCGTTCGCCGCCTCGGCACCCGGATGCGTCTGTTGGAGGAGCACGCCGGCGACGATGAGGGTCGCTGCCGCGACCCTGAACGAAAGCTCCGGACGCGCTTTGGCGAATAGGGTCGCGCGCCGCATCAGACGCTCGACGACCGCGAGCTCTTCGTCGAGGACCGCCGCGAGCGCCAAGAGGTACACGAACGAGCGCGGCCGGTCGTGGCGACCTGTGGCATCCAGCGCGAGACCGCGCCGCAGGACGCTCGCGACGCGCGGTGTCGGATGCGCGCCGAGCAGCTCCTTCGCGATCGTCGCGAGCCCCTGCATGTCGCTCGCGCGAGACGCGACGCCGCCCGGCTCGGCGATGCCGAACTCGAGCAGCCGTGGGCGTCCGTCGGATGCGATGAGCACGTTCGCTGGCGTGAGGTCGAGGTGCATGAAGCCGTGCGAGTGGAACGCCTCGACTGCGTCGGCGATCTGGATGAGGAGGAGCGCGATCTTTCGCGGCGCGAGCGCGGGGCCGGTTCGCGCGACTCGGTCGAGCGGCTCGCCCTCCACGTGCTCGAACGCGATGAGCGTGTCGCCGAGCGCCTCGTGGATGCCGATCACCGGGACGATGTACGGATGGTCCAGTGTCTCCAGGCGTCGCGCCTCCGCCAGGAAGTGGCGTCGCGCCTCCGAGTCCTCCCGGTCGCGGAGGATCTTCACGGTGACGGGTCGGTCGCGCGATTCGTCGTAGGCGCGCCAGACATCGGCCGTGCCACCAGCGCCGATGTGCGCGGCGAGCCGGTAGCGTCCAGCGACGACCGTGCCGACGCCGCGACCCGCGGGAGACAGGATCTCGGTGACATCGGAAGGCTTCATCGCAGCGATTAACGGGCGAACGCGCCGCGCGCTGCGTTTCGGTCTAACGGGCCAGTACCTTCTTATCGCAGGGGGAGAACCCCCTGCAACCCCCCTTGCAAGTCGGTCTCAGCTCGCCAGTCCGATGTCGAACGTCGCGGCGTACGCGTCGCCGTTCTTTGTCACGCTCAGAGTCAGCTTGCCGCCGCTCTGCTGGAAGATGCCGTCGGCGGAGTTGCGCGTGATGCCCTGCGTTCCCTTCTGCGAGTACGGCGTCTGCGCGAATACCTGCGTGCTCAGAGCGTCGTCGAAGAAGAGCTGCGAGGTGAACTCGCTCGACGCCGTCGGCCGGATCTTGAAGTGGATGTGTACAGCCCGGCCCTGGTACCAGCCGGGGTAGATCGTCGTGAACTTCGCGGTGCCCGAGGCGTCGGTGGCCTGGAAGCCACGCAGGAATTTCTGTCCGCGCGTGCTGTCCACATCGGAGTACGCGCCGAGCGCGTCGCAATGCCAGACGTCGACGACGGCGCCGCTGAGTGCGGTACACGCGCTGCCGCTGACGCGTGAGACGAGGAAGTTCAGTGTTAGGAGGGCCCCAGGCCTCACGGTCCCGGTGGCGGGATCCGAGCGGATGTCCGAGCGGTCGAGCTTCTCGTCGACGAAGTACGGTCCTTCAGTAAGGGCAGGACGCACGATGCATGACGGCAACGCGGTAGCGGCCGACGATGCAGCTGCCGTCGTCGCCGCGGCGCTCGTTCGCTGCGCCGCGGTCGTCGGCGATGGCGAGGCGAGCGCTGCCGGGGCGCAGGCTGCGAGGAGCGCGACACTCGATCCACCGAGCAGCGCGAGGACCTCCCTGCGGCTCAGGATGCGGCCGATCTGCGCGTCGTCGGTGTCGAGCGTGTTCTTCTTTTTCATCTCTGTAAGCCTTCTTCAGTTCTACGCCTTCAACGTCGCGACGAGGTCGACGACAACGCGGATCTCGTCGACGACGCTCACGACGCGGAAGGGCACGGAGGGTGCGGACATCCCGAAGTCCGCGAATTTCCAGGTGGGGTCGGCGGTGGCCGTCGCGGTGAGCTCGTTACCGCTGCGCTTGGCCGTGACGTCGAAGGTCACTTCCTTCGTCGTGCCGTGGATGGTCATCTGGCCGATGAGCTTGAACGTGAACTCACCGCTCGCCGGCATCGGAAGCGTGAGCCCGCTCGTCTTCGTCGGAACGAAGTCCGCCTTTGGGAACTGACGGGTCTGGAGCGTGTCCATCTTCACGAAGTTGTCGCGGTCGCGCTGATCGCTTGCGAGCGTGGTGAGATCGAACGTGATCTTCGAGTCGGACGAGAACGTGCCGTCGTCCTTCAGGACGAAGGTCCCGGTCGCTCCGGTCGCGACGAGCACAGCGTCCGATGGCAGGTTCACGCCCACCAGCTGCTCGCGCACGCGCACCGTAGCCTTCGACGTGTCGCTTACTGTCCATGTTCCGGTCGCGACCGGGCTCGTGGTCGTCGTTGACGCGCTCGCCGTTAGCGTGGGCGACGATGCGGTCGTGACCACGGTCGGCGCGGTGGTCGCGGTCGCCGGCGCCGCCCCGCCGCATGAAGCGAACAGCAGGCTCGCGGTCGCGAGCGGCACGGCGATGCGAGAGAGGTATCGGGAGATCATCGGTTCCTCCGCGGTGTGTTCCTCCGACCTTACACGCCGGATGGAGGCTTCGCGCTAAGGATTCGCTAAGAACTCGGCGAGCAGGCGGTGGAAGTGGTGCACTCCGCCTTCGCGCGTCGGTGAGTACCGGCCCCGGTCGTACAGTCGCGACCGCACGCCGCGCTGGACGGCCTCGACGATCGCCTCGTCCTCACGTTCCACGCGATCGAGGCCCGATCCCGCGCCCTCGTCGCGGAGGCGCTCGTCCCACACGAACGGGAGGAACGACACGCGCGTGCGATCGACCGCGAGCGGCGTGACGACGTTCACCGAGACGCCCCACGGGTAGACGTTGAACATCGTCGTCGGGAACAACCAGTAGTAGTAGGCGCCGACGAGCTTCCCGGCGTCGGGATGTGACCGCGGCGCGCTGAACGCGGACTCTCCCGATTTGGCGATCGCGACCTGCAGGACGGCATAACGCTCCAGCTCGACCGCGTACGCGCCGTAGTCGATCACCGCGGCGAGGCTGTTGTGGACGTAGGGGATGTGAAAGCCCTCGAGGTAGTTGTCGATGTACAGGGCCCAGTTCGCGTTCACCACGTAGTCGCGCGCGCCGGTCGCGTCGAATGCGAGCTGATCGAAGGGAAGATGGTCGAGGCGGGCCTCCATCGGAGCCACGACGTCGTCGAATGTCATCGCCGGCGCCAGGGCGACCATCAGGAAACGCGCCCACGTTCCGAGCGCGACGTGCGGCAGGTCGTCGGCCGCTGAGGGAAAGTTCGCGGTCCCTTCGAACTCGGGCATGGAGTGGAACCGGCCGTCGAGCGTGAATCGCCGGCCGTGATATCGGCAGCGCAGCTGCTGCTCATGCCCCGCTCCATCAACGACGAGCGTGCCGCGATGCGTGCACACGTTCGAGAGCGCATGCACCTTGTCCTGCGCGTCGCGCGTGAGGAGCAGCGGCTCGTCGAGCGCACCTGGCAACAGCGTGAACGGATAGACCTGTCCCGCGACCTTCACGACATCGTCGTGCGCGGCGTACTGCCAGGTCCGCGCGAACACACGCTCACGCTGCGCACGGAAGAGCGCGGGATCCGAATACACGCGCGCCGGCAGGGTCTTCGCGACACGGATGTCTGGATCGATGTCGAAATCGATCTCGCTCATCGCCGGGATGCTATCGAAGCGGCAGTCAACGGCCGATTGGCCGTCGAGCCGTCAGGTTCAGGGTCGGTCGCCGATCCACAGGCGCCGTTCGCACGTACTGTCACTGGATCTACTTCAGGGGAGGCGGATGATGCATCGACGTGCCCTCATTTCAGGCGTGGTCTCACTTGGGCTCGCGTTCATGCTGGCGACCTCGGCGCTCGCGACCGGCGGCGCTCCACGCGTCGCGACGATGATCGGGGCGAACGAGGTGCCCGGACCCGGTGATCCCGATGGCACCGGCTCCATCACGGTGACGTTGAATGTCGGACAGGGAACTGTGTGCTGGGACTACACCGTGGCCGACATCGCGCTACCTGTGACCGGCGCGCACATCCACAGGGCCCCGGCGGGCGTCGCCGGCGGCGTCGTCGTGCCATTCCGAGCGGCCGACGGCTCGTGGCCCACGAGCGGATGCAGGGCCGCCGACCCCGCGCTGATCCAGGCGATCATCGACTTCCCAGAGGACTACTACGCGAACGTGCACAACGCGGAATTCCCGGCCGGCGCCATCCGCGGCCAGCTCAGCAATCGCGGGCAGGCGGACTAGCTCCTCAGCACTTTCCGCGACCTTCGCGCGGACCGGACAGTGCGTCCGGTCCGCGCGGCTACGTCAAGCGCCGGCGACGGATCGGCGTCGCGAAGCCGCCGAGCTTGAACGCCCCTCGGATCAACCGCCTCAGCGCAGGCCGCCGCGCGTCGGCCACCGAGCGCAGCTTCACGTGCCGGAGATTCGCGCCAGTTCCGTCGAGTAGTCCATCGGGATCGTCGAGCTCCCGCGCGCGCATGAAGAAGATCGCCGCGTATCGCGTGTAGCCGCCGACCGCGACGACCGGCGCGCCGTCGGTGTCGAAGTAGCGCGTCGGCCACCCGCGGTACGCCGTCTCCTTCGCCTTCGGTGCGAGCGACTTCACCGTCGCGCGCGCCGCCGACATGATCGAGCGCACTGATGGTGGGAAGCCCTTCGCGTACTCGCTCACGGGGATCGCAGCGGAGCCGCGTGCCATCGTCGAGAAGACTAATCGGCCCACGCGCGCAGCGCGGGGTGACGCTGGGTCGCGACCAGCAACACCAGGGCCACCAGCGCGAGTGCCGCGGGCGCGAATGTCGGCGCGGGCCCGACCGCTTTGCTGAACGCTGCCCACCAGCGATCGAGCTCCGACATCCTGGCCCAGAGCTGTTCGTAGCGCTGATCGAGCGGACCCGCGACGTAGTTCTCGTTGATGTGCAGCGCAACACCGACGGCCGCCGCGATCATCACCGCGCCGGCGAGCAGCCGAGCACGACGTACAGCGGCGGCCGTCGGGCGTCGTATCAGGAGCCACGCCGCATAGGCGAGCGCAACGAGAGCGAACCAGGGAACGAGACGGACGGGCGTGCCCCAGTGACGCTCGACGAGGAGCTCCGCGGTGAGTCCACAGATCGCGATGACCACGAGGCCGATGAGGCTTCGCCGCAGGACCGAGGCGTCGTCCGTCGCCGCGAGCGGATCGCCCTGCGTCACGGCAGGCTGAGCGCCGCCAGGATCCGGCTGAGTGTGTCGGCCGACGGGTTGTATTTCGCGAGGTTGCTCTTCAGCTTCGCGAACGTCGGGTCGTCGGTGGAATACGGCCGGTACTCCTGGACCTCGGTGACCCAGCGCGACGCGTTCGGCACGCCGGTGGCTTCGAACGCGGCCTGAAGCTGCGCCGCGGTCGCGTTGTTTGCGGAGGCCTTCGTGGCGATCGAGGCGGCGGTCGCTACGGCCGTGCTGGTCGACGCGGGCGTGGTTGTCGCGATCGTCGCATTGGCCGTCGCGGTGGCTGCGGGAGTGCCCGCCGCACCACCGCACGCAGCGAGCGTGAGGGCGGCGGCGATGAGGGCGGTCAGCACACGTCTCATATCAGCGATCTCCGTCAGTGGGATGACGCAACAGGACCATGTCGGAGCGCTCTGTGCATGAAATCCGCCTAAGACGTGTCCTCCCCGTACCCCCCGCGAGACTAAGGCACCAGCGGAAGCCACAATTGACATATGACCGAAGCGTTCGCCCTCGTCCTCCACTCGCATCTGCCGTACGCCCGTGGCGCCGGCCGCTGGCCGCACGGCGAGGAGTGGGTACACGAAGCGATCCTCGGCACGTACCTGCCGCTGCTCGGCCTCTTGCACGACCTGCGGGACGACGGCGTTCCGTATCAGATCACGCTCGGGCTGACGCCGACGCTCATCGAGCAGCTCGCGGATCGCGATATCGACGCGCGCTTCCTCGAGTACTGCGACGATCAGATCCACCGTGCCGACACCGACGTTCGCCGCTTCGTCAGTGACGGCAACACCGAGCGCGGTTCGATCGCGCGCTTCTACGCATCGCTCTTTCGCGCGCATCGCGACGCGTATGTGCGTCGCTTCGGTCGCGATCTCGTCGGCGCGTTCGCATCCCTCGCGCGATCCGGGCACGTCGAGATCCTCACGTCAGGCGCGACTCACGGATATCTGCCGCTGCTCGATCAGGCATCGGTGCACGCGCAGCTCGCCGTCGGCGCCCGCACTACGCGACGACTGCTCGGCGTCGAGCCGCGCGGGATCTGGCTTCCCGAGTGCGCGTACGCGCCGGGCCTCGAGGACATCCTCGAGTCGCATGGCCTCACGCACTTCTTCACCGACGCGGCGCTGCTCGGCGGAAAGCGCCTGGTCGCCGAAGGTCACGCGTTCCGGCGCGAGCGCAGCGGCAGCGCGCTGGACACACCGCTCATCGCCGCGGCCGACGACACACTGCGCCCGTACCTCGTCCGCGAGTCAGACGTCGTCGCGATCGCGCGGCACGACAAAGTTTCGGGGCAGGTGTGGTCGGCGATGATGGGCTACCCGGGCGAGCCCGCCTATCGCGAGTTCCATCGCAAGGACGATCGAAGCGGGCTCCGCTACTGGCGCGTCACGGACCAGAGCACGGGCCTCGGAGCGAAGGAGCCGTATTCGCCGGGCACCGCGGCCGAGCGGGTGCGCGGCCACGCGGTCCACTTCGTCGGTCTCGTGCGCGACACGCTCGCAAGCCACCGCGAGGAGCGCGGCGCCGATGCGCTGCTGACGGTCACGTTCGACAGTGAGCTCTTCGGGCACTGGTGGTTCGAAGGGGTCGATTGGCTCGGCCACGTCCTGCGCGAGCTTGCCGCGGGCGGGCCGCCGCCGCTCAGCGTCGCGGAATATCTGCGGCGCAGCCCGGCGACCGAGCGCATCGAGCTCGTCGAAGGCTCATGGGGCAAGTACAACGACCACTCCACGTGGTCGAACGAGCGCACCGCGTGGATGTGGAGCGAGCTCGCGCGCATGGCGCGAGAGATCCACGAGCTGCGCGCGTCACGGCCGTCCGATCCGCTGCGCGCGCGCGCCGCGCGGCAGGCCGCACGCGAGCTGCTGCTCGCGCAGTCCAGCGACTGGCCGTTCCTGGTGACGACGGGACAGGCGGCGGACTACGCGGTGGAACGGTTCCGGAGTCACTCGCTTCGGTTCCGACGGTCGATGGAGCTCGCGCTCGCCCTCGGCAACGACCTCGCCCTCGACGGGAGCGGCCACGGCCGGGGTCGGCTCGACTTCGATGCGGACCGGCACGGCCTTCACGACGAGCTCGTCCGGATCGTCCACGATGGTGACGGTCGTCTTGTCGACGACGAGGTCGCGAACGTAGAGCGCGTCGTCGATCTCGATGAGCGGGGAGAGGTCGACGTCGATGGCGTGCGGCATGTCCTGGGGGAACGCTTCCACGGTGACGTGGTCGCGGGCGTGGACGAGCACCGCGCCGAGCGTCTTCACCGCCGGCGACTCGTGCACGAAGTGCAGCGGGACCTCGGCGTGCGTCTTTTCAGTGAGGCTCACTCGTTGGAAGTCGACATGGAGCAGGCGGCCGGTCATCGTGTCGCGCGCAACGCCGTGGATCAGCGCCGGGATGGCATCGCCGTCGAGGCCCTCGAGCGACAGCAGGGTGGTGTTGCCCCAGCGGCGGTACGAGCGTTCGAAGGAGCGGAGGTCGGTCTGGACCGAGGCCGAATCCTTGCGCCCGCCGAAGACGACACCCGGCAGCACGCCGTCGCGGCGGAGCTGGGCGACCTTCTTACCCACCACCTGGCGGGGTCGGACGGCGAGCTTTTGGGCTTCAGCCAAGACGGAACTCCCCTAACGAAAGCGTGCGAGGTCCTAAGTATCTCAGGGCGGCGTCGGGAAATCCAAGACCAGGCGGACCGGTGCGCTGAGCGTCAGCAGGGTGGGGCATTGGAGCCGCGCGAGGCCGATGCCCCAGACCATCACGCGCTCGAAGTCCTCGACCAGACGCACTTCTTTGACCAGCGGCGTCGTCGTCGGCTTCAGCGAGGTCGCTCCGGTGTAGGTGCGCGTCCCGTTCGGATCCATGGTCGACGCGTTCTGGAACCGGACGCCGAACAGCGCGCTGCCCTCGATCGGCACGGGTTGGCCGCTCGGCCCAGACAGTGAGGTCGTGACGGCGACCCGGTACGGCGGCATGCCGTACACGCCGGGCGCCGTGCTCGGACCGAACTCGAAGACGACCCGGTCGAAGCCCGGGTTATGGGCGATCCGGATCGCAGTGAGCTGAGCCTGGTTCGTCGACGCTCCGCCGGTCCGCTCCGGGCAGGCCGTCGCCGGCGTGCTCCCCGGGCTGGCGGGGGCGGTCGGACTTGGCGCCACGGTCGTTGGCACCGCGGTCGGGGTGACGGTCGGCGAAGCGGTGCGGGCGGCGGTGGGTGCGGCCGTCGTCGGCGCGGCCGTCAGGACGCTGGCGCTTGGGCTGGTCCGCGGCAGGACGACCCGCTCTGGACCACAAGCGCTCACCATGACGACCGCGATGGCCACCAAGAGCGCGCCGAATAGAAGGAGACGGCCGATCAACGCCTCGATCGTGACGCATCCACAGTGCTCTGTCGAGTTCGCTGACAGACTGGCGAGCCCTTCGTACGGAGAACGTACGAAACGGGCGTCAACAAGGGTTCTACGCTAAAATGTCCCTAATTGGCCGACCGGCTGCGCGTGGCGCTGGTTTTCCACCAGCACCAACCCGCGGGGAACTTCCCGTCAGTCTTCTCAGAGGTGACCGAGCGCGCGTATGCGCCGCTCGTGGCCGCCTTGTATCGCCATCCCGAAGTGAAGGCGAGCCTCCACTTCTCCGGACCCCTCCTGGACTGGCTCGAGGCCAATCGCCCCGACGTCATCGGCGATCTCTCCGACCTCGTTCGGCGCGGGCAGATCGAGCTCCTCTCCGGCGGCTATTACGAGCCCGTTCTCGTAGGCGTGCCGCGGCGGGACGGCGTCGGCCAGATCCGCGCGCTCACCGACCGGGTCCACGCGATCTTCGGACAGCGGCCGCTCGGAGCGTGGCTCACCGAGCGGGTGTGGGAGCCGCACCTTCCGTCGCTCCTCGCCGAGGCCGGCATCGCCTACACGGTGCTCGATGACGAGCACTTCCTCCGCGCCGGCCTGAAGAAGGACGAGACCGGCGAGTCGTACATCACCGAGGACCAGGGCCTTCCGGTGATCGTGTTCCCCGGCAGCATGAAGCTGCGGTACCTCATTCCCTTCCGCGATGTGAGCGCGACGATGAAGGAGCTGCGTGAGCGGCACGCCGCCGGCGCGCGTCTCGTCGTGTACGCGGACGACGGCGAGAAGTTCGGCGCGTGGCCAGGCACATACCAGCGCGTTCATAAGGACGGATGGCTCGAGCAATTCTTCACCGCCCTGGCGCAGGCGGACTTCATCCAGACCGCGACGCTCGAGGATGCGTGGATCTTCCAAAAGCCGGCGCGTCGTATCTACATCCCCGGTGGCGCGTATCCGGAGATGAGCGCGTGGGCGCTCGACGCGGCCGCGGCGCGTCGCCTTCAGCAGGCGCGCCACAAGCTCGGCGAGGACCTCGAGTCGCTCGTGACCGCGCCGCTCTGGCGCAACTTCTTCGCGAAGTACCCCGAGTCGAACGCGCTCCACAAACGGATGCTCATCGTGTCCGAAGAGCTCGCGCGTCGCAGCATCCTCGACTCGTCGATGGAAGTGCGTCAGGCCCAACAGAATCTCTGGCGCGCGCAGGGCAACGACGTGTACTGGCACGGCGTCTTCGGCGGCATCTACTTTCCGCACCTCCGCTCCGACGCGTACGCGTCGCTGCTCAAGGCGGAGCGGATCCTGTCGGAGCGGCGCGTTGCGGCGGGCGAGTCGCGCGACTACGACGTGGACGGCTACGACGAATACATCTTCCGCGGCAACGCCGGTGCGGTCTTCGTTCACGTGCAGGGCGGCGCGATCATCGAGTGGGACATCTACGCATCCGCGACGAATCTCGTCGACACGCTCGCGCGCCGTCCCGAGGGCGAGCACGACGAGCTGCGCCGGGCCGAGAAGGCGGGGAAGGTCCTCGTCGGCAAGGCGGCCGAGAAGGAGACCAAGTCGATCCACGAGGCGGTGCGCGCGAAAGAGCGTGGTCTCTCGAAGCTGCTCGAATACGATCCCGCGCGCCGCGGTCTCTTCCAGGACAGCTTCACCGTCCGCAAGGGCGAGGAAGTGAATCTTCACGCCGTCTACTACGCGCTGACGCCGCAGCGCGAGGCACGCACGGTCAGTCTCACGCTCGAGCCGCCGGCGCGTACGCTCGCCGCGACTCCCGGTCTCGGCGTCCGCAAGGACATCCGTATCGCGGACGAAGGCCTCGCCGCCGGCGTGCGATATCGGCTGCGCAACGACGGCGATGAGACGATCGCGCTGTCGTTCACCAGCGCATCGAACCTCGGGCTCCTCGGCGAGACCGAGGCGGCCGACATCATCACGGTCGGCACGCGCAAGACGACGGCGGGCAAGCCGGTCGAGGTTCGCAACGTGACCGAGGTGCAGGTGCACTCGGAGTCCAAGCGCTTCGACCTCACGCTTGCGATCGATCCAGCTGCGCTGGTGATCACGAAGCCGATCTATGCCGTGACCAACTCTGAATCGGGCTTCGAGCGAATCTATCAACAGCTCGAGATCACGATGACCTGGAGCGTCGAGATCGAGCCTGACAGCCATGTCGACCTCGAGATCCGCGGCACCGCGCTCGGCCAGATGGTCGAGCCGGAGGTCATGCGTCCGACCGCGCGCCGGCGCAAGGCGACCACGCCTGCGGGCGAAACTCCGGCCCGTCCCCGGAGGTAGACCCTCCGCCGATGTACGAGCCCGCTCCGCCCATCGTTCCGGTCAGCCCTCCACCGCGACAATCCGGCCCGAGCGCCGCTGCTCTGCTGCTCGTCGGCGTGATCCTCGGCGGCGTCGCGGGCGGCGCGACCGCGACGCTGTTGGACGGCCGCACGCCAGCCGAGTTAGTGCCGACGCCTGTCCCCACCGCGCTCGCGACGACCGCACCGGTCACAGTGCCGGCGGGCGTCGACCCGATCGTCGATGTCGCCAAGGAGATGCTGCCCTCGGTCGTGACGGTCGTGAATCGCCTGGCCTCGGGCCAGCAGCAGTCGAGCGGTTCAGGTTTCGTCATCGACGCGCGCGGCTACGTGGTGACCAACAATCATGTCGTCGAGAACGTGCGTGGCGGTGGCGCGGGTGCGTCATTCGACGTGATCTTCAGCGACAACCGAACACAGAAGGCGACACTCGTCGGCCGCGATCCCGACACCGACATCGCGGTGGTGCAGGTCCCATCGAGCGACGGCCTGAAGGTAGCGAAGCTCGCGAACAGCGACGACGTGCCGGTCGGCGCGACCGTCGTCGCGATCGGCAGTCCGCTCGGTGAGTTCCAGAACACCGTTACCACCGGCGTCGTCTCCGGCAAGGGTCGGCGCGTGCAGGAAACGCAGAACGTGTTCCTCGATGATCTGATCCAGACCGACGCGGCTATCAATCCGGGGAACTCGGGCGGACCGCTCATTTGGGCGGCGACACGCCAGGTCGTCGGCATGAACACACTCGTTGCCGATGCGAATCAGGCGCAGGGGCTCGGCTTCGCGATCTCCGCCAACACGATCCGCACTGTTGCCGACGAGCTCATCAAGAACGGCAAGATCGAGCGCGGGTTCATCGGCATCCAGTACTCGCCGCTGTCGCCACGCAACGCGGTCGCGCTGGGACTCCCGCCCGCCGCGGGCATCCAGATCTCGGCGGTCGTCGCCGGGTCGCCCGCGGCGCAGGCGGGTCTGCGCGTCGGGGACGTCGTCACGAAGCTGAACGACCAGCAGATCGACCAGGAGCACCCGCTGCAGTCCCTGATGGTGAGGTTCCGGCCGGGCGACAGGGTGCGTCTCACGATCATCCGCGACACCGCGACGCAGACCCTCGAAGTGACACTGGGCCGAGCGACCGCCGGGTGACGCTCGGAAGGCGCGATGCCTTCCTCTATCTCGCCGCCGCGACGCTCGGCAGCTTTGGTCTTGGCGTCGCGGCGTTCTACCTGAACTTCCTCTACCGCTCTCTCGGATACAACGGTGTCGCGCTCGGCGCCCTCGTCGGCGCGTCGGCGCTCGGCGTGGTGATCGGAGCGATACCCGCCGCGACCATCGCGCGCGGCCGCTCGCGCCGCACGGTGATCCTGAGCGGCGGCGTCCTCGCTGGCGCGGGCCTGGTCGGCCTGGTGCTGTTCGAGGCGTTCATTCCACTGTTCCTCGCCGCGATGCTGTTCGGGCTCGGCGGGATCCTCGCGTCGTCGTCAGGCGCGGCGCTCCTAGCCGACGCGACCGCGGCCCGCGCGCGCTCCGCTCGTTTCGGACAGCAGATCGCGCTCGGCACGATGGCCGCGTTCTTCGCGAGCGCGCTCGCCGGCGTGCTCGCCGCGCCCGTCGCCGCGTTCCTCAACGCCGATCCCAACGACACGATCGTGCTGCGCACGCTCGTCGGTGGCGGTGGCATCTGCGCCGCGCTCTCGGCGATCCCCGTGCTCCTCATCGGGAGCGTCCCGGTCGCGGGCGCCACGCTCGACGCGCCGCGCCGCTACGGCCTGCTCGCGCGATTCCTCACCGTGGAGTTCGTGTTCGGCCTCGGCGCCGGAAGCTTCCTGCCGTTCTCGAACCTCTTCTTCGCCGAGCGCTTCGGTGTGCCGTTCGCGGCGCTCGGTGTCGTCCTCGGCGTCATCGCGGTCGCGGGGAGCCTCGGCGCGCTCGCGCACGGTCGCTTCCTGGCGCGTCGCTTCGGCGCCGTTCCCTCCGTCGTTGGGGTGATCGTCGGATCGCTGCCGTTCGCGCTCGTCGCGGCGTTCGCGACGGATCTTTCCATCGTGGTCGCGGCACTCGCGCTGCGCGCCTGGCTCATGTACGGATCGAGCGCGACGTGGAACGCGGTGATCTTCTCGTCCTTCACGCCGCGGGAGCGCGCTGGTGTGAACGCGATCGCGGCGCTCGCATGGAACGCCGGCTCCGGTTCGGGCGCGGTGATCTCGGGCGCGCTGCGTGGCGCCGTCGGACCCACCGGGTACACCGTGAATCTGGTGACCCTGGTCGTCTTCTACGCGGTCGCCGCCGCCCTCATCGTCCTGTTCTTCCGCGAGCATGTCCCGAGCGGCGATGTTGGCGCGGTCCCCGTCATGGCCCCAGACTCACGCGCGTGACCACACCCGCCCGCGACCTCGTGGCCGCCGCATTTTTGGAAGCGCTCGGACGTGCAGCGCGTCAGCACGACTGGCAGGGGACCGAGGACGTTCCGATCGACGTCGAAGTGCCGGCGAATGTCGGGCATGGCGACTACGCGACGAGCATTCCGAAGCGCCTGGCCAAGATGCTGCGGAAGCCGCCGAATGAGATCGCGAACGCGATCAAGGAGCAATTGGATCTGCGCCCGCCGCTCGCCGCAGCCGAAGTCGCTGGCGGCGGCTTCGTGAACGTGCGCCTCGACTCGGCATGGCTGCGCGGGCAGATCGACGCGATCATCGCCGAGGGTGCCGACTACGGCCGCTCCGAGGCGCTTCGCGGCAAGCGCATCCAGGTCGAGTTCGTTTCCGCGAACCCCACCGGTCCGCTCACGCTCGCGAACGCGCGCGGCGGTCCGCTCGGCGACGTGCTCTCGTCGGTGCTGCAGTTCGCCGGCGCGGACGTGCAGCGCGAGTACTACGTCGAGGACGGCGGCACGCAGGTGAAGCGCTTCGGCGAATCGGTCGCCATCCGCTACCGGCAGCTCTTCGGCGAAGAGGTCGAGGTCCCGCAGGACGCGTATCCGGGCGACTACGTGAAGGACATCGCCGCGCAGATCAAGGACACGCACGGCGACGTCTACCGCACGCTGAGCCTCGAGGAGCAGGGACGGGTCTTCGCGCCGATCGCGATCGACTGGGTCGTCGCGGACGCGCAGCGGGTCACGAAGAAGTTCGGCATCACGTTCGACACGTGGTTCAAGCAGTCGTCGTTCCTCGAATCGGGCTACTTCACGAAGACGATGGAAGAGCTGCGGCGTCGTGGTTGCCTCGTCGACCGCGACGGTGCGGTCTGGTTCGAAACGCCCGAGGCGCGCGCGCTCGACCGCGAAGGCGAGGAAGGCTGGGTCGTCATCCGCTCGAACGGCGACCCGACGTACCTCGGGACCGACATCGCCTATCACCGCCTGTGCCTCGAGGAGCGCGGGTGCGACCTCAAGCTCAATGTGTGGGGCGCGAACACGCATTACCACCTGCTGCAGATGAAGATCGCGCTGCCCGCGCTCGGGATCGGTGAGGACCGGTGGAGCGTCCTCCTCTATCAGTACGTCCGCTTCCTCCACGAGGGAGTGCTCCAGAAGATGGGAAAGCGGACCGGTCTCTACCTGCTCCTCGAGGACGTGCTCGATGCAGTCGGTACGGATGCCGCGCGCTTCCTGTTGCTGCAGCGCGGGGCAGACAGCCAGCTCGACTTCGACTTCGAGCTCGCGGTGCAACAGTCGAACGACAATCCCGTCTACTACGTGCAGTACGCGCACGCTCGGATCGCGAGCATCTTCCGCACCGCCGCCGAGCGCGGCATCACGCCCGAGGGCGCGGACCTATCCGTGCTCACGACGCCGGGCGAGCTCGCGCTCATCAAGCTCTGCCTGCGCTTCCCGGAGCTCCTCGCCGACATCGTCGGCCACCGCGGCGTGCACCTGCTGACCGGCTACGCGCTCGAGCTCGCTGGTGCGTTCCACGGCTTCTACCGGGACCACCGCGTCGTGAGCGACGACGCAGCGGTGTCGAAGGCGCGCCTTCGTCTCGTTCGCGCGGTGCAAGTCACACTGCGCCAGACGCTGGCTTTGCTTGGCGTCAGCGCTCCCGAAACGATGTAGGCGGTTTTGCTCTATTTCAGCAGTGGAATAGACGGCGGGACCACTCCACTGCAGCTGCGAGCTACGGTCGAGCGCTAGGACTCGGGCTCGGGCTCGGGCTCGCGCCGCGCGCGCCGCCGGGACCGCCGAAGACGCCCTGCAGCGCGTTGCCGCCGGCCAGGATCGCGGTCGCCGAGACGTTCCCGCTCGCGTCGGTCGTGCCCACGATCGTGACCTGATCGTTGGCCTTCAGGTCGGTGAGCTTGATGTCGGTCTCGACGGTCTTGACGATCCGCGTGGAGGTCCCGATCAGCACGATCTGCGATGTCACCGTCGGTGACGCGCCCTGCGCGCCGGCCTGGCGCACCTCGATCGTGATCGATCCGTCGTTCACCGAGAGGATCCGCCCAACCATCGCCTGTCCGCCGAGCGCGCCCGACGTGCCCGCCGCACCGCCCTGACCGATGCGTCCCGTGATTCCCGCTCCGCGTCCGGCCGCGCCGGATGGCGAGGCAGCCGCGTTGTTCTCAGTGCTGCTGCCTCTCCCGACGGTCATGCCGGCGGCGAACCCGCCGCCCGCGAGCGCGAGTGCGACGACGACGCCGATGACGATCTGTGCTGGCTTCATCTCTATGCCTTCCTTCTACTCGTAGCGGAGTGCCTGGATTGGGTGCAGCCGCGCGGCGCGCATCGCGGGATAGAGCCCGAAGACGACGCCGATCGCGACGGAAACGCCGACGGCGATGATCACGGTGCCGGTCGTGATGACGAGGACGAGACCGCTGGCCTGCGGTATGAGCGCCACCACCAGCGTGATCGACCAGCCGAGAAGGATGCCGAGGATGCCGCCGATGCCGGTGAGCGCCATCGACTCGATCAGGAACTGGACCATGATGTCCTGCCGGCGCGCTCCAACGGCCTTGCGGATCCCGATCTCGCGGGTCCGCTCGTTCACCGACACGAGCATGATGTTCATGATCCCGATGCCGCCGACAAGCAGCGAGATGCCGCCGATCGCGCCGAGCAAGAGGGTGAACGTCCCGGTCACCGCGCCGAGCGCCGCGAGCGTGTCGTTCTGGTTCGTGACGGTGAAGTCCGCCGCCGCTGGGTCGCTGATGTTGTGGCGCTGCAGCAGGACGTTGGTGACGTCGGCCGTCGTCTCGGTCATCGCGTCGCTCGACGTCGCCTTGACGACGATGCTGTTCACGACGTTGAGGCGGCCGGTGAGCACGCGCTGCGCGGTCGTGATGGGCACGAGGATCTGGTCGTCACGGCCGAAGCCGAACGTGGATCCCTTCGGCTCCAGGACGCCGACGACCTTGAAGTTCACGATGCGCGCGCGCTGCTGTCCCTGACCCTGAGCGCCACCGCCGAAGACCTGGCGGAGCTGGATCGCCTGGCCGACCGCGTCGCCCTCTCCGAAGAGGCTCGTGGCTGTTGTCGAGCCGATCACCGCGACCTGCGCGTTGACCGTGATGTCCGAGCCGCTGAAGAAGTCGCCGCTCTGCAGCGGCCAGTCACGCACCACCGGATAGTCCTCGGTCACGCCGTTCACGTTGGTGTTCCAGTTCTGCCCTGCGGCGGTCACCTGCCACCGGCCCGCGCCCTGCTCGGCGTGGATCGCGGCGATCGTCGGGCCGAGCTGCGCCTGGATCGAGCGCATGTCCTCGAGCGTGAGGTTCTGCGCCTGCGCGCCCGCTCCGCGAAGCCCCTGATCGCTGAGGTTCGCGGGCGAGACGGTGATGAGGTTCGAACCGAGCGAGAGGATCGTGTTCTGCACCTGCTGCGATGCGCCGTTGCCGACGGCGACCATGGCGATCACCGACGCGACGCCGATGACCACGCCGAGCATCGTGAGCGCGGAGCGCAGCTTGTTGACGACCAGCGATTGCAGGGCGGAGCGGAACGAGTCGTAGATCTTCATTCGGCCGCACCGATCCCGGACACGATCTCGTCCTGCGCCCGTCGCGGAGCGAGCACCGGATCGTCGTGCGAAACGAGTCCATCGCGCATGCGCACGATGCGCCGGCAATGCGCGGCGACGTCAGGCTCGTGCGTGACCATCACGACGGTCTTCCCGAGCTCGTTGAGCCGCTGGAGGATCGCCAGGATCTCCGCGCTCGAGTGCGAGTCGAGGTTGCCGGTCGGCTCGTCCGCGAGGATCATCGAGGGGTCGTTGAGGAGCGCGCGCGCGATCGCGACCCGCTGCTGCTGCCCGCCGGAGAGCTCGCTCGGACGGTGACGCACGCGGTCGCCGAGGCCGACCTGATCGAGCGCGGCGAGCGCGCGCGCGCGCCGGTCGTGACGATCGCCGCCGTAGACGAGCGGGAGCTCGACGTTCTCGACCGCGTTGAGGCGCGAGAGCAGGTTGAAGGTCTGGAACACGAATCCCAGATGCTTGTTGCGGATCGCGGCGAGCTGGTCGTCCGACAGCTTGCCGACGTTCTCACCGGCGAGCTCGTAGTTGCCCGCGTCCGGGACGTCGAGGCATCCAAGCACGTTCATGAGCGTCGACTTCCCCGAGCCGGACGGTCCCATGATCGCGACGAACTCGCCGGCGTTGATGTCGAGGTCGACACCCGTGAGGGCGTGGACCTCGATCTCCTTGCCGATGCGGTACGTCTTTGTGATGCCGCGCAGGCGCACCACCGGCCGCGTCGGCGCCAGCGTGCCGTACCGGCATGGGACCGATGCGCGATCGAGGACGGTCAACGGATCACGATCCCGCCCGGTCCGCCCGGGACCTGCTGCCCGCCGCGGTTCGGAGCGACGGTCGCGCCCGCGCGAGCCTGCGGCAGGATGACGAGGTCGCCCTCCTTGAGACCGCCGCCCGTGACCTCGGTCAGCGTGTCGTTGGCGATACCGAACGTCGCGTCGACGTCGACTGGCTGCCCGTCCTTCAACACCTGCAGGTAGCGACGCGTCCCCTGAGTCCTGATCGCGAGGTTCGGGACGGTGAGCACGTCCTGCCGGCTCACGAGGATCACGTTCGCCGTGCCGCTCATGCCCGGCTTGATCGACGCGTTCGGGACGTCGATGGTCACGTCGACGCCGTACACCGGAACGCCCTGCTGGATCGTCGCGACCGGATCGACGCCGGTGACCTTGCCGGTCATGCGCGTCGTCGCGCCGAGCGCGTCGACGGTGATGTTCGCCACGAGACCGAGCTTCAGCTTCGATACGTCGGACTCACCGACCGTGCCGTGCAGCTGCACGGTGCCGGTGTTCGCGAGCAGGACCACCGGTGTGGTCGTGCTCGTCGACGCGGGCTCGCCGACGGTGCCGTTGATCGCCTGGATCACGCCCGCGCTCGGGGCGCGCAGGATCGCGTAATCGAGGTTCGTCTGAGCCGTCTGCACCGAGATCTGTGCCGAGTCGACGCTGTTCTGCGCGCTCTGGATGTCCGCCGGCTTCGCGGCGAGCGCGCTTACAGCGCTCTGGACCGTTTGGGTCGTGCGATCGATGGTCGCCGGCACGTTCTGCATCGCGGTCACGTAGCTGCCGTTGATCGCGTCGGTGAGGGTGTTGGAGGACGTTGTCGCTTGCGACAGCTTGAGCTTGAGGGTCGAGACTCGCTGCATCTCGCTGTTCACGAGGGTGTACAGCGTCGCGAGGCTGGCGCGCCATTGGTCGAACGGATCGTGCAGCGATCTGGTGGCCTGGGTATTGAGGGATGCTTGCGCACTCGTCACGCTGGTCTGGATCGTCGTGAGGACCGAGGAGGTCGTGTCCAGCGCGCTGGTGAGACGCGATAGCGCGATGACGTAGTTCGTCTGCGCGGTCTGATAGCTCGCGGCGATCCCCGTGGTGTCGCTACCGGCGGCGATCGCACTCTCGAAGTCGGCCATCAGCGACAGCGTCGCGCTTCGTGCGCTCTGATAATCCGCGAGCGCGGGCGTGAGCAGGCTCACGGAGTTCGCCTGAGCGTTCTGCAGGGCGGGCGACTTCGCCGACGTGATCGAGTTCAGTGCGTTCCTAAGGTCGCCGGTGTCTCCGCCGCCCACGATCTGGCTCATCAGCGCGATGAGCGCGTCGATCTGCGTTTGGAACGTCCCGAGGCTCTCCTGGAAGGCCGAGATATCGCTGATCGCTGCGGCGGTGAGACTTTGATAGTTCGACTTCGCCGACGCGTAGTTCGACTGCATCTTCGCGAGTGCCGCTTGGGCGTTCGCGACATCGGTGTTCGCCGACTTGCGCGCGTTGTCGAGGTTGCGCTGCGCGTCCGCATATGACTGGTACTGGCGCTGGAGGTTCGACTGGGCGCTCGCGAGGCTGTTCTGGGCGTTCGCGAGGGCGTTGTCGAGATCGGTGGCCTCGATACGCGCCAGCTCTTGACCGGTGGTGACCTGCTGACCGACCGTCACGAGGATCGCCGAGATGCGACCGTTGCTGCGGAAGTTGAGGCGCGCCTGTCCGGAAGGGTTGACCGAACCGGAGATCGCCACGGTCTGCGCGATGCTCGCTTTCGATGCCTCGGCCGTGCGATACGTCACCGCCGGCGTGCCGGTGTTGCCACGGACCACAATGACCGCGCCGCCGACGAGCACCGCGGCCAGGACGATCGCGAGGATCCGGCCCGGCCAGGTCGAGACCATCCCTCTTACGACATTCACGTTCATGCTCGCGGCGGTCATGCGGTCACCCCTTCCTTGATGAGACGTGCGGTCACGACTGCGCCGATCGCGTAGGCAACGACCACGGCGAGCGCGATGGCGCCGACCGCGGGGATCTGCCAGAGGATGAAGAGGATCGTCGCACCGGCGAGCGCGACGACCGGCGCCGGCAGCTGGGTCTGGAACCGCGCGAGCGCGCGTGTGCGGAGCAGCGCGTCACCGAGCCGCCACGCTGTCGCGGCGAAACCGACGAGCAGCGCGAGCAGCGCGAAGACGCACAGGACCGCGAACGCGGTCATCCCGATCTGCAGCGCTGCCGGCGCGCCGAGAGGCGACTCGCGCAGTGCACCGGTCACGAAGTTCAGGTAGACGACCCCTGCGAGCGCCGCGGTCGAGACGGCCAGGCCGATGACGACGAATCCTGCCGCGAGCACTCGCGCCTGCGACCGCCAGTCACCGAGCGACGCTCGGTACACGGCGACGACCTGGTCGTTCGCGAGGACGAGCGTCGATGCGGTCAGCAGGAGCGTGAGGAAGAGGCCTGCGGCATCGCGCGCCGTGTCCGAGATGCCGCGCTGCAGCGGAACGATCACCTGGAGCGGACCGCCGAGGCGCCGCTGCGCGTCCACGATCGTGACACCCGGCGGAAGGTCGCTGCGTGAACCGAAGAACACGCGGGGCCGTTCTGACCGATCGGGAACGGATGCGATCGAGGTCGACGCCGCCCCGACGAACAGGATCGCGCTGAGGCCGACGGCGACCACGAGCGTCCCGAGCACGATGACGATGTCGCGTTGCGTCATCGGACCAGCCGACGGCTGCCGCGAGCGCTCGCCATGAGCGCGTGCGCGGCGAAGACGCAGGCGACGCCAACGAGCGCTACGGCGAGGACGGTGAGGCCATCGATGAAGAAGGACGCGGTCGATGTGTTGCTCGACGCCGCCGTGATGACGTTGGTGAGCGCTGCCGCGAAATCTTCGCCACTCTCGGCGAGCTGGCGCGCGAGGTACGCGAGGCTCGGCAGAGCGAGCAGTGCGGCGACGAGCCATTCCCAACCAACGCGCCGCTCGACGACGCGACGCATCACGGCGTCGCGGAAACCGACCGGCGGCGCCTGCGGCGGGATGGCCGACAGCACGTAGTGCAGCTCGCGCTCCTCCGGCTCGAGGTCGGACGGTCCGCGCGTTTCGTTCATGCCTCTTTCTCCCTCTTTCGCGCCGCGAGGCGCGCCTTGAGCGCGGCGCGCGCCCGGTGCAGATGGGTCTTCACGGTGCCGAGCGGGATGCCCAGAGTGTCGGCCACCTCTTGATAGGACAGCTGTTGCATATGACGGAGTGTCAGTGCCGCGCGGTACGCGGGCGGGAGCTCCGCCATCGCCGCGACCACCTCTGAGAGCGCTTCGCGTCGCAGCGCCGACGCCTCGGGTCCGGAGTCCTCGGGCTCGACCGACTCGGGCAGCTCGTCGACCACGGTCTGGTGCGCGTGCCATCGCTGCACGTGATTGAGGCTCGCGTTGGTGGCGATGCGGTAGATCCATGGGCCGAAGGACAGCCCCGGATCGTATTGATGGAGGGCCTTGTACGCGCGGATGAACGCCTCCTGTGCGCAGTCCGACGCGGCATCGGGGTCGCCGGTGATGCGCAGCGCGATGTTGTACACCCGGCCTCCGTAACGTTCGACGAGCGTGGAGAAGGCATCGGCATCGCCGGCGAGGCACCGCTGGACGACCTCTTGATCGGTGCGCGTCAGCCGGCGGCCTCCGATGGCGCCCGAGGCCCCCTCCTTACGCGGTTACCCGAGGGCCTCTCGGGGTGTTTCGCGTATTGTGGTGCCCCCGATGGACCTCACTTGGTTGGGACACGCTTGCTTCCGCATGCGCGGCCGTGAAGGCATCGTCCTCACCGACCCACCCGATCCCAAGTCCGGTCACGCCATCCCGCGGACCGAAGCCGGCCTCGTGACGATCTCGCACGACCACGGCGGACACTCCAGCCTGAAGTCGGTAGCGGGCGAGCCCGTTGTGCTCCGTGGCCCCGGCGAGTACGAGGTCCGCGAGGTCCTGGTGACCGGGCTCGGGACCTTCCACGACGAGGACAAGGGCGCCTCGCGTGGCCGCAACACCGTGTTCGCCATCCGTCTCGAGGACCTCTTGATCTGCCATCTCGGAGACCTCGGGCACGCCCTGGCGTCGGTGGATCTCGAGCGCCTGGGTGACGTCGATATCGTGCTCGTGCCGATCTCGGGCGCCGACACCAACCTCTCCGCCGCGAAGGCCGCCGAGATCGTCCACCAGCTCGAGCCAAAGGTCGTCGTCCCGATGTCCTACGACCCCGATGTTCAGAAAAAAGACAGCCCCTTCGAGCGCCTCTTACACGAGCTCGGCGTCAAGGAGCTGACTCCGGTCCCGAAGCTCTCGGTCACGCGCGGCTCGCTGCCGGAGAACGTCCAGGTCGTCGCGCTCGACTCGCGCGCGCGGTAGGCCTAGGCTCTCGCGCCAGCAGGTAAGCAGGTTAGGGAGGGACGATCATGCGCGCACGCGCCGCGGTCGGACAGGCGTTCCAGTACGCACTCATCATCTTCACGCTCACGGTCCTTCTGGGTCTCGCGAACGCGACTCAGCTGTTCGGTGCACTCGATCGCAACACGCTCCTCACGCATCTTCACTCCGGGACGCTCGGCTGGATCACGATGGGTGTCATCGGCATCGCCATCTGGATCTTCGCTCGCGAAGGCGAAGATCTCTTTGCGCCCGTCATGCTCAGCGCACTCAGCACGGCCGCATACGTCATGGCGTTCTGGTCGGGCGTGTTCATCCTCCGTGGCGTGTTCGGCCTGTCGGAGCTGGCGGTCATCGTGTATTGGTGGTGGTTCGTCTACACGCGCGCCCAAGCCCAGGGCGGCATCGGTCGCCTCGACATCTCGAAGCTGTCCGTCGTTCTCGGACTGACGACGCTCGTCATCGGCTCGACGCTCGGTGTGATCGTGCAGGTGCTTCTCGCCACAGGTAACGCAGTGCCAACGAACGTCGATCTCATCGGCGGCCATGCGACGGCGCAGACGGGCGGGTACCTCGTGCTCGTCGCGGCTGGCTTTGCGGAGTGGCAGCTGACCGGTAGCGCCAAGCGCAGCAGGCTCGCCCTCGCGCAGGTCTATCTGCTGTTCGGCGGCGGCCTCCTGCTGTCGGCCAGTCTGCTGCTCGGCCTCGCGCTCGGGCCGCAGATGGCGCAGGCGCTTCCGGGTGTCGCGACGCTCCTCACCCTCGCGGGCATCGCGATCGTCGTGGTGCGCGTGGGACGGGCTGCGGTCGCGGCGCCGTGGATGGCGACGACCGGCACCCGTCACATCGCGATCGCGGTCGCCTTCCTGGTGCTTGCCGTCATCCTTCAGGCGATCCTCGTGCAGCAGTTCATCACGGCGGAGGGGGACGTCACCAGGGTCTCGATCGGTCTGCTTCACGCGCTCGATCATTCCTACTTCGTCGGCCTCATGACCAACGCGATCTTCGGCGCGATCCTCATCACCTCGGCGGATCGGCCGCGGCTGTGGCCATGGGCGGACCACGTCATCTTTTGGGGACTCAACCTCGGCGCCGCCGCGTTCATCATCGTGTTGCTCACCGCCGGGTCGGGGGAGGGCGCGAAGCCCTTCACGCACCCGGTCTCGTTCGTCGCGCCGATCATGGGTCTCTCGGTCCTGCTCGGCATCGCCACCTACCTGATGCGTCTCATAGGCCGGCCAGCGGCCGTTTCCCGGCGCGCGCCGGCTTAGTCACTCAGTAGCGGACGGCCGGGGCGACCCGGCCGTCCGGTGCAGCGTTCCGATCGACCATCACCACTCCACGAGCTTCCACACCTCAGGCTCGCGCGCGCCGCCGATCTCCGAGAACAGCGCGGCCGACCGCTTGAGGTGGCGCATCGCCTCCTCACGCAAGCCGAGCGCCTGCAGCACATCGGCGAGGTTGTTGTGCAGTGCGGCCTCGCGATGGCGATCGCCGAGCGCCTCGCTCAGCTCGAGCGCGTCGCGCGCGTACGCGAGCGCGCGGTCGGGATCGCCCGATCGCAGCTGCGCGAGCGCGAGGTTGTTGAGCACCGCGATGCGCACGCCCGGATCCGGGAGCCCGCGTGACAGCTCCAGCGCGCGCTCGAGGTGTCGCTGGTCCCGCGTGAGGATGCCGAGGATGTTGTGCGCCTGCGCCAACGCCCGGACCTCACCGGATCGTTCTGACAGCGCCAGCGCCTTGCGCGCGAAGGTGATCGCGCGCGATGGATCGCCATGACGGTGCGCCGCGAGGCTCCAGTCCGCGAGGACGCGCGCCTTGTGTCCATCGTCGCCGCGCTCGCTGGCCTTGCGGTAATGGGTCTCGGCTGCTTCCCAGTTGCCACGACGATGGTGGACCTCCGCGAGCTTGTGCTCGATATCCGGTCTCGCATCAGGCGATGCCTCCGCGATCACGGCTTCGTAACCAGCGATCGCCTTCGCGTAGGAGCCGTGCAGCGTGTACACATCGGCGGCGGCCTCATCCGCACTGCGCCGCATCTGATCGACGCCCGTCGACTCGCCCAGGCGGATCCGCTCGTAGAGCGCCTTCGTCTCGGGCATCGGAGCGACGCCGAGCTCGGCATCGAGGACGCGCACGCACTCGCCGTACTGCCGCATCGCTGCCGCGCGGTCTCCCGACGCCGCGTAGAGCCGCATCAACATCTGATGTGCGATCTCGTCGAGCAGGTCGAGCTCGATCATCCGCCTCGCGTACGCGATCGCGCGCGCTCGGCCAGCGACCGTCGTGGCATCCGACGCGAGGCGCCCGAGCGCTCCCCGCAACTCGTCGCGGAGCTCGGCCTGGCGGGCCGATTGCCAGTCCTCGAACTCGGGGCTGTCCTTCAATGAGAAGCCGGCTAGGAGATCGCCGCGATAGACCGAGACAGCGTCTTCGAGCCTTCCGGTCCGCACCAAGTCACGAAACTGTTCGACGTCGACCGCAAGCGCGCCCGGCGCGACCTCGACCCTGAGCGTGTCGGTCCTCAGGACGTCCTCGCCGAGGGCCGTCCGCACCGGAGACAGCGTCCGCCGAAGGGATGCCCGCGCACGGTCCTGATCCGCGTCGGGCCAGAACATCGTCGCCAGCTGATCGCGGGATTGCGTGCGGCCTTCGAGGATCAGATAGGCGAGAAGCGCGATCGCTTTGCGCGTGTCGAACTCGATCGCGCGGCCGTCACGCTCGACTCGGGGCGGACCGAGGAGCGTGACTGTCACCCGCGATGGCTTTCCGTTCCGTGACGCTGCGCGGACCACCGGCACATCACAGTAGGAGGCGGCGTCCACGGAACGTTACGACGCCGCTCGGAGCGCCGTAACGTTTGCCGAA
>WNGF01007146.1_pt1 | contig 26726 bp, 27 predicted proteins | sample 5400641 | NCBI WGS metagenome assembly WNGF01 (sample SAMN13153371, study PRJNA577476) | soil metagenome | isolation source: 80 cm soil or saprolite under grassland replicate 2 | place: USA:California | collected 2016-06-15 | reverse complement strand
ACGACGAGGTCACCGTGACTGATCTGCTTGCTCTCCGCACGGCGCCGTTCTGGACCAGACCGCCGCAGAATTGCCTTGGCGCGGGCGACCAGCTCGCGCGGGTTGAACGGCTTCGTCAGGTAGTCGTCGGCTCCGACCTCGAGCCCGATGATCTTGTCCACATCCTCGTCCCGGGCGGTCAACATCAGGATCGGGATGTCGGCGCTCTCCCGGATTCGGCGGCAAACCTCCACACCGTCGATGTCCGGCAGCATCAGGTCGAGGACGATCAGAGCCGGGGGATCTGCAGCAGCCTGCGCCAGCGCGTCCTCTCCCGTGCCGGCCGTGCGAACGGCGTAGCCGGCGTTCCTCAGGTACATGGACACGAACGAGGCAATGGACGCCTCGTCCTCCACGAGGAGAACCGTCTGCTTGGTCTCCTTCACACGCTCAGCATGCCACGGAGAGCGGCCGAGCCGCGTTACGGCGCCGAGATCTGAAGGGTCGTCGCTCGCCGCGGAAGCGGCTGCGGATCGTCGCCGTTGAGCGAGAACTCACCGGTGTCTCCGCGCTTTTGCCCGACCAGCGTGACTTGGCCTCGTCCGGACGCGCTCAGGTCGATCCCCGTGCCCCTGATCATGATCTGGTACCCGCCGTCCACTGCCCGGAACTTGATGTTCTTGCCGTTGTAGGTCTGCTCGCCGCCCTCATCGCCCTTCTTTGCGACGATCACTCTGCCGCGCTCGACGAAGCCGATCACGGAGCCGCGTATCCTCAGCAGAATCACTCCGCGGCCGCCGCTGATCTCGAGCGTGCCGGGCTTCGGCTTGTGCCGCCCGGCGTCCGCGAGCGAGGGCAGCGCAAGAAGCAGTAGGAGAGCAAGAAGGGGCAGCATGCGCCGCATCGTGCTCTAAGTATTCCCACAGCAGTTCAGTAGGCCGTCAGCGTGCGGTAAAGAAACTGTAAAGACGCGGCCGAAGACGTCTAATACAGTCCGGTCGTGGGCGAGATCCTGGCCTTCGGGACGGTCGTCCTGGTCGTCGGCGCGGCGTTGTCGCTCGCCCTCGTCGCCCTCAAGCTGACCGAACGCTTCCCGATTCCCGGCCCGGCGCTCTTCCTCGTAGCGGCGGCAGTGGCCTCGGACATCTTTCCGGAGCTCGGCAAGCACCTGTCGATTCGGACCGCGGAGCGAATCGGGGTGGTTGCCCTGATTCTGATCCTCTTCGACGGTGGAATGAACGTCGGCTGGCGGCGGTTTCGCTCATCCGCGTTCCCGATCGCCTCACTCGGCATCGTAGGAACGTTCGCCACCGCAGCCGTGATCGCGCTGCCGGCCCATTTCCTCTTCGACTTCAGCTGGCCGATGGCCGGAGTGGTCGGCGCGGCACTCGCGCCTACCGACCCGGCCGTCATGTTCTCGATCCTGGGCAACCGGGAGGTCGGAGGCCGGTCCGGGACGATTCTCGAGGGCGAGTCCGGCGCCAACGACCCGGTCGCGATCGCGCTCATGATCGGAGTACTCGAGTACGCCACACACTCCCATGCGTCGTTCTGGCACGCCTTCGGGAACTTCGCGCTGGCGATGGGCGTGGGAGGAGCTGTCGGGGTCGCCTGCGCGCTTGCGCTGATCCCGGTGATGCGTCGCTCCTCGCTCCCAAGCGAAGGGCTCTATCCGCTGCGGACGCTCGCCGCGGCGGTCGTCATCTACAGCGTGGCCACCGTGGGCCACGGCTCGGGCTTCCTGGCCGTGTTCGTGGCCGGTCTGATCATCGGAGATATCCGCGCGCCGTACAAGACCGAGGTCGAGCGCTTCCACAAGTCCCTCGCCAGCCTCGGAGAGATCACGGTGTTCGTCGTCCTCGGCCTCACCATAGAGCTCAGCGGAGTCGGCAAGGCCTCCGTCTGGCTCGACGGCCTCCTGATCGCGCTGCTGCTGGCTTTCGTCGTGCGGCCGCTCGTGGTGGGGGCATTGCTCGTTCCGGCGCGCCTCCGGTTTCGAGAGGGCCTCTTCATCGGCTGGGGCGGCCTGAAAGGCGCCGTGCCCATCCTGCTCGGAACGCTCGTCCTGCTCGAAGCGGCACCCTCGGCAACGCGCGTGTACGGGATCATCTTCGTGGTCGTCATCTTCTCCGTGGTCGTCCAGGGCTCGAGCATGCCGTTCCTGGCTGCGAGGCTTGGGATACCGATGCGCGTCGTCGAGCAGGAGCCCTGGGACGTCTCCATCCGCCTCCGGACCGAGCCGCGTCATGTGCGCCGGTACGTGATCGCAGAGGGTGCGCGGGCCCTGGGTGAGACGATCCGAGAGCTTCCACTCGGCGAGAAGGCCTGGATCAGCCTGGTGATCCGCGAGGGCGAGCCGCTCCAGCCGCGTGGATCGACCGTCCTGGAGCCCGGGGACGAGGTGCTCGTCCTCGCTGGGAGCGCCGACGACCGCCCGCTCAGGCGGCTCTTCGAGGTCAGTCGTACTTGAAGAAGCCTTGGCCGGTCTTGCGGCCGAGCTTGCCCGCCTCCAGAAGCTCCAAGAGGCGCGGCGGCGGCGCCATCCGTTCCTCGCCCAGGGCCTGCGCGAGGGCATGCGATGCATGGACGTGGACGTCGATGCCGATCAGGTCGATGAGGGCGCAGGGGCCGATGGGCCAGTTCGCCCCGTAGGTCATGGCGCGGTCGACGTCCTCCGGCGTCACGCCCGCCTCGTCGATCACGCGCACGCAATCGTTCAGGAGCGGGATGAGGATGCGGTTGACGACGAAGCCCGGGGTGTCGCTGCAGGCGATCGGCTCCTTGCCGATCCGCTCCGCGAACGCATAGGCGGTGTCGAAGGCCTCGTCCGAGGTTCGCGCGGCGCGAACGACCTCGACCAGTTTCAGCACCGGCGCGGGGTTGAAGAAGTGCATCCCGAGCACACGCTCCGGATGCTCGGTCACGTCGGCGATTTCGGTGACGGACAGCGCGGAGGTGTTGGTGGCCAGGATTGCGTTCTCGCCGACGACGCCCTCGAGCTCGGAGAGGAGCGTCTGCTTGGTCGGAAGATCCTCGATGACCGCCTCGATGACGAGGTCGCAGCCCGCCAGCGCGCCGAGATCGGTGGTGAGGGCGAGCCTGCCGAGCGCCGCATCCTTCTCTTCCCCGGTCATGCGCCCTTTTTCGACCCCTCTGGAGAGGTAGTGGTCGATCGTGGAACGCCCGCGCTCGGCCAGCTCGTCGCTGACCTCCCGGCCGACGGTCTCGAAGCCTGCTTGAACACAGACTTGGGCGATGCCGGCCCCCATGGTCCCGAGCCCGACGACGCCGACCTTTTCAATCTCTATCAAAGCCTTTCGATCACTCCGGCTAGAGCCATGCCGAATCCGATGCACATCGTGGCAATTCCGTAGCGTGCCTGCCGCCGGTCGAGCTCATTCACGAGCGTGGCGGTGATCCGGGCGCCGGTGGCGCCGAGCGGATGCCCAAGCGAGATCCCTCCCCCGTTCGGGTTGATGTCGTCGTAGCGCTCCTGGAGGCCGGAGTCCCGCGCGAACTGGAGCACGACCGACGCGAAGGCTTCGTTGACCTCGATCACCGATATGTCGTCCCAGCCCAGCCCGGCCCTCTCGAGCGCCCGGGAGCACGCCTGCGGGTTGCCGTGCAGCATCCGGTGCGGGTCGACTCCCGCGAGCCCAAAGGAGACGAAGCGGGCTCTCGCCTCCAGGCCGAGCCGACCGGCCGCCTGCTCACTCGCGACCAGGACCGCCGCGGCGCCGTCGCAGATCTGGCTCGAGTTCCCCGCGGTGACCTTCCCCTCGGGAAGAAACGCCGGCGGGAGCGAGGCAAGCGCCTCGGCGGATGTGTCGCGCCGCGGGGTCTCGTCGGTCTTTAACTCGGGGACAGAGATGATCTCATTCTCGAACCGGCCTTCGTCGATCGCGGCCAGCGCGCGCCGGTGCGATTCCAGCGAGAAGGCGTCGAGCTCCTCGCGAGAGAGGCCCCACTCCTCCGCGATCACCTCCGCCGATATCCCTTGCGGGACGATCTTCCAGTGCTCGAGCAGCCTGTCCGAGAGGTCTCCCCCGTTCGAGCCCATGGGAACGCGCGACATCATCTCGACGCCCGCCGAGACGACGAGGTCGAGGTGGCCGGCAGAGATCGCCCCGGCGGCGTTGAAGTTGCCCTGCATGGACGAGCCGCACTGCCGGTCGACGCTCGTCCCGCACACCGTTTCGGGCCAGCCGGCCACCAGCGGAGTCATCCGGCCGATGTTCCAGCCCTGCTCGCCGATCTGGGTGACGCAGCCCATCTGCACGTCCTCGACTTCCCCGGGGTCGAGGTCGTGACGGGCGACGAGCCCGTTCAGCACCTGCGCGCACAGCTCGTCGCCTCGGATGCCTGAAAGGGCGCCGTTCCGCCTGCCGATCGGGCTGCGGACGGCATCAATGATGAGAGCGTCGCTAGTCACTAGCCATCGACGACAGCATAGAGTCGCCATTCGCCAGGAATGCCCTTCAGCTCGTGGGCTCCGCGATCCTCGAACACGAGCCCCGAGCCCGAAACCAGGTCCCTGACGGTGGAGGAGGCGAGTACCTCGCCCGGGCCTGCGAGCGCTGAGATGCGCGCCCCGGTATGGACCGCGATTCCCGCCACGTCTCCGTTGCGGAGCTCGCACTCGCCGGCGTGGACACCTGCGCGGATCTCCAGCGTGAGCTGACCCGCGCCGTCGCGGATTGCCTGAGCGCAACGGACGGCGCGCGCAGGCCCGTCGAACGTTGCAAGCACGCCGTCGCCCGTCGTCTTGACGTGTCGGCCCCGGAAGCGATCGATCTCCCGTCGCGCGATTCCGTCGTGTGATTCGAGCAGCGCCTTCCAGCGGCGGTCGCCGAGCTCGGCCGCCTTCTCGGTGGAGCCGACGATGTCCGTGAACAACACGGTTGCAAGCACGCGATCGGGCTCCTGTATCGGTCGGACACCCGTCAGGAACTCCTCGATCTCGTCCACGACCGAGTCGGCGTGGGCAGCCCAGAAGACGTGGTCGTCGCCGGGAAGCTCGACGAACTTGGCGCCCGGGATCTGTTCCGCGATGTAGCGGCCCTCCTCGACGTTCACATCGCGGTCGCCCGTGCAGTGCATGACGAGCGTCGGCACCTGGATCGTCGGCAGCACGTCCCGAACGTCGATCTGCGAGTTCATCCGCAGCATGGCGGCGGCCGATCCGGGACTCGCACTGCGACGAAAGTAGGTCGCAAGGTGACGCTCGAAGCGCTCGTCTCCGATGCGGCTCGGTGCGTAGTAGCCGAGATCGATCTCGCCCCACCCTCGCTCGATCTCGATCGCGGCCTCCTCTCGCTCCGCGGCGGTCGGAGCCCAGGGATAGTCCGCACTGCGTATGCGCTTCGCGTAAATCCCGATCGTCATCAGCGCGACCGTACGCTCCGGGTGCGTCGCCGCAAAGAGCACGCACATGTTCCCGCCTTCCGAGTGGCCGAAGAGAGCGGCCCGCTCCGAGTCGACGGCGTCCATCACGGCCCGCACGTCGTCCATCCGCTGCTCCAGAGTCGGCAGCTCGTCGTTCGGCACGCGGTCTGACAACCCGGTGCCGCGCTTGTCGAAGAGGATCAGGCGGGAGAACGACGCGAGACGATTGAGAAACCCCTCCAGCGCCGGCTCTTCCCACATCAGCTCGACGTTCGAGATCCAGCCGGGCACGTAGACGAGGTCGAGCGGGCCTTCGCCGACGACCTGATAGGCGATGTTGACGTCGCCGCTCTTCGCGTAGCGGGTCTCAGGCGGCGACGACGTAGAGCCTCCATTCACCCGGGACTCCCTTCAGTTCGTGGTCGCCACGGTCCTCGAACTCGATTCCTGAGCCGGCCACGAGGTCCTTGACCGTCGACGAAATCAGCACCTCGCCGGACTCGGCGAGTGCCGCCACCCGTGCGCCGATCGAAACGGCGATCCCCGCCACCTTGTCGTCGTGGAGCTCGCACTCGCCTGTGTGCACGCCTGCGCGAATCTCGATCCCGAGCTCGCGGACGTCGGCAACGATGGTCTGCGCGCAGCGAATTGCTCTGGCCGGCCCGTCGAAGGTGGCGAAGAAACCGTCGCCGGCCGTGTCCTTCTCCTCGCCGCGGAACCGTGTCAGCTCCCGTCGGACGAGGGCGTGGTGCCGGTCGAGCAGGTCGCGCCACTCGCGGTCGCCGAGCTCGGCTGCGCGCTGGGTCGAGCCGACGATGTCGGTGAAGAGGAGCGTCGCGAGCACGGTGTCGGGCACAACTGGCGCAGCTTCGCCCGCGACGAAGCGCTCGATCTCGTCGGGAATTTCCGGGGAGAGAAAGATGCCCCAGTAGTCGGTTCCCGAGACGGGGGCGGCCCGGGCTCCTTCGACCCGCGCCGCCACGTCGAGAGCGTGGTAATCCTCGACCGACCCGGGACGGTAGAGGACTAGGGTCGGCGCATGGACAGCCGGTAGGACCGGACGAAGATCGGTCTCCGAATATGCCCTGTTGAGCGCATACGCGAACGCCGGGCTGAGGCTGACCCGCAGCCAGTTCGCAAACCAGAGACGCTCCTCTTTCCCCCGCTCGTACAGGGTGGGGCACGCGACCTGCAGCAGCTCGTCCATGAACTCCTGCGTACCCCAGCCGTCGCGAAGACGGCCCATCATTTCGGACTCGCTCTCATCCGGTCTCGCATGTGGGTGGAAGAGCGCAAGCGCGCTCGTTCGCTCCGGATATGTCGCCGCGTACAGCAGGGCGAGGTCGCAGCCGTCGTGTGAGCCGAGCAGGACCGCCTGCCGCGAGCCGGCCGCGTCGAGGACTGCTCGCAGGTCTTCCATCCGGGTCTCGAGCGTCGCGAACTGGCCGTGCCGGTCGGAGACGCCGGTGCCACGCTTGTCGAACAAGATCAGCCGGAACGACTGCGCCAGCCGCTCGTAGAAGTCGCGCCAGTGCGGCGACTCCCAGGCATAGACGAGGTTGGAGCCGAAATCGGGGACGAACACGAGATCGGTCGGGCCGTTACCGACGACCTGGTATGCGATCGAGGCGCCTTCGCTCTTCGCGTAGCGGATGTCCGGCTCCATACCTGCAGTTTCCTAGACTTGGAGCATGGCCACAACCCTTGCCGACCGCAAGCTGCTGATCAACGGCGAATGGGTCGAGACCGGCGAGTGGGTTGAAGTGCGCTCCCCGTATTCGGGAGACATCGTCGGACGGGTCGCGAAGGCCGGCGCCGCAGAGACCGAGCGGGCGATCGACGCCGCCGAGGAGGCGATGCGCGAGCCGCTGCCGGCCCACAAGCGGGCCGAGATCCTCGTCCGTGTCGCGGGCGCGCTCGGCCGGCGGCATGACGAGGTCGCGCGGATCATCTCCGAGGAGGCCGGCAAGCCGATGAAGGCGGCCCGCGTCGAGGCGAGACGCGCGATGTCCACCTACACGTTCTCCGCCGTCGAGGCGCGCAAGCTCGCGGGCGAGATGGTGCCCATGGACGCCTCCCAGGCCGGCGTCGGAAAGCTCGCCTTCACGATCCGGTGCCCGATCGGCGTCGTCGGAGCGATCAGCCCGTTCAACTTCCCGCTCAACCTCGTAGCGCACAAGATCGCGCCTGCGCTCGCGGCCGGATGCGCGGTCGTCCTCAAGCCGGCCGGCCAGACACCGCTTTCCGCGCTCCTCCTGGCGGAGCTGGAGGAGGAAGCCGGCCTGCCGCCGGGCTGGCTCAACGTCCTCGCCGGCCCCTCGTCCGAGATCGGCGACGTGATCGTCGAGGACGAGCGCGTCAAGCTGCTGAGCTTCACCGGCTCGGGAGGCGTGGGCTGGGGCCTGGCCGAGCGCGCGTATCGCAAACGCGTGAAGCTCGAGCTTGGAAACTCGACGCCGGTAATCGTCTGTGCGGACGCGGATCTCGAGCAGGCTGCATCCTCGCTCGCGGTAAATGCGTTCTCCTTTGCGGGTCAGAGCTGCATCTCGGTGCAGCGCGTCTACGTTGAGCGCGGCGCCTACGATGACCTCGTCCAGCGCTTCATCCCCAAGGTGGAGGAACTCGTGATCGGGGATCCCGGAGAGGAGGACACCGACGTCGGCCCCGTGATCGATGAAGGCGCACGCGACCGCATCCTCGAATGGATTCGCGAGTCGGGCGGCGAGATCCTCACGGGCGGCGACCTCCAGGGCGACCTGATCCGGCCTACCGTGATCGCGAGCCCGCCTCCGGACGCGAAGGTCTCCTGCGACGAGGTCTTTGGGCCGGTCTGCACGGTGACGCCGGTCGACTCCCTCGACGACGCAATCCGCCTTGCCGACGCAATCCGCCTTGCCAATTCGACGCGCTACGGCCTGCAGGCGGGCATCTTCACCAGTGGCATCCGCACCGCGCTCAAGGCGGCGCGCGAGCTCGAGTTCGGCGGCGTGACCGTCAACGAGGCGCCGACCTTCCGGGCCGATCAGATGCCCTACGGAGGTGTCAAGGACTCCGGCAACACCCGTGAAGGCCCTCACTACGCCGTTCGAGAGATGACCGAGGAACGCGTCGTCGTCGTCGACCTCTAGCGCTTCGCGTTGAGGGTCGTAACACCGCTGTTAGACTCGCCCGCGGATGGCCGGCCCCTTCCTGAAGCGCTTTCAGAGACCACACCCGCAGCCTCCTCCGCCGCCTTCGAGCAGTGGTGACGCGCAGGCGCCTGTGGTCGCGGCCGAGCCTCCTGCCCGCCGCGCGCCCACTCCGGGTCAGATCCGACGCGAGCGCAGAGCTCTCGTGCGTGCGCGCGAGGAGCGCATCCGTGATCTCGGGGGCTTGTTCCTCGAGATGTACAAGCGCGGCCAGTTCAACCAGGAGCTCTACCTCGACCAGTGCGCGGAGGTCGTCAGCATGGAGGAGCGGATCCGCGAGCTGGACGGGATGCTCACCTCGGTCACCCGGATGACGCTCGCCGACGCCAATCGGTGCGCCTGCGGGGCCCCGATCGTCCCGGGAGCGCACTTCTGCGCGAATTGCGGGAGAGCTGTGGGCGAAGCTGCGGTCGTTGCCTGCGCCTACTGCGGAAACCCGCTGCCGGCGGACGCGTCGTTCTGCGCGAATTGCGGCCGTCCGGCCGAGCCTGCGCAGCCTCAGCCCCCGGCGCAGGAGCCCGCTTCGGCTCAGCCCGAGCACGAGGTCACCATGGAGGCCTCTGGGGGAACGTCCGACCCCTGGGAGCGGTAGTTCTTGCCGCCGACTCCGCAGGGCCCGCCTCCTCCTCCCCCCACATCGCCGGCCGGCGAGCCGCACATGAACGCGTGTCCCCGCTGCGGAACGCCTTACGAACCGCTCCAGGAGTACTGCCTTGCGTGCGGCCTGCGGCTGCCGTTCGCAGGTGGCGCAGTCTCGACCCTCGCGACGGCCTGGAAGAGCCAGGTTCCCTGGTATCCCGGCGACTGGATCTGGCCCATCCTGGCCTTACTCATGATCGCCGCCGGCGGAGGGACGGCGTCCTATCTCGTCAACAGGAGCGAGAGAGGCGGAAACAAGACGATTGTTGCCACCACCTCGTCGAGAGAGAACACGACCACAACCGGCGAGACCGGGACGGCGCCCACTACGACCGAGGAGTCCGGAACCGTCCCGACGCTCCCGCCGCCGCCGTCACCACCACCGTCTCCACCCCCTTCACCGCCTCCGCCTCCTCCGCCTCCTCCGCCTCCGAGCGGTCCCACGAGCTGGCCGAGCGGCAGGCACGGCTACACGGTCATTCTGCAATCGATCCCCACGAGCGAGGGCCATGGGACGGCAGTTGCATTGGCGCGCAAGGCGATCAAGGCCGGCCTCAGCGACGTCGGCGTGCTCAACTCCTCGAACTTCTCGAGCCTCCACCCGGGCTATTACGTCGTCTTCAGCGGGATCTACGGCTCGCTCCCCGGGGCGCGTAGCAACCTCTCCAGCGCCGCGAGCAGCGGATTTCGAGGCGCGTACACCCGTCGAATCACTCCTTAGCGGTCGTCGCCGCAGGCAACGCGGGCCCCGACTTTGTAACATGCTCTCGGGACCGTTAGACTCAACGGTGCCCGAGCCCCACCAGCAGTTAACTTCCGCTTAACAAAGCTTCGCAGGGAATTAAGACGGAGGCGCCATACTGACCGAGATGGACGAGAGGATCATCGCGCTCCAGGCCCATATGTATCAATACTCCAGGGCCATCTATCGTTCCATCAAGGACCTGGTCGATCCCTACGCCGAGACCGAGGACCAGCTCGAGTCCCGGCAGGCGGTCCTCACGGCCTGCGAGCAGACGATGGAGCGGCTCGCGAAGGATCCTCACTACTTCGCCAAGCCGGACCGAGCCCTCTTCCAGGACATCCGGCGCTACTTCCCCATCACGGCTCAGGCCCAGGTGGCCTGGGCGGTTCAGGAAGGCGTCTCTGCGGCCGTGGCCTTCATCGACGAGCAGATCGAGGCCGGTGCTCTCGACGGCGGAGTTGCCCGCTGCCGGGCGACGACCCGTAAGGGCAAGCCGTGCCAGCGCACGCCGCTGCCCGACCGCGAGTACTGCCCTTCGCATCAGCATCTCGAGCGCGAGTCCGTAGCGGCCTAGCGTTCCTGGCCGGCGTCTCCTCTCGGCCGCTCTGGGTCGCGGTTCAGGAGCGCTAGGGTAGGCACGGCCCGTGTCGCACGACACCGACAAGCTCATCCGCCAACTCTCGCTCGTCGCCTTTCTGATGGCCGAGCGGCGCCCGCTCACGGCGCGGGACGTCAAGAGCTGCGTCGAGGGCTACTCCGAGATGTCCGACGAGGCATTCGCGCGCCGCTTCTATTCCGACCGGGCAGAGCTGACGAATCTCGGCGTTCCGCTCCATTCCCAGCGGGACGAGTTCACGGGCGAGGAGCTGTACACGCTCCGGGCCGACCAGTACTTCCTGCCGCCGCTCGAGCTCTCGGACGAGGAGCTCGCCGCCCTGCAGACCTGCCTGATACTTCTCGACGGCAAGTTCGCCTATGCGGAGCCGCTCCGGCTCGCGCTCCAGAACCTCGCGCTGGGTCGCCCAGGTTTCACGGATCCCCCGAGCCGCGCAGCCGTCGCGGTCGAGATCAAGGATCCGGACTACTCGGCGGAGATGTCGACCCGGCTCGCCAAGCTCGAGTCGGCGATCTCCAAGCAGCGAACGGTCAAGTTCTCGTACTGGTCGATCGCAAGGGACGACGTCTCCGAGCGGACGCTGAACCCCTACGCCCTCCTCTCGGACAACGGCGCCTGGTACGTCGTCGGCCACGACCTCGACCGCGAGGACACCCGCACCTTCAGGGTCTCCCGCATTCGAGGCGAAATCCGTTTCGCCACCCGGCGAGAGCGAGACTTCCGTCCGCCGACCGAGTTCGACATCGACCAGTTCCGCGACCGGCCGAACTGGCAGATCGGTGAGATTCAGGGCGAGGCTCGGATCGAGGTCGGCGGAGACACCGCGTGGTGGGTTCAGCGCGTGTACGGAGAGAGCGGCCGCCTCGAGGACGGAGTGTTCATCACTGATTACGCGAACCTCTCGCTCCTTGCTTCCTGGGTCCTGCGCCAGGACGGCCGCGCCGTCCCGCTCGAGCCGACGGAGCTGCGCCGTGACGTTGCCGAGAGCCTTCGCCGCATCCGGGACAGCCACACCGGCAAGCCGCTCGAGCCCGCGGCGAAAGCTTCGCCCGAGGAGTCCGACGGCCCAGTCGAGCGAATCCCGGGCCCCGTTGCGCCCGAGCGCTTTGCCGTCCTGCAGTCTCTCCTCGCCCATCTGCTCGCCCGTTGCGGCGACGAGAAGAGAGCCGTGATCGATGCCTCCGAGCTCGTCGAGCGCTTCCACATCCCCGCCGACCAGCTCCAGGAGCACCTGTCGCTCCTCAACCTCGTCAACTTCGGCGGCGGGTGCTACGCCGTATACGCCGAGCTCGACGGGAACGAAGTGCGCGTCGAGAAAGAGCTGTTCGGGGACGCGTTTCGCTGGCCGCCGCGGCTGACGCCGCTCGAGGCCCGCGCCATCCGGCTCGCGCTCGAGTTCGTCGGGCCGATGATCGCGGCCGACGCCCAGACCCCCCTCGACCGTGTCCGCCGCAAGCTCGAGGAGACATTCGGGGAGTTCGAGCTCGCACAGACCCCGGAGCCGCATGTGGGCTCGGCGGAAGAACGGCTCGTGGCGACGATGAGCACCGGCATCCGCGACGGGCGTTTGGTCGAGATCGAATACCTGAAGGAAGGCGAGGAGACCCCGTCCGAGCGAACGGTCGAGCCGTACGCGCTCGAGCGGCGGCTGCCCCACTGGTACGTGCACACGTGGGACCGGACTGCCGACGGAGAGCGCAGCTTCCGCATCGACCGAATGCGAAAGGCTCGGCTCACCCGGGCTCACTTCGAGCCGCGCGAGGGATTCAAGCCGCGCGGCGATCTCCGCGACGCCCGACCTGCGCGCGTCTGGTATTCGCCGGAGATCGCGCGCTGGCGCATGGAGCGCGGCGATGCGTGGATGCTCAAGGACGGAGCCGCGCTGAGCGAGGCGCCGGTTGGCAGCCCCGACTGGCTCGTGGGCGAGATCTTCTCCTACCGCGGCGAGGCGGTCGTGCTCGAGCCGAAAGACCTGCGGAGCGGGATCGCCGCCCGCGCCCGCGAATTGGCGCGCGAGCTCGGCGTCTCGCGGTTACGCGTTCCGACCTAGGCGCGCGAGCGCCCACTCGGCGTAGTCGGCGAGCTCCGGGTCGTCGGCAAACGGCTCGACCGCGGCCTTGTGCTCCAGTGCACCAGCGTTGCCGAGCGCGATGAGCGCGTTCCGCTTGAGGTATTGCGGATCGTTCCTCGGAACGTAGAGACGGTCGTACCGGCGGACGAGCTCGTCGCCGTCGGCTTCCAGCCACTCGATGAGCGAGACCGTGGGCTCGGCTTCCGGTGAAGGCGACTCTCCTGATCGTCGCCCCTCCACGCCGCGGTTCCAGGGGCAAACGTCCTGGCATATGTCGCAGCCGTAGACCATGTCTCCGAGCTCGGCGCGGTACTCCTCCGGGATCGGGCGAGGCGACTGCGTCCAGTAGGAGAGGCACTTCGTCGAGTCGAGCGTGCCCGGCTCGTCGAGCGCGCCCGTCGGGCAGGCTTCGATGCAGAGCGTGCACGAGCCGCAGTCGAGCTCGAGCGGCGCCGTCGCCTCGACGGCCACCTCGGTAACGAGCGTCCCCAGCACGATCGTCCAGCTTCTCACGCAGCTCGGCGTAGTTGTCGCGCCAGGTGTAGCGTGCCAGGCGGCCCTCGCCGGGGCCGGGATCCGGAGCCGGCGCGTAGTAACAGAGCGCCGCCGAGACGACCGACTTCGCGTTCGGAAGCAGCCGCTCGGGATGGCATGACACTTCCGGCTGCGCCATCGTGAAGCGCATGTCCGCGAACAGGCCGCGCTCGCGCCGCTCGCGGATATGGCGCTTCGTCTCCTCGTACGGCTCGGCCGGTGCGGCTCCGACGACGTCGAGGCCGATCTCCTCCCCTAGGCGCTGGAGCTCGACTGCCCTCATGGGCCCATTCTGCATACGATCGCCCACATGAAGGCGGTGCGCATCCATGAGGACGGAGGGCCGGAGGTCCTGCGTTACGAGGACGCGCCCGATCCCTCCCCCGGCCCCGGCGAGGTGCTCGTGCAGCTCCGGGCGGCCTCGCTGAACCACCTCGATCTCTGGATCCGCATGGGCCTCCCCTCGGTCCTGAAGCCGCGCATCCTGGGGGCCGACGGCGCCGGAGTGCTGGCGAACGGGGAGCGGGTCGTCATCAACCCGGGTCTCGAGCACGCAGACGGCCGCATCACCGTCGTCGGGGAGCACATGGACGGGACGCACGCCGAGCTCGTCGCGGTCCCGAGCGAGAACGTGTACCCGATCCCCGACGATCTCAGCTTCGAGGACGCGGCTGCCTTTCCGCTCGTCTTCGAGACCGCCTACCGGATGCTGGTCACCAAGGCCGCGCTCGAGGCCGGGGAATGGATTCTCATCTGGGGAATCGGCGGCGGCGTGGGGACGGCGGCGTTTCAGATCGCCAAGGCGCTCGGCGCCCAAACCATCGTCACCTCGTCGAGCGACGCGAAGCTCGAGCGGGCGCGTGGGCTCGGAGCCGCCGCGGTCGTCAACCATGATTCCGGTGACGTCGTCGAGGCCGTGATGGAGGCGACGGAGGGGCGTGGTGCCGACGTGGTCGTCGAACATGTGGGCGAGGCGACGTGGCAGCGCTCGCTCCAGGCCGCGCGCCAGGCCGGGCGGATCGTCGTCTGCGGAGCGACCACAGGCCCGAACCCGCCGGCTGCGCTCCACCGGATCTGGTGGAAGCAGCTGACGATCTACGGCTCCACCATGGGAACGAAGGCCGACTTCGAGGGCGCCTACGAGCTCGTCACAAGCGGCCGGGCAAAGCCGATCGTCGATCGCGTCTTTCCGCTGGCCGACGCACGCGCCGCACACGAATACCTCGAGTCGGGCGCGCAGTTCGGAAAGGTGGTTCTGAGTATCCCCTAGCCGAAACCCAAGATGAATTTCGCATCCTCGGACATCTTCTCGGGCGTCCAGGGTGGATCCCAGGTGAGCTCGACCTCCACGTCCTCCACACCGGGAACGGTGCGGGTCATCTGGTCGATCTGCTCCTGGATCATCGGCCCGACGGGGCAGCCCATCGACGTGAGCGAGTGGATGACCTTCACCTTGCCGCCCTCGACCTCGACGTCGTAGAGCAGTCCCAGGTCGACGATGTCCATCCCGAGCTCGGGATCTTCGACCTGGCGCAGAACCTGAACGACTTCTTCCTTCGTCGGCATGGAGGCCAGTGTATGTCTAGAAGCCGAGCAACCGCACTTCCTCGCGGCGCTCTCGTGCGAAGAAGTGGATGCCGTCTACGAAGCGCACCCAGTTGCAGCGCGTACACATGACGAGTGAGTGCGTGCGGGCGCTGTCGGCCAGGAAACGAACGCCGCGGAGGAGATCTCCCGAGGAGACGCCCGTGGCCGCGACGATGATCTCGCCCTGGGCGAAGTCCTCGAGCCGGAACACCCGCTGGGGATCGTCGATCCCCAATTCGCCTGCCTCTTCGATCTCGCCACGCGAGGTGGGCCAGAGCTGAGCCTGAAGCTCGCCGCCGAGGCACATCAGTGCCGCCGCCGAGAGAACGGCCTGGCGTGTCCCGCCGATTCCAATGGCCAGATGGTCGTTCGTCCCGCGGATCGCCGCCGAGATCGACGCGGTGACGTCTCCGTCCTGGATCAGCTTGATCCGGGCCCCGGTCTCACGAATCTCTTCGATCAGATCGTGGTGACGCGGCCGGTCCAGCACGATCGCCGTGATGTCGTTCGGGTTTCGGCCGAAAGCGTCGGCGATCGCCTGGATGTTCTCGGCCACCGGCCGCAGGAGATCGATCTTTCCCCGGGCGAGCGGCCCGGCGGCCATCTTGCGCATGTACATGTCGGGAAGGTGCACCAGGCAGCCGGGCTCGCCGACGGCCACCATCGACATGGCGCCGTAGCCACCTCGCGCGACCACTCCCCGTCCTTCCAGGGGATCGACTGCAAGATCGACCGGATCGCCGCCGGCTCCAATCTTGCTCCCGGGCCGAAGCTCACCTTCCTCCTCGCCTCCGATGACGATATGGCCGCTGATCGGCATCTGCTCGAGGGCGAGCTGCATCCCCGAGAGGGCCGCCTCTTGGGCGCCCTCCTGATCCGCCCTGCCCAGCCAGCGCGCTCCTGCAAGCGCGGCCCGCTCGGTAACCCGCGCATAGCTCTCGCACAGGCAGTACCGGGACCCTTCGGCAGGTTCCGAGGAGGACGTGGCCGCGGCCGGCTCAGTCAGCCGGGACACGCCGCATCCTCTCCGCTCCTGCGAGGACCAGCTCCATGATCTGTACGACGCTGCGGTCGGGATCGTGGCTGTCGATGACCGGCACGTCGTGCTGCGCGGCCCGCTCCACGATGAAGCTCTGGATGGCCCGAATGTCCTCGAACCCTTCCAGGTAGCGATCCAGCGGCCGCTTGCCGTCCGAGCCGATGTCGCGGACCCAGAAGCGGCCGGCATGCGCCTGCTCGTCCTCGACCTTCAGCACACAGGGGACGAGCAGCGCATCCTCCACTCCGGACGGGAGCATTCCCGGAACGAGATGAACGCCCTCGAGCACCATCGACCATCCCTCCTCGAGCGCCCGCTCCATGGCGGCGGCTACGCCCACGAGCACGTTGCGGGTCTGCTCGAGAAATCCCGCAACGGCCTGGTCGGTCGCGATGCCCGTGACGGCCCGCCCCGCCTCGAAGCTCGAGTAATGGACGGACGGCATGAATTCCTTGGAGAAGAACGCCCGCATCGTCTGGCGGACGAAATCGGTCGACGTGACCCTGCTGATACCGAGCCGGTAGGCGACCTCGGTCGCGAGCGTCGACTTGCCCGTGCCCGTTCCACCGCCCACGAGCACGATGATCGGAAGCTCGAGCTGCCGGAGGTCTTCGTACTGCCTGAGCCGTCGCATGGCCTCATCGGACTCCTCTTGGCCGAGTACCGAGACGGCGAGCTCGTGAACGCGCTCGAGCTCGATGCTCTCCTCTCCGCGCTCTGAGAGGTCGACGTCGATCCGGCGGGCAAGCTCGTAGGCACGCACTGCGCGCATGCCCGTCGCGATCAGCGTGCGGGCCATCAGGCCCTTCGAATAGGGAATCCCATCCCCCCCAAGGGGAAGGGGATCGGTGTGGCGCTGGTGCTTCACGGCAGGCTCGGCTCCGGCACGCGTTCACAGAGGGCGCGGAGCTCCGCCCGCAGATCCGTTTCGCCCGGAAGGGGAACCACGTCGTTGCCGACGATGACCACCTCGATCCCGCGCTCCGCGGCACGCTCCGCCACCACGTCGATCGCTGCCCCCTTGAGCTCGACGAGATAGAGCTCCGCGGCCGTGCCGTCCAGATCGGAGCTCAACCGCGCGCGATCCGCGAGGCTGCCGAAGACCTCCACCGTCGCGGCGCCGTGGGCATCCCTGAGGTGCGCGGCAAGCACGGCGTGGGCGGCGGGAAGAGCCGTCGAGAAGAGCGCGACCCTGCGCCCCGCGACGGCAGCGAGCGGCCTGGGTCGCAGCTCCACGGCGACGATGGGAATGCCAGGCTTGACATCCGCGATCGCCTCGCGCATGCGGGCGGCGCGCTCCTTGTTCCCGGCCATCGTCAGCACGACGAGATCCGAGATGAGGATCCGGTAGGCGTTCAGATAGCCGGCGGCGACCTCGGGGTCCTGGCCTGCGTCCACGACGAGGACGCGACTGTCCACTGCGACGGGCGGGATGGCAGCGCCGCTCCCCTCGAAGATGACGAGATCCGGTTCGCGTGCGGCAGCGAGATCCGCGCCCTCGACGACGTTCGAGAAGGCGGGCATCCCGGCCAGGCCACCGCCGCAACGCCTGCAGCCGATCGTGACGACCTCGGCCAGAGCGGCATCCTCGAGGTAGTCGGACGCGGCATGACGTCCCTGCCGGGACAGCTCGAGCAGCCGCTCGAGGCTCGGAGGAGCCTCGGCCACCTCCGGCTCGGGCGGTCCTCCTCTCCCCATCGCCACGATCACCACCTCGCGGTCCTCCGAGAGGACGCGCGCGGCGTGCTCGGCTACCGCCGTCTTGCCGACACGCTTGCCGGTGCCGATGATTGCGAGCGACGGCAGCGAGAACGGCGCGAACAACGGCGGATCGAACCGGAAGTCGGCGCCCACGTACGGAATCCCGTGAAAGAGCACCCGGCTTGCCGTCTGGAAGCGCTCGCGCGGTCCCAGCACAGGCTCGTCGGAGAGATCGACGACCACGTCCGGCTCGAGCTCGACGAGCGCCTCGTCCAGATCCTGGGCCCGCGGAACCCCGTAGTCCTCTCCGCCGCGCAGCTTTTCCGTCCCGCCGATGAGGTGGACCGCGAGGAAGTCGTACGGCAGGTTCTGGAGCGCGTCGCGCACGACCGGCGGGTAGTGCTCCCCGTCGACGATGGCAACCGCGCTCTTCACCGCGCGCTCACCTCCCACTCGATCCTCGCCGTGTGCTTCTGATAGGCGAGCGTCTCGATCGAGAACTCGATGATCTGCTCACGGCCGTGGAAGGGATAGCGTCGCGAGATGTCGACGTGTCCGTCCTCGACCTCGATCACGTTGTAGCACTGGCGGCTGTTTCCCCGGACCCGCAGCGACGACACCGTTCCCGCATTCACGATGAAGATGTTCTCCAGTCGCCACGCGTAGGGCACGTGCTTGTGCCCCGAGAGCACCAGGTTGACCTTCGAGCGCTGGAGCACCTCGATCAGGTCGCCGGCGTCGTAGACGATGTTGCGCTCCCGCCCGGTGCCCGGCACGGGCAAGAGGTGATGGTGGAGGACGAAGATCCTCAGGTCGGCTGCCTCTTTGAACTGCTCCTCGATCCAGCCGTACCGGCCGCGGCCTATCTGGCCGTGGTCGAGGTCCGGCTCCGACGAGTCGACCGCGACGACCGTCACGCCGTCGTGACGCAGCACCGAGTTGCGCTCGCCGAAGAGCTCCTCGAAGTGGACGTACCCCACGTTGCGCGAGTCGTGGTTGCCCGGGATGACGACGAGGTTCTCACAGCGGATCTGGTCGAGGTAGTCCCTGGCCTCGAGGTATTCCTGCTTGAACCCGAACGAGGTCAGGTCGCCTGAGCAGATGACGATGTCCGGCCGGAGGTCGTTGATCTCGCTGATCGCGCGCTCCAGCAGGTTCGGGACGAAGTGAGCCTCGCCGCAGTGAAGATCGGAGATGTGCGCGATCGTGAGCACTGCGAACGGGATGGTACGTGCTCGCGGCCCTCCTGGACCATCCGGGGCCATTGCTACCCTTCAGTGCGGATGCTGCTGGAAACGCCTGATTTCCAGGCATATCGTGGGGTCGGCCAGCCGCGCTTCGCCAACAGAGCAGAGTTGGAGTGCGCGAAAATCCTCGACTTCTACGGCGTGCCCTGGGAGTACGAGCCACGTACGTTCGTGCTCGAGCGCGACGCCGAGGGAAATCCGGTCGAGGCGTTTGCGCCTGACTTCTATCTCCCCGATCAGGATCTGTACATCGAGATCACCGTGATGAAGCAGTCGCTCGTCACCCGCAAGAACCGAAAGCTGAGGAAGCTGCGACGCCTGCATCCCGAGATCCGCATCAAGCTGTTCTACAAACGCGACATCGAGCGTCTGGCACAGCGATACCACCTCGAGCTCGCGTCCTAGCGCACGCCGACCCACGGGTCGGCGATCTCTACCTCAGCGATGAGGAGATCCTGCGGCGCGTCGCGGAGCTGGCGGAGCAAATCGGCGGCGACTATCCGTCAGGCGGACTGCTGCTCGTGGCGCCCCTCAAGGCGAGCATCGTCTTCCTCGCCGACCTGTCGCGGGCAATCCGTGGCGAGCACGAGCTCGAATTCGTCGAGCTGGCCGGATACGGCGCCGGAGCCGCCCTCGGTGGGCACTCCAGGATCCGGCTCTTGAAGGACCTCGAGCGGAGCATCGACGGGCGGCATGTCCTCATCGTCGAGGACGTCGTCGACACGGGTCTCACCCTCAACTACCTCGTGAAGACGCTCGTGCTCCGCCGACCGGCCTCGCTTGCCGTGGCCACCCTCCTCGACCGCCCTTACCGCAGGCTGGTAGAGGACCTGCCGGTGCGGTACGTCGGCTTCACGGTTCCCGACGAGCTGTTCGTCGGCTACGGCTTCGACCTCAACGAGCAGCTGAGAAACCTGCCGGACATCTACCTCGTCCGTCCCATAGCCGCATAGCCTCTCGCCGGCTGTAAAAGTTAGACTAGACTAAACCTCGCTGTGATCGGCACGCGGGCAGAGGCGCTCGACCGGCCGCTCGGGCCCGGCGAGCGCGTGCTGCAGGGTCACCCGCACCGCTTTCGCCTCCTCCCCTTCCTCGGGCCTGCCTTCGTCGCCTGCGTCGCCTACATCGACCCGGGCAACTTCGCCACCAACGTTGCGGGAGGCTCCAAGTTCGGCTTCACGCTGCTGTGGGTGATCGTCGCCTCGAACCTGATGGCGATGCTGATCCAGATGCTCTCGGCCAAGCTCGGGATCGCGACGGGCCGCAACCTGCCAGAGGTCTGCCGGGAGCAATTCTCCCGCCGCACCTCGCTTGGCCTCTGGATCCAGGCCGAGGGGATTGCGATGGCGACCGACCTCGCCGAGTTCCTGGGAGCGGCCATCGGCTTCCACCTCCTGCTCGGGATCGATCTCCTTCCCGCCGCGCTCATCACGGCGGTGGCCGCCTTCCTGATCCTCGGCCTCCAGCGCTTCGGCTTCCGGCCCTTCGAAGCTGTGATCGTCGTCCTGGTCGGCACGATCGGCGTCTGCTACCTCGGCGAGCTCTTCCTGGCCCACCCGCCTCTGGGCACCGTCGGCATCCACGCCATCAAGCCCGAGTTCGCCGGCAGCGAATCGGTCCTGCTCGCGGTCGGGATCCTGGGCGCGACCGTGATGCCGCACGTCATCTACCTCCACTCCGCGCTGATGCAGGACCGCGTGGTCCCCGAGAGCGACGGCGAGGCCCGCCGGCTGATGCGCTACACACGGGTCGACGTCGTCATCGCCATGTCGCTGGCAGGGCTGATCAACATGGCGATGCTGATCATGGCGGCAACGGTCTTCTTCAAGAGCGGGCTCAAGAACGTGGACTCGCTCGAGGGCGCCCACAAGACGCTGGAGCCGATCCTCGGAGGTGCCTCGAGCGTCCTCTTCGCCCTCGCCTTGCTCGCCTCGGGCCTCTCCAGCTCGGCGGTCGGGACGCTGGCGGGCCAGGTCGTGATGCAAGGGTTCATTCGTCGCCGTATCTCAATCTTCGTCCGCCGTGCGGTGACGATGCTGCCGGCGCTCGTCGTCGTCGCAATCGGCGTCGACCCCTCACGGACGCTCGTGTTCAGCCAGGTCGTCCTTTCCTTCGGGATCCCGTTTGCGCTCATCCCGCTCGTCCTGTTCACCAGCAAGCGCCGGATCATGGGCGTCCTGACCAACCATCCGGTCACGACAGCAGTGGGCTCGCTCGTGGCGGCGCTGATCTGCGCGCTGAACCTGTTTCTCTTGGCCCAGACGTTCGGGCTGATCTAGAGATAACCCATCGGATCGACGGCGTTCCCATTGACGCGCACCTCGAAATGGAGGTGCGGGCCGGTGGAGAAACCGGTGCTCCCGACGTAACCGATCACCTGGCCTTGCGAGACGTGCCCGCCGGTGACCGCGAATCCAGTCTGGTGCGCATATGCCGTCGAGAGTCCCCCGCCGTGGTCGATCACGGTCAGGTTTCCATAGCCGCCGAGCCAGGCGGCATAGATGACCGTTCCGGCCGCCGCCGCGTGAATCGGAGTGCCCTGCGGGACGCCGATGTCAATCCCGGGATGCAGGCCGCAGCTTCCGAGCAGGCAGCGGTAGCCGTACGGGCTCGTCACGGGACCGTTGACCGGCCAGATCAACCCGCTCGAGGACGGCGGGGTCGTAGGAGCTGGGGACCCGGCCGAACGGATCTTCGCCGCCAGCTCCGCGCTGACCTGCTCGAGCTCCCCAGCCTCTTGGAGGAATTCCTTGATGCTCTCGTGCGCGGCCTGGGCGGCTTGCTGCTTCTCGCCCCGCGCCGACGCGAGCTCGTTCTGCTGGGCCAGCAGCGAGTCGCGCAGCGAGCGCACCTGCGCGGTGCGATAAGCGATCACCCTCGTGACGGAGGCGACCTTCTTGCGCGTGTGCTTGGTGTGGACCTTGGCGCGATGGACTTCGTTTCTGGCCACGGTGACGGCCCGCAGAATCCGTTTGTCCTGTGCCGCGATATGTCCCGTCAGCTCAAAACGGTCGATCAGGTCGGAGAGGCTCGTCGAGGTGAGAAAGATCTCGATCGTGTCGGCGTTGGCGTCGGACTCGTAGATCGCGACGAGGCGAAGGCTCAGGCGGTTGACGGCGATCCGGTGCTGGCGGTGGAGGAAATGAAGCCGCTTCGTCTGGAGCCGGAAGAGCGCGTTCAACCCATCGAGCTGCTTCTGGTGGAGCGCCAGGTCGCGCTCCAGAGGCTCGAGCCTGCGCGACACGTCCCCGACTTGCTGCTCGAGTCCGCGGATCTCGGTCGTCGCCGACGCGATCTCGGCAGTGAGCGCCTGCTCCCGCGCCCGCGCGGAGGCAATCTTGCTGTGAAGATCCGCCAGCTGTTGATCGACCCGCTGCTTGTGCTCGGTGGGCCCGGTCGCGAGGGCAGACCCGGCGACCGCAAGCAGCGCAACGCCGAGGCACAGCGGCAGGAGGAATCGGCGCGCCATGCGGAGGGGTTTCGTCGGCGGGGCGGTCGTCCCTGCCCCGCGAGGGGCCTATTCCGGCTCGCCGGGTGGGAAGGGCTCGGGGATGTCCGGCTGCGCGGGTGGGTCGAGCTCTCCCGGAGGCGGGTACGGCTCGGGTATTTCGGGCTGAGCGGGCGGGTCGGCCTCGCCGGGCGGCGGATAGGGCTCCGGCACCTCAGGTTGCTGCGGCGTCTCGATCTGCGTCGGCTGCACCTCGAGCTGAACCTGCTGCATCCTCTCCCCCGCACTCGCAACGACCGATTTCATCTCGTCCTCCAGTCCGCTGATCTTGTCTTCGACGGCGGCGATCTTCGCCTCGAGGCTCTTCTTGCCCTCGCCGTCCCCACGGTATACGACCTCGCCGAGATCGCGGAACAGCCGCTCGCGTTCGCCGGCGTGCCCCTTCAGCCTGTGCCGGAGGACGAGAAGCTCCTTCTCGGCCCCCGAGCGCGTCTTGAGCGCCTCCAGTGCCAACGTGGTGCCGGACCGGACGGGCTCCATCGCGGCTTCGGCCCTCCGGCGAAGCTCTTCGAGCAGCCTCTCCCCGAGTCCGACCAGGCGGGGCCTCGCGGTCACATGATGGACCGGGACGGGTCCGGTCTCGTCCAGCGGCAGCTGGTCCACGACTGTGTCCCCGGCCTCGTCGAGCGCGAGCCCGCACTGCGGACAGAACCGGCTCCCCTCGGGAACCGGGCGCTCGCAGCGGGGGCAATCGGTGTCAGGCACGGACTCGCTCAGCCGGTCGTGCCGTTGGAGTATCGAGAGCCCGAAGCGCTTCCGCCGCCTGACGCCGGAGCGACCCGACGAGCTCGCGGTAGTCCTCGTCGGAGACCTTCCCGGTGCGGTGGTCGACCTCGAGCTCCTTCAGCGCGGCGAGCGCGCGGTCACGTTCTTCTGCCAGAGCGATCCGCCTGCGCTCGGGCTCGCTCAGGGTGTCGAGCCTGTCGTTGCGCGCCTCCGGGTCGCGAAGGAATGGTCGCGCCACGAAAACGACGCAGGCGACCGTCAGCAGGACGCCAAGAACCACTGCAACGATCATGCTTCCGCCGGCAAAGCGCCGTAGCGGCTCACGAGCCGCCGCTGCTCGCGCGCGTCGGGCCAGAGGGCGATCACGGCGCCGCCGAGGAAGACGAAGCCCGCCAGCCAGATCAGATTGACCAGGGGCTTGACGAGGGCCTTGAAGTAGACGGTTCCGTTCGGCTGGATCTGATCTGCGATCAGGAAGAGGTCTTCCCCCGTCTTCCAGTTGCTTCGGATTGCGACCTCATTCGAGATCTGGTTCTCGACGGTGTAGAAGTTCTTTCCGGCCCGGAGCGTTCCGACCAGGTGTCCGCCGCTGTGGACATCGACGACGGCCCGCACTTCGCGCGCGTTCGCGGCCTGCCGCTCCACCAGCTCCCGGTAGGTGAGCGTGTAGCCGCGCACGGTCATCGACTCGCCCCGCCGAAGCTTTGCCTGGCGGTTCGTGTCGTATGCGCTCGACCCGACGATGCCGATCGCCAGGAACACGATCGCCGCATGGACGACGTAGCCGCCGTAGCGGCGCCGGTTACGCGCAACGAGCTCCGAGAAGGCCCCCGGCCACGAGCCGCCAGAGGTCGCGTGGCGCGCGCGCGTCCCGCGCAGGAACTCGAGCACGATCGAGGCCAGGACGAAGGCGGAGAAGGTGTAGGCGATCAGTCCCGGGATCGAGCTGCCGGCCCCGATCGCAAGCAGGATTCCGCCGGCGGCGAGCGAGACGGCCGCGGGCCAGGCGAACGTCCTTCCGAGCGCGCGGAGCGACGAGCGCCGCCACGCCAGGAGGGGCCCGATTCCCATCAGGAGCAGCAGCGGGAGTCCGAACGAGCGCAGGAAGAAGTTGTAGTAGGGCCCGCGCACGGCGCTCGACTCCCCGCGGACGAGCTCGGAGAGGATCGGGAAGACGACGCCCCAGAGGATGGTCAGGCACAAGGCGACGAGCAGCAGGTTGTTGTAGAGGAAGCTGGCCTCGCGGGAGACCAGCGACTCCAGCTTCGTCTTCGCCCTGAGCAGTGGCAGCCTGGCGAAGACGAGGGTGAGCGACGCCGCCGTGACGAACGCGATGAAGCCGAGGAGCCAGGGCCCGATCGAGCTCTCCGTGAAGGAGTGGATGGAATTGAGGATTCCCGAGCGCGTGAGGAAGGTTCCGAACAGCGAGAGGCAGAACGCGAGGATGACGAGGAGCATGTTCCAGATCTTCAGCATCCCCTTCTTCTCCTGAACCATCACGGAGTGGAGGAAGGCCGTCGCGGCCAGCCAGGGCATGAGCGCCGCGTTCTCGACCGGGTCCCAGGCGAAGTAGCCGCCCCAGCCGATCTCGACGTAAGCCCAGTGCGAGCCCAGGAGCTGGCCGATGCCCAGGAAAGCCCAGGCCGCCAGCGTCCACCGTCGCGTGGCGACGATCCAGCGCTCGTCGGCGCGGCGGGCGAGCAAGGATCCCATGCCGAACGCGAACGGAACGGTCAGGCCGACAAATCCGAGATAGAGCAGCGGCGGGTGCGCGAGCATGTACGGGTTCTGAAGGCTCGGCACCATCCCGGCGCCCTCGGCCGGAGCGGTCTGCGTCGCGAACGGGCTCGAGACTGCGACCAGCATGAAGGAGAAGAAGACCGCGATCGTGCCGAGCACCGGGACGACCCACACGAGTAGATCGCCGGCGCTGCGGCGGTTGAGCACAATGACCGCGGCCGAGTAGCCCGTGAGGACGAGCAGCCAGAGCAGCATCGATCCTTCCTGCCCTCCCCAGAAGGCCGAGAGTGAGTACCCGAGCGGCAACTTGCTGCTCGTGTGCTGGGCGACGTAGGTGAAGGAGAAGTCGTGGCGGGAGAGAGCGACGAGCAGCACGGCGGACCCGGCGGCGGCGGCCGCGAAGGCCGCTATCAGGGCGTTCGAGGCCGAGAGGGCGAGCCGTCGCAGCCCCTTGCGCGCGGCATAGGCGCCGGCCACCACGGCATAGAAGGAGAGCCCCAGGCAGAGAACGAGGGCTGCGCGCCCGAGCTCGGGCATTAGCCGCTCTTCTTAGGGGCGTACTTGGACGGGCACTTCGTCACCAGCGAGTCGCGCTTACCGACGAAGGTCCCGTGCCGGAATCTTCCGTCCAGGACGATGTGGCGACCTACCTTGAACAGGTCCGGAACGGAGCCTCGGTAGAGCACCGCAACGGTTGCGGTCCCGTTGATGTCGCGGAGCTTGAATCGCAGCGGCGCGGCATGCGCGTCTCCCCGAACCGGGCCGACGACCTTTCCTGCCAGCGACACCCTGCCGGTGTGGCCCGGGAGCTGGCTCGGGCGCAGCGACGGAGTTCCGCCTCCCGCAAGCGACGTGTAGACGAGAAAGACCGCGAGCAGCGCCGCGACCGAGAGTGCGACGATCAGCCGCGCAGGGCTCCGCGTGCGAGGCACACGCTGATTCTATCGACGCTGTTGGGCGGGCTCGACCGGACCCCGCGCGGGGACCCGGTACCCGTGCTCCTGGCAGAGCGACCCCGGTGCCTCTTCGGTGAGGGCGTCGCAGTAGCCCTTCCCGTACGCCGCACGCATGAAGGCGGCCAGCACCTCGAGCTTCCACTCGTCGATCTCGTACGCCTCGCGCCACAGATCGGCGAGCCGGAGGTCGATATCCAGTTCCAGCAGATCGATTCGGGACGGTCTCTTTGCCATCGCGAATCAGAGTAGAGAGCGCATCGGACGGACGACTGAGCGACCACGGGGATGCCCAAAACACGTCGGGCAGACTCAACATGACTCGTAGGGAAGGGGAGCTCGAGGGGGAACCGACGGGGTTCCCCCTCGAATGGAGCGCGGCCTGGCTTTGCCAGGCCAGAGCGGTTACCGTGAACACATGGGAGAGCTGAAATTCGGCCCTGCGCGAGTGCCCTCGAAGAAAAGCCCGGAGGCTGCCGTGGAGCTCTTGCTGGAGCGCGGATACAACGCCTGCGAAATCGACTTCGCGGGCGGATTCTGGATGGATTACCCGTGGGCCGAGCGCCTCGGCGAGCTCGCCCGCGAGGCCGGCATCGTCCTTTCGGTGCACGCGCCGATCGCGGGGTTCATGGGCCACGCCGAGCGCGGGCGCAAGCTCAATATGGCCGTGGGCATGCTGGATCATTCGGCCGGCATCGCCAAGACGGCCGGCGCCGAGCTGGTCGTGTTCCACCCCGGCTTCCTGCTCGAGCGCACGCGCGAGCTTGCCCTCGACGCTGTCTGCGAGCAGCTCGGCGAGCTGAGGACACGTCTCGAAGAGAAGGACCGCGCGGTTCCGTTCGGCGTCGAGGTGATGGGCCGGGTCCGCGACCTCGGCACCGTTGACGACGTGCTCGAGATCTCACGTCGCACCGCCTGGGTGCGCCCCGTGCTCGACTTCGCCCACATGCATGCGACGAGCGACGGCGCCCTTACGAGCGTGGAGCCCTTCGCGCAGGCGCTGGAGGCGGCAGACGCGATTCTCGAGCCCGGCGTGCCCTTCCACATCCATTTCTCGGACATCGCCTT
>WNGF01002860.1_pt1 | contig 26728 bp, 26 predicted proteins | sample 5400641 | NCBI WGS metagenome assembly WNGF01 (sample SAMN13153371, study PRJNA577476) | soil metagenome | isolation source: 80 cm soil or saprolite under grassland replicate 2 | place: USA:California | collected 2016-06-15 | reverse complement strand
AGTTCGACAACCAGCCGAAATACGCGGGCTCCTGCGTTCGGGCCGGGTCGTCCCAGAGTTCGAGCACGCGCTCGAACGACTGCTCGCTCAACGAGCTCCAGACGCCGTAGCGCAGCGTGTCCTCGAGCTGCGGAACCGGAATGTGCAGGACCCCGCGGATGAAGTAGGAGCGATCTCCTGCGTCGTCCGTCCACGTGCACAGGTCGGAGGTGAGCCAGTCGTCGTCATGCCTCCCGCCGTCCCAGTACGACGGCGTGTCCGGGCCGGGACTCCAGTCCAGCGGCATGCCCTCGTGCTCTTGCCCGCAGACGCTGCAGGCCCAGCGCAAGCTACGCCGCCGTCGCCGTTCCCCAGCTGGCGAGGTAGGGCTGCCAGCCCGTGGGAATCTTCGGCGCAGCTAGGCGAATGAAGAGCACCGGCGCGGGTGCCTTCGGGAGATGGAGGAGCTCCATGCGGGCTTCTTCGAGTGTGCGGTTCCCCTTCTTGTGGTTGCACGGAGCGCAGGCCGTGACGACGTTCTCCCAGACGGATTCGCCACCCCGCGATCTCGGCACGACGTGGTCCAGCGTCAGGCGCCCGCTGGCAGTCCCGCAGTAGGCGCAGCGCCAGCCGTCGCGGGCGAAGAGTGCACGGCGGGAGATCTTGCGCTGCACCGCGCGTGGAACCCGGATATAGGTGATCAGCCGGATCACGTGTGGCCAGGGATAGGTATCCGACGCAGAGTGCAGCGGCTGGTCGAGCTTCTCGATCACCTCGGCCTTCCCCTTGAACACGAGCACGTGCGCTCGACGAACGGTCGTCACGTTGAGTGGCTCGTAGCTGGCGTTCAGGACGAGAACGTGCTGCATCTGGCGGGAAATGTAGCTGACGAACTGCGCCTCTAACCGGCCATCGCGCGTTCGACAGCTTCCTCCTCCTCGGGGGAGAGCGCAACGGAGGGCCTGCCCCGGTCAAGCTCCTTGACGTAGATGCGGGCGTAGTCGCGACCCTGAATCGCGCTGAGGACGACGCCGCTGCGGCCCGCGTCGAGGAGCGCGATCGAGGCGGACTGGTGGCCGCCGGCTCCCTCGTAGGCGTCGTACCGGACGAGCGACGTCTTCGAGACCGCGGTGTCCACCCGCCGGTCGACGCGGGACAGGCCGCCCGCGACCTCGTCCACGGCGCGGTGGAGATCGTCGATCCGGCCCTGGAGCGAGACGGCGAAGTCCACGAGATCCTCCTTGCCGCCGCCCAGCAGCACGCGCTGCCCGGCTCGCACGGCACGCAGCTTCCACCACGCGAGCCCCGCGACCACGAGCGAGGCTCCTGCCGCTCCGCAGGCCCCGATCGCGATCCACTCCGCGGTCGAGAGGTCCATCGCTAGGCGACCGAGAAGATGACCTTGTACTCGGCGGAGTTGTTGGTCGTCGTGGACTCCCCGGGCACCGGCTGGACGTCGACCTTGACGGTTGTCGGCAGGCCGAAGAGGCCGGTGAGGTCGATGTTCGTGAACGTGACGGTGGCCGTCTCCCCGGCGTTGATGACGGCGATCTTCTTCTTCAGCACGATCGGCTTGGGCGATTTCTGAATCGTCAGCGTGACGCCGACGTTGAACTCCTGGAAGTCCCCCGAGTCCTCCACCTTGACCTGGAAGGCGAGGTCGGTCGAAGCGGTGATCGCGTTGTCGCTGGCGCTTGCGCCCGGGTCGAGCCGCTTGCCGTCAGGCAGGGCGGTGACGGACGCGAGCGCGCTTCCATGCTTGCCGCTCGGGGTCCCGCCGGTCGCTGCGCCGTGCACACGCTGCCAGACCTGCATCATCGCCTGCGTGCTTGCGAGGTCCGGGTTCGGGAAGATGTCCGAGTCCGGAACGCCGCCGATGTCGCGAATGTTCTGGTTCTCGAGCTCGCGCTGTGTCGGCTCTTTGAAATAGAAGTCCCAGTTGACGTCGCTCGCGACGAGCAGCCGCGCCTGGTCGGCGATGAGGCGTCCTGAGTTCGTGGCGTTGCGGGCGGGGGCGGTCGCGGTGTCTCGAAAAGCGTCGGCGAGCCGGCTGAGGGCGCTCGCGCGCAGCTGGAGAATTTCGATCAGGTGATCGTGCTCGACGCGAAGTGGCCCGGGCGGGTCGAGCTCTCGGGCCTGGGCGGCCTCCTGTTGCCCCTGTGCAGCCAGGCCTCTGATCTTGTTTTCGAGGTCGGTCTCCTTGATCCCCGTCGCTCCAAGCGTTTGGTTCAGCTCCTTCCCGATCTGGGTCGAGCGGGCCGCGATGCCGCGGACGTCCCGGATGTAGCTGTCGTAGCGGTCATGCTTGCCGCTCGAGGCGCACCCGCGCGCGAGCACGACGAGCAGGACCGCGGCGAGGATCAGGAAGGCGATGAGTCCGGCGAGCCGCAGCATCGGGATGACGCCGGCCGGAGGTCGTACGGGTCGGCGCGGGCCTCGCGGAGGAGGGCGGCGGGGGGGACGCGCGCGCTCGGTCGCTTCCTCGGTCTCGGGCTCGTCGAAGAAGTCGAACTCGATGTCGCTATCGCGCTCGGTCACAGGCGAATCCCAGCCGAAGCCGCGTTCACTCTATCCCGTAACTCGGCGGGTGAAGGACTTACCTGTGTCTGCGCCAACCCTGGAGAGCCGATGTCGAATGCTGCGCCAGCCCTCATCCAGAGCGAGCTCGTGCTCGACCGCTACCGTCCTTTGCGTCCCCTGGGCAGCGGCGGCTCGGGCTCCGTCTGGCTTGCTCGTGACGAACGAAACGGGCTCGACGTCGCGCTGAAGTTCGTTCCCCGCCAGGGGAAGGCTGCGTCACGCGCGGAGCGGGAGGCCGAGGCGGCGGCGCGGTTGCGCCATCCGGCATGTCAGCGTGCGTACGGATTCGGACGCGACTCGCGACAGGTGCTCGAGGGTCTTGCTCACGCCCACGAGCGCGGGATCGTGCATCGGGACGTGAAGCCGTCGAACGTGCTGCTCGCAGAGGGGAACGACGTCTCGGTTCGCATCCTCGACTTCGGCCTGGCGCAGATCCGCGAGGCGGAGACGTTGACGGCGCAGGGAGACGTTCCCGGGACCCTCGCGTACATCGCGCCGGAGCGGCTCGCCGGCGACGCGACGACCGAGGCAGCCGACGTATGGGCGGTCGGGGTGATGCTCTGGGAGGCGCTCGCTGGACGGCATCCGTTCTGGCGCAGCTCCTTGCTCGAGACCGCGCGTGCGATCGAGGCGGGAGCGCCGCCGCTCGCGTCGCTTCGGCCCGACCTTCCGAGTGCGCTGCTCACGGCCGTCGACCGGTCACTCGAGCTCGATCCTGCGCGGCGCCCTTCCGCCGCCGCGCTCGCTGCGAGGCTGCGGCGCGCCGAGCCACGCCGTCGAAGACATGGTGGGCGCGACGTCACAGCCGTGGCAAGCGCCAAGCGTGTTGCGCCTCCCCTTCTCGCCGCCGCACTTGCAGGGTGGACCGCGTGGGCGATCCCGTTCTTTCCCTGGGGCTGGCCGGTCGGCCTTGCCCTGCTCGCGGCAACGGCCACCCTCGTCCGTCCGCGCGTCGGCCTTGCCTTCGCGCTCGTCGTGCCGGTCTTCCCGCTCGGGAACCTCTCGCTCGGAGCTGCGGTCCTCTACGGCACCACTGCGCTCGCAGTGCTCTTCACTGCGTGGCGCGAGCCGGAGAGCGGGCTGCTGTTCGCGCTCGGTCCGCTGCTCGCGCCGGTTGCCGGGCTCGGTCTCCTGCCGCTGGCGGCATTCGGCATTCGCTCGCCAGCGCGACGCGCCGTGCAAGTCGGCGCCGCCGTCCTTGCGGCAGGGATCGTTGCGGGGATTCGCGGCGTCCCGCTTCCGTTCGACGGATCCGCGCCCCCGGCGGAGCTCGGCCTTGCCGCGAGCGGCGACCCGCTCGAGGTTGCCGCGGCGCTGTGGGGCGCGCTGCTCTCGAGGCCGGCGCTCGCAGTCGAGACGGTCGTGCTCGCGACGGTCGCGGTCCTCCTGCCCATCGCCCGCGCACGCGGGCCCTGGGCCGTCGCCGGGCTCGGCGCGGCCTTCCTCGCGGCGGCGTTGCTCGTGGTTCCGGCCGTTGCCGCAGCGCCGCTCGCAGTGGCGGTCTGGGCCACCTGTGTCGCGGTAGCCGTGCGTTAGCATCGATTGCCGGTACTCCGGCCATGGTTCTCCGCGCAATCGAACGCAAGATCGAAGCCCTGTTCGAGGGCATCTTCGGCCGCGCGTTTCGCACGAACGTCCAGCCGGTCGAGCTCGCGCGCAAGCTCGCCAAGGAGATGGACGACCACCGGACCGTCTCGGTCTCGCGCGTCTATGCGCCGAACGAGTACACGGTCTACCTGGCGTCGAGCGACCGCGAGCAGTTCGAGAGCTACGAGGAGAACCTGCTCGGCGAGCTGCAGGAGTACCTCTCCGAGCACGCGCGGCGTGAGGACTACGCGCTCCTCGCGCCTCCGCGTGTCCTGATGGAGACCGATGCCGACCTCGACATCGGTGAGTTCGGCATCGCGACGCGGATGGTGCAGCCGGACCGCCGCCGCGCGGCCGGGGAGCCAGCGGGCGATCTCGAGCCCGGCGCGACGATGGTCTACCGGGCCAAGACCCCCGTCCCGACCCAGGCTGTCTCGGCCGAAGAGCTCGGAGTCGAGCGCGAGCTCGTGACGCTGACGTTCGACGGGAGGCGCCACGAGGTGAACCAGCGGCGCGTCGTCATCGGCCGCTCTCGCGACTGCGACATCCAGCTCACGGATGCGAACGTCTCCCGCCGCCACGCGGAGCTGAGACAGGAGGGCGCCTCTTACTGGATCGTCGATCTCGGCTCCACGAACGGGATCGAGGTCAACGGCAAGCGCGTGAAGCGGGCGAAGCTCAGCGACGGCGACACGATCACGCTCGGGTCGACAGACGTGCGATTCGGCGTGGAGTCGGAATGATCGTCGCTCGCCGACGCGAAGCGTCCGTCCGCGCAGCGGACCGGGGGAGGGGGCCTGGGGGAACCGGGAGGTTCCCCCAGCGAGAGGCACGTTGGGTCGGCCGATGATCTTCGACTCGGCTGCGGTCGACGAGGTACTGCTCGTCCTCAAGATTGCGTTTCTCGTCCTCCTCTACCTCTTCATCTGGCGCATCGTCCGGACAGCGAGTCGCGACCTCCGTCTTCCGCAGGAGAGCTTCATCCTCGCGCCCTCGAGTGCGGGTGTGCAGGCCGCTCGCCCCGGGCCGCGGACCGGACGGCTCGTCGTGGTCAAGAGCCCTGATCTCAGCGAAGGGGAGGACTTCGAGCTCGACTCGGCGCAACTCACGATCGGGCGCGGTCGCCAGAACGACATCACGATGCCGACGGACGAGTACGCCTCGGCGCGCCACGCCCGTTTCGAGCCGCGTCAGGACGGCGTTTGGGTGCAGGATCTCGGCTCCACGAACGGGACCTATCTCAACGGGACGAGACTCGACCGGCCTCGGCGACTGACGCAGGGCGACATCGTCCGCGTCGGCGAGACGGACTTCAGGTTCGACTCGTGATCGGCCGGGTCGCAGCCGTCACGGATCCGGGCCGCAGGCGGCGCCGCAATGAGGACTCCTACGTCGTGGAGCCGCCGCTCTTCGCCATCGCCGACGGGATGGGCGGTGCGCAGGCCGGGGAGATCGCTTCGCGTCTCGCGACGGTCGCGCTGAAGGAGAGCGGCGCCGACGCCGGCGGCGAGCAGCGGATCGTCGATCTGATCGGCGAGGCCAACCGCCGTGTCTACGACCGGTCGAGCACGGATCCCAACACGTCCGGGATGGGGACGACGATTACGGTCGCGCTCGTCGAGAACGAACGCGTCGCGTTCGGGCATGTCGGGGACTCACGTGCATACCTGATTCGCGACAGCCGGATGGAACAGCTCACCGAGGACCATTCGCTCGTGAACGAGTTGCTGAAGAGCGGGAGACTGTCGCTGGAGGAAGCCGAGTCGCATCCGCAGCGCTCCGTCATCACCCGGGCGCTCGGAACCGATCCGGACGTCGACGTCGACACGTTCACGATTGCGGCGGGCGACGGCGATCTCTTCCTCCTGTGCTCGGACGGGCTGACGGACATGCTGGCGGAGGACTCGATACTCGACGTCGTCGAGCGCAACCGGGGCGACATCGAAGGTGCACTTCGAGCTCTGGTGAGCGCCGCCAACAAGGCCGGCGGCGAGGACAACATCACGGTGGTCGCCTTCGAGATTGCGGCAGAAGGGGCGCTCGACGACACGCGCGAGCAGGCGCTTCCTTCGAAACCCGCCGCGGTCGACGAGGAGAGGACCCTGACTGAAGCGGATGGGGTGCCCGCTGTCGACACGATGGTGGTACCGGTCGAGCAGATTCAGACGGACGCCGCGAAAGAGGATGAGGCGCACGACCGTAAGGTCAGGCGACGTCACTTGCGTCGCCGCCTCGTCGCGTGGCTGGTCTTGCTGCTGATCGTCGCCGCGGTCCTCTTCGCTCTCTACCTGAGGTTCGTCCGCTGAGCTTCCGCAACAGGGAACTCATATTCCTGATCGTCGTCGGGATCCTGACGGCCGTCGGATTCGCCAGCGTGTACATCGCTCGCCAGGACGTCATCTCGACGGCCTCGCTCACGTACGCCGGCTTCTTCTTCGCGCTCTACCTTGCGGCACACCTGGTCACCCGCCGGACGGTGCCGTTCGCGGACCCGTACCTGCTCCCGATCGCCGGGCTCCTGACTGCGATCGGTCTGACGGAGATCTATCGCCTCCATCCCGCCGACGCCTTCAAGCAGGGCATCTGGATCGTGGTCGCCGTTGCGTTCTTCGCGCTCGCGCTCTTCACGCTGCGGCGTGACTACCGCCGACTCGAGACCTACAAGTATCTGTTCGGTATCACCGCGATCGGTCTGCTCGTGCTGCCGATCCTCCCTTTGATCGGCCTGACCGTGAACGGCGCGCGCCTCTGGGTGCACTTCGGCTCGCTGCGCTTCCAGCCCGGCGAGCTGGCGAAGATCATGCTGATCATCTTCCTCGCCGGCTACATGCGCGAGAAGCGTGAGGTCCTCGCCCAGGGCCGGCCGAAGGACTGGGGCCCACTCCTCGTCATCTGGGTGCTCGCGATGCTCGTCCTGCTGGAGACGAGGGACCTCGGCGGCGGGCTCCTCTACTTCGGGATCTTCCTGGCGATGCTCTACGTGGCCACCGCTCGCCTCGCGTACGTCGCGGCCGGGCTCGGGCTCTTCCTCGTCGGTGCAATCGGGGTCTGGAGGATCACGCCGCATGTCCGTGAGCGCGTGACGATCTGGGTCCATCCCTGGACCGAGCACAAGGTCTTCTGTCCGCTCTCCGGCCAGCTGGAGCTGCGGCAGAACTGTCAGAGCTTCCAGCTCGTCAAGTCGCTTTACTCGATCGGGCACGGTGAGTACGCCGGAACGGGGCTCGGCAAGGGGACGTTCACGACGGTTGACGGCAAGCAGATCATCCCGAGTCTCAACACGGACTTCATCTACTCGGCGTTGGCGCAGGAGCTCGGGCTGATCGGCGTCGCGGCCCTGCTCCTCGTCTACATGATCTTCGTCCTTCGCGGCATGCGGATCGCGCTGCTCGCCCACGACGGCTTCTCGAAGCTGGCCGCCGCAGGGCTGACCTTCGGGTTCGCCCTGCAGACGTTCATCATCGTGGGCGGGATCCTTCGCATCATCCCGCTGACGGGGATCACGCTCCCGTTCGTCTCCTACGGGGGCTCGAGCGTCGTCGCGAACTTCCTGCTCTTAGCCGGGCTCCTGCTCGTCTCGAACCGCGCGAATAGAGAGACCCTGCAGTGAACCGCCAGGTCTCTCAGGTCGGCATCGCCTCCCTCGTGCTGCTCGCGGCTCTGATCGTCGGGACGACGTACTGGCAGACCTGGGCGAATGCGGGACTCGCCGACCGGCAGGACAACGACATCCAACTGGTCGCGCAGTTCAAGATCAAGCGGGGCAAGATCTACGCCGCGGACGGCCGGACGCTGTTGGCCACGAACGTCAAGAAGAAGATCGGCGGGCAGACGCTCTACTTCCGCCGCTATCCCACCGGACCGCTCTTCACAGACGTCGTCGGATATTCGACGCAGTCGCGCAACCGCACAGGACTCGAGCGGTCGTACAACGACTATCTCACCGGCTCGAACGCGAATCTCGACACCGTGTTCCGCTCGGCGCTCGACAAGCTGCGCGGGGCGACGGTGACCGGGAACGACCTCGTGCTGACGATTCGCCCGGGCGCACAGGCGCTGGCCCGGCGACTGCTCCAGGGGAAGTGCGGCGCGGTGGTCGCGCTCGAGCCTTCGAGCGGGCGTGTCCTGGTGATGGCGACCAACCCGACGTACAACCCGAACCTGATCGAGAGGCATTTCGCGCAGGCGACGCGGACGACAGCTCCCTGTGGCGCACCGCTCCTCAACCGCGCGACGGCGGGGAAGTACCAGCCCGGGTCGTCGTTCAAGATCGTGACCGCGTCCGCTGCGCTCGACACGGGCCGCTTCACGCCGCACTCCTCCTTCTACGACCCCGGCTACTGCATCGAGTACGGCAAGCGTGTTCGCAACGCCGGAAATCCCGAGGCGCCGGAGACGTTCGGCAACGTTGACCTCGATTTCGGGTTCGAGCACTCGGTCAACTCCGTCTTCTGCAACATCGGCAAGACACTCGGCGCCGGCACGGTGCTGCGCTACGCCGAGCGCTACGGCTTCTATTCGCTCCCGCCTCTCGAGACGCCCGAGAACGAGCGCGTCGAGAGCGGCCTGTACAACCGCGGCCGATTGTTCAAGCCGAAGCGACCGGAGTTCCAGGTCGATCCGGGCCGGCTTGCGTTCGGCCAGGAGCGCCTCCAGGTAACGCCGCTGCAGATGGCGATGGTCGCAGGCACCGTGGCGAACCATGGCATCGAGATGCGGCCGCGTCTGATCGAGCGCGTCCTCTCCCCCGGCGGGAGGACGATCACACACCTGCGACCCGAGCAGCTCGGCCGCCCGATCAAGCGCCAGACCGCCGACGAGCTGACACACATGATGGAGCTCGTCGTGCAGGGCGGCACGGGCACGCCGGCTCAGATTCCAGGCATCCGCGTCGCAGGCAAGACCGGAACGGCGGAGACCGGGCGTGAGGGCATCAACACCACCTGGTTCGCAGCCTTTGCGCCCGTGGACGCACCGAAGGTCGCAATCGCGGTGGTGGTAGAGAACCAGCGCAACGGGTTCGGCGGCACCATCTCGGCCCCGATCGCGAAACAGGTGATGGAGGCGCTACTCCGGTAGGGGCGAATCCCTACCCTGAGACACCGTATGGCGGTTTCCGACACCCTCCTGAACACCCTCTTCGACGGGCGCTACCGCATCCTGCGCAAGCTCGGGACGGGCGGGATGGCGAACGTCTACCTCGCCGAGGACGAGGTGCTGGGCCGGCGGGTCGCGATCAAGATCCTCGATGACCGTCACGCCGGCGACGACCAGTTCGTCGAGCGCTTCCGCCGCGAGGCGAAGAACGCAGCGAGCCTGTCGCATCCGAACATCGTCTCCATCTACGACCGCGGCGAGGCGGAAGGCACGTACTACATCGCAATGGAGTACCTCGACGGACGCTCGCTCAAGGAGCTGATCGTCGCCCGCGGTCCTGCTCCCGTCCACGTCGCCGTCGACTACGCCCGCCAGATCCTGGCCGCGATTCGCTTCGCGCACCGGCACGGGATCGTGCACCGCGACATCAAGCCGCACAACGTGCTCGTCGACGGGGAAGGACGCCTGAAGGTGACGGACTTCGGCATCGCCCGCGCGGGCGCGAGCCAGATGACAGAGGCCGGGTCGATCATCGGCACCGCTCAGTACCTCTCGCCTGAGCAGGCGAAGGGCGCACCCGTCGACCAGACCTCGGATCTCTACTCGGTCGGCGTCGTCCTGTACGAGCTGCTGACGGGCGTCGTTCCCTTCAGCGGCGATACCCCAGTGGAGATCGCGATGAAGCACCTGTCCGCGATCCCCGAGCCCCCCTCCGTCAAGCGCGCCGAGGTTCCGCGTGACCTCGACCTCGTGGTCATGCGGGCGCTCGCAAAAGATCCCGCCGAGCGCTATCACAGCGCGGAGGAGATGGACGCCGACTTGAGGCGCGTCTCGCGGGGTGTGGCGATCTCGCCGGCGACCGAAGAGGCCGCGACGGCGATCATCTCGCGCCCCCCGCCGACGGCGGTAACCGAGCTCACGTCGCGAACGCGGGAGCCCGTGCCGTACGCACCTCCTGCCGCGTACTACGACTACGACCAGCCTCGGCGACGCGCGGTGTGGCCGTGGTTCGTCGCGCTCCTGTTCGTCGCGGCCGCCGTCGTGGGCGGCTACTTCCTCTACGACCAGATCCAGGACCAGCTGAGCGGCTCGAAGACCGTCGCCGTCGAGAACTACCTCCAGACTCGCGAGATCGATGCCGTGAAGAGGATCCGCGAGATCGGCCTGAAGCCGAATCCGGTCCGGCAGCCCAACGCCAAGGTCGAGGAGACATTCGTATTCGCGCAGACGCCGAAGGCGGGCGAACGCACGCAGAAGGGCAACTTCGTGACCCTCTACGTCTCGAGCGGGCCGCCGAAGACGGACGTGCCGAGCGTCGTTGGGGAGTCGCTCGACCGAGCGCTGTCGGATCTTCGCGATGCGAATTTGAGGTGGCGGGTCGTCCGTGTCGATTCCGACGAGCCGGAGGGGCAGGTGGTCTCCCAGGCGCCGACTGCGGGCGCCTCGGTCGACGAGGGTTCGCGGGTGACACTGCGGGTCTCCAAGGGGCCGCGGCCTCTAGCCGTTCCGAACGTGACCGGCCAGCCGTTCGAGAGCGCGAGCTCGACGCTGCTCGGGCGAGGCTTCGCGGTCAAGCGGGTCGACGTCGAAGCCAACGACCCGCGCGGCACGGTCGTCGGTCAGAGCCCGGATGCGGGTACGTTCCAGCCGCCCGGGACGACGATCACGCTCAGCGTCTCCAAGGGTCCGAAGACGTCGACCGTCCCCGACGTGACCAGCCTCTCGCAGAACGATGCTCAGGCGCAGCTGAAGGCCTCGGGGTTCCGCGTCCGCATCGTCACGCAGCCGGTCACCTCGCCGGATCAGGAGGGCATCGTCCAGACGCAGGATCCGGCCGGCGGGACGCAGGCGGCGCCGGGGACGGTGGTGACGATCGCCGTTGGCAGGTTCACCGGGACGACGACGACCGGTCCGGGCCCGCCGCCCTAATGCCCAACCGGCTGCGGGTCGCCGTCCTCGCCGGCGGGCGCTCGTCCGAGCACGACATCTCCCTGGCTTCCGCGCGGTCGGTGCTCGAGTCCCTCGACCCCGCGCGCTACGACGTCGTGACGGTCGCTATCGGGCGCGATGGACGCTGGGAGCTCGGTTCAGGCGACGGGACCGTCGCGGAGACGCTGCCCGTTCCCACCGCGAATGCGCCGGCAACCCTGGGCTCCGTCGACGTCGTCCTGCCGATCCTGCACGGCCCCTTCGGCGAGGACGGGACGGTCCAGGGTCTGCTCGAGCTCGCCGGCGTCGCCTATGTCGGGGCCGGCGTGGCTGCGTCGGCGCTCTGCATGGACAAGGATCTCTTCAAGAAGGTGCTGCGCGACAGCGGGATCGCGGTCGCCCGCCACGTCGCTCTCCGCACCGGCGACGCCGCCGAGAACCCGTTCGGCTATCCGTGCTTCGTCAAGCCGGCGCGCCTAGGCTCCTCCGTCGGTATCACAAAGGCGCACGACGAGAGTGAGCTCGAGCAGGCTGTGGCGCTCGCGTTCCGACACGACGAGAAGATCCTGATCGAGGAGTTCCTCGAAGGAGTCGAGGTCGAGGTGGGCGTTCTCGGTAACCGCGAGCCGATCGCTTCCCTGCCGGGGCAGATCGTCCCGCTCGGACACGAGTGGTACGACTACGCGTCGAAGTACGAGGAGGGCGGCATGGAGCTCGTGATCCCCCCGGAGCTCCCGGAGGACGTCATCGAGCAGGTCCAGCGCGTCGCCGTGGAGGCTTTCCGCGTGACGGAGTGCGAGGGGATGGCCCGCGCCGACTGCTTCGTCGTCGACGGCGACCGAGTGCTCGTGAACGAGCTCAACACGATTCCCGGATTCACGGCGACGAGCGTCTACGCGAAGCTGTTCGAGGCGTCGGGGATTCCGTACGAGGACCTTCTGCATCGGCTGATCGACCTCGCGGTGGAGCGCCACCAGCGCCGGTCCAGACTTGTCTACTAGCGGGGATCCCAATCCCCGAGCGAAAGCGCAGCTTTCGCTCGGCTAACCGAAGGCGCGCACCTCGTTGACGTGCGCGTAGTTCCGGTCCGGCGGCAGCTTCGTGATCCAGACGATCCAGTATCGCTTCGGCGCGTCGGCGTCGATATCGAAGGCGGTCCTGCGTCCGACGGTCTTCTTGTCCGAGACAGTGCGCGCCGTGCCGAGGAGATTCGTGGCCCGGATCTCCGCAGTGAATCCTGGTGTGTCGGTGATGACGGTGACACGCTTGACATCGACGGGGCCGTGCGCGTCGAGCACGACGCCAACACCCGGCTTCCCGAGGGTGTCGTCGTTGTAGGTCTCGGTCGTCCAGTATGTCGACGGGTTGCCGTCGGTTGCGTTCGGTGCACGCTCCGCATGCTCCGTCTCGTTCGGCCCGAAGGGGTCGTACGAATCGACTCCGGCAATCGAGATCGGCGTTCCTACTGACGTTCTCTCGCTCTTACTTCCCGTGAGTGTCAGCAGACCGAGGACGATCGCCGCGACGGCCAAAAGCGCGAGCAGGCCGATGCCGACCGGCCACCCCGAGACGCGCCCGCGGCGCCGATGCGGGCGCAGCGCGGGGATGACGATGGTCGCGTCACCGTCGTCGGGGCGGTCGAGCTCTGCGAGGCATGTCTCGAGCTCGCCCGCGAAAGCGTCCATCGTGGGGAAGCGCTGGTCGGGATCCTTCTCCAGCGCTCTGTCCACGGCGGCGGCCACTCGCAGCGGAACATCCTTGCGAACGTCCAGCAGGTTCGGCGGCGCCTCGTGCACGTGCTTCATTGCCACCGCGACGAAGCTTTCGCCCGGGAACGGCACCTCGCCCGCGAGCATCTCGTACAGGACGACGCCGAGCGCATAGACGTCCGTGTGCGCGTCGACGCGCTGACCGCTGGCCTGCTCGGGGGCGATGTAGTTCGATGTTCCGAGGACCGTGCCGGTCTGCGTCATCCCATCAACGTCCAGCGAGCGCGCGATCCCGAAGTCCGTGACTTTCGCCCGTGCGTCGCCGTTGAGGAGGACGTTCTGCGGTTTCACGTCCCGGTGGACGAGACCGTGCTCGTGGGCGAACGCGAGCCCACGGGCGACCTCGAGCGCGATCTCCAGCGCCTCGTCCACGTCGAGCCGGCCCTTGCGGACGACGAGCTCCTTGAGGTTCTCGCCGTCGATGTACTCGAAGACGATGTACTGACGCCCCTCCTCCTCGCCGCGGTCGATGACCGTGACGATGTTGGGGTGTTGGAGCTGCGCCACGGAACGGGCTTCCCGCTTGAAGCGCTCGACGAAGTTCTCGTCGGCGTTGTACTGCTCGTGGAGGACCTTGAGCGCGACGTTCCGCTCGAGCAGCGCGTCGTGCGCCTTGTAGACGCTCGACATCCCTCCGTGGCCCACGAGCTCCTCGATCTCGTAGCGGCCCGCGATCACCTCCCCGACCACGGGCGACAAACTACCCGGCCGCGTAGCGGCCTGTCCGCGAAGCGGACCGGGGGCCTGGGGGAACCGGGAGGTTCCCCCAGCAGCCAGCACGGGGACCTTCAGCGCGTGCGGGCGCGGCGGATCCTTAGGCCGAGCACGAGGCCGCCGCACCAGATGAGGTACAGGAGGGCGACGAGTCCCGCCAGGAACCAGAGCGGAACGATCTTGTGGCCGTGTCCGTCCTGGACTCGGTCCGCCGCCAGCGAGACAACGGAGCCGAAGGCGAGGACGGCGCCGACGCCCAGCACGACTCGTGGACGTCCGAGGCCGATCGTGGCAATGCCGAATGGAAGCGCGAAGGTCACGACGGCGATGAGGTAGCCGGCCATCCCCTGTCTATCGGCGCCGCGGGCGAGGAACGTGACCGCGGGGCCGGACGGTCAGCCGGCGAGCGCGACGCCGAGGGCGTCTTCCCAGACCGCGAGCGCCTCGTCGAGCTCGGCCTCCGAGATCACGAGCGGCACGAGCACGCGGATGCAATTCGAATAGATCCCGGACTTCAGCAGCAGCAGGCCGCGCTCGGCGGCCGTCACGACAGTGGCCGAGGCGAGGTCGGGCGCCGGATCCTTCGTGTCCCGGTCGTGGACGAGTTCGATCGCGAGCATCGCGCCGAGGCCGCGAACGTCGCCGACGGCGTCCCAGCGCTGCTGCCAGGACTGCATCCGGCCGCGGATCGTCTCCCCGATCTGGCCGGCTCGCTCCACGAGGCCTTCCTCCTCGAAGACGTCGAGGACCGCCAGCGCCGCGGCCTGCGCCACGGGATTCCCGACGTAGGTTCCGCCGATCGCCGAGTCGCCCGGGGCGTCCATGATCTCGGCCTTCCCGATCACTCCCGAGAGAGGCAGGCCCGCCGCGATCGACTTCGCGACGCACATCAGGTCGGGCTCGACCTGGTAGTGCTCGATGCCCCACATCTTCCCCGTGCGCCCGAAGCCGGTCTGCACCTCGTCGACGACGAGGACTATGCCGTTGTCGTCGCAGATCCGGCGTATGCCCTCGAGGAACTCGCGCGGCGCGACGACGAAGCCGCCCTCGCCTTGTACCGGCTCGATCACGATCGCGGCGACGCTCTCCGCGGCCACCTGCGTGACCAGCGCACGCTCGAGCGCGGCCAGCGCGTCGCGTGCGCTCGGGCCGCGGTACTCCTGCGCGAAGGGCAACCGGTAGATCTCGGGTGCGAACGGCCCGAGGCCCGCCTTGTACGGGTGCGTCTTGGACGTCATCGACAGGGAGAGGAGCGTCCGCCCGTGGAATCCGCCTTCGAAGGCGATCACCGCGGGTCGCTTCGTGTAGGCGCGTGCGAACTTGATTGCGTTCTCGATCGCTTCGGTGCCGGCGTTGAAGAACGCCGCCTTCGCCGCTCCCGCGATCGGCACCGACTCGATCAGCCGCTCGGCCAGCGTCACGTAGGTCTCGTAGGGGACGATCGTGAAGTCCGTGTGGAAGAACCTCGAGGCCTGCTCCTGGACGGCCTCGATCACGCGGGGATTCGCGTGGCCGACGTTGAGGCAGCCGACGCCGCCGGTGAAGTCGATGAAGGTGTTGCCGTCGACGTCGGTGAGCGTCGCGCCTTCGCCGCGCTCGATGACGACGGGCAGGAAGATCGAAAGGGGCTCGGCGACGACGCGTTCCTTCCGCTCGAGGATCTCCTTCGAGCGCGGGCCCGGAATCGCGGTCTTGAGCTCGATCGCCCTCGTCGTCGCCATCAAACGGACGATAACTCAGTCACCGGTCGCTCTGCATAGCTGCATAGAGAGCAATCACTGCGATGGCCGAGTCGGCCGACGACAGTCATGACGGGATCAGCCGGCTGTGGACGGAGTCACGCTTCCGGCACGATCTCCAGGTCGATTTCGGCCCAGCTCGGCCACGGCCCTGCGGGCCGTGGCCGGGGACAGTCCCCAGACGCGGCCCGAAGGGCCGCGTCTCCTGCGACCTTGGCGATCGTCCTGTACGGGATGGGTTCCTGAGCCGGCGGTCTAGCGGAACGGCGGGGTCGAGAGCGCCTTCTCCGTATAGACGCCCGCCGGGTTCCAGAGCATGAACCCCTTCACGTGCTCCAGCCGGGCCGCCTGGATCTGGTCCTCGACGTCGGCGAGGGAGTAGCTCCGGGCGAGCGAGAAGTCCTGCAGCCATGGGACCAACTTCGCCTTCCGGCCGCGTAGCTTCGCTCGGAAGTCGCGGAGGGAGTATGCGACCGTCGTGCCCGGGCGCGAGTCGGGGTCGATGATGTTGTACTCGCCCGACACGTAGTGGGACGGATAGACCATGGGGTAGACCGTGTCCACGAAGGGCGCCATCCGGCGCGGGAACTGTGCGATGCCGAGATCCCTCGTCGCGGAGAGTCCGAAGACGTCGACCGAGATGCGCACCCCGAGGGGCTTGAGCCGCGAGCGTGCGTACTTCAGGAACATCGGAATCGTCCAGCCCATCGGCTCGGCGTGCTTGCCCGGATAGCGGACCTGCGAGATGTCGCCGTCGCTCGGGAATCGGACGTAGTCGAACTGGATCTCGTCGAACCCCAGCTTCGCAGCCTGCTCGGCCACGTCGACGTTGTACTTCCAGACGCGCCGGTCATATGGACTCGTCCAGCCGAGCCCGCCGTTGTTGAGCCAGCGTGAGCCGTCGGTGCGACGGACAGCGAGCCAGGGAGCGCCGGCGGAGAGCGCCGGATCCTCGAACGTGACCACGCGGCCGATCAGATAGAGCCCGGCGGCGTGAACCTTCGCCACGGCGCGCTGTGCGTTGTAGTAGCGCTTCGCGGCCCCCACCTTGGCCGCCAGGGGGACGTCTACCGGAAAGCCGATCTCCCCGTTCTCGTCCTTGACGTCGAGCTCGACCGCGTTGAGTCCGCTGCTCTTCATTGCGATGTACTGCTCGAGCTTGCCCGGGATGCCGGCGAGCGCCATCGTCACGTGGACGCCCCGCACCTCGTCCGGCAGTGGTCTCGGTTGCAGCACCTGCGGCTTCGGCTTGGCACGCGCGGCTGCGCGAACGGTCTTGTGCCCGTGGATGTGTGTCGCCAGCACGCCGCCCAGGACTCCCGCGGCGATCAGCGCGAGCAGCGCTCCAGCGGCGGCGAGCCGGCGCTTCCGCCGCTGCCTGCGCGCCTCGAGCCGCCGCAGCTTGTAGCGCGCGTTCGGATCGACGGGCTGGAGGACCGACCGGGGGGGCCGAGGCGGCGGCAAGGTGTGGAAAACTAACAGCTTCGACCCGGCCGTAGAATCGCCCCGTGGTCCTCTCCGACCGAACCATCGCCCGGCTCTTGGACGAAGGCCGGATCGAGATCGATCCGTACGACGAATCGCTGCTCCAGCCGTCGAGCGTCGACGTTCGCGTCGACCGCTACTTCCGAGTTTTCCACAACAGTCGCTATCCCTATATCGACGTTCGCGAGGAGCAGGAGGACCTCACCGAGCTCGTCGAGGTCGACGACGGCACACCCTTCATTCTCCATCCAGGGGAGTTCGTGCTCGGCTCGACGCTCGAGCGCATCCGGCTGCCCGACGATCTCGTCGCCCGCTTGGAGGGGAAGTCCAGTCTCGGCCGGCTCGGACTGCTGATCCACTCCACGGCAGGATTCATCGACCCCGGCTGGGACGGTCATGTCACGCTCGAGCTCTCGAACGTCGCGAATCTGCCCGTGACGATCTACCAGGGGATGAAGATCGGCCAGATCTCGTTCGTCCAGCTGAGCGAGCCGGCGCAGACGCCGTACGGCACGGGTGAGATCGGCTCGAAGTACCAGGGCCAGCGTGGCCCGACGCCCTCTCGGTACTGGAAGAACTTCCAGAAAGAGCCGGCCGGGTGATACTCCTCACCGGGGGCAGCGGGTTCGTGGGCGGCCACGTGGTCCACGAGCTGCGCGGCCGCCAGCTGCCGGTGCGCTGTCTCGTCCGCGACCCGAGCAAGGCGTCGAAGCTCGCCGGCTGGGGTTGTGAGCTCGTGCAGGGCGATGTCATCGACCCGGAGAGCCTCCGTCGAGCCGTTGCAGGCTGCAACACCGTCATTCACCTCGTCGCGATCCGCCAGGGCCGCGAGGGCCAATTCCAGCGCATCATGGTGGACGGAACGCGATATCTCCTCGCGGCCGCGAGGGAGGCCGACGTGCGGCGCTTCGTGCACATGAGCGCGCTCGGGACGAACGAGGAGACGAAGGACCTCGTTCCGTACTACCGCGCGAAGTGGGAAACCGAGCAGCTCGTCCGAAGCTCCGGTATCCCGCACGTGATCTTCCGGCCGAGCTTCATCTTCGGTCCCGACGGCGGGATCTTGCCGACCTTCACCAAGCTCGCGCGGCTGACCCCGGTGACGCCGATTATCGGAAGCGGCCGTCAGCGCATCCAGCCGATCTGGGCCGACGACGTCGGCGCGTACTTTGCCGAGGCCGTCGAGCGCGACGACGTCACCGGGCGTCTGTTCGAGATCGGCGGTCCCGACGCTGTCACCTGGAACGAGTTCTGGGAGCGGCTGAAGCGCGTCCGCGGCATGCGCCGGCCGAGCGTTCACGTGCCGGTGAGCGTCATGCGGGCGAACGCTCTGATCACGGAGCGCCTGCCCGGTGACATCCCCCTCACCCGCGACCTGCTCAAGATGCTCGAGCATGGCGACAACGTCGTCTCGAACGACGAGGCCGTGCGCACGTTCGAGCTTCCGCTCCTCCCCCTCGACGACCAGCTGCGGAGGGCGGCCTGACCGAACGGCTCGCACGAGCGTCGGCGGCCCATCCGTGGCGCACGATCGGTGCGTGGATCGCCGCCCTCGTCCTTGGGATTGCCTCCGCTGCCCTGGTGATGGGCGAGCTGACGAGCGAGGGTCACCCCACGAACAACCCGGAGTCGCAACGCGCAGCAGACGCGCTCGCGCATGCCTTCCCGCCCAAGCCGAACGAGATCGTGACCGACGTCGTCGTCATCCGCTCGGAAACCCATACGGTCGACGACGCCGAATTCCGCGCCTTCGCCACCCGGCTCGTGGCGGAGGCACGCCGCACGAATGTCGTCGGTGGCTTCCAGAACTACTACTCGACACGCGATCGTAACGCCGTCTCGCGCGACGGCCATGCGTTGATCGTGCCGATCTTCATCACCGACACCGACTCCGCCGGCGCGGTGGTGGACGTCGTCCAGCGCGCCGATCGCGACCACCCCGAGTTTGCGGCGGCGATCACCGGCGACCAGACGATGGACAATGACAGCAACGAGCTCTCCCAGAGCGACCTGAAGCACGGTGAGCTGCAATTCGGTGCGCCCGCCGCGCTTGTCGTGCTCCTGCTCGTCTTCGGGTCGCTCGTCGCAGGGTTGATCCCGCTGCTGGTTGCCATCCTCTCGATCGTCGTCGCGATCGGGCTCGTCGCGCTCTTCTCGCAGGCGTTCGAGATCTCGGTTTTCTTCGTGAACATGCTCAGCGGCATGGGCCTCGCGCTCGGGATCGACTACTCCCTGTTCGTCATCTCCCGGTATCGCGAAGAGCGCGGGCGCGGGCTCGTGCAGCACGAGGCGATTGCCGCCTCGGGCGCGACCGCCAGCCGCGCGGTGTTCTTCAGCGGGACAGCCTTCGTCGTCGCCATGTTCGGGCTCTTGATCCCGCCGAACAACATCATGCGGAGCCTTGCGCTCGGCGCGATCCTGGTCGGAATCGTCTCTGTCGTCGCGGCGTTGACGCTGCTGCCCGCCCTGCTCGGGCTGCTCGGCGACCGCGTCAACGCGGGCCGCATCCCTCTGGTGGGTCGCGCTGCGCACACGGAGGGAAGTCCAGAAGGCCGCTTCTGGCATGCGGTCGTCGAACGCGTGCTCAGGCGGCCCGGCCTCAGCCTCGCGCTGGCAGGCGGCGTGCTCGTCGCCGCGGCGGTGCCGGTGTTCGGTCTGGAGATCGGCACGAACGGCGTCTCGACGCTGCCGGACCGGCTTGCCTCGAAGCAGGGCTTTCTCGCACTCCAGCGCAGCTTCCCGGAGGTGACGACGGACCCGGCGGACATCGTCGTCGCCGAGGGCTATGACGCTCGAGCCGGCCGAGCTCTCTCTCGCCTGCGCGCTCGTCTTGCGGCCGACCCGCGCTTCGGGCCGGGCGACATCCGGCTCTCGCCCGACGGCAGCGTCGCTTTCCTGAGCGTTCCGGTCCGCGGGGATTCCGCATCGAGCGAGGCCGTCGCTGCCGTGCGCGAGTTGCGCTCGGACATCGTTCCGGAAGCCTTCTCGGGAACGGATGCGAAGGTCTACGTCGGCGGCGACACAGCGGAGAACATCGACTACGTGAATTCGGTCACCGATCCTGCGCCGATCGTCTTGCTCTTCGTGCTCGGACTGACATTCGTGCTGCTGACGATGGTCTTCCGCTCGATCGCGATCGCCGCGAAGGCGATCCTCCTGAACCTGCTCTCCGTGGGCGCCGCCTACGGACTGCTCGTGCTCGTCTTCCAGCACGGCATCGGGTCAGGCCTCCTGGGCTTCAAGCAGGTTGACTCGATCGAGGCGTGGGTGCCGCTGTTCCTCTTCTCTGTCCTCTTCGGTCTCTCGATGGACTATCAGGTGTTCCTGCTCAGCCGGATCAAGGAGCGGTACGACGAGACGGGCGATACCCGTGCGGCTGTCTCGTGGGGAGTCTCCTCGACCGCGCGGATCATCACGGGCGCGGCACTGATCATCATCGTGGTCTTCCTCGGCTTCGCGATGGGCGACATGGTCATGTTCCAGCAGATGGGCTTCGGCGTTGCCGTCGCGCTCCTGCTCGACGCGACGCTGATCCGCTCGGTTGTTCTGCCCAGCCTGATGGGCCTGCTCGGCCCCTGGAACTGGTATCTGCCGCGCTGGCTCGGCTGGCTCCCCCGGCTGGATATCGAGCGCGCCACCTAGTGCCCACTAGCAGGGGTAGCCGCCGAGAGCGCGAAACCCACGGTTGTCCCAGAAAGGAGAACCGTGAAATGACTTTCGGGCTCAGAACGTTGCTGCTGCTCATCGCGGTGATCGTGTTCATCGTCGCCGCGCTCAGCGAGGACCATCAGGGCGATCTCATCGCTTCGGGCCTCGCGGCCTTCGCCGCCGGCTTCCTGATCAGCGAGATCGGCTGGGATCGCAAGTACGGCCCACGTCGCACCTAGACCGGACAAAGAGAGGGGCCGCCTTGCGGCGGCCCCGATCCGGTTACCAGCGATGGATTAGTAGAGGCGCTTCCTGCCCTGATCCGAGAGATCGGGCGGCGCGTAACGCGTCGTCCCCCACGCTGGCTAGGCGATTCCCCGTAGGTCCCGGGGACGCGCCTCTACCCGCTGGTACCTCCACTGCCCGTACTGGAAATCTCCACTCTCGGACCACCTCCTTTCCGCGGTTAGGCGCAGGGTATCAGGAGCCGCGGAGAACCACGGAGAGCTCCAGGCCGCGGTCAAGAGGCACGGTCACGCTCAGCAGGGTCGAGTCGGCCTGCCGGGCCTCGGAGTACGCGCGCAGGGTGTCGGCGTGCAGGATCACGTCGTCTGCGACGACGAGCGCGCCGGGCTCGAGCTTCCCGCGCGCGAGCTGAAACAACTCCTCGTAGACCCTGTTCGCGGCGTCGAGGAACACGATGTCGAAGACGTCGTCGAACATCGGCAGCGTCTCGAGCGCGTCGCCCTCGATCAGCTCCACCACGTCGTCGACCCCGGCATCGGCGACGTTGCGCCGCCAGTCGGCGATGCAACCGTGATCGCGCTCGAGCGAGAGGACGCGCCCCCCGAAGTGGCGCACGCCGGCCGCGAGCCAGATGGTCGAGTAACCGCGGCCGGCGCCGATCTCGAGCACCTCGCAGTCGGTCTGCGGGGCGACCAGCGAAAACAGGAAGCGGCCGGTCGTCGGCTCGACGGGGACCCCGGGCGACCTCGGGTCCTCTGCCTCGAGGCGTGCGAGTACGGCACGGACCCGGTCGTCGAGCATCAGCCGACCCTAGAGCGGAGGCGATTCAAAGTGTCGGGTCGACCGGTCATTTCAGACGGACGCACGGGCAGAGCCCGCGCGTCCTGATGGCGGCACCGCCAGCGGTGCCTTAGCGCGGATCTCCCGCTCGACTTCCTTCCGGACGTAGCAGTCGGCGAGGTGGTCGTTGACCACGCCGCAGGCCTCCATGGCTGCGTACACCGTGGTCGGGCCGACGAAGCGGAAGCCAGCACGCTTCAGCGCCTTGGACAGAGCGACCGACTCGGGACACGTCGGCTCCACCTCCTCGAAGCTGCGCGGTGCCGGCCGGGGCTTCGGGCGATGCGTCCACACGAGCTCGTGCAGCGGTGTTCCGCTCTTGCGCAGCGCGAGCGTGCCGCGTGCGTTGGCGATTGCCGCCTCGATCTTGCCGCGATGACGCACGATGCCCGCATCTCGTAGCAGTCGCTCGACGTCGCGCTTCCCAAAACGCGCGACCCGTTGCGGATCGAAGTTCGCGAACGCCGCCCGGAAGTTCTCGCGTTTGCGCAGGATCGTCAGCCACGAGAGCCCTGACTGGAAACCCTCCAGACAGAGACGTTCCAGCAATCCGCGCTCGTCCGTCACGGGCCGCCCCCACTCCTCGTCGTGGTAGGCCACGTAGAGCGGATCGCTCGACGTCCAGCAGCGCTTCCGCTCGGGCTCAGGCAACCTCGACCTTGACCATCCCGTCGACGACGCGAACCGGAAACGTGTCGACCGGCAGCACCGCAGGGAGCGTCAGCGCGCGGCCGGTGCGGATGTCGATGTTCGCGCCGTGCCGAGGACAGACGGCGACGCCTTCGTCGCAGTCGAACTCGCCCTCGCAGAGCGGCCCGTCGTCGTGTGAGCAGCGGTCCTCGAGCGCGAAGTACTCGCCGTTCAGGTTGTAGACGCCGACGGCGATCGACCCCGCGTACACGATCTTGACCGAGCACGGCGGCAGTTCCTCGACCGGGCACACGTCGAGCTCCGGCACGGGCCTACTTGAGCTCGAGGTCGGACGAGGCGCCGGCCCACTCCTCGGGCAGCGGCGTCCCCTTCGCCTTGTGCAAGGCGAGCTTCAGCGTCGACAGCCCGAGCAGCGCGCACTTGAGCCGGACGGGTGTGAGCGGGATCCCGATCTCGTCCAACAGCTCGTCGCGCGGAAGTGCCGCAACCTCCGTCGCGCTTCGGCCCTTCACCATCTCGGTGAGCATCGACGTCGCCGCCTGCGAGATGGCGCAGCCGCGCCCGGAGAACCTGACGTCCCCGATGGTGTCGCCGTCCTCGCCGAAGGCGACGTAGATCGAGACCTCGTCGCCGCAGAGCGGATTCTGGCCCTCGGCCTGCGCGTCCGCGTCCTCGATCAATCCGTGCCCGCGCGGGTTCTTGTAGTGATCGAGGATCACTTCCCGGTACATCTGGTCGAACTCGGTCATTGCCCCAACAGCTTATGGGCCTTGTGCAAGCCGTCGACGAGCCGGTCGATCTCCTTCGGGATGGTGTAGAGGTAGAAGCTCGCGCGGTTTGTGGCCGCCACGCCGAGCTTCGCCATCAGCGGCTGACAGCAGTGGTGACCGGCGCGGATCGCGACGCCGTCCATGTCCAGGATCTGCGCCACGTCGTGCGGATGGACGCCCTCGAGGTTGAACGAGATGATGCCGGCGCGCCGCTCTGGAGCCGGGCCGTACGCGATGAGACCGGGCACGTCTCCCAGGCGCTCGAGCGCGTAGACGAGGAGCTCGCGCTCGTGCTCCGCGATCGCGTCCATTCCGACGTCGCTGACGTAGTCGACGGCCGCGCCGAATCCGACCGCCTCGGCGATCGGCTGCGTTCCGGCCTCGAACTTGAACGGGATCTGCCCCCAGGTCGTCTCCTCCAGCTTGACCTGGCGAATCATGTGCCCGCCGAGGTTGAAAGGCGCCATCGCCTCGAGCAACTCCGCGCGCCCCCAGAGCGCGCCGACGCTCGTGGGGCCGCACATCTTGTGGGACGAGAAGGCGAGGAAGTCGCAGTCCAGCTGCTGGACGTCGATCGTGTGGTGCGGCGCGGCCTGCGCGGCGTCGACGACCATGATCGCGCCCTGCTCGTGCGCCCACGCGGCGAGCCGCTCGACCGGGTTGATCGTCCCGAGCGCGTTCGAGACGAGGTTGTTGGCAACGACCTTGACGTTGCCGGCGCGTGCGATCTCGTCCAGCCCATCGAGCTGGAGCTCCCCGTGTTCGTCGAGCGGGATCGCGATGAAGGCGGCGCCGGTGCGCTTGGCGATGTACTGCCACGGGACGAAGTTGGAGTGGTGCTCCAGCTCGGTCACGACGACGACGTCTCCGGGACCGAGATTGTCGAGACCCCAGGCGTACGCGACGAGGTTGATGCTCTCCGTCGCACCGCGCGTGAAGATCACCTCGCGCGCGGCTGGCGCATTGACGAAACGGGCGACTTTCTCCCTCGCGCCCTCGCATTCGGCGGTGGCGATCTCCGAGAGCGTGTAGACGCCTCGGTGGACGTTCGCGTACGACGTCTCGTAGAAGGTCCGGACCTTGTCGAGCACCTGACGGGGCTTGTGCGCGCTCACCGCCGAGTCGAGATAGGCGAGCGGCTTACCGCGAATCTCCTGCTCGAAGATGGGGAAGTCGGCGCGGAGCTTGCGGGCGTCCAGCTTCGTCTGCGCCGTTACGGCCATGAAGCCATCGTACCGGGGCGCGAAGCCGCCGAGTCGACGGCCTACGAGCGAACGCGAACCGTCGCCTGCGCGGTCCCCGCACGCTCGAGCGTGATGCGGAAAGAACGGGGAACTCGATAGCTCTCGCCACGCGCGATCCACGGGCGGTCAGCCTTGGTCGGCCTCAGAATTAGCACGCCGGGGGCGGCGAAGGGCGAGCGGCCGGTCTCAGCGTCGACGAAGCGGATGACCAGACCGCGGAACTGGGACCTGTACTCGATCCACCAGGCGCCGTCCTCGGTGTCCACGATGAGCGCCTGCGGGAGCGTCGTCTTGTAGGTCGGCGTGGCGAGCGTGTAACGCCTGGGCGCCGTCACGTGTGGTTGCGTGGGGATCCAGCCCAGGGTCGCCTTCTCGTACGCGCTGAAGTCCGTGGTGCCGCTTCCCATCGGGCTGTAAGGGTCGCCGGTCCCGTCGATCCCGCATCCTGGCCGGACTGGCCCGTTCGTACACTCCGTTGCCTGCGCGTGCCCCAGGCCGAGGGTGTGACCCAGCTCGTGCAGCATGAGCTGGAGCGTCGGCTGTCTCGTCAACATCACCTCGTGGCCCCACGTCTCGCCGTGGAAGGCGCAGCGGCTGTCGGCGATCGCGTAGAGCGTCTCGTCGTACCGGGCCGCGTCGTAGCCGGCACGGTCGGCGGCGAGCCGCGCCGGAGCGACGACGGCCTCGAAGCTCTCCCTCGTGAGTCCGCCGCAGCCTGGGTTGCCGCTGAACGCCGCGAGCCAGGGGGTCACGTCTGACGCGAGGCCTATCTGGCCGAGCGAGGACCGCTGGAAGAACCTGCCGGCCTCGCGGACCGTCCGCTCGACTTCGCCGACGCTATAGGGCTGCGAACCCGATGTCGCCAAGACGACCAGCACGCGCTGTTGGCCCTTTGCGACGGCGCCGGCGGTATGAGGCAGGAGGGTCGCGAGCAGGGCCACCACCGCGTAGAGCGGCGCGCGGGCCACGAGCGGAGTATGAGCCCTCCGGCGGAAAGAGGAAAGCCGACTTAGGGGATTCTTAGGTGCGCCGCTCCAGGGCGGCGAGCTGCCAGAAGGCCCCGCGGTGGTCGACGACCGGCGTCAGACCTCGCCGCTGGGCCACATCGAGCATCTCCCGGACTGGATGGACGAACCCGCGGAAGTCGTTACGCATCAGCCTGAGCCAGAGGTTCATCAGGGCAAAGGCTGCCCGGACGAGGGTTCGCTCACGCGGGAAGGTGAAGACGAGCAGCCGCCGCGCGCGCTCCGCCGCGGCGCCGACCAGGGCGTCGTAGTCCGGGTAGCAGCAGACCACCCGGTTCATCACCACAGCGTCAGCCTCGGCGACGCCCGCATCGCCGACGAAATCGCCGATTCGTCGTTCGAGCCGCTCGCCGACTCGGTGCTCGCGGGCCAGTTCCGCTGCTGCCTCCTCGTATTCCGGGGAAAGCTCGACGTTCGTGGCCCGCTCGGCTCCGGCTGCCAGCAATTCGATCTCCAGGGCGCCGATCCCGCCGCCCACCTCCAGCACGGTCGCTCCGCGCACGCCCCGCTCGCGCACGACCGAGGCGATCCGATCCGACAGCGGGTCCAGCCCGCGCTTGCGGTAGCGGCGAAGGGCGCGTCGGGCTCCCTTCTCACTGAAGAACGCGCCGTAGCTCTCCGGCCGGCAGCAGCAGGTCACGCCTGCGGGATTCGAGCCTCGAGCGCGGCGGCCAGCGCCTCCCGCACCGGCTCGAGCTCGACCCGGGCCAGCACGTCCTCGAAGAAGCCGCGTACGATCAACCGCTCGGCCTCGCTGCGGGAGAGGCCGCGGGACATGAGGTAGAAGAGCTGCTCGCGATCGACGCGCCCGACGGTCGCGCCGTGCGTGCAGCGTACGTCGTTCGCCATGATCTCCAGGCCCGGGATCGGCACGGCGTGCGTCGTCGGGGAGAGCATCAGGTTCCGGTTCTCCTGGTAGGCGTTCGTCTTCTGTGCGTCCGGCTCGACCCGGATCATCCCGCGCCATACCGCCGTGGACGTGTCGCGCAGGGCGCCTTTGAAGGCGAAGTCGGAGGTCGTGTTCGGCGCTATGTGCTCCTGGAAGGTGTCGTAGTCCAGGTGCTGGTCGCCGTCCGTGAAGTAGGCGCCGGTTACGCGCGAGGTGGCGCCCTGCCCCGCCAGGTCGTTCTGGATTCGTACCTTCCCCTTCTTGGAGCCGAAGCCGCCGGAGACCCAGTCGAGCTCTGCGTCGCGTCCGACGCGCGCGTGGTGGGAGGCGAAGTGCCACGTCTCGCGCGAGAGGTTCTGCAGAGAGACGTACTCCAGCTTCGCGCTCTCCTCGACGAAGAGCTCGACGGCGGCGTTCGTGTAGGCGCGCAGCTCGGGGGACGAGGAGATGTATTCCTCCACGAGCGTGAAACGCGCGCCGGCGTCGGCGATCACGAGCAGACGCCAGAACAGTGAGCCCTGGTCCGTCGAGTTCGC
>WNGF01004043.1_pt1 | contig 26746 bp, 32 predicted proteins | sample 5400641 | NCBI WGS metagenome assembly WNGF01 (sample SAMN13153371, study PRJNA577476) | soil metagenome | isolation source: 80 cm soil or saprolite under grassland replicate 2 | place: USA:California | collected 2016-06-15 | reverse complement strand
GCAGTTGCGCCTGATAGTCCCGATCATCAATGCGCGCCAGGACATCACCCGCTTTGATGTGCTGCCCCTCCTCGATGGGTTCTTCCACAATCTGTCCCAGGATTTTTGTGCCGATGGTGATATATTTGTGGCGGGTGACGATATAACCAGAGCCTGTCAACAGTACGCTGGACTGGCGGTCCGTCCTCGCCATTACCATCATCGTTTGCACTGTGGGCGACCGGCCGATCGTCTTGGCGTAAATGAGGTAGCTGACAGCCCCGAGAACTGTTGTAAGCAACATCACGATCGCAATTGAAACAAACCGACTGCGCTTGCGGCGCGGTTGCTCCTGCGGGCGCTCAATGCGCAGTGTTTCCAGTTCATGATTCGTTCGCGTGGCTTCGATGGACATGCCTCAGTTCCTTCTCAAAGCGTTGACTACACTCACGCGCATCGCCTGCCGCGCTGGCAGCCAGCCGCCCAATGCGCCAATAACAATCGCAAATACGAGCCCTTGAATCGCGATGGCGGGGGTTAAATGAAAATTGAACGCAAGGGTTGGCGCCGAAACAGCACCGCCGTTGAACTTGGTCGAGAGTCCGCTGACCGGCAGGGCGAGAATCACTCCGATGATTCCGGCTACAAACCCCAACGCCGAAGACTCCGCAAGGAACGACGTCATGATGGCCAGCGGGCTGAATCCCAATGCCCGCAACGTGCCGATTTCAGTCGTCCGCGTCGACACGGCCGCGTACATCGTATTCATTGCGGCAAAAATGGCAGCGAAAGCCATGATCCCCGCCACCAACAACCCGAGCACCCGCAGGTTGGCGGCTATTCCCGATTGCTCCTTGTAATACTCTGACTCCGTCTTGGCTTGCAGGTTGATGCGTGGATCATCTGCGCATCGCTGAATCAGCGCGTGAACATCCGCGCCCGGAACAAGTTTGAGACGGATGCTGTTGTAACTCGAACCTCTCCGGGAATCCTCCTGCATGCTATGTAAATCGGCCCAAACCTCCGATTCGAACGAACTTCCACCATCCTCGAAAACACCCACCACTTTCCAAGTGCGTCTGCCAACTTTCAGATCTGCTCCCAATGAACAGCCGGGGTATTGATTCAAGATCAATTTGCCGATGATGACTTCATTCAATCCAGGCGTAAACATTCGACCGGCGATAATACGTGTTTTTTCATGGATTTGGCTGCTGACGGGCAGCACTCCGCGAATGGGAAGGTTGTCCAAGGTATCGCCCGCGGGCATAAATATCTGTTCAGTGAGTTCGGGCGAAACGAGCGGATTTCCCGCGTCATCACGTTTGATGTCTGGCAAAAACTTGAGCGCGTCCAATTGGTCGAGCGTGATGAACGAATTAGCTTCAGAGTCTGCTCCGCGTCCAATAAGAATCATGCTGTCCGGCGAACTGCTGTCCTTGATCGCAGAGTCGAGGCCTCCGACAATCGCCATTGCCGCAACGAAGACGCCGACGACGATGGCAATGGCACCGACGGTCATTGAATTGGACACGCGACGGATGAGCAGGCTCCGGCGATTATATTTGAAGGGAATGGCCATATATTAATCCACAAGTCTGAGGGTCTCAACGATGCTGCGTTTGGCGGCTGCACGCGCGGGAACATAAGCGCTAAACAAACCGATAAGCGCCGCCACGCCCAGGGTCACCGCCAATACATAAGCCGGAACATGTAATGAGAGAAAAGGGCCAAGGGCATCAGCGTTGAGCGCGAAAACTTTGAACAGCCCAAACGCGACCCCGCAACCAATCGCTCCTCCCGATAAAGCAATCATCAACGATTCGCCCACAAGCAGACTCAAGATCACCCCCGGGGGAAAACCTATCGAACGCATTACCGCGATTTCGTTTCGACGCTCGCGAATGGACATCGCCGCGGTATTTGCCGCGACTAGTCCAATTGCCACGACAGCCACTAAGCCGAGAAACTCGGCCAGTTTCATGAAAATACGATAGCGACCCAAAATACTGCCAATTGCCGCTGCTTCAGAAAGACTTCGTGTTTCCGCCGACGAATTGGCGAATTGGTTATCAAGCGCGGCACAGACTTCAGGCACCACTCGCGAATCATCCACCTTAACCCAAAATTCATGTGCGATTCCAGGGTTGCCGGCGGCTTCCTCAAAGTAGTCGAGTCGGAAGATCAGGAGGTTTGGAGCGGGCGCTCTGGGGATGGTGCCGACAATGTTCAGGGTAACATTGAATGGAAATACGGTTCCCCGTAGTTGGATTTGCTGACCAACATGGAGATTGAAGCGACGCATCGTGCCGTCCGCCACCAGGCAGGCGGTTTTGATTTTCTTGAAGTCGTCCATGCCGGTGATGCCCCAATCGGACCACATATCAATCTCCTTCGCTTCGGTAGCAACGCTTGGAAATTGATCGCTGGCCTCATGATAAATGCCGCCGTAGATCACGAGCGGAGCAACCTCAACGACATGGGGAATCGTAGCAATTTTGGACTTGTAAGCTAAGGGCAGAGGATAGCCCAATCCCATCTTGGTGCGGCAGATGATGCGAACGGAGGAGGTTGTATCAGCGAGCATCTGGTTGGCAAAAGTTGGCAGACTCACCAGCACCGAGAAGATAAAGAGCGATACCGCAATCGAGAGAATCGTGAGGATAGTTCTGCGTTTGCTGCGGCGCAGGTTTTTGAAAATCAGAGTCAGATATTTTGTCATATTTCCTTGCTCCGGTTATGCGGAAATCTGGAGCGAAGCAGTCGCTTTTGCGGATGCACCGCCTTTTTCCGCTCCAGTGAATACACCTTTGTCCAGGCGGTAAACGGTGTCCACGAAACGCTCGGAACGCGGGTCGTGGGTAACCATCACAATAGTTTTATCAAACTGTGTCTTGAGTTGTGTCAGCAGGATCAGGATTTCCTCCGCAGACTTCGCGTCCAAATCGCCCGTTGGTTCGTCCGCAACCAAAATGGTCGGATCGGTCACGATTGCACGCGCAATGGCCACGCGTTGCTCCTGCCCACCCGAAAGTTGACGTGGATAATGCCCCATGCGGTCAGCGAGACCGACCGCTTTAAGGGCGGATTCGACGTGTGTCTTTCGGTCCGCTTTGCTCAAATGAGTCAGAAGCAGTGGTAGTTCAACATTCTCGAAGGCAGTCAATACTGGAATAAGATTATAAAACTGAAATACCAGTCCAATATGACGCGCCCTCCAGGCGGCAATTTCGCGTTCGTTCATGGTGGAGATTTCTTCGCCGCCGACCGCCACGCGTCCGGAAGTCGCGTGATCAATTCCGGTAACCAAATTCAGCAGCGTCGTCTTGCCCGAGCCAGACGGCCCCATGATCGCCACGAACGATTTGCGGGGAATGTCGAGGGTTACATCATCCAACGCGCGAACCTCGAATTCATCACGCTTATAAGTACGAGTCACATGCGTCAGTTGCACTGCGCTGTTGCTATCGTTGTTTTCCAGTTGTGTCATAAATCATTCTTAATTTTCAGTATTTTCTGTGTTATCCGCCCCGATCTTTTCGTGAGTCCGTTCACCACGCCGCTCGTCACTCCGTAACGACGGCCCAGACGTCACAGCCAATGCGGTGACAGAAGCCAAGAAGGCAAGGGCGCCGACCACGCCAAGCGCCGGACGAAAACCGCTCAGGAAGGTGTCGGCCGCTCCCAATTTCCCGAATGCGCCGAAGACCGCTGAAGCGACTGCAACTGCAAAGACACTGCCGAAGCGCTGCAGGGTGCTGTTGACGCCCGACGCCTTGCCGATGTCGGCAGGCGGTACCGCGGAAAGCGCTGCCGTCGGCACGACCGGCAGTGCCATGGAGATGCCGACGCCGCTCAAGATTAGCGGGGGCACCAGCGCCGAGTAATTCACGTGGTCAGAGGCGAGGATCGCAAGCCACTCGATGCCCGCGCCCTGGAGAAGAGTTCCAAGGGAAAGAATCAGGCGCCGACCGATGCGATCCGAGAGCTTTCCAGCGAGCGGAGCGATGACGAGCGGCGTGGCGGTCCACGGCAAGAGACGCAGGCCTGTCTGCATAGGTGAGTAACCCAGACACAATTGGAAGTACTGGGCGACGAGGAAAGCCGAGGCAGAGAGCGTTCCGATCATCAAAAAGCCGGTCGCGTTCGCGCCTAAGAAAGGCCGGGACCGAAAGAGCCTCAAGGGCAGCATCGGGTCCGTCGCCCGCGCCTCCCACGCTAGAAACGCGCTCAAGGAGATGACACCAACGGCCAGCGCTCCCAGTGTCATTGCTTCGGTCCAGCCGGTATCGGCGGCGCGCACGAGCCCCCAAACCAGCGACAGCGCACCCAAGGAGACGAGCCCGACGCCAGCCAGGTCTATGCGCGTTCGGGGCCCGAAGCTCTCGGAGAGCTTTTGACGGACGAGCATGGTCGCGATGACGCCGATGGGAACGTTCACCCAGAAGATCCAATGCCAGCCCAGCGTTTGGGTGATGAGCCCACCCACCATTGGTCCGGACGCCACCGCGAGCCCGCCAATGCCGCCCCAGATGCCCACGATGGTCCCGCGCTTCTCCGGCGGAAAGGCCGTCGTCAGGATGGTTAGGCTCAAGGGCATGACAATGGCGGCTCCGATGCCCTGTACGACGCGCGCGGCGATGAGCTGCTCGAGGGTGGCCGACAGCGCGCACGCAACTGAAGCGGCGGTGAAAATCAAGAACCCAATGCCGAAGATGCGACGGCGTCCGAAGCGGTCGCCCAACGCCGCTCCGGTAATGATCCCCGATGCGAAGGCGAGGGTGAAGGCATTCACGGTCCATTGGAGCGCCGCGAGACTGGCTCCGAATTCGCGGCGAATGGCTGGCAGAGCCGTGATGACCACCAGCATGTCGAGGGCGACCATGAAGAACGCCACTGACGTGAGCGCCAGCGTCCAGGGCCGCAAGCTCGAGCGCGGGCCAGCGCTCAAGGCAGGGGCGGTGCTCATTGGTTTCGAGGGCATTACTTCCTCATGCGTAATCACGAGGCTCAAGCACCCACGCCCGAAATGGCCGTGACCCCGCCGTCGATCAAGAAGTCTGCCCCGACCACGTACGCAGAATCGTCCGACGCAAGGTAAACCGCCAGCTTCGCGATTTCCAAAGGCTGGGCCAACCGCTTGCTTGGATTGTTGGTTCGGAGGACGGCCTTTACCGCCTCGCCCTGCTCTTCGCCTGGGACGCGACCGAACATCGCCGTGTCCGTCGGGCCTGGGCTCAGGGTATTCACCCGAATCCCGCGGTCCACCAGTTCGGCGCTGAGGATTCGAGCGAGATGGACGACCGCAGCCTTGCAGGTCGAGACGATCGAGGTTGTCGGCCACCCTTTGCGCGCGCCAACGGACGCATTGATGATTACAGACGAGCCTTGTCTGAGTAGCGGCAAGGCTTTTTGAATCGTGAAGTAAACCCCTTTGAAATCGACGGCTATCACCTTGTCGAAGCTTTGCTCCGTCACCTCCTCGAACAACCGGAAATCGCTGTGACCTGCATTTACGAAAAGGCCGTCCAGGTGCCCGAACTCCCGCTTGATCGTGGCGAACATCGTGTCGAGGTCGGCGAGATTGCTGACGTCGGCGCGAATGGCGAGACTTCCGAGTCCAAGCGTCTCCTTGGCCGCCTGCAGCGACCCTTCATTCAAGCCGCAGATGGCGACGCGCGCGCCCTCTCGGTCGAATTCCTGCGCTGCAGCCAGCCCGATCCCGCTGTTGCCGCCGGTGATAAGGATATTCTTGTCCGCGAGCCTGCCCATTGTCGTCACTCCGTTAGATCTTTGAGAACTTGTTTTCATGATTTTCACTTTTATTGGTTTGATTCGTTGCTTACAGACCCAATTGGGATTCTTCCAAAGGGCCCTCACTTTCGCCGACGCCTTCGACATCCAAGATGGGTTGGATTTCCGTCTTCCAAATTGCATCCTCAAACTGGGGATCGGCCTTTGCCAACAAGAGCGCGTCGCTTAGGCTCTCAGCTCCCACTAGGTAGTAGGCACTGACGACCTCCGCATTGGGATCGAGGCGCGCTTCCTGAAACGCGCCCTTGAAGCCGCTCAAGGCGAAGCCGGTCATTTCGACAGCCCGGGGCGACTTTGATTTGTCCGTTGGAAATCAACGACTCGATAAATTGTCGAACGTTGACGACATGCTGCTGCATCTGTTCGGGAGAAAGAGACGCCAAACGGTCTTTCCTGGTTTTAATTAAGAATAGAAAGTGTTTCATTTGTGATCAGACGACGAACGATTGTGAGCGTTCAGGATCACCGTGCGCCGACTTTTCGTTCCAAAGAACCCAATCGTCATCGGCTTTTCTTGCGGTCATGTTTTTCTCCTTTGTTGTCAGGCGAAGGCCTTCCGGTGCTTGGTGATGAACGCATCGAGCGTCGTCGGCTGGCGTCCGCCGATCTTCGTGACCACGTCGTTGGTGCCCGCGAGGATGCCGTTCTGGAGATCGATTACAGCCTCGCGCAAATGTTGGATGAGGAAGGAATCCCGTGTACGACCCTCGGGCTTCTTCGCGAACTCGCCGTACATGGCCCTGGCGTTATGCTCGACGGGAGGCTTCTGGCCGCCCGAGGCCATAATCTGAAGCCACGTCTCAAAGCTCACCTGCTTGTACCGGACGTCCTTGCCCAGCACCCTGCTCAGGACCTGCGCGATTTCCTTGTGGGTGAACTCGACAGGCCCGTACAGCGCGTAGATCTTGCCACGGTGAGAAGCGGAATCTTCGAGGATACCCACAATCACGCGGGCCTGGTCCTCGGCCGCAATCGGGGCGTGCCGGCCGGGGCCGAACGGCACGTGCAGCAGCCCGGCGCGGATCATCGGCGCGAGGTACAGCAGCCACTCGGCGAAGAGCGTCGGCCGCAGGTGGGCGACGGTGAGGCCGGACCAGTCGAAGACCCGCTCCGCCAACCAGTGATCGCACATAGCCTGGCTCTTTGCGTCCTCGCGGGCCGGCTTCTGCGACATGTTCACGACGCGTTCGAGGCCTGCCTCTTTAGCGGCCTGAGCGAAATAGGCTGTCGCCTGCAGAATGCCGGGGCGGATCGGATAACAGAAGTATGCGCCGCGAACTTCTCGCATCGCCGCGCGCACGTCGTTGAACTTCAGAAAGTCGCCGATAACCACTTCTGCGCCCATCTTTTCCAGCCGTTTCGAGCGGTCATCTTCGCGATGGGCCAGCGCCCGCACCGCGTGTCCTCGCTCCAGCAACTGCTCGACCGTGTAACCGCCCGTGTCGCCGGTCGCACCCGTGACTAGGAATCTGTTCTGCGTCATGATCCACCTTCCTGAAACGCGCCCTTGGAACCGCTCAAGGCGAAGCCGGTCATTTCGACAACATGCTGCTGCATCTGTTCGGGAGAAAGAGACGCCAAACGGTCTTTCCTGGTTTTGATTAAAAATAGAAAGTGTTTCATTTCTGTGCTTGTCTTCGTTTAGATGTCAGTTGACATCTAAATAATACATGCAATATTTGAATCGTCAAATGGAAAACAAGAAATTTACGGCGCTGGTTTGGAAGGGCGTCCTCCAATTGAGGGACCCTTCTTTAGCCGCCGCTGGACAGCTAATCGAAGTGCAGTACCCTTGGGGTCGTCGCGACAAATGAGCGGACCGTTGGCTCGAAGTCGGACCGGGTGTTTTGAAATAATTGTGTTATGAGAATGTCGAGAGAAGAAACAGCAAAGACGCGCAAGAGAATCGTGGATGCGGCTTCCGCCGAGTTTAGGAAGCAAGGAATTGCTGCGACGGGACTTGCCGAGATCATGGCGGCCGCGGGGATGACGCATGGTGGTTTCTACCGTCACTTTAAATCAAAGGATGAACTCGTTGCTGAGACAACTGCAGCGGCCGCGGAAAAGCTCAAAAGAAAATTACTCTCAGCGGCCTCTAAAGGAGGCATTAAATCTGTCGTGGGGACATACCTTTCCATTGCTCACCGGGACCATCCAGAGCAAGGCTGTCCTTTGGCTGCGCTTGGAAGCGAACTGGCGAGTGCCGACAAGAGAACGAGGCGTGCCGCGACGTGTGGCCTGAATACATTGATTGATGTCATCGCCGGGCTAACTGCTGAAAGGAAGCCGGAAGTGGCTCGGGAGCGGGCGCTCGTGGCAGTAGCGACTATGGTGGGGGCGATGACCATTGCCCGCGTCGTTGACGATCCGCAGCTTTCGAAAGCGATTCTTCATAGCGCAGAAGCATCCATCACAAACTGAGGGTCAATCGGACGAGGACCTGCATTTGACATTCCAGCTTTATGGGCCACACTTAGATGTCAGTCATAAGCTAAATGGAGGAAATTACATGAGCGTAAACAATTCGAGCCCGGACCTGACACAACACGCGCCACGCAGTCCGAGGCTTCGCCTTGGGGGCTATGCTTTGCTGCCGCGAATCGTTGACAAGGGACGTGCCTCTCTGACAGGGAAGCTTGGAGCGTATCACTATCGTGGTGTTGGAATGGATCGGCACTTCTTTAGATTCGCGGGTCTCGACCATGAATCTCTAAAACAAGAGCTTGCTAAGGGCGGCGGTGACGGCGAGGTGCTGGCATGGGTTCAGGAGAACGCAGAATTCAAGCGTGGGCCGTGGGAGATTTTGGCCTGGAGCGAATGGATCACAAAACGCACGCCGGACAGCGACGCGGAAACGATCTCTGAATTCGCCGAAATGGTGGCGAAGCTAAGCAAAACACGGGAGGACATCTATACTTGGTTTGATTTTCTCGACCTTGACGATTACTGCTCCTTTGGCGGCAGAGCATAACCTGCTCTAACCCGCACCAATTAAAAGAGGAAGAAAATTATGAGTGCAAACACCAACAAGAGGCTGGTGGCCATTGTCACCGGCGCCTCAAGCGGCATGGGATTGGGCATAACCCGAGCGCTTCTTGAACGCGGCTATCGTGTCGTGGCCAATTCGCGCACGATCAGCCAATCAAGGGAATTAAAACCCTCTGCGGATCTGGTCCTGGTGGACGGTGACATTGGCAAAAAGGAGACGGCCGTTAAAGTGGTTGACGCGGCCTTGAAACACTTCGATCGCATCGATCTTCTCGTCAACAACGCCGGCATTTATATGCCCAAGCCATTCACCGAATACACGCCGGAGGATTTTGAAACGATGATCGGCACCAATGTCGCCGGGTACTTTTTCGTGACGCAGCAGGTGGTTGCGCAGATGCGAAAACAGAAGTCCGGCCATATCGTGAGCATTTCCGCGATTGTGGCCGAACAACCGCTGGCCGGCGCCCCCATCTCGTTGCCCGTCATTACCAAATCCACGCTTCCAGCGTTCAGTCGAGCGCTGGCCATGGAGTTCGTGGCAGACGGGATTCGAGCCAACACGATCTCGCCCGGTGCCGTTGACACACCGATGCACGCCAACGACGACCATGAGGTTTTGAAAAAGCTGAGTCCAGCGGGACGATTGATCCAAATTTCCGACATCGTGGACGCTGTGTTGTATTTGGAATCAGCGCCCATGGTAAACGGCGAAAACATACGAGTTGATGGAGGAGCACATGCAGGCGCCAAGTGGTGATCTCATTTCGGACGGTCCGAGTTCGCGCCTCAGCGAACTCGGAATTGTGCTGCCCGCACCCCCGGCCCCTCTCGGGGCTTACGTCGAGTCTTCGGAAACCGGAAATTTGCTCTTCCTCAGCGGAACGCTGCCGGTGGTCAATGGAAAACTCGCTATTGCTGGACGCCTGGGCGCAAACCTTTCAGTCAAGGAAGGCCAGGAAGCCGCGCGCATCGCGTCGCTCAACGCCCTGGCAGCCGCCAAACAACATTGTGGCGACCTGGATCGGCTTAAGAAGCTGGTGAAGCTGACCGTGCTGATCGCCACGACCGAGCAGTTTGCCGACCACGCTGCTGTGGCAGATGGAGCCTCCGATTTGTTCGTGCAAATCTTTGGCCGGGAGACCGGCCACGTCCGCCTGGTTTATGGCGTGCAAAGCTTGCCCATTGGCGCACCCGTGATCGTGGACACTTTTTTTGAAATCGAAGTTCCGCCCTACTCAATCTCCAAACCTCAACATTAACGAAGGAAGGATTAACTATTATGCAAGAATTGATGACTCAACCTGCCGTATCCACACGCGAAACATATGTCTCCACGCGCGAACTTTCCATGAAACGAGAATTCAATGCCTATGCCGCCTCAGGTCCGAAGGGCCGTCTGGAGCCGTTTAGCTTTGACCCAGGTCCATTGGAGCCGGAAGACGTGGAAATAAAAGTAACACACTGCGGGCTCTGCCACTCCGATCTCTCAATGCTCGACAACGAATGGGGCATGTCCCAATACCCGTTCGTTCCAGGACACGAGGTTACCGGCACGATTGTTGCGCTTGGTGAGGCGGCGAAAGGGCTTGAGCTTGGACAACGAGTAGGGCTTGGCTGGTCGTCTCAAAGCTGCCTGGCTTGCCACGAATGCCTTTCCGGGGAGCAACACCTTTGCTCTACCGCTCAGGCGACCATCGTAGGACGCCACGGCGGATTTGCCGATCGCGTTCGAGCGCAGTGGACATGGGTCCGCCCTTTGCCCGATGCCTTGGACCTTGCAAAGGCTGGGCCGCTTCTGTGCGGCGGCGTCACTGTCTTTGCGCCTTTGCTGATTCACAACGTGCCTCCCTCTGCGCGTGTGGGAATTATTGGCATCGGTGGATTGGGGCACATGGCGCTTCAATTCGCCAACAAATGGGGCTGCGAAGTACATGCCTTTACCACTAGCGACAGCAAGGAGGCGGAAGCTCGAAAACTGGGTGCACACTACGTCCACAACACAAAACAGGACGGCGCGCTTAAGAAGCTTTCCAGAGCTTTTGACCTCATCATTTCCACGATCAACGCGCCTTTGGATGTTGCTGGTCTCCTCGATTCGCTTGCGCCCAAAGGTCGCCTGCACAATGTTGGAGCCGTCCTCAAACCGCTCGAGGTTCCTGCGTTCGGTTTAATCATGGGCCAGAGGTCCGTATCCGGCTCTCCTGTGGGAAGTCCCACCACAATTGACCATATGCTGGCATTTAATGCCCGGCACTCTATCGCGCCAATCACCGAGACATTTCCGATGTCGAAGGCCAATGACGCTTTAGATCGCCTGCGCTCAGGCGAAGCACGGTACCGAATCGTGCTAGCCAATGACATTTAAATCGGTGGAAGTTCCCCGGTCTCAAAAAGTGGCCTGGTGTCGTGCAGGCTTGGGTGTGGCGTTCGTGAGCAGCGCGACGCGCTGGCAGTGTCCAGAAAGCGTGGTTTTGGTGTCGGTCGTGGATTTGAAATTGCCTTACCCTTTGCGCTCGTTTGGCGGAAAGACAATGCCTCGCCATTGCTCGCGAAGTTAGTGGCCGACGTGCGGTTTTTGCCTCAAGTTACTGAACATTCGAATGGTTAAAGCCCAGTGACGGCAAACCCCAAGACTGTCAGCAAAAACGTCAGCAGAGGTGTTGAGAAAGTGCTGGGTCGGGTAGTGATGGTGCACTGCTTGACTCATGCGCAAAAACGGGCATTTTTGAGCCAGAAACGACGCTTGAGGCGACCGATTCCGACCTCCGCCTCTATTACTCCGCTTAACTCGACTTAACTCAGCGATTACTCATTTGACAAATCAATAAGCACGGAATGCGCCGGGCGATCCACCGCGCTCCCAACCGGGCAGAATTCGAATGACAGTGTGAGCTAATTCTCTGGCAAACACCAAAAGGCCCCCACTGAGCTGAGAGATTACCCCTCTACCCAAATCGTATTGATACCGTCGCACCGATTCTCCGAAACGAAGCGTTCGGAAACGTGATGGAGGGATGTTTCGCGCGCTGCGAGCGTTCTCTAGCGCGCGCAGCGGTTCGTCGATGCCCTCGGTTGTCATCTGGAACGTACCGAAATGCATGCCGACGCTTTCGGACGCTTCAAGATCGAGGTGGACCTGCACCGCCTCCGCCGGATTCATGTGGACCGTCTGCATGAACCAGCGCGGCTCGTAGGCGCCGATAGGCAGGAGCGCCAGATCAACGGGACCGAGCCGCAGCCGAACCTCGTGGAAGAAGCCCGCATACGCGGTGTCGCCGGCGAAAAAGATGCGCGCGCCGCTTGCCGCCAGCATGAATCCGCCCCACAGGGCGCGGTTTCGATCCAGCGGACCCCGCGCGGAGAAATGCTGCGCTGGCGTCGCCGTGATCGGCAATGCGGAGGTCTTGGCTTCTTGCCACCAATCGAGTTCCTCGACCCGGCGGATACCAGATGACCGTACGAGTGCCCCGTTCCCCAAGGGCGTCACAACGACAGGATCGAAGCGTTCCCCGAGCATGCCGAGCGTACGTAGATCGCAATGATCGTAATGGTTGTGACTCAGCAACACCGTCGAGATAGGCGGCAAACCATCGAACGGCACGGCCGGCTGCCGGACTCGCCGCGGACCGAACACATTCAGCGGACCTGCACGCTCGGAATACATGGGATCAGTCAGGATGTTTCCTGCCGCAGTTTGAATCAGAAATGTCGAGTGACCAATGAACGTGACGACGGCGGCGGCGCCGTCCAGCCCTGGCGACGGCTGCGGCGGCTCGTCGACGGCCGGCCACGGTGTTCGCGGTTCGAGCAGCATCCGCGCAACGGCAGAGAATGGCTGTCCCGCAGCGCTCGCGGGATTGATGAATCGCCTTCCATCGAAGTGATCGCTTTTCTGTCGCGTCATAGGAATGACTGCGGAAATTCAGGCGACATGTATGTATCCAATTGCATCCCAATGGTGACCGATGGCCGCTGTTGTGACAACGACGCTCTCAGATACTGCCGGCCTCCTCTTGTTGCCCGTTCTTCGCTTCCTCAAAAGTGATTTTTCGGAGTTATGGCCGCGACGGCGCCGGCGCCCCGGGCGGCGATGTCCCCGCACGGACTTCGACACTGACGCCGTAGTGACGTCCGGGATGTGACTGCGCAATTGTAACCGCTTCGGCAACGTCATGCGCTTCCAGAAATGTGACCGCGACCAGCTTTCCGTCGTCGCCGTTCGCGGTGGGTCCGCGATTGGTCTTCGGCTCAACCCGCTGGCCATCCTGGTCCAGGAGCCGCGGGTCGAGTTTGTGATCTTCGCTGTTTTGGCGTAACGCCCACTCCCGCACTTCCTGCGAGCGGCGTTTTTGGTCCGCCTCCGAGAGTTGCGTCGGGTGTTGCCGAAAAATAAGGGCGAAATGTTTCATAGAGCCTGTTTATCGGTAGTCGCCGGGACCGATGGAGTTTGGGCGAGCGGGCTCGTCCCGTAAGAAGCCAGCGCAACCACTACAATAGCAACGTAGGAAAGCCAGCGGGGTCGCGGGCGGCTCCCCGACCGGTTGATATGAGCGATGACTTTCCCTCTCATAATACTTTTCATTGATTTCAACGTTCGTTTTCATGTTCGTTTGCCTGCGATTTGTTTTTCTAGCTCGCCGGCGGACGAAGTCTTCCTGTTGTAGGAAGTGTCGAGTCCTTTGAATGAGGAGACAACGCCGGCAAATCCAAGGAGCGAGCGAAACCAATTCATGCGGCTCCATTCGGCCGATGCAGATCTGATCTGTTCAAAATGATCCGGAATCGGCCATGTAAAAAGGATCAGATTCCGCGGAATGAAGTAAGTAAGAGTGAGAATGAGTATGCCGGCGTACAATATGAACGACGTGCCGAAGCAAACGCGCAGCGAGATGGAATTCTTCCAGAACAGAATCAACGTCAGGAGAATCAGGATTAGGTTCAGCGGTCCGACGATCAGGTAAAAACGGCTTGGGTCAACGTGTTGATAGTAATCCCTCGCTGTTTGGATCGAGCTTGGAATATCAGAGCCCCAACTCGCCGTATCGACGATCGTGTTATAGATGGTGACCATTGTCAGGCCGGAGGCGCAGATGATTGACAGGAAAAGAATCGCTTTTTTCATAAATGTATCGTCATTCAAGGCTTGGCCAGGCGCAGAACGAGCGACCCTACCGCAAGCATGAGGAAGACGACTGCCGGGCCAAACGAGTAATCGCGCCCGCGGAGGTGAGTGACAATGGCGCCGACAAAGAACAGGGTGAGGCCCATTGCGGCGGCGATGCCAATCAGCGGCAAGCCGATGCCGACCAGTAGTCCCAGCCCTCCTGCCGCTTTAAGAATACCCAGCGTTGTCATCCACGATTCCGGCACGCCAGCTTTGGCCATTGCGATGCTGACCTGCTTGTAGCGGACGAAATCGCACGTAGCCGAGAACATGTTAGCAGCGGCAGTCAGGAGAGTGACGATGAGATAGGCAGCAATCATAAGTAACTCTAACGATTATTCTGTGATGGTCATGTCGTTAGCATCACGGTGGTGCTCATCAGTGTTTCTTTGCGAACCATGGCCGCCGCCGGCGAAATAATCGTGTGCCATTCGGATCAGCTCCATTGCCGGCGCATTAGCTTCCTTTCGCGATTTCATAATTATTCGTGAAGCATTTTCGTGTAAGGGAGTTTTAGGTGGCTTATGCCGCTCTTTTCTTTCTGTTGACGTCACAGAGCATGTCGGAGTGAATGTTCAGGCCGATGTTGGTCATGTTGTAAAGGTGCTCGCTGGCAACCAGCCAGACGATCTCGCAGATCTGGCGTTCGGAATAATGGGTGGACAGGCGGGCAAATGTGTCCGGGTCAACCTTTTTACCTTTTGTCAGTTCTGTGACGTAGTCGAGCGCTGCGTGTTCTGCATCGGTAAAAAGAGCGCTCGTGCGGTACTGGTCCAGCGTATCGAATTTTGCTTCGTTCATTGACGCGTTGATCGTGAACGACCGGCCTATATCCATGCAGAACTCGCAGACGTTTATGCGGGCCACCTGTTCGCGGATGAGCAGGGCAGTCTCCGGCGAGAGCGTCAACTTTTTATCCAGGCTGGCGATCTTTGTGTAGAACAGACCGAAGGCAGCCGGCAACCGCGCGGAATGTACTTTCAGCGGCGTTAGCACTTTACCAAATTTCCGGCGGGTAAGGTAATACGCGAGTTTCATGATCAAGCCTTGGGGCTTTTCAATGGGAGGCAGGAATGTTTCCATGCTCGCATCATGTGTAGCATTCATATTTTTCCTTCCGTTTGTTTGTTTCGAATTCCTGTTAAAGGTCTTTATTGTGTTTTCGATTTGCCCTGCGCCAGCCGCGTTTCAGGTTCCCAACCTCCGCCGAGGGCTTTGTAAAGGGCAACAAGGTTTTGGGAGATGGTTTTTTCGCTTTGCACGAGCTGGTCTTCGGCTTGGTAGAGCGAGCGCTGGGCATCCAGGACATTGAGGAAGTCGGCCAGGCCCTTGGTGTAAAGTTCATTGGCCAGTTCGACCTGCCGCCGGTCTGCCTCCGTCTGATCCTTCAACGAACGGTAGCGGACCTGTTCCTGGGCATAAGCCACCAGCGCGTTCTCAACGTCTTGCAACGATGTCAACACTGCCTTTTCATAGACGGCCAGCGATTCTTCCTGCTTCTCATTCTGAACACGGACGTTGGCGCGGATTCGGCCCGCGTCGAAGATGCGCCACTGCACTGTCGGGCCAGCAGACCAAAACTTGCTGCCACCGGTGAACCAATCGCTGGCGCTGACGCTCTGGAGTCCCGCGGCGCTCGTCAAAGAAAACTTGGGAAACAGCTCCGCGGTTTGCACGCCTATGCGAGCGGTAGCGGCCGCAAGCTGCCTTTCGGCGCGGCGGACGTCGGGCCTGCGGCGCAGCAACTCGGAAGGCAAACCGACCGGCACCTCTGGCGGCGTCGGCGGAATTGGCCCCTCTCCCGAGAGTTCCGCCAGCAACGCGCCGGGTTGTTGTCCGAGCAGCACCGCAAGCTGATGCATGGTCTGTTTTAGAGATGTTTCCAAAGAGGGCAATTGGGACCGGGTGCTGGCAAGCAGCGCGGCAGCCTGGGTGACATCGAGTTCACTGGCGACGCCACCCTTGAACCGCGCTTGGGTGACCTCCAGCGCGTCTTGTTGTGATTTGATGTTGTCGCGAGTGATCAGCAATCGTTGCTGAAGTCCCCGGAGTTCAACGTAGTTTCGAGCCACTTCCGCCAGCAGGCTCACGAGTGTGTCATTTCTATCCTCCTCGCTGGCCGCAGCGTCCGCCGTCGCCGCTTCCAGGGCGCGGCTCTTGCCACCAAAGACATCAATCTCCCAGGCAGCATCGAACCCGGCTTGATAGAGATTGTTCTCAAACGGGTTGCTAGGCTGATTAACGCTTTTGCTCGCCCGTTCCCGTGTATAAGAGGCCGAGACATCCATTGTCGGCCAGAAGTCTGCGGTGGAGAATCGTCGTTGCGCTCGCGCCTGGCGCAAGCGAGCCTCGGCAATGCGCAAGTCGTGATTTGATTGCACGGCGCGAACAATGAGAGAATTCAGTTTCGGATCGTTGAAGGTTGTCCACCACTCGGCCGCGCGCGCCGTCCGATTGGTTAGGCCGCCCTCCAGCGGTTCGCTCCATTTACCCGAAACGGCGACCTTGGGCGCATGATAATTCGGACCTACGGAACAGCCGGTGAAAAAAAGGCCAATTCCCAAGAGCCCCGAGGCTAAAAGGCGTTTCATGGTCTTCCTCCTTTCGTGGCCGCCGCTGTCAGGTTTCGGTCGGGCGCGTCAATGAACACATCCATTTGCTGGCCAACAAAGATGGGCAAGTCGCCGCGCTCGAAAGCGAAGATTACCTGGAGCACCCTCGTATCCACCCGCTCCGAGCTGTCGCCCGTGAGCGACTTCTTGGGCACCACGTAAGGTTCGAACCGCACGAAATCCAACCGCGCCTTGATGTCTTTGTTACCTCGGAGATTGCCGGTCGCCCGGGCACCGTCGCGCACGCGCCAGGCATCGTTTTCATCCACGTCCACCCGGACACACATTTTGTCCACATTTCCGAAGAGAATCAGCGGGGTTGCCAACACGCCGGTCGGCGCAAACTCCCCAAGGTGCATCTTAAGTTGGAGAATCTGGCCGTCCACCGGGGCGCGGACTGTCAGTCGGTCGAGATCGGTTTGCATGGAGGTGAGTTCAGCGCAAGCCTGGGCCAATTGTGCTTCGGCCTTCCGGACGGCATAGCGCCGCTTGTCGCGTTCCTCGACGCTCATGGCGCGTTTGTCGGTGATGCTGTCGGCCAGCGCCAGTTGGTTTCTGGAATCTGCGAGTTGGGCGTCTGCCACCTGGACCGCCGCCTGGCGCGTGGTCAATTCCGCGCGCTGGGCGCGGTCATCTATAGTGAACAACGGCTCTCCCGCCTTGACCCGGCTGCCAATCTGAACATAGATCTTCGAAACAATGCCCGGGAGTTGGGTCCCGATGGCAATGTTCTCCGTGCTGGCTTCGACGATCCCCGAACCGGCAACGAACGCGTGATACGGGGGCTGCGCCGGATCGGCAACCGCAGGGGCGGGCACAGTGGCTTTGCTGCCGACGACGACTGTGAAAATGGCGACGGTTAATCCAACCACCGCCAGAGCAGGTAATACAAATTTACGGATCATTTTCTACCTCCATTCAATTCATTTGGTGAGTTAACGATTTGTTCGATCCGACCGTCGTCCATTTTGGCGATGCGGTCGGCAAATCCAAAGATGCGCGCATCATGGGTCACGACCACCAGCGCGCGGCCCTCTTGCAACGCGACCTCCCGCAGCAGTTCCATAATATGTTGGCCAGTGTCGTGATCGAGAGCGCTGGTCGGTTCATCGCAGACGATGAGCTTCGGGTTGTGAACCATCGCGCGAGCAATGGCGACTCGTTGCTGTTGCCCTCCCGACAGCTCCGAGGGCAAGGATCCCATCATCCGTTCATCGAAGCCCGTTTGTTTGAGGACCTCGCGCGCACGCTCAGTAGCCGGAACCCGCTTCGTGCCATGCAGCAGCAAGGGGACGGCAACGTTTTCGGCCGCGGTGAGCGCAGGGATGAGATTGTACGCCTGAAAAACAAAGCCGATATTCTGGCCCCGATAGCTTGTCTTGTCCTGAACACGCATATTCCTGAAATCCTGTTCGAAGACGAGGCAGTCCCCCTCGCTCTGATCGAGGATGCCGGCGATGATCGAAATGAGCGTCGTTTTGCCGCAGCCCGAAGGCCCAACCAGCATCAACAATTCTCCAGTTCGGACATCGAGGTCCACCTGCCGCAGTGCTTGCACTGCGGCCCGCCCCTCACCGTAAGTCTTCCTCAAATTGTGGCATTTTACGGCCACGCCGTTGTTTGTCCTGGGGATCATAGAATTAGCTCCGGAAGACAATCGCAGGTTCGAGTCGGACAACCTTTAGCATGCTAACCAGCGCCGAGCCGACGCAAATCAGGACGACCGCGCCCGCACTAAGCACCAGCAGTTGCCACGGCAATTGAAACGCAAGTTCGGTGTGCCTCGTGGCCCAACCAAACGCTGACGCGGCTCCCACGCCCAAGCCGTAGCCGATGCCACCGGCGAGGGCCGCCTGAAGCACGATCATGCGGAACAACGTCCCGTTCGAAGCCCCCATGGCTTTGAGCGTCCCGAAATACCGCAGGTTATCGAGCGTGAAATTGAAGAATGTCTGGCCCGCGATCGCTGTGCCGACGATAAACCCGAGCAGCACGGAAATCCCAAAGTTGATCGGAATGCCGGTGTACTTCATGAAATAACTGACCGTCACCGCTTTGAACCGGTCGCTGGTGTAGGCCGCATACCCGGTCCCTTTGGTGATCCGATCGCAAACGGCCTGGATATTTTCTCCCAGCTTCGCTTTGACCATGATGAACGAAAGCAAGTGGCGTTCGGCAGGAGCAAATTGAATTGCGCGCGTGTAGGTGGTGTAGAGCATAGGCTGAGATTGAAACGTCCGCGTGATTTTGCAGATGCCCACAACAACCGCGCGCCGGTCATTAAGTTCGAGTGTATCTCCGATTTGCAGCGGTACGGATTTCCTGTCCGGCCCAACCTTGGCGAGTTTGTCGGCGGCGCCGACCTCGTCCACGATGACTCCATCACTTCGGCGCAAATCAGCCAGCTTGCCTTGAACCATCTCCGGTGGCCCGCCGAGCAGCGTGGCGTCGTCCAGGCCCACGACATTGCAGGTTTGGAAATTTCCATCACCGAGCCGCGCCTTGATCAATCCCTTGTAGAGCGGCACCGCCCACTCGACGCCGCTGACACTGCGCACACGATACAGGATGGTATCCTGCAATGGCTTGACGTCGTCAATGAACTGCACTTTGGGATCCATCACCCAGATGTCGGCCTGGGCCGTATCGCTCAAAAAGCCGAACGTGCGTCCCATGAGGCCAACGAAGATGGATAGCTGCTGCGTGATCAGGAGCGAAGCGAAGGTCAGCCCCATTAAAATGCCTAGGTACTTGGCGCGGTCGCCAATCAACATCTTCAATGCAACAAAGCTCATGATTTCCATCCTTTCAGTGCGGCCAGCGAAAATTTCGTGATGTGGTCCGCCAGTCGGTCGAGTTCTTCCGCGCCGAATCGCTGTTCTGGATTGAGGCGCTTCACCACCTGGCCGCAGTGGAAATAAAAGAGCCATTGCGCCGCGATGCTGAACGTGCAGCGCCACAGTTCCTGCTCATCAATCTCCTTCCCGATTACCTCACGCACGACAGCCCTCAACCGCTCTGAGTTCGGACGGATTTGCCCGTTGACCAGCGCATCCAGCGCCTTGCTTGGCTCGATCATTTCTCGGGCGACGAGTTTGCCAAGCCACGCTGGCCGACCCTCGTCGAAGAAGCGCATCAGCACTGCCCGAATAAAAACGCGAAGACGCTCTTCGACGAGCGTGCCCGGCGACGGCAGCTCATCAAACTGCGCGACCGCACAAGTTCGGGCGTAATCGAAGACCGCGGCGTAAAGCCCTTCCTTGTCTCCAAAGTGATAGTTGATAGCCGCGACATTGGCCTTCGCCTTCTCGCAGATTTCGCGGATGGTGGCATCGTGAAAACCATGTTGAGCAAACACCTCGCCGGCCGCTTCCAGCAGTCGCTGCCGGGTCTCAGGAGCTTTATCTTTTCCACTCATATTCAAACTATTGTTTCAAACATAAGATTAAATCACTTGTTTTATTTGTCAAAGGAATACTTAAAAGTTTTAGCGAAGAACGACACACGATCTAAATAACTAGCTTATGCCGTGTGGTTTACGACACAGTTACTACAGTCCTTTGCGATCCTGAAGAGGTTCGGGCTTCGGCGCTCGTTTACTTGCATGGCGAACATGGCCGGCGCGCGGGACATGCGCCCGACAAACTCAAAGTGGGCGTTCATGCCCTGGGTTACGTCGCCGAAATGACGCAACAGGCGATTGATGATTTTTACCCCGGCTACGCCAAAACCGTTACTCGCATATCCGAAGGACGAGGCGCCGGCGGCCTACAAGGACTTTGACGCCGTGCTGGATTCGGTAAAACTGGCCGGCCTGGCCAGCGAAGTCGTGCGGCTGAAAGCCCGCTTCGTCATCAAGGATGCGGACACAAGCCTGAAAGGTGCGGCGTGACTGAGGCATGGCATCGAGTTGTGAAGTTGCAAATGACACTGGAAGCGTTGTGTCCTGATTCCCGCTAAAGTAATCTCCAGGTCGTGGGACCGACACCTGGCGGATTCGATTTTCCGAAAGAAGGTAGAAGACCTGCGGTTGTGCGGTTACGCCCTTGCGGCGATGGCTACACGTTTGGAGCCGGCAGATATGCCATGCGGCAGATGCACGTTCCAACGGCGCTCGCTTTGGTCCACTTGCAAGACCATGCTGGCATCGCCAGGCGGATGGTCGAACGGTGCGTTCACCAGAAGAAAATCCGGCCCCAACTGTTCCACGGGGATGGAACCGCCGTTGACCAGCAGCCGCATTTTCACTTGGGCGGAGTGGCCGCCCTGACTCGATAACGACGCCATGGAAGAAATTCTCGTCCAGAACGCTCAAGCCTATGCTTCTCAGCATCAGCTTCAACTCGCCGAGCGGCTGGGCTTCGGAATTCACGGTATCATCTTCGTGGCCGAAGACAAGTCCAAAGCCGGTAAAACGGCCCTCAAAGTCCATCGCTCCGCCGAGCCTTATCTCCGCGAGCGCGGTGTGTACGAACGGCTGAGGGACGCGGGCTTAAGTCAGATCTTGGGATTCAATGTTCCTCAACTCATTCGTTTCGACGACGAGTTGCGCATCATCGAGATGAGTATCGTCACACGACCATTCGTCCTGGATTTCGCGGGAGCATGGCTGGACACGCCGCCGGATTTCCCGGACGAGACGTGGGCCGAATGGGAAGCCGAGAAGCGAGAGCAGTTCGGCACTCTCTGGCCAAGGGTGCAAGCCATTCTGGAAGCGTTGGAGGCGCTGGACATTCATATGGTGGATGTATCGCCCAGCAACATCGCCTTCCTCGACTGAGCGGATGGCCCTCACACCTGGGAGGGCCACTCAAGCGACTCTGCGAATAGCGTTATTCGGCAAAACGAGCCAGTTCGAAAGCTCTTCTCACGATAGGAACGGGCACCAAAACGGGCACCAAAGCTCAAAATCATTTCTCTGAAGGTCCACTGGGCAGACGGTGAACGTTCTTTGAACGAACGGTTGAAAATCTTCCCAAGACCCTGTAATGTCGCAGGAATTCAGTGCGAATTGATGCAAGTTCCTGAGGCGGCACAGTTGCCGACTGGAGCAGGACGGACAGGCTACAAGTCCGAGTCCGACAACTGGCTCCAACTTATATGCTTTGGCATAAGTATGTTGTGAAACACCGGGTGCCAACTGCCCGCAAAACTGCCAGCAAACGGCAAGCTTGGCGATACTCTCGAAACACTCGCCAACAAGTCCGTTGAAACTCTGGTAAAACTGGCTGTCGCGCTTCTGACCGCGTGGGATTGTGTACGGCATACACAACGCGGACGTGGGAGGTGTTTAGGCTGCTTCATAAAAACTATGAAGCAACAATTCCGCCTCTATCGCCGCAACGGGGGCATCTACTACCTCCACGATTCGAAATCCGGAAAACAGACCAGCCTCGGCACTCGTGAACGAAGCGAGGCGATCGAACTGTTCAGCGCCAGGATCCAAGCGCACCGGCAGGCCCATCGGGAATATTGCGGATACGGACCAGGAGAAGTACTGGCGCCGATATTGGGACCAGAATGCGCCGGCGCGGACAATTCCTTGCCAGCGGAGGGTCACGGCGAATTCTCGTCTGCGGCGAGTTCGCTGACATGGACAAACATGGTGCGTGACACACTGCCTCCTCTCTTGTTTCAACTCGTCTCGCCAGGTCTCTAGCTGCGCCATGACGGTCTTGACGCGAGCTATTTGCTCAATGGATTGGGTGAGTTGAACCGCGCTGAGTCTTTGGATATGTTACCTGCCGTGCATTACATCTGTCACACTCCAACTCGACCACTCGGCGACTTCGTCGAGCGGTTTTGGAGCTTGAGTGATGCACCGGCGCATTCCAAAGAGAGGATTGCCCCGAGCGGCACGTCTGGTCTGCTGATCAATCTTCACGAGAACGAACTTCGGATTTACGATCCCGTGAAACCGGAGCGATGCAAACGGTTTTCAGGAGCAGTCGTTTCCGGGACTTTTAGCGGACCTTTCGTGATTGATACGCGGGAACTTGTTTCCGTCATTGGTGTGCATTTCAGACCAGGCGGCGCGTTTCCGTTTCTTGGAACGCCAGCAAGCGAACTGGCAGATGCACATGTTGACCTGGACGCGCTTTGGGGGACTTCCGCCATAGAACTTCGCGAGCGGTTGTGCGTAGCCAAAACGCCGGCAGAGCGGTTTAAACTGTTGGAGAAAGTGCTCGTCGCGCATCTGTTCCGACCGTTGAAGCGTCATTACGCCGTGCGATTCGCGCTCGACACTTTCGGTCGAGCCGACTCTGGCTTGGCTATTCGCGATGTCGCGCGAGATGCTGGCCTCAGTCAACGCCGCTTCATTCAGTTGTTCGCGTGCGAGGTCGGCATATCGCCCAAGCTGTTTTGTCGTGTCCGGCGTTTTCGGCAAGCGCTCGAAACAGTGCGACATACCGCTGTGCCGAATTGGGCGCAAGTGGCGGTGGATTGTGGCTATTACGACCAATCGCATCTGATTCACGACTTTCGATTCTTCTCGAACCTCAGCCCCACGGAATATGTTCGTCAACGGAGTCAATGCGTGATGCAAAATCACGCGACGCTGGTCGGGTAGGTCAATTTTTTCCAATACGGAACTCATCCGCTGTGGGATGATGGGCGAAATTGAAATTCTATGAAACGAACCTTCGCTCTTATTCTCGCCGCCCTGGCTGCAGCCGCCCTGTTCGGGGGGCTTGTGTATGGCGTGCTGGTGGCCGCGCACGTTTCGGAGCCAGCCGCCACCACGGTTTACGGCCTGACCCCCCGGCGACTCTGGGCCACCACGGTCGCTGCGCTGGCGCTGGTCGGCGTGGTCATCGGTGGGCTGGCTCTGCGCCGATCCGCCGGTCGTATTGGCACCGGTAACGGGAGAATGGGGGCCATCGTGGCCTTGGTGGCGGGGCTGATCGCCGTGGTCAACGGCGGGCTGAATTTGGCCATCGCCAAAGGTGGTCCCAGCACCGGCAACGGAGTAGTCGGTGGCGCCGCGGCCCTGGTGCTGGGGCTGATCGCCGTGGCCCTCGGTGGGCTGGCTCTGGCCCGATCCCGCCGCCCCCGGTGACCCGGGGTCAATTCTTTCCAATGCGGAACTCATCCGCTGTTGGATAATGGGCTACAGTCAAAACAAAACCTATGAAACGAACTTTCGCTCTTATTCTCGCCGCAGTCGGCATTGGCTGCCTCGTCGCTGCCGTTGCCGACGACGCCAAAACCACAACCAAAACTGGAAAGGAGACACAAATGAGCAAAGAACAATCAGCCATTGTGAGCGTCCGTTACATGATTGACGACGTTGGCGCCGCCGTCGCTTTTTACACCAATCATCTCGGCTTTATCCTCGATGTGGACTCCGCTCCCGCATTCGCTTCGGTGACTCGGGGCAACCTGCGGCTGCTGCTCAGCAGTGAAAAAAGCTCCGGCAGACGACCAATGGCGGATGGCACGAAGCCAATCCCTGGCGGTTGGAATCGCATTCTATTGGAAGTCGCGGACATCAAAGCAGAGGCTGCGCGACTCCGCGCCGCTGGGGTGAAGTTCCGTCGTGATGACATCGTGAGCGGGCCGGGCGGTTCTCAGATTTGGGTGGTAGATCCATCCGGCAACCTCGTCGAACTGTTCCAGCCGAAAGAATGATGCGACATCAGCCCCAACGGGGCTTTTTCCGTCACAATCCCGTTGGGATTTACTGACGCAGGAAAACCAAGGAAGCGACGCCCGCGATGATTGTCGAAATGCCAACGAGCCGCGCGACGATTTCGGGGCGTGGCAGGAGTTTTTCCGCCGCAATGACGATGGCGACACCGACTATCACGAGCGGATTCATCATTCCGAGCACGACCAGAACCACCGTCGGCGCGGCGCAGCAGAGGCAACAGGCCGCGCCCTGTTTGCAGCCAAGCCGGAAATCGGTTTCATGCTCCGGGCAGGCCACGATGCAGCCGAACCGGGAGCGGCAACCGAGCAGGCTGGTCATTTTCCAGGGCGTAAATTGAAACGCTCCGGCAGCAATCAATGCCACGCCTGAAAGCACCGGAACAACGCGGCTGATACTTTCCCAACGCATCGCTGCCGCCGCGAACGCCAAACCGAGCGCGTAAACTCCCGCGCCGAGTGCCAACCAGACGGCGAAGTATCCAGTTGCCATCAAGGACAACGAAACCGGCGTGCGTTTTTGTTTCAAAAACGTCTGCAACGCCGACGGCAGCATCATGGCGACCATCATTGCCAGCCACATGAGCAGGAAGCTCGCAGCAGACGCAGCCCAGGTATGCCCGGGCATTCGCATCCACATCATGGACATCTTCCAGCCGCCGGGCATTTCCATTTCACAGCACATGGAGCGACAGAAATAAGCGGTGGCTGATACGCCGCCGACGAATGCAAGGACGCAAACCACGATAAATCCAGTCGGCTGCGTGACTTCATCGCAGCCGGTTGGATTTTTAGGTTGCAGTTGGCCCGCCATATATCCGCCGAATTGCTCAAGCGCAGCAGTCTTTTGACGCGCCTTTGGATTGGGATTGGCGGTCGTACTCGTCACGGCGGCGAATCCAGAAGCCGGTTTCGTTGCGCCCGAGTGGCGCGCGGTCGAGCCACTGATACAGTCCCCAGAGGCCGTCCAGCCCGCGCGCGTACGTCGAGTAGGTGTGATAGACGACGCCATCGTCGAGCGCGAACGCGCTCATGCCGGGAGTCTCCCGGATGTACGTCGCCCAGTCCGTGCCGACGGTCGCCGCGAGCTTCGCTCCTTCAGGCGTCGCCTCGGCTGCGGTGATCTCGTGCTCGCGTGAGCTGACGCCGCTCTTGCGGTAGTTGTACTCGACGGTCCCCGAGCGCTGCTGCTCCTCCGTGTACGAGACGTGGAAGTCGAGGTTGAAGTCGCTGCCCTGCGAGGACGCCCACGGGAAGCTCCACCCCATCCGCCGCTTGTACGCCTGCAACTTCGCGAGCGGAGCCAGCGAGACCGCCCAAAGCATGACGTCGTGGTTCGCGAGGTGGACGGCGGATCCGTTGAACCCGTCTGCGATTGCCGAGCAGTTCGGACAGCCCGCAGTGTAGTCGGGCCCGAACATGAAATGGTAAATGAGGAGTTGCGAACGTCCTCTGAAGAGATCAGCGAGGGACGCATTTCCCTCGTCGGTCTCAAAGCGATAATCCTTGGCGACTCGAACCCAAGGCAACTCCTGCCGTCGCTGCGCCAGCTCGTCGCTGCGCCGCGTCACTTCCTTCTCGGCCTTGAGCAGCTCCAGTCGGGCCGCGAGCCACTCTTCACGTGTTCCAATCTTATGTTTACTCATTGTTTTTTTCCTTCCATTTGATCGGTTATTGTTTCTCTCCGTCCTAATTCGTGCCGGACTTTTCAAGCGCAACAGTCATTTGACGCGCCCTTGTATTCGTCATGATAGCGCACCCAATCCTGCGTCGCCTCGGGATTTTCGTCGCGGCCTTTGGCGGTCAGGTCGAGGAAATTGTAAGTGGTGTTCATCAAGTCAATGCCACGCTCATAAGTCGAATAGGTGTGGTAAATGTCCCCATTCTTATCGCGGTAAAACGCGCTGGCACCTTCCTTTTCTTCGATTTTCGCTCGGTACTTGCCGTAGTTGTAAGGCAACACCCCGCTCTTGACCTGCTCGGGCGTGAACGACACGTTGAAATCAAAATTGAAATCCGTGTTGAACGAGGAAAGCCATTTGAACCGCCAGCCCATGCGCTTTTTGAACGGCTCGATCTCCGTCAGCGGCGCGCGTGAAATAACGGCGAAAGTCGTATCGCGTTGTCCAATGTGAATGTTCACGCTGTCGAAATGGTCGGCCCAAAACGAGCAATGCTCGCAACCTTCCTTCCAGCCCGGCCCGAACATGAAGTGATAGATGAGGAGCTGGTTCTTGCCGCAGAACAAGTCGCCGAGAGTCACTTTGCCCGACGGCCCGTTGAAAACGTATTCCTTTTCGATTTTGACCCAGGGCAGCCTGCGACGTTGGAGGTTCAATTCGTCGCGCAGTTTCGAGAACTTCTTTTCTTTAACGAGAAGTTGCTTGCGGGCGACAAGCCATTCTTTTTGCGAAACCACCTTACGGTTTTCAATTCCGTGGACGGTTTTAATTTTTGGCATACTGTTCTCCTTCTTTTAGCGTATGTTGAGTCCCTTGCCGGTTTCGAGGAAAGATTTCATGCTGGAAAGCACGCG
>WNGF01002329.1_pt1 | contig 26752 bp, 24 predicted proteins | sample 5400641 | NCBI WGS metagenome assembly WNGF01 (sample SAMN13153371, study PRJNA577476) | soil metagenome | isolation source: 80 cm soil or saprolite under grassland replicate 2 | place: USA:California | collected 2016-06-15 | reverse complement strand
CGAATGGCGTCAACGTCTCGTCTTCCTCCCTCGTGCTCACCGCGACAGGGCTTCTGCAAGACGATGCTACTCCCGCGTCGGGCGTCGAAGAGGTGGGAAACTCGAATCCCGACAGCGCGTTTCGCTACGATGAGGCGCTGCAGGGATACGTGTTCAATCTGAGCACGAGAAATCTTTCGGCCGGCACGTGGGAATTGCAATTCACCGTGAGCGGTGACACACACGTGTACGGCATTACGTTCGACGTGCGCTGACAGCGGGGGCGGCCCGGTCAGTCGCGTGTTGCTGGCGCGCGCTGAGGGGATCCCCTTTCTTCCAGTCATCAGTCGACTTCGGGCGCCGCTCGGTTCCGACAATTACACCAAGGACCGAGGCCCGTCATTGTCTCAATAAATGCTTTGACCTCAAACGACATTAGGCCGGTGATGCCGACCGGCGCCGGCCTTGTGAGTCTTACTGCGCGGCCGAAGCCCAGACGATTTGAGCTCAAACTGTCTTCGCGCACGGCGTACATGTTAAGCTGACATGTCAGGCGCGCGCGCGCCCGAGGCCTAATGCCTTCTGCCAATCACTCCACCAACTCCACCCTCGAGCGTGCCACTCTCATTCACCGCGAGATGGTGCAGCTGAGTGTTTTGGTCGCGGTCGCCATCGCCGCGTTCTTCGTGACGAGAGTGGTCGCGACAAACAATCGGGACATGAGCCTGCGCAATGCGGCGGAATGGTACCGCCAGGGACAGCAGCACATCGAAACCGGAAGAGTCGACGACGCGATCGACGCGTTTCGCCGCGCGACCATCAGAAACCGCGCCAACAAACTCTACGTCCTAGCGTTGGCGCGCAGCCTGGCGCTCAAGGGTGACCGCGATTCTGCCCGCGCTGTCCTCCTGACTCTTCGCGAGTCGGCTCGGGAAGATCCCGAGATCAACCTTGACCTTGCACGCCTCGCCGTCGCGCGCCAAGACGTTTCGGAAGCGCTTCGGTTCTATCAGAACGCGCTGTACGCGCCCTGGCCTTCGAACCAGACCGAAATACGGCGCAGCGTTCGCTTGGAGCTGATCCGGTTTCTCCTCGCGCACGACCAGGTCGGTCCCGCCCAGTCGGAACTGCTTGCAGCGGCCACAGATCTGCCTGACGATTTCGCACACCATCTCGAGATGGCGCAACTGCTGGCCAAAGCCGGTGACGACAATCACGCGTTGACGCACTTCGAGCGTGCGCTGCGCTTGGCTCCAGACAACGGTCAGGCCCTCGCCGGAACAGGCCAGACCGCGTTCCGCCTCGGCCAGTACTCGTTGGCGCGTCGATACCTGCGCCGCGCGCCGGAAGATCAGGAGGGTGTGCAAAATGCGCGCGACCTTGTGGATTTGGTGCTCTCCAGAGATCCGCTCGCGGCGCGGATCGGCTCGACGGAGCGCCGACGACGTCTCATCGCCAACGTTTCGTACGCGCAGAAGCGCTTCACTGCCTGTCTGGCACAGCACACCGGCAGGCCATCTGCTGGCGACGAAATCACGCTTCAGGGCGAGTTGCAGTCGTTCGAAGGTCCGCTGAAGCCTCGCGTGACGCTCGACCAGGACGCGGTCGAATTGGGCGTCGACCTGATCGATCGCGTCGAACGGCATGTGGTTCAGAGCTGCGGCCCACCGAGCGCACTCGATCGAGCCCTGCTGCTCATTGGACGACAGCACGGAGCCGAGTCACGGTGAGCGCGCCAGCGAGCGCGTGGCAATTGCGACTGCGCGAGCATCAGCTGTTTCTGGTCCTCGCCATCGTCATTGGCGTGCTCGCGGGCCTCTCCGCCGTATTGTTCACGGTGGCGATCGAGCAAACCAGCAATCGGCTCTTTGGTCTCGCTCCGTCGCGGCTGCGACTGTTCGCGATCCCTCCGCTGATGAGCATCGTGACAGGCGTGCTCCTGTCCAGGCTGTTTCCGGATGTTCGCGGGAGCGGCGTCCCACAAACCGAAGCGGCGTACCGCCTGTCTGGTGGTGTGATTCCCACTCACGTGCCCCTCGGCAAGTTCATCACCGGGGTCCTCTGCATCGGCTCGGGTCATTCCATGGGTCGCGAGGGGCCGTCGGTTCAGATAGGGGCCGGACTCGCGTCGGTGATCGGCCGGTGGCTCCGTCTGCCGCCGGCGCGAGTGCGAGAGCTGGTCCCCGTGGGGGCCGCCGCCGCGCTCTCCGCAGCGTTCAACACGCCGGTGGCGGCCGTGTTGTTTGCGCTCGAGGAGATCATTGGCGACATGAACGCGGCACTGCTGGGTTCAACGGTCGTCGCGTCAGTCGCTTCGGTGATCGTCGAACGGTCGATCCTTGGAAACGAGCCCTTGTTTCACGTTCCACCGTACCGCTTGGTCCACCCGGCGGAATTGATCGCGTACGCGGGACTGGGTATCTTCGGCGGCTTCGTGTCGTTGCTGTTCTCGAAGGGTCTGCTCGGACTCCGCGGCGCGTTCCTGCGCCTGCCGGCGCGCTCGCGGATTCTTCAGCCCGCTGTCGGCGGATTGATTATCGGAGCCGTGCTCGTGTACTCGTCGGCGATCATGGGCGTCGGGTACGAGTACGTCGACCAAGCGCTCAACGGCGGGCTGTTGCTCAAGACGATGGCGATCCTCTGCTTCCTCAAACTTGGTGCGACGATCGTCTCGTACGCGTCCGGAAATGCCGGGGGCATTTTTGCGCCGAGCCTGTACATCGGCGCGATGGCGGGCGGCGCGGCGGGCATGCTGGTCCACCGCATGGCGCCGTTTCCCACGGCTGATCCCGGAGCCTACGCGCTGGTTGGCATGGGCACGCTCTTCGCGGGCATCATCCGTGCGCCCATGACGTCCGTGTTCATGATCTTTGAGATCACGCAGGACTATCAGATCCTCGTGCCCCTCATGGTTGCGAACATGCTCAGCTTCGTCATCTCGAGGCGCTATCAGCCCGTGCCGGTGTATCACGCGTTGTTGCACCAGGATGGGGTGCATCTCCCGTCACCTGCCACACAAGCATCGGCATCCGCGAGCACGGCACGCCACGTGATGCACACTGATGTCCCCTTGATCTCTCCCGACAGCCCGCTGGAGCAAGCCTGGCTCTGGGCGGTCGAACACGACGCTCCAGAGTACCTGGTCGGCACGCGTGACCGCCTCGAAGGTGTGGTCACGCGCGAGCAGCTCGACGAGTGGCGCGCATCAGAGAGCGTGAAGGCGCCGATCCTGTCGCTGATCGACGATTCGTTCGTGCACGTGCATCCGGATCATCCTCTCGACGTCGTGCTCGAGCGTCTGTCGCAGACCTGCGGCATCCTGCCCGTCGTCAGTCGAACGGAAGCCCGACGGGTCGTGGGTATCGTGACGCCAGACAGCCTTCTGACGCTCGGTCGGCTCGGTGAGCGACGCACGCGCGAGCGGCGATCTCGGTGAGGCCTCAGTAACACCCATCTCGTCTATAACGCGGTGGCGGCGCCGCGTCATCCAGCGCGCTCGCGACTGCCTGCAGTACGTGCCGCGCGTGTCGCACGTGCGCGGCCGGCGTGCGTCGCAGCGCCTTCGCCACCGCCGCCTCGACCGTGCCTGCTGATGGCCGGACCAATCCTCTCGCCCGAGGCCGGGGCCGAAGATGCACGCGACGTGTGTCCGTGCGGTCGCGTTCCCGCAGCAGCAGACCTTTGTCGACGAGCCGCTGCAGCACGCCGGTAATCGTGCTGGGATGAAGGTGCAGAATCCGAGCCAGGTCGCCGGCCGATACGCCAGGAAACTGCGTGACGATCCTGAGCACGAGTCGCTGTGGCCCGGTGATCCCCAGGCGCGTTCCCATTCGCTTGGACGTCGCTTGCAAACCGTGCTCGATCCTCCAGAGCAGTCGCATGAAGTCGAGCACCGGGTCGAGCGATTCCTCAGGACGTCGTTGCGCCGCGCGTGTGGGCATGGCGAGCATCATATAAGGAGTCGGCATTCGCAGCGCATGCCGAGTCGGCTTATTTTGAGCTCAAACGATTACACGATATGCTGGGTTGGTGAGGTCGTCAGACCCTCTTTTCGATCGCTAAGATGTCAAGAACATTGGAATCGGACAAGGTTCGACGGTTCTATGACTGGTTTGGATCGTGGCAGGACCGACAGCCGTACGAGAATCGCGCACTCGACGCGCTGATCAGTTCACGGCGCGTTCGCGCGCGCTTATCGCATCTTTGAGTTCGGCTGACTATAGTCTTTGGCCTTCGACGCACACCGGCCAAACCGCTTCTGCAATCAGGAGCTTCGCGCTGCTCGTCCTGAGCAACGTGTTGCGAGGATAGCGCAATCCTGCGAGATCCGTCTCCAAGGCGTTCCTTCATCGCTCGCTGCACGGGAGATTTTGGATCGCGTCGATGATCTGTACCGCGGTGAGTCGAGCCACGGTCAACTCGCCATGACTGTCAAGACCGCGTCACGTGCATCACGATCAAGACGAGTGGTTCTATGCGCTCGAGGGGGAGTTCCGGTTCGAAATCGGCCAGGAACGCCTGACGCTGAAGCCTGGTGATTCGGTGCTGGGACCACGCCACGTGCCGCACGTCTGGGCGTATACCGGAGGCGGCGGAACCGGGCGGATCCTCATAGCGTTCGCGCCCGCGGGCAAAATGGAAGCCTTTTTTCGAGAGATCACAAAGGCGAATGCCATGCCGCCGCAGGACCCTGCACGGTGGCGAGCGTACGGGATGGAGCTGGTCGGACCGCGACCGTCCTGTCAGATAGCGACATCGCTTTCGGACCGACGCGTGGACTCCTTTTCGAATCAGAGCAGGCTCAGCCCTTGCCCGAATTAGCAAGGGAAGGAGAGAGGACCTCCTGGTGTGCCGCTGTAACCGAGGATCACTTGTCGATCGGCTCGATCGGCGGCATCGGGAATGCGAGGTCCCGATCGCTCGAACGCGCCACGGCCCCGGCGGCGGCCGGGACCAGGTACAGCTCGCGGCCGTCGTCTTCTCCAATCTTCGTCAGACCGAACGCGTCGATAACCGTTCGGCGGAGCGATTCGGGCGTGCGTCCACGATCCATGACTACGTAAGCGAGGCACGCGCGCGCCGCGAACCGCCTCGCCCGCGCCAAGAGATCGGCACGCTCCGCGGCCTTGAGCGCTCGACCGTCGCTCAGCGCGATGATTTCGCGCACAAGAGCGAACTTGAACTGTCGCCGGATCTCGCGCTTCGAGATTCGGGAAAGATAGCCCCCGATCAACGGCTTCTGGTGAAATGTCTGATAGAACTGTGACGCCGCGCTGAAGTCGCCGTACGACGACTCGCCGTCCCGGAACCCGAGCGGCAGCTCCATGATCCGGATCGAGCGGGGATCTTGCGCGACCGTGGCGTAGATGTCCGGCACGCTTGCGTCGTACAGGACGCGGGGCACGGGTGCGAGTTCAAGGAGGAGCGCGACCGCCACGACGCCGAGCACGGCGTGGCCGCGGGCCGGGTACTGCCGCGAGATATGCGCGAGGCCGCCCGCGAAGAGGATCGCCAGCCCCATCATCATCGGAACGGCGAACCTGGCCGGCATTCTTGCGGAAGCCACGACTGGCACGTAGCGCAACAAGGCCCAGGGGCCGGGAATGAACGTGTTCGTCCCCGCAATGTGGACGAACGGTCCGAGCGACAGCAAGGCGAACCCGGCGGTCGCCACCAGCCAGAAGACCGGTGGGCGGAAGCGATACCGCCACATTGCCACTGCAATCACCGCGACCCCGACAAACGTGAGCGACGCGACGTTCTCGACGAAGCCGCCAGGCTGGTTGGTCGTCCACGGGCGCAGCCAGCCGCCGACCAGCAGGCTGTTCGGGTTCGGTGCGACGAGCGCCAGCAGATCGACACCGCGGGGACTGCTTCGCCAGAGCGTGGGCGCGTGGAACCGGCCGGCGTCGGCGACGCGCGCTGCCAGCGCCACGAAGAATGGGATGAGCGGCAGCGCGCAGCCGATGGCGGCGCCCGCAATGCCGCGCGCTGCGCGCGTGAGCGGCAACCCCCTGACGAACGTCAGTCGCGGCCGTACGGCGAGCAGAAGGCGAAGTCCGCCGAGGACTGTCAGCAGCAACACCGGCGTATACAGCGTGTACGCTTTGACTCGGAGGCCGAGGATGTTCAGATCGAATCCTCCGGTCGATACGATTTCGACGACGAGGGCGCCGACGAGCGCGAGTGCGACATCGACGCTCCACCGTAGTCGCGCAGGCGCATTAAGTCTCACCTCAGCCGGCGAGAATCGGAGGCACGAGGCGCCCACGAACGCCACGCTGATCATGAGGCAGTACACGCCGTAGTACGGATCGGACATCACCGCCCAGGCGACAACAAGGCCGGCGAGCACGGCGTTGGCGAACCGGCCGCTCCGCCACCACCGCAAGAATGCGACCACGAACGCGGGGAGCGCCGCCGCGGTCACCAGGCTGAGGTGCGCCTCGCTGCGGGCGACGAGCGTCGGTGACCAAGCGAACAGCAGTCCGCCCACCCAGGCTGCGCCAGCCGACCGGCAGTAATGCTTCGCGAGCGCAAACATCATCAACGCGGAGAGCACCGTCACTGAGAGGTAGACGAGGTTGTAGGCGACGACGGGACCCCACAGCGGGATGAGCGGGAAGGCGAGGAGGTTGTCGAAAACCGTGTAGTTGTGGAGGCTGAGATCCACGGGCGGCGTCAGCGAGAGAATTTCGGACGTGAAATATGGCAGCCGATGATGGACGAGGATCTCGTGGCGGAACAGCCACAGGTTCCAAACGTACACGCCCGTATCGCCGCCGATCGGTCCGGGCAGCGCGGTTGACAGGTGCCGCAGAAGCGGCCAGCTCAAGGCGCCAGAAGCCGCGACGTAACCGAAAACGGCGAGAAGCCACTGCCGGCTCGTCCGCACGGCGCGCAGTATACCGCGCGGCAACTGGCAGGCATGTTCCTGGCCTTGTTGAGCGGGCATTCGGGACACGATTCTTGGCTGCGGCAACCGGCTGGCGAGGCGAGCGTCGAAGACGGAAGGCGAAAGCCGCCGCAGCGAAGGTCAATGGTGCAAACGGCGGACTCCCCGCAAGCTAGTGTCAGCGTAAGGTCGTTTTCCTAAACAGATCCCACCAAGGATCATGCGACGTGTTTGCGTTTGGCTCCAGAGACGCTGTTTGGGCGTGCCTGAGGCGGCTACCTCGCTGTTCGCACTAGCCGCTTGACCCCGTAGCCAGGTCCAGGGTTTATCCTTGAAGGGTGAACTCGAAGCAGGCAGTCGAGAAGCTAACCATCAGCCGCTTGGCCCGGCTGGGCGGCGTCAATCTGGAGACCGTCCGTTACTACGAACGAGAGGGTCTGCTGCCGCATCCGCCACGAACGCGGTCCGGCTACCGGATCTTCCCAACCGACGCCGCACGGCGCCTGCGCTTCATCAAAAGAGCCCAGCAGCTAGGATTCTCCCTGACGGAAATTCGAGAACTGCTCACGTTGAAGATCAGAGCCGGAACGAAGCGTGACCAGATCCGCACTCGTGCGGAAGCGAAGATCGCTGACATCGAACAGAAGATCAAGACCTTGACGGCAATGAAGCAATCGCTCGTGCTACTCACGACCCAGTGCTCAGGCTGCGGTCCGGTTTCCGAGTGTCCGATCCTTGAGAGCCTTGATCACGAGACGGAGAGCCTAAATGGCTAGCCGCACGTGGAAGGAAACCGCGCTCGCCGTGCCCGGTGTAGGTGTGTCGATATTGCCCAAAGTGATCTGTCCGGTCTGCTCGCCGGCCTACGCCGCCGTCCTCTCGTCGCTGGGCCTTGGGTTTCTGGTATCGACGACGTACCTGCTGGCTGTTACGGTCGTCTTCCTCGCGGTTGCCGTCGGCGCGCTCGCGTTTCGAGCGTCCAGCCGTCGCGGGCGCCGGCCATTTGGGATCGGTGTGATTTCAGCAAGTGGCGTGGTCGCCGGAAAGTTCTGGCTCGATTCCGCGACGATTACTTATCTGGGAGTGGGTCTGCTTGTCGTCGCTTCCGTCTGGAACGTCATCCCGCGTCGCGCGAACGTCTGCTCATGCCTTCCAGCAGACGTCGGCTCAACGAGTGAAGGCATCTGAGAAGTAGCGATTATGGCCACCACAAAACACATGATCGAGATCTTTAGTGCGGGCTGCTCGACCTGCAAAGAGACCATCGACATGGTGAAGAAGGTCGCTGGGTCCGACCATCATGTCCAGGTCCACGACATGCAGCACGGCGACACAGCCGCCCGAGCCAAGAAGCTCGGTGTTCGGAGTCTGCCGGCGGTCGTCGTCAACGGTAAACTCGCGGGATGCTGCGCCGGTCGCGGGCCGGATGAGCACGTAATTCGTGAAGCCTTACGGTAAGCACTAGCGAGGAGGAACAGGCTGACAAAGCCGCCCGTTCGGAGGTTGAAATGTCCGGATGGCTCTGCGACACCGATTGGGGATCGGATCAGTCACCTCGGTCCGATCCCCATCGACCTGATGTACGCGATGGTGAATAGCCGAGATCCGCCTCTAGTGCGAGCGGATTCGTGCAAGCCAGCAGTCGGAGATCGAGGAGATGCGCGCCAAGCCGCGCGCGTTGGAGGAGTAGGCGGTGGCGATTTCGAAGCTCGCACTCTTCGCGTCCGGCATCTTCTTTGGCGGCGCCGCAGATCACGCGATCCTGGCCGCGATGCGCCGAGATATCACGCCGTACGGCGTCACAGCCGGCGTCTCCGGCAACTGGCTGTTGGCCGCGGCTGATCTGCTTGCGGCGGCCATGCTCTACCGCGTGCGCGCCACACGAGAGACGCGCGCGTAACGCACTCTTCTCCGGTTGGTCGTCTCACTCCCTGACGCCTGTGTTGCAGTCGGTTACATTGCAGCAATAAACGAGAAACGTACGCCGCCCAGAATATGCCCGGAGTTGTCAACCCTCTCGCTCCGAAGTTGACCAAGAGGGAGACAGGAGCCGGACTGGCATGCGTCGCTTCCTCCTCCAGCACGTGCCGCTTGCCCTTGCGAGTGCGGGCCTCCTTGCGCTGTTCATGGCTGCACCGCCGTTCGACGCGTCCAAGTACCGTCACGCGGACGTTGCCAGCGGCGAGTTTCCCCGCGTGCAGAGCGAGGCGCCGGCGACGGGTCGCATCGGCGGTCATCGCGCAGAGTCGATTGGCGGGGCGAACGAACGGCACGATCGCCGTCGTGATCATCATGGAGTCCAGGGCGGACCGATGCGGCACGCCGGGCACGACGCAGCACCCCAAAATCACCCCGACGCGAGCAGCTCCACGGAAGATCGCACGGATGTCATTCGATCACGCAGCGTTCAACAGTTCACGGTCGCCAGCGGCTATCTCGCCCTGATCCTGCTGGCGGCCACCCTTCTTCTCGGGCCGGCGAATCTGGTCCTTCGCAGACGGAATCCGATCTCGACGTATCTGCGTCGGGACGTCGGGATATGGACGGCCGTCTTCAGCATCGTCCACGTGATGTCCGCCGCACTGATCCACGTCAGCCACGGCAGCGGTCTGCCCGCCGCCGTACTCCATTTCTTCGTCACTGAAGACGGAAGACTGCTGACGAATAGCTTTGGCTTCGGCAACTGGACCGGCCTCGCCGCAACGGTGATCGCGCTGGCGCTGCTCGCGACGTCTAGTGATGTCGCTCTGCGCGCGCTCAAGGCCAGACCATGGAAATGGATCCAGCGACTGAATTACGCGGTGTTCGCACTGGTCATTCTGCATGCGTTCTTCTACGGCGCCTTCTTGCGGATGAACTCGCCATTTTCGCGTCTGCTCGTTCTGAGCGTCGGTGTCGTCTGCATCGGACAGACAGTCGGGATTTGGTTGTGGCGACGAAGACTCCGCGGCACAAGAGCCCTGGCATGACGGCCTTGGGCGGTTGCGCCCCAGCAATAATCGAGAAACATTCGTGCCTCAAACTTCACACGAGTAGGAGCACAGCACATGAGGATTGCCGATTTGGCAGCGACACGTCGATGCATTACGGTGAATAGGATGAAACGATGGGTCGTCGGTGGCGTTGTCGTCGTCGTATCGGTTGGGTCGCCACTGCTCACCTGGAGTCTGACTGCGCAGCAGACAGCCGCCCGGATGCCAGCCGTCGCCGCGATTCCTTCCCCTGCCGGTTCGAACACCGGAGAGCCGCAGCTGACGGTGTCGAGTCGCGGTGTGCTCCTCAGTTGGGTCGAGCACGCCGAGTCGAAGGCGACTCTCCGGTTCTCGGAGCGCACGCCAAGCGGATGGAGCCAGCCGCGCATAGTAGCCTCGGGCGACGACTGGTCCATCAACGGGATCGACGTGCCATCTGTCCTTCGGCTTAGTAACGGCACGCTCGTCGCGCAATGGCTGCAGAGCAGCGGCGCCGGGATGCACGCGAACGACGTCCGCCTCTCGTATTCGAACGACGACGGAAAAACCTGGGTGCGGTCGTTCACGCCCTACCATGACGGAACGGCGCGTGAGCGCCTGTTCGCGTCGCTGTTCGAGGTGCCGAATGCGGGGCTTGGCATGATCTGGCTCAGTGGCGCCGGGGCGGCACCGACCACCAACGTGCAGAGGACCGATTCGAGCCATCCGCAGGGTACCGACCACGCGCATCAACAGGGTGCCGGCCATCAAGGGCACGCAGCGCACGAGGGTCGCGGTGCGATGAACAGCATGGGCGACATGACACTGCGCTTCGCCAGGTTCGACGGCGCGTGGAAGCTGACCGCCGAGATGCCGATCGACCTTCGCGTCTGCGAGTGCTGTTCCACGGCTGCCGTCGTGACTCCCGAAGGCGTTGTGGCGGCGTACCGGAACCGGAGCGACGACGAAGTTCGGGACATTTACGTCTCGCGGCTCTTGCAAGGCCGATGGAGCGAGCCTGCGGCCGTGCATGCGGACAACTGGCAGATTGCCGCATGTCCCATCAACGGTCCGGCGCTGAGCGCGCGCGGTCACGATCTCGCTATCGCGTGGTACACCGTCAAGCAGGAACAGGGACACGCGTACCTGGCGTTTTCGCATGACGCCGGCCGCAGTTTCGGCGAGCCGATCCGGCTGGACGACACGGCCTCGCTCGGTCGCGTCGACGTCGAGATGCTCCCGGACGGAGCGGCACTCGCGACTTGGTTCGAGGTGGTCGATGGCCGATCGCAATTCCGCGCACGACGAATCGCGGCGGACGGCGCCCGGTCGGCTTCTATAACCGTTGCGAGTCTTGCCGGAAACCGCACATCTCCGCGGATCGCGCGCAAGGGCGACGAGCTGGTTTTCGCCTGGACGGAGGGTGGCGGCGCCTCACAGGTGCGCACGGCGACGCTGCGTCTCCCGAGCAGCGTTCCGCGTTAATCCGCCGGATGCGCACCAGCAAGTACCCGCTGCTGACCGCGTGTGCGGTCCTGGTGGGCAGCATCTTGGCGGCACCTGCGCATGCGGCGGCGCAGGACACCACCGGTGTTGGATCGCTGAGTGGTTCGGTAGTCGACGCTGCCGGTACGCCTGCCGGGTTCGTAACGCTCTGCCTGGCCGGCACCCCGCAGTGCGTTGTGGCGGACGCACGTGGCGGCTTTCGGCTGGTGAACATCCGCCCGGGCGACTACGCGTTGGAGGTTACGCCTCCTGGCGAGATGACCCTGCCAGTCGGTCGCTTCGACGTACGGGCGGGCGTGGATCAGCGGATCGAAATTAACCTGCCGGCCCGCGACCGCTTTGAGACCACGGTGACCGTCACAGCGCCAAGCGCAGCAACTCCATCGGAGGTGAAAACGTCAGCCCACTTGATCACGTCGCAGGAGATCTTCCGCGCGGCCGGGGCGCTGCAGGACGTGTCGCGGTACGTGCAGAGCGTGCCTGGCGTGGTGATTGGCTCGGATGACTTCCGCAACGACATCATCGTGCGCGGCGGCAGCCCACTCGAGAATCTGTTCATCGTCGACAACGTCGAACTGCCGAACATCAACACCTTCGCGAATTTCGCGTCGGCCGGCGGCACGGTGAGTATTCTCGACCCGTCAATGATTCGCGATGTGACGTTCATCACGGGTGGGTACCCCGCCTCGTACACGAACCGCACGTCCAGCGTCCTGCAGATCACCCAGCGTGAGGGCAGCCGCGATGCTCTCCACGCGCGCGCCACGCTCGGCTTCGCCGGTGCTGGCGGATCCGTGGAGGGACCAGTCGCGAAGGGACGCGGCTCGTGGGTCTTCTCGGCGCGCAGGAGCTTTCTGGACCTGTTCACGAACGACATCGGAGTAGGAGGCGTGCCGGTCCTCTATACCGTGAACGCGAAAGCCGTGTACGACCTGAGTGCAACCGATCGGATCTGGGCGGTCAATGTGACGGGTATCGATCGAATTCGACTCGGGCTGACCGATTCGACGCCGAATGACGAGGAGGTCTTCAATCTCGACATTCGATATCGCGGATGGCGCAGCGGAACGGGCGTGAACTGGCAACACCTGTTCGGTACGCGCGGCGTTGGCCTGGCTGGCATCACCAGCTCGGTCGCGAGCGTGCGGCAGACCGTCAAAGATCTCGTAAGGAACGGCGTGCCGCCGCCTGGAACGCCGGCCGATGACGTGATCGAGTCCAGCCCGATCGTCTATCAGGCTGACTCACGCGAATCGGAAACAACTCTCAAATACGACGCAACGATGACGGCAGCGCCGAACAGCAAGTTCCAGTTCGGTGGTAGCGTCAAACAGTTCCGCGTCAACTACAAGAGTGCCGCCCCGCTCGGGTTCGACAGTCCGTACTCCCTGCAACCCGGCGTGGACCCGTTTCGCATCGACGACGGCTTCACGGCGTGGCAATCGAGCGCGTACTTGCAGGTGACGTATGACCTGACGTCCGCGTTGAACATCACCGGCGGCGGACGATTTGATCGATATCGGTACATCGACGCGTCCCGGTTCAGTCCGCGGCTGGCTGCGACCGTCACTGTGACTCCGCGGTTTTCCATCACGGCCGGCACCGGAATCTACTATCAGCAGCCGGCGTTTCAGTTTCTCGCGGTGTTTCCGGAGAACCGCACGCTGAAGCCGTTCCGCGCGGATCACTACGTCGCCGGCGTCGCGTACACGTTCGGCGCTGGCGTGGTTCTCAGTGTCGAAACGTACCGCAAGAACTACCATGACTATCCGGTGTCGAGGGAATACCCGTCGCTCTCGCTCGCAAATCTCGGCGACACGTTCAACGTACTGGAAAGCCTCTTTCCGCTGACGAGCGCTGGCTTCGGTCACAGCCAAGGCCTGGAGTTCAACGTCACGAAGAAAGACGACGGCCGTTGGTACGGACTGGCAAACGTCTCGATGTCAACGGCGCAACACGCTGCCCTCGACGGGATGCTCCGGCCTGGCTCGTTCGATTACCCGTTTGTTTCGAACGTGACGGGCGGGCGGCGGTGGTCGCCGAAATGGGAGTCCTCGCTCAAACTCTCGTACCTGTCCGGACGGCCGTACACGCCATTCGACGTCGCCGAATCGACGCGCCAGCGGCGAGGCATCTACGACCTTTCACGCGTCAATGCCGTTCGCGCGCCGGCGTATTTCCGGCTCGATGCGCGCATCGACCGGAACGCGACGATCGCAGGGAAACCGGTCATCGTCTTCTTGGGGATTCAGAACGTCACCGGACGGCGCAACGTCAATGGCTTCGAGTGGAACCGACGGGCGAATGCGGCGGAGCCGCTGGAGCAGCTCGGCGTGTTTCCGCTTGTCGGTCTCGAATGGCGGTTCTAACAACCAGCCTTCGCAAATTCGCGCTCACCGCGCATGTCGTCTCGTCGGTCGGCTGGCTGGGCGCAGTGGCAAGTGTTCTGGTTCTCGCGATCGCCGGTCTCATCGGCGACGATGACCAGATGGTGCGATCGGTCTACCTCGCGATCGATCTGACCACGTGGTTCGTCATCGTTCTGTTGGCGTTCGCCTCGTTGCTGACCGGGCTCGTCGTCGCGCTGGGAACCCAGTGGGGCCTATTTCGGCACTACTGGGTCCTGGTGAAATTCATGCTGACGATTCTTGCGACGATGCTCTTGCTGCTGCACACGCAGCCGATTGGTCGTCTCGCGGCAGTCGCGCGAGAAACGACGATAGGCGGAGCCGACATGCGCGCACTGCAGATCCAAATCGTCGGTGATGCTGGTGCGGCTCTGCTTGCCTTGCTGGTGAACGTGACATTGTCGATATACAAGCCGGGGGGCATGACAGCGTACGGCCGTCGCAAACAAGAGGAGGAGCGCCAGCTGCCTGCCGGAGAGATCAACGGAGAACCCGCGCCGGTCTGGCTCAAACTGCTTGCGATCGGCGTCGTCGGTTTGATTGTGGCGTTTGTGATGCTGCACCTCGCGGGCAGCGGTCTGGGGGCGCTGCACCACCGATAGGTGCCAAGGGCCATCGAGTCATGACGGTAGTTCAATCCGGTCGAACCCGTGTACTTCTGATCGACGACGACGAGAAGCTGAATGCGTTGGTAGGGGAGTACCTGGCTCGATTCAACTTCGCGGTCCACGCGGTCGTTCATCCCGATGAGGGTCTACGCGCACTGCGGATGGATCCGCCGGACATCGTCCTTCTCGACGTGATGCTGCCGGACGTGGATGGCTTCGCCGTCTGCCGGAAGGTGCGCGAACGCAGCTCGGTGCCGATCATCATGTTGACGGCGCGCGGCGAGGTCGCGGATCGGATCGTCGGACTCGAGCTGGGTGCGGACGACTACCTCTCGAAGCCATTCGAACCGCGCGAGCTGTTGGCTCGCATGCAGGCGGTGTTGCGTCGGGGCGCCAAGACGGCTCCTGAGGATCGTGTCCGCGTAGGTCCGCTGGAGATGAACTGGACGACGTCTTCGGCGCAACTGAATGGGCGATTGCTTTCGCTCACGCCCGCGGAATTCGAGTTGCTCGGTCTGTTCATGCGGAATCGGGGACGCATCCTCAGTCGCGATCGCATCATGGATGAGACACACGGGATCGATCTGGACGCCTACGATCGATCCATCGATGTCCTCGTCAGCCGAGTCCGCCAGAAACTCGGTGACGATCCCAGAGAACCCTCGTTTATCCAAACGGTTCGAGGAATGGGCTACCGGTTTATCGGAGGCTCTGATGAATGACCGCGCTTGGCGCCAATCCGTGTTTACCAAGCTCGTGGCCATCATGCTGTCGATGGCCGCGATCCTGCTCGCGCTCGTGGCTGCCTTTTTCCTCCTATACCTCGGACCGGTGATGAATGCGTCGATTGACGGTGTCGTGCACGAGTACATGCACACCGTGGCCGCGGCGGCACCGAGCTACCAACGCGCCCAAGAGATCGGCAATCGCCTCGACGTGGAGACACGCTACGAGGGTCCCGACGGCACCTGGGCGACGGCCGACGATCTGCCCACCGTCGCAGAGGCGCGTCGGCGCGGCCACTCCTTCAGCGGGCGACACTACTACGTGATGTCCGCACCGAACGGTGGCTCGTATCTGTTCGCGTGGAAGGTACCCGAGCGGATGTACACGGCACATCTCGTCGTGCCAGCGGTCGTGCTGCTCCTGGTCGCAGCGGTGGTCTTTGCGGCTCACGGTGTGCTGAAACGCCTGCTCCTACCGCTTCGTCTACTCGGCGACGGCGTTGCGCGTTTGAGTGATGGTCATCTGGACGTCGTCGTGCCGAAGCGTTCCAACGATGAGTTTGGGTCGCTGACGGAAGCGTTCAATCGGATGGTTGGACGCATCAAGGACATGCTGCATGCGCGCGATCAATTACTGCTCGACGTGAGTCACGAGTTGCGATCGCCCTTGACGCGCCTGAAAGTCGCCGCGGAGCTCGTTCGTGATCCGGACATGAAGAATCGTATGGCCGCAGATCTTGCCGAAATGGACATCATGATTGGCGAGCTCCTCGAACTCGAGCGGCTGCGTGATGATGCTGGCATCCGGACGACGCGTCAGAATCTCGTGTCGATTCTTGAGGATCTCGCCGAGAACTTTCGCGACCGGCCGCCCGGTATTCACGTCGCCGCGCCGACGGCCGAAGTCCTCGCGGACGTTGATGCGGATCGAATCCGAACCGTCTTTCGAAATCTGCTCGAAAACGCGGTCAAGTACTCGCTAGCTGACAGCCGTGCCGTCGAGGTGTCCGCGGCGCAGAATGGCGAGCGAGTGGTGATTCGCATTCGCGATGACGGCCCTGGCATTCCCGACGGCGACATGCCGAACCTCTTCGAGCCGTTCTTCCGCGTCGATCGTTCGCGGTCCAAGAAAACGGGCGGCTACGGGCTCGGCCTCAGCATCTCCAAGCGGATCGTGGAAGCGCACGGTGGCACAATTGCCGCCGAGAATAACGCGCCGCGTGGAGCGTCGTTTGTCGTCACGTTGCCGAAGGCAGCGTAAGACGACGCTCGTGAGCACGGTTAGGCTCCGTCGGCATTCCAGCAATGGTCCAGAAACATTCATGTCGGACACTTCGAGTGATCAGTTGGAGGTCTTCGCACGACGATGGACACAACCGGTAGAGTCTTGCATCGGGCTGCCGGCTACGATTTTCTTGCCTGGCTGATCACGGGTGGTCGCGAACGGAGATTTCGCGAACGGCTACTCAGCCTCGCCCGGCTGCAGCATGGAGAGTCAGTCCTGGACGTGGGCTGCGGCACTGGAGGTCTTGCAATCGTTGCCAAACGACAGGTCGGACCGACGGGTAGCGTGGACGGGATCGACGCGTCGCCGAACATGATTGCGCGAGCCATAAAGAAAGCATCCCCGCAAAGGCGGACGATAAACGCAGCTGGCGGTGTGTCATTGTGGAACTCGGTCCTCCTCAACGCCGGCCAGCGGCGAGCTTGCGAGAAGGCGGCTGGAATGTACAGCCAGTAATCGCCACAGGCGGATTTCCTTTACCCACGTAGCGGTCACCCTGTAGGTGCCACTAAAATCTTGGCCGCGCCACACGCCCCTCAGCGTCACTCGCCCGGTTACCACCGCCGTGTTGGCCCGAAGACGCACTTGCACATCATCATCGAGCGCAGCGGACTCCGCTTTCATCTGGCCTGATCCTATGTCCGATAATTCCTGCGCCTTCGTGACCACGACGCCGCGAGAGCTGGTGAAAACGAAATCGTCGGCCAGAATCTTCTCGAGGGCAGCCACATCGTTGTGCCCGTATGCCTCCTCATAGAGACGCATGGCTTCCAGCACCTGCTGTTCGACGCCACCCTTCGACGTCGTATCTCTCCCTCTCTTCTGCTCAGGAGACGAGTACGACACTGAGACCATCACTGCTGCGACCAATATGATTGCCCTCACACTCGAACTCCTTGTCCCAGCGGATGAAGGCACTCACATGGAGGCCCTTCGTCCCTCCATGCACTCTTCGCTTGCTGGGCTCATTGCCTCGCTCCGCCCTCATTTCCCTTCATCTTCTGACGGTACCAAGTGAAAAACACGCCGAATGTGCCCAGAACTGTGCCCAAACGGGTGTGCCCAAAGCGGGTAGCAAGCAGACGAACAAAGCACTCGTGCAGTTGCACTTAGCGTCGAAGGGCGACGGTTTGAACGTGGATCGCCTCCACCCCTTCGCGATCGATCGTTTCCGTGTAAGTGTCAGTGTTAGGTATACGTGCAGGTCCGCGGTGAGGTGGCCGAGAGGCTGAAGGCGGCGGTTTGCTCATCGCCGGTCAGCCTCTCGGCCATCTTTGTTTTTCCCAACAAATCCGCTCGCCTCAACTACTTGCTCGATCAGGCGTCTTGGCTGCAGTTGGCTCTCAGAGCCCCGTTTTGGGAGCTGACAGGGACAATTTCAGGGACAGTTCCCTATGCGCCGACTGTCGCTGCTGTTGCGCGAGTTGAGTGTCCCAGTCCCAAAATCCACCTGACGCCCTCCGATCGAATCCTCGGAACCGGCAGAAAGAACGGCTGCTTCAAAAAGATCGAGGAACCGCGGATTGTGTGCGCGCTTCGCGTTTTTCCAAGGTCCGTCATGATCCCTTTACCAGGTGCGCGCGTTGAGCCGCGGTCATCCGATCCGGTTACGCCGCCGCAGGGAGATCAGTCAACGCGACGTGACGCCGAACACCAAATTATGCGGTCACTCGCCGAAGGTTCCGGCGAAACGACTCAGGTGTTGTGCCGTGCCAGCGTCTGAACGCGCGGTGGAAGCCCGTCGGCTCGGAGTACCCGAGCAAGTACGCGATTTCGGTAATCGAGAGCGTCGCGTCGGAGAGATACAGTTCTGCCGCCCGCTTCCGTGCGTCATCGCGGAGAGCATCGAAGGAAGTCCCGGTCTGCGCCAACCGACGCTGCAGCGTGCGTGGAGCGGTAACGAGGCGCCGCGCAACGGCATCGATGCTCATGTCGCCGCCCGTCATTTGAGTGGCAAGCGCGTGCCGCACTTCATCTCTGAGATCGGTGCTGGCCGGCAGACGCGCCAGCAGATCGACCGCCCGCCGCTCGAGCCAGCGGCGGAGCGCCGGATCGCGACGCCGGAGTGGAAGAACCAAATCTGCTTTCGGGAGAGCCCACCCATTCCAGGAAGCGCCCGTCTCCATGGGGCAGCGCAACACGTGCGCGTATTCAGAGACGTCGTCCGGGTCGTGAGCGAAGCTGGCATACGCCACTTTCAAACGATCGTCTGTCTCGCGTGTGAAGGCCAGTACGGTCGACGCGACCACGATCTCTGCGCTAAACTGATCTCCCCCGGTATCTACGACGACACGCGCCGGTTCGTTGGTCTCGTCGACGAGTATCCGAATGTAAGGATTGAGTAGACGAAGATACCGCGCAAGCCGCTGAAGGCCGTGTTCGACCGTGTCCGAACTGACAATCAGGTAATCCAACAGCGGACTATTGACTGGTGTCCGCAGAACGAGCTGCAAAGCCAAGTTTTTGATGTTTCGCTTCTCTTGTGCGCGCGCGAACATCAGGGAGCAATTGCGGGGTGAGACGTACGCATCCGGATCCTCGACATCCTTGCGGCGCAGTCCACCAGCCGCTAACAACTCATCGATGTCGTAGCCGAGTTGCTCGAGGGCCGGGAACAGGCCCCGTAGGTGCTGTGCATGACTCAGGGCATCGCCACCTGATGACGAACTCGATGGCGTGGCGCGTGAGGCCAGTCGATTGTCGCGTGGCGTCATCGTCTGTCGCCTAGGTCTCGTGTATCTTCGATCATCACTCGGCCCTGTTCAAGTCGGAGAGAATGTCGTTCACGAGTGCGCCGCGCGCTACCAACCGGTCGGCTCGCGCTGATCCGACGTCGATAAATGACCCTGAGACCCAACTAAATTAGAACGGATGAGGAGCATTACCTGTCCCATTGTGAACAGGCCACGGCGAGGGTATGAGCTACGCGGGGCGCCGCGCTTGTGGACATGGAAGGATTGGAAGGCGATGACCATGACGATCTCCGATAACTCCTCCGCGAAGCGCATCACCGTGCAGATCCCGACGGCGTCGGGTGACATGATCGAAGCTTGGGTCTATCTGCCTGAGGGCAGTGGTCCCCACCCTGCCGTGGTGATGGCCCACGGCATCGGCGGCATCAAGGCGGGAGGACTGGGCCCGTTCGCCGAGCGTTTCCGCCAGGAGGGCTTCGCTGCCATCGCCTTCGACTACCGCAACTTCGGCGGTTCCGGCGGGCAGCCGCGCGAAGTGCTCTCCGTCCCACGCCAGCGCGCGGACTACAGCACCGTCATCGGCTGGGCAGGTCAACAGGCTTACATCGACACTCATCAGATCATTGCTTGGGGCACGTCCTTCGCCGGCATGCACATCGTCGAACTCGCTGTCTCCGACAGTCGACTGGCCGCAGCGGTCGCCCAGGCTCCGCTCACTGACGGCTTGGCCGCAGCTAGGATGTCCCCGCTCAAGAACGGGATTCGACTCTTCTCACTGGCCCTGCTCGACCGTGTCGGCTCGCTGTTCGGTCGACGGCCGATCTACATCCCCGGTCACGGAAGGCCCGGAGACCTGTCCATCGGCGCCACGCCAGACGGCCCGTTCGGGGAAAAGCTCATGACCCCGAAGGATGGCACTCGATGGCATGACCGCGTGGCCGCGCGGTCTTTGCTCAGCTTCTCCTGGCGTCGACCCGTGCGACGCGCTGGCTCCGTCCGCATCCCCTTCCTGCTTGTCGTCCCAGAGGCGGACGCCATTGCGCCCGTTCCGGCCGCGCTCGAGGTGGCGCGCAGGGCACCGGGGGCCGAATTGTTCCGCAGCGACGGTGGCCATTACGACGTCTACGAAGGGGGAGCAAGCTTCGCCGACGTGCTGCGAACGGAGATCAACTTCCTCCATCGTCACGCCAAGGTCGCAACCCGAAAGATGTGACTGGAGGCCCTCCCGAACGAGTTCCGAAGAGCAGAATAGCCCTTAGCGATGGTGGTGGACGTGTTCCGCCACCGGCATGACACCGCGCTGAGAGATTGAGCGTGGGCACACTCGCTGGAGCCCCGGTGCCTTGAGCCGTCGACTGTTCGGCAATCTGCCCTGGTGGCTCACCTGACGTCAGCCCGCCGAGCGCCGCTGCACGGGGCGATGGTGGGCGCACCTGGTGGGCGCACTTCGAGTTCAGCCGCATAAACATTGCGCCAACTTTTCCTCCCAAAACAAGTCGAGGGTTTGCGCAAGGCCCGCGCGACATCGCTGAACGCAGCGGCGTTGATCGAGACCTACCCGCACCGCCGCGTCAGAAGGTTAAGATGCCAGAAATGGCCACGCTGCACTTCGTGTCGGGCAAGGCTGGCGCAGGGAAGACGACTCTGGCCCGTCAGATTGCGCGCACGACGCCGGCGGTGATGATCTGCGAAGACGAGTGGATGTGTCGCCTCGCAGACCCTATCGAGAACCTTCAGCAGTACCTCGCGGCCGCCGCCAAGATTCGGAGCGTCATCGCCCCGCTGTGTGTTGATTTGTTGAAGCTTGGCACGTCGGTGGTGCTCGACTTCGCCGGGAACACCGTCAATGACAGACGCTGGGTACGGTCCATTTTCGAGACGGCGCCCGCGGACCACCGACTGCATTACGTTCTGGCCGACGATGACACCTGCAAAGCACGAGTTCGGCAAAGAAATCTGTCGAAGCCGGAAGGTGTGTTCTTTGGCGTAGTCACCGATCAGCAGGTCGACGAGGTGAACAAGTTCTTCGCGCCGCCGGCTGCTGAGGAAGGCTTCACGATCGTCGTTCACGACAAGTGAGCGCGACGAATACCGTCGCATATCGTGGCGCCCGACGTGGGTTGAGGACGAGTAGTCGACAAGCGGCTCGTCTGGGGCACTCCGCCCGACAGTCGCCGCTACGGCGGTTGGCGAGGGAGTGCCTTATCAAGCAGGACCGGCCGACCTTTGCGAAAATGACTGCGGCGGCTCGACACTGATCGCAAGGACCTTCATTGCGCAGTCGCCGCGAACACCTTCCACGAGGTATCCGTCCCGAATGCCGGCGCGCTCATATCGAACCTCTCGGACGCCCAGGAGCGCAGTGCCGCCGCGCACCGATCTTTGACCGACGTCGGTGCGCGCCATGTGTAGGAGAACTCCCCAGCTTCGATCTTGCGGAGGAAGTCGCCGACTGTCATCCCTCCGTCGAGTGGTACGTCGACGGCGTCAACTAACGCGCATCCGCGCTCTGACAGAAACGTGTCGATATCCGACTCTCGGCGGACGCCAGCATGAAACGGCTCCACGACGCCTGCTTCCTCAAGCAACGTGCGCAGGTGCTCTTTGATTTGAAGGGACGGCTCCGACGGCGTGCCGTTCGCCCACTCGTGAAGGAGGTGACCGCCTGCAGCAAGAACGCGGAGCGCTTCAACCAGGATGTGTTGCCCCTCAGGCGTCAAGTACAGCAGACGCGCAATCAACACCGCGTCGAATGTTCGGTTCCCGAATGGCAGCGATGCACCGGAGGCCGCTACTCCGGTGACTTTCTCGGTCGCAGCCTTTCCGCGCAGGACTTGGAGCATTTCTTCTGACCGATCCACGGCAACGACACGGTAGCCGGCACCGGCGAGCGGAATCGCGACGCGGCCGGTTCCGGCGGCCACGTCCAGAATGCATCCATGTAGCGGCAGACGCGCCGCCTGGACGATCGCATTGCGTGCCGAATCGGACAGGCGCGATGGGCGGCTCCTGTCGTAAGAAGCCGCGTTCGCCGAGAAGAAATCAGGCGCTCGGGTCATCGCGTCTCTCCATTAGAGACCCTCTGGGCCATGTTCGCGAAACGGTCGTGAGAAGTCGCGAAGGATTATCGGGCTCGGTGGTGGGCGCACTTGAAGTTCACCCGCATAAACATTATGCCAACTTATCCTCCGCAAGAAGATCGAGGATTGCGCGAGGCGCGTGAGTCCGCGCTTATCCCACCGTTGAGCATCCCCAAAGAAATGGACCCCGGCGAGGCCCAAGTCACAGAATGGAGGAGTGACGTTCACCATCCCGGATCGACTCGCAGCGGCCTGCCGCAACATGCCAGGGCGCGCAGCATGGCTCGCGCGACTCCCCGATACGCTCCGTCAGCTGCAGCAGCGATGGTCACTCAGGCTCGGTGTTCCATTTGATGGCGAGGCGAGTTGCGCCTGGGTCGGGCCGGTCACGCTCATGACCGGGCAGGCCGCAGTGCTGAAACTCGGTATGCCTCACATGGAGGGCGAACAGGAGATCGAAGGCCTGCGATTCTGGAACGGTGATCCGACCGTGAGGCTTCTCGAAGCCGACGACGATCTCGGTGCCATGCTTCTTGAACGCTGCGAGCCGGGGACGGCGCTCCGCACGTTGCCGGAGCCCGAGCAGGACGTCGTCATCGCCCGGCTCCTTCGCCGACTGTGGCGCCCCCCAGCGGTGCCGCACCCCTTCCGCCCTCTGTCGGCGATGATTGCGTATTGGAGCGAGGAGACGCGGACTCAGGTCGAACACTGGCGCGATGAAGGCCTTGTCCGCGAGGGTCTCCGCCTCTTCGAGGAACTATCGCGCAGCACGCTCGAACATGTACTGTTGGCGACCGACCTGCACGCAGGGAACGTCCTTCGGGCGCGGCGGGAGCCGTGGCTCGTTATTGACCCGAAGCCATTCGTCGGCGACCCGGCGTACGACGCGACTCAGCACCTCCGAAACTGCGACTTGAGGCTGCGCTCCGACCCGGACGGGACCATACGCCACTTCGCGGATCTACTGGGCGTCGATCGCGAACGCATTCGCTTGTGGATGTTCGCCCGCGCCGCCGCGGAGCCACGCGACAACTGGAACGACGACCGATTGATCAGCCTCGCGCGAGCACTTTCTCCGTAGAGATCGGCCCACGAGACGGAAGACGTCATGCTGCCGTCAGTGCGGCTCAAAATCCGTTCACGCCATTCGACGGGCTTGGGGTGGTGGGCGCACCTGGTGGGCGCACTTGCAGTTCACCCGCACAAACATTGATGTCATAACGACGTCGACCTCGCGTCGATCCGCAGCGCGTAGACTGTGCGGCGTCCACGCTCGACACGCTCGGATTGAAGGAGGCCGAGATGAGGTTGATTGGTTGCGATTTACATGCGAGCCAGCAATCGATTGCGATGTTGGATTGCGACAGCGGCGCAGTGAACGAGAAGACGTTAAAGCACGAAGGGGAGGCCGTCCGGGAATTCTACGCCTCCATTCCGCCGCCGGTTGTCGTCGGGATCGAAGCGACGGGCTCGATGGGCTGGTTTCTGCGGTTGATGGAGGAGCTCGCGATCGAGTGTCGCGTGGGGCATCCTACGGCGATTCGAAAGGCGGAGACGCGCCGGCAGAAACACGATCGGCGTGACGCGGCGCTGTTGCTGCAGCTGCTGGCGGAGGATCGGTTTCCGACGATCTGGATGCCCTCGACCGAGTATCGAGATCTCCGATCCTTACTCCTGCACCGCCATCAGTGGATCCGGATGCGGACGCGCGTGCAGAACGCGCTGCACGCGATCGTGCTGGCCCACGGCGTGCGGCGCGGCCACACGTTGTGGAATCGTGACGGCCAGGCGCTGCTCGCGTCCTTGCCGCTACCGCCGCACACGGCGGATCGCCGCAGCGAGCTCCAAGCGTTGTATCAGCACTTGCAGACGCACATCGATCGACTCGACGACCGAGTCGAGCACGTGGCGAATGAGCGAGCTCGAGCGACGTTGCTGATGACCCATCCGGGCGTCGGCCCCGTCACGGCGTTGGCGACGGAAATCTTCATCGGCGACCCCGCTCGGTTTCTCGACGGAAAGGCACTCGCGAGCTATGTCGGCATGATCCCTCGCGAGTACTCGAGTGGCAAACGGCAGCGACTCGGCGCGCTCAGCAAACAGGGAAATCCGTTCCTGCGTTTTCTCTGGTGCGAGGCGGCCGCGCATGCCGTGCGACGCGATCCCGAGCTCCAGCGTTTCTATCGTCGGAAGGTCCTCCAGAAAGGATTCGCGAAGGCCCGCGTCGCTGCGGCGCGGAAGCTGGGCATTCGTCTCTGGATCATGTTGCGCGATCAGATTGACTACACAGAATTCTGCCGTCGTGGGCTGGCGCGGCAGTCGTAGGCGCGGTGTCCGTGCGGGAATGCCCGTGTCGGCTCTGGTCCTCGTTCTCGAGTGACCGCAACATTGATTGGGCGACCCGCCTCCCTCAGGTGGAGGGAGTTCGCACGAGTCATCATGGTCCACCGTGACCGAAGAGATGTTTGGTGCAGGACACCCTCGTGATGCAGTGACACGGATTTGAGCGCGGAGCGTGGACATCGAAAGGAATCCGGCGATCGTTGCCACGGCCGCCTCCGCCAGCTCTTTGGCTTATGAGAGCCGGCTCCGGCGGCCTGAACGGAGAAGGTGTGTCTTGACATCGCCGACGTCGTTAGAGATGAGCCGACTATCCTCCGCAAGAAGATCGAGGATGTGCGCGAGGTGGGCGCCTCGATGTCGATTCCTCGGTGGAGCATCGGGCGGCCGGGGGTGAATCGCCGCTCGGCAACTCCCGCTGCGAGGCATGTCACGGCGCAAGCCGAAGCGCGCGGCGATGCTAATCGTGTCGAAGGGCACCGATCGGATCGACGCGCGCCGCTGCGTACGCCGGAACGCAGGCGGCGGCGAGGCATGCGGCCAGCACCACGACTATGCCGCCAGCGTACGCGATCGCATCGAACGTATTCATCATGATCAGCTGCGCCGCGAGGAGCTTTGACACGCCCAGCGCGAGGAGCGCGCCCACGACAAGCCCGACGGTGGCCAGCCTGAGCGATTGGTTCATGACGAAGCCGGTCACGTGGCGCACGTCTGCTCCAAGCGCCATGCGAATCCCGATCTCCTTTGTGCGCTGCGTGACGAGGTAGGACAGCACGCCGTAGATCCCGGAGATGGTCAACAGCAGCGCCAGAAGGCCGACTGCGGTCGAGACCCAGTACGCCGCCCGAAACGGGTACATGCGAAAGTCCGCGAACGTCTGCATGTTGAAGATCTGTTCAAGCGCGCCCGGGGCGCTGGCGGTGAGGACAGCATCAAGCCTGCGAATCGCCGCCTCTGGATCTCCATTCACGCGGACGAGGAGTGTGGTGCCGGGTTCCTGTGGACTGGTCGGAAGATAGAGGGCGATACGCGCCTCCTCGTCGCTCGAATAGCCGTCCACTACGTCGCGCGCGACGCCGACCACACGAACCGACTGATAACGCTGGACGCGCGCGTTGCGCGCCGTGGCGAACTCGTCCGGCACGAGCCGGAGAGACCGGCCGATTGCTTGCCCATCAGGCCAGAAGCGATGGGCGGCGCTTTGCGACACGATCGTCACCGCCGCGCCCGCACGTCCTTCCTCGCCTGTAAAGCTGCGACCGCTCGAGAGTGGAATATCGAAAACGCTGAAGTATTCGGGAGACGTGAAGCGAACACCTGTTCGCACCAGATCCGGCATCTCGACCGGTCCCACTGATATGCGAAACGCTCTTTGGCTCAACGGCGGCCCTGGCGTCATGCCCGCCACGTTCAGGACGACAGGTTCGTCAGCGAGAGCCGCCAACACGCGCATCCTCGACTTTTCCTGAATCTCGATGTCAACGACACCATGCGTCCGCAAGCCGGTGTTCACGCGCGCGAAGCCGGTGGCGCCGCGAAGCAGGACGGCGGCGCAGATCAACAGCAACGCGGACGCGGCGATCTGAACGATGACCAACGTGTTACGGGCGCGGGCAGGACGGACGTCGTACATAAAATCACCGCGAGCCGTCTGCACGAGATTAGCGCGAGTCGACTGAACGGCCGGCGCGAGTCCGAAGAGCAGTGCTGAGAGGACGCCAGCCGCCACCGAGAACCCAAAGACGCGCAGGTCCGAAGTCAGCGGCATCAAACGGATGTACTCGGTCGCCTGCGGGGGTAGCGTGGCGAACATCGCTCGCAGGCAAAGGTCGACCGTCAGAGACGAAATCACGAATGCAGCGACGGCGGCCGGCACTGCCAGGAGCACGCTTTCTGTGAGGAGCTGCCTGATGATTCGAGATCGGGACGCGCCAAGCGACAGTCGGATGCCGATTTCACGCTGTCGAGACATCGCGCGTGCCAGCATCATGTTCGCTACGTTGGCGCACGCGATGATAAGCACCAGGCCGAACGCGACCACGATGGGCGCCAGCACCAGCATGATCGCCGGCACGATTGAAACGGAGGTGGCGCGCGACTCCAGGATGACGCTCACCGCCTTGTCGTTGTCGGATCGCTGCGCCGTCATCCGTTGAGCCCACAGCGTCAGGGCGGCCGCCGCGGAAGCCTTCGTGACGCCTGGTTTCAATCGGCCGACGATCTCGAGCCGCCCCGGTTGCTCGGGCCCGAAGAAATCGGGGCCATCGTCGATCTGTGAG
>WNGF01002391.1_pt1 | contig 26756 bp, 29 predicted proteins | sample 5400641 | NCBI WGS metagenome assembly WNGF01 (sample SAMN13153371, study PRJNA577476) | soil metagenome | isolation source: 80 cm soil or saprolite under grassland replicate 2 | place: USA:California | collected 2016-06-15 | reverse complement strand
TGAAACGGTGATCAAGGCGATCTGCGCCGCGGTCGCGCTCGCCCTCATTTATCTCACGCTTCGCCACTCGGATCGGCGCGAGCAGCGCAACATGACGGCCTACCTGATTCTGACCATCGGCTCGCTGATGTTCTGGTCCCTCTACCAGATGGCGCCGAGCGGCCTGATGCTGTTCGCGGTCAACAACGTGGACCTGATGGTCGGTTCCGTGAAGATTCAGCCGCAGTGGATTCAGAACATCAACACAATCTGTATCGTGCTCGGCGGACCGGTGCTGGCGTCGCTCTTCACGCGCATGCGCGCGCATGGGTGGAGAATCGACATCCCGAAGCAGTTTGCGGCATCGCTCCTCTTGATGGCGCTAGCCTTTCTCATTCTTCCGCTCGGGATCAAGCTGGCCGGCGTGGACGGTAAGAGTGCGTTCGTGTGGCTGCTCCTGAGCTACGTGCTGCAGAGCATTGGTGAGCTGCTCATCATGCCGATCGGATACGCGATGATCGGCAAGCTCGCGCCGAGGCAGTACCAAGGCGTGATGATGGGCAGCTGGATGCTCGTGACCGGCCTCGCGTCACTCTTTGCAGGCGACTTCTCGGGAATGATCCCCGAGCCGACCGGCACCACGGCGGTCGCCACCAACCCGGGGTACGCGAAACTTTTCGCGGAGCTTGGCGCCGGCAGCCTTGCGGTCGGTATCGCGCTCGCCGTGCTGATTCCGTTCCTGCGCAAACTGATCACCGACAAGGCCGAGACGCCTCCAGTCGAAGTGCCAACCCCCACCGGTCCCGCTGCTGCCGCGGTATAAAATCGCCGACGCATTCGCTCTTGCACTGTTGCGGAGTGACATACAATTTGCCAGCCTGTGGGATCGCCCGCGCGATCTGCTGTTTGCGATTAGTGATACAAAGCAGATGACCAAAACCACTTCCAAGGTCCGTTTCAAAGCGACACTCTTCCGCCCGGCGGAGACTGGAAAGGCCGAATCTTGGACCTTTCTCGTACTGCCAAAGAATGCTAGTGCGAAGCTTCCTTCGCGGGGGATCACGGCAATTGAAGGCACCATCAATGGCTTCCCTTTTCAAGCCACGCTCAAGCCCGACGGCCAAAAAAGCCACTGGCTCGAGGTTAACCGGAAGCTTCGCCAACGTGCGGGCGCAGACGCGGGCGACGTTGTCACGCTCGAGATCGCGCCGGCGGCAGAAGAACCGGAACCCACGGTGCCGGCAGATCTGAAAAAAGCTCTCGCAGGCGCCGCCCCGAAAGCGCGGGCGGTGTGGTCGGACATCACGCCGATCGCGCGCAGAGATTGGATCCACTGGATCACCTCCGCCAAACAGCCAGAGACGCACGCGCGCCGGATCAAAAATGCCTGCTCGATGTTAGCTGCGGGGAAGCGACGCGTTTGCTGCTTCGACCGCTCTGGGTTCTACAGTAAAAGCTTGAGCGCTCCGAAAGCGGCGACTTAGGCGAATGGCTCTTTGCCGTTCAGCAGAAGAGCGCCTCGGCAATGCGCCAAGGGGAAATGCTCCCGAACGGGAGACGGCTAGAGACGCCTCCCATCGAAGCGGCTACAGTCGTTCCCGTCGCTTGAATGGAGCGAATGGGATGAGCGACATGGCCGGTGGGCAGGGCTCGCGACTTGGGAGGAGTGTTTAGCGGTCGAGCGCTGCGGGCGCAGCCGAGATACAACGGAGCGTGCAGGGACGAGCGACATGGAACACGCGCGTTTGGGAAATCGCGCGGGTAGACGGCAAAGCAGCTAGGTAGCTGGCGTGAGGACGTGGGCAGTGCGAACGATCAAGGTAAAGCTGCGACGGTAGCAGCGAGGAAGTGTGGGTAACGCCCGAGTTTCAATGGAGCGAATGGGATGAGCGACATAGAAGGTAAAGTGACGAGGGTAGGAGCGAGTGAGCGGAGGTAGCGAACGAGTTTCAAAACGCCGCGTTAAATCATTGAAGCGTTGAATCGGCGCGCTGACGCGATAGTGATTAGTAGTCGGTGATCAGTGCGGGGTAATCGGTTCAGCGTTGAACTGGTGATCGCGCCGCGATAGACTCCTACGCGTGACTGCAACCCAGATCATCGGGGAAATTAAACGGCTCGATCCGGAGCAACAGTTGGGCGTGATCAGGTTTGCTTACCAATTGGACGCTGAACGACAATTGACCGAGATGAGTTAGCCAGTTTGGCAGAGCGTATGGTGAAAACCACAGATCCCGCTGAGCAAGCAAAACTTCGGGAGGAAATCATCCGCGGCTTTTACCGTCACCGACAAGATGCCTAAGATTCGGCGGAGATCGACATGAGCACGATTACGGAAATCCAAGCGGCGATCGAAAAATTGCCGACGAACGAAAAGTCAGCGCTTGCTACGTGGCTTCAATCTCAAGAAGAGCCGATAATGTCCGAAGCCGAAGAGAGAGCGTTACTGGCGCGTCTCGATAAAGCCGCTGCCGAACTCGATGCTGGCAAAGGTGTTTCCCTCGAACGCGTCCGTGAGAAAATTCGTGGAAGGGCTGGAAAATAATTTTTGCCCCGCAAGCGCTCGAAGAACTCGAGCAGATCGTTCGGTTCATCGCTCAAGACAATCCAGCTGCTGCGATTCGATTCGGCGAGTACTTGGTAGATCGTGCTGAGTCATTGGCGAATTTCCCAGAGCTCGGAACGCCTTACCGGAAGCGAGCGAACGTCCGACGCCTCTTGTACAAATCCTATTACATCTACTATCGTGTCCACCGAAAGGAGCAGACAATCGAGATCATGGACTACTGGCACTCCGCTCGTCGCGAGCCGAACATGTGATTTCAGATGCAAAAGTTCCATTCGGCACGGCGAGAATGCGCCTCGTCGAGCAACAATGGGACCTCTCCACGATCTGCAACTCGACTCGCGGACGTTTGGTCGTTTGCCATTACATCGCCGAAATTAGTTTGCTGTACTTTTGTAAAGGGCTATTTCTGAAGGCCGGGTGGCGTCGGGTTGATAGGAATTCAAGAAAAAACTTCGTGATCTGCAATCGAAGAAGAACCAGTCAATACACTTTATGCCCAGTCTAATCAGAAAACTGTTCCATAAATCGGAAGCGCCGAATGACGGCCTCACCCAGCCCCAGCGTGAGGCGATAGTCGACTTGCTAAACTATTGCATGTACGCCGACAATTTGACCTTCATCGCGGAGGACAGGTTGATCACGGATACGGTCGCGAAGTTCAATTGGGACCCGAAAGTGCCGTTCGATCAGTTCGATGTGAGATCGATTGATAACGCACGGAACGCGACAGAAAATCCAGGGTACAGAGATCGATTGCTGGCTTCGATAAGGGATAGGCTTGGTACCGCTGCAGTGAAGGGACAAGCATTGGACCTGTGCCAGGAGCTCTTTGTCGCCGATGGCGCGCGCTCTGACGAAGAAGACGCCGTGCTTCAAAATCTGAAGAAGCTGCTCGAATAGATTCCGAATGGCTGAGGAACTGCACTCAGCAGCCGAGAAGATGGGGTCGGCGAGACAGAAGGCAAAGCCGCGATGGGCAGCGGCGATCGAGTTGGGAAGCGAGTGCGTTTCAACCAGCAAGCAGTCACCTACGGGGCGAGATTCGCCACGCCTCGATCTTGCTAATCTGTCAGAGCGGTAATACCGTGTCGATGATGAAGACGATATCGCTGAAATTACCCGCGCCGTTGGCGAACTGGCTAGCCAAGCGCGCTAACGAGCTTGGACGTTCACGCTCCGATCTGGTGCGCCAGGCGCTAGAGGAGCAGCGTGAGGGCAAGAACAGCAGGGGCGAAAAATCTTGCGCCGCGTTATTGGCGGAGTTTGGCGGGTTCTTTCGAGGGCCGCGCGATTTATCCACTAACCCGAACTACATGCGCGATTTCGGGAAGTGAGACAGACTTTGATCGATAGCGGGCCGTTAGTCGCTTTTTATTCCACGCGTGACCAGCATCATGCCTGGGCCTTTGCGCAATTAGACGCGCTGCGGCCTCCGTTGTTGACGTGTGAACCGGTTTTGACCGAAGCCTGTTTTCTGCTTCAGCGCGGAGCTGGCAGCCCAGCTCCGATCATGCGAGCTGTCCGCGAAGGGGTGATCCAAATTGCTTTTGATATTGAGACGGAAGCCGCGTCCTTGGAAGTTTTGATGGAACGCTACTCCGATGTGCCGATGTCCTTAGCGGACGCCTGCTTGGTGAGACTGAGTGAACTTCATTCCGATTGCCGCGTCCTCACTCTCGATTCTCATTTCACCCGTTATCGGAGACACGGCCGCCAGGTGATTCCGTTGCTCATGCCATGAAATGCTTCAGCCGAAATAAGTTTACCCGCCGTGGCGGGCTCGAGACACGGAGTCCAAACCGAAACACGGATGCAACGTCAAGTTGCTTCTGTGTTCTCCGCGTCCTCAAACATCGGCTGCAACGATTCACAATCCACGAATTACGATTCACGCAACGACCTCCGCTTCGCTCTCTACGTTCAACATCCTGTTCAAAAACAAGGACGACCAGTTCCGCGCCGGCGCCATGGGGCAGCACAGTGGGAAGGCCGAATGTCTGAATGAGCTGGAGCGAACGAATCAACACGGCTGCAAGCGGGAGCGGCCGGGTGGATGACATTGATGGTCACCTGCAAGGCGAGATTCGCGGGCCGACGAAGCTCGTCAAAATGCGGGGACGCGATGAGATGGACGGGCAGCCCAAAGGGCGAGAATGCGGGATGCAGTCGAGTCAATGGAGCCCGCGGAAGCGGTGCGACATAGACAATGCGAAGCGTTGGGCGCAGCCCGAGAGCCGGGAGGATCGAGTCAATCATTTTGCCCGCGGACTTGATGCTATACGTGATTCACGTATAGCATTCCAAAATGGCTTTCGGGACACTCCCTGATCACGTTCGGCATCAGAGATTCGCAGCCGGTGCGTTCCCAAGAAGACTGCGAGCGTGGCGCGAGCGGAATAATCTCTCGCAAAGCGAGGCGGCGTTGAAACTACAGATCTCCAAGCGAACACTGCAAGAGTGGGAGCAAGATCGAGCTGCGCCGCGCGGCTTTGCGCGAACCGCGATCGAAAAAGCCATTCGCGCCTAGCGCCCCCATAGCGGGTTGTTGGCGGAGGTCGTTACTATACGTGAATCACGTATAGCATCATGATAGCTGCGATATCGTTTTCTTGTAGCCGCGGCATATCACCGTCGATGCAGCCTTTACCGTTGTTGCAGAGCTTTACCGCTGTTGCGACAATTGCTAGAACCTCATCGTGCGATTAGCTCCATCGACCAAAGAGAAAATCGATTTCTTTCTACGCCATCCGCTGACGCTTTCGCTCACTGGAATGTTGTTAGGTTCGCTGCTGATTCCATGGATTGTCGGTCGTTCCAGCAAACAGGCGGCTGTGGCTGATACGAGACTAAAGCAAGCCCTGCAAGTCATGGCTACTTCCAATGGAGTCGACGCCACGATTAACAAGATCGAGACGGCGTTCGAGGGTTTCGAGAAAGACTCCCTTTTAATCGAGCAACAGGATGAGTTTCTTCGACGGCGCGAAAATCTGCGTAATCGAGTGTACGAGCTTTATGCTGAGTTTGATAGCACTGCTTGGTGGTGGGCACGGAATATTTATGACCAAGCCCGCATTCTCCATCTCATCTCGCCGGCGCGTTTGGACAAACTGAACGAACACATCGGGCAGTACAATAATAATCTGGTTGAGACAGCTCACGCGATAGATATTCCCTGGCACGCATACCTGGGGACGAATACCGTCACGCATGGATCGGGCGCGAAGGAAATCATGCCGTCATTAAACAAACAACTGCGCAATCTGCAGCAGCAACGTAGTGAAATCGCCGGGAATATGGCTGCGTTGTTTCAGTAGCGTAGTCTAAGGCTATGCGCGCTGGCATCTGCCATCACTCAGCTGCACAGTCCGCTGCATGACCAGCGGAGATTCCATGACTTTGCCAACCAGCCCGGCGGTGACCTACTCCATCGGCCGCGTCGATCATCCGCCCACATACTACGAGGTGCTCACCCCAGCAGCAGGCTCTACCAAGCCTCCGGTGGTGATGATCCATGGTGGCGCGCACACCGGCGCCTGCTATCTCGCGACGCCCGACGGTCGACAGGGATGGGGGCACGTTTTTGTCGCCCGAGGATATCAGGTCGTGGTGCCGGATTGGCCGGGGCTTGGACGCAGCGGCTACATACCCTTGGCGGAGACCAGCGGGGAGGTGATCGTCGCCGGCCTTGGCGAGGTGCTTACCGCCCTTGCCGGTCCGGCGATCGTGCTCACGCACTCCATGTCAGGCGCCTATGGATGGAAGCTGCTCGAGCGGCATGGCGAACGCATCACCAAGCTGATTGCGGTGGCGCCGGCGCCCCCCGGCAACATTCAGAGGCCGGCGGAGATTGTCGGCGAGACCGTCGACGCGGTGACAATCCGCTTGGAGGGCACCACGATGGCAATCGCGCGGCATTCGGAGCAGCCGATCGAACGGGCGTTCGTCGATCACACGTTTATCGGCGGAAGCACATTGTTTCCCCGCGACCAGATTGCCAGCTACGCCGCCGCGCTCAATCCGATCCCGGCACGGCTGCTGCTGGAACGGCGCAACGTTGCCGGCAGCCAGTTACGCGTTGTGGATTTCAGCAAGTTTCGCGGCAAGCCCGTGCTGGTCCTGACCGGCACAAACGACCTCGGTCACGCGCGTGCGGTAGACGAACCGATTGCCGATTGGCTCAACGCGAGCGGAGCTGAAGCCGACTTCATCTACCTCGGCGACCTCGGTATCACCGGCAACGGCCACATGCTGATGCTGGAGCGCAACAGCGACGCCCTTGCGCAGTTGATCATCGACTGGATCGAGTCTTAGCGGAAGGTCGGGGTGTCCGAGCGAGGGAGAGCCGGATGAGCGACATTTTGATTGGTGTGACTGTATTCGGGCTCGTATTCGGCGCGGCAATATTCGGCATGTTTCTCGGAAGGAATCTGCGAGATCTCGAGCAGAAGGTGAACAAGAGCGACCCTCCTTTGCCGAGGCTACGGCGTGCCAAGCAAACTGAGCGAAGCGACGATTTGATGCCACCGTCGCAAGTCTCGTCGATGAAGCTGCGCTGCCCTAGGTGCAAAAAGACATCACCGAAAAATTCGACGAAGTGTTTAAGAAAACCCGCGCGCTTTTGATTGACTAACGGCAGACCCACGAAAGTCGACGCAGAAAATAATTCTCCCACTTTCGCTAAACGAGCGGAGGGAGAAGGTGAGGGGAAGAAAATCTGAAATCAAGCGAGCTCACCTCGAACCGCTGCACGCTTCTCTGCAGCTAAATGTTTCTCTCGGAGTTTGGAGAAATGCTCGGAGGCGATCTTTCCAACGTTTTGGAGTTTGGTGTTTGGATGCGACAATAGCTTTTCAAATGGAGCCAGTTTAGCCGCAAACATTGAGGACATCGGTCCTGACCAACCGAAGCCTCCTCGCTGCGTGGCAGATACAATATCTATTTCCGAAAATCCCTTTTCCATTGCCGCAATTGCCATTTTCTGCCAGGCATCGTCGAACTCTTGGATGTCTGGTCGGCGTTGTGGTTCATCGCCGTTATTTATGCGCAACGGATCGAGCCTGACGTCATCAAGTTCCTCGCGAGAAAGAAGGTGAAGGAACAATTCCATGTCACGATCAACGAGATAGCAAACCAAGTCCCCGACACCAGAAGTTTGAGGTAATTTATCAATCAAGGCTCGTCGTTGCTCCCTTGTGAGTGCACGGATTGCGGTCGGCAGCGTACGATCGTGTCTCAGTCCAAAATAAAAGGCTCGCGCGTTAGTGTGGGTTCCCTCGAGCCGCCATACAATCCATTCGAATGCAATATCAGGATATTTCGGAAAGATTCTTTCAAGAATGTGTTCTTCGCCTTGATCGACATGCCTGATAATTTCTCGTTTCCAATCTTCAAATAGGTTATCTGGAATCCTAGCGTCATCTCCGATTCCCCACATGTTTGCCGCAACCACAGCTGACACGTTCGCTTCTTCGTGATTGAGGAGCGCCTTCAAGTTCTCGTTTCCAATCTCCTTTCGCAGCACGCAAACCCCAATGACACCCCTGTAGTCTTTAAATAAAGGACTAGCCTGCTGCCAGATTGGAGTTCCGGGAACGTAGTGTTTCACAACCAGGCTAACTCCCAGCATTTGTAGGTCTCGTTTTTCCGAATCCAATAACGTTCCAACTTGCGCATCCGACAGTTGTTTCGCTGCTGCTTTTTCGAAAAACGGTTCGAGTAAGTCTGCTGGAGCGCCATTTTTAAGAAATGCCTGTATCCACAAAGCTGGGTTGTCTGTTGCTTCGGCTATCCGCCAACAGACATGTCTGCCCCAAGAGGGAGCAGAGATATTTGCCGCACGTGCTTCCATCTCAATCGGCGTTAGTGTTTTTGCGACTGAAATGGGATCTCTATCCATGAGTTGAGAAGCTAGTCTGTCCGCTGCTGCGGCACGGCGCGCTTGTTCTTTTTCCCAGTCCGAAAAATCGCGGGGTGGATAGAGAACTTCAGCAATTAGGTTGATTTTGATTTTGTCGAGCAGTCCCAGCTTACTCGAATAGTTATACAGGTGATGATGAAACGTCCATTTTCCTGCGTAGGCCTCAAGTAGATAGCCTATCATTCGCCGCGCATGCGCCCGACTCTCATGTTGATATTCTGGTGACATGCCTGGTCCGGGGCAGTTCGGGTGAACCCATTCATGAAACATGTTGGCAATTTCGCTGCCTTGCATCGGCAGCGCCTCGTGAAGGATTGGCAAAATCTTTGGCCACAGCGTGGCGATTTTCGAAAGTTGATTTTGAGCAACAACTCCGTAATGCCATGTTACCGTCATTGGCTCGCCTGGCGGCGTGGATGTGGCTTCATGCTTGATGGACAAAACCAACGCGGCGGCGTGGACCGCAACGATCGGGTTCTTGTTAGTCGCAAACCATTCTTCAAGCGAAGCAGCTAGCAGTTTGCGCCGGTCAAACACTTCATCGTCATTTGGTTTTGCACTTAATATCCAGCTTTTAATTTCTGGTATCACGTCTCCGGTTTGAACGGACCAACTCCGCGATTTCCTCTCGTCGTAAACCGCGGCGGCGTTGTCCAAGAGCCGTCCGATTGTTTTTTCTGGGCTGGTGTTCAGAGCCGTTGGAGCGGCTGCTTTTAATTTGCTCGGATAGTTGTCCAATATCCATTCAGCTTCATGCCGTCCTAGATGAGCATAGTCTTCGAAAGCCGACTCCTCGTGAGTCTCAGTTAATCGCTGCAATCTCCTTCGCAAGATCTCATCGGGCAGAGTTCCGCCCATCAACTTCGCTTCGATGAGCACCCGAGTGGTGGCGGCATCATCCGGCACTTCGCATAAATATGGGGTCAAATCCACGAGTGGCGGTTTTAGGAACAGGTCTCGAACCAACGCTTGGCGTAGTCGAAACGGATGAACGGAAATTCTGTCTTCGCGAGACACGTCCAACACGCCCGCGGCCGAAAGTTGTTCAACAGTGCGTTTGATTTCCAAAACATTCTTGCCAAGCAAACGAGCCACCGATTCAAGAGACATACCCGCATCGCCACCGATTGAAAAACAGGCAAGCAGATGAGTCGCTGCTTGACCAAGCAAGGGCTCAAAATGACAATCTCACATCACGTGCCAAAGCCGTGCCTAACATAACGTCGCGTATAGAGCCCGACTCCCAGCACAAGCGACAAAGAGTAACGGCAAGACCTGGCTTGCCCTGCGACTGGTGAATGAGCTCGGCAACCAGGTGATCTGGGCCAAGAATTTTCTGCGATTCGATAACCTTTTTGATTTGCTTCTGCGGCAGCTCTTCGAGCGAATGGCACTTATCCTTCACGATTTGGAGTGCATCGCATACGGCTTCCTCCTGTCCCGGCCAGCAACTCGCTACGATTCGGAAATCTCCGCCAATTTGTTGCCTAAGTAGTTTGAGACGCTTGAGAAAATCAACGCGCGAATGAGCATCATCGACAATCACGAAATGCGGCTGAATGCTTCGTACTCCGTCGGCAACGAGCGCAAGATTCTCATCTACGACGAAGCGCCCCTTATGTTTTTTCGCTGCGGTGAAAAGGAGATATGTCTTGCCCGATCCGGGCTGCCCGACGAGTACGATGTCTTCAGTCAAATTCGCGAATTTAGAGAGGTCGTCGTCTCGTCCCAACGGCGGCACGTCAAATAATGGGCGAGTCGTGATCGGAAATAGTGAAAGAGGTGGAGGATCACTGGCGAGACCCAGCAATTCCTTCAGCCAGCGGGGATCGCGATAGAGAAGCTGCGCCATCGCCGCTTGCTCGTAAATCTGAATCAGGGGGCGGCCTAGTTCCTTTGCGCGATTCTCCAGCGCCCGCTTTTTGGAATTGGTCAGGCGCTGCGACGTCGCGAGAATGCATGCATGACTCTTCCCGCCCTTCTTCAGATTCGACTCGATACTTCCGGAAAGATTTCCAAGAACATCTTCACCAGTCGTGCAAATCAGTTGAATCGAACTCTTGTCTTCATTGGCAATAACTCCATCGAGTCCTGCATCGTCTCCTCCCTCTCGCGACGAGAGAGAGGGAAAGATTCGACGTAACAGATCATTTGCGCATAACTCGAAAGCGTTTCCATCTTTCAGTTCGCGCAGGCGACGGCGAATTTGCCGGTATAACGGATCGCGAAACATGTCGTTTCGCTATTCATTTTACACGCGCTCCATGCGACCTACAAACGGGAACGCAGACGGGGGTCAGATCTAAACTCCGACAGGATTCGCCCGCCACGGCGGGTAAACTGAGCAGACTGTTTGACGTTTGATTTCAACTCAGCCTTTTCTTTCCCACAACGCTGCGAGGTGCGTGCAGGCCGCGTAAATCGCTTCACTCCACGCGGCTCGCCAATTTTAGCTTTTTCGTTCCCACAACTCCGACAGTTGCGTGCAAGCGGGTACGGCCGACTCCATGTCCTGCACCGCAACCCATTCGAGCGGACCGTGCGCGTTGTGCTCACCGCAAAACAGATTTGGGGTCGGAAGGCCGAGCTCGGTCAGGCGTGAGCCATCGGCAGGTAGAGAAAGTAGGGTCAGGAGAAAGTAGGGTCAGTCAGGAGAAAGTAGGGTCAGAGCTAAGTATTGACACGACGAATGCCAGAGGTCGTACGAAACATTCAACATTTGAACTGCAGCACGAAGCAAGGAAGCCGTTAGAGCGATTTCGGCCACAGCTAACCGAATATTCCCGCTCCGTCTTCACCAAAACCGAGTCACCGGCTTCCCTAGACCGACGAAAAGACTCGCGGCCTCCCGCCGTAAAGTTGTATCTCGGTCCCTGCCCGCGACGCTCGACCGTTACCTCACGGCTGTACCGGCCATGTCGCGATTCCCAATCGCTCCATTCGCGCCTGCGAACCGTAGTCAGCAACGCGTAAATCACACTATCGAAAAGATGTTCTGAACGTCTGGCGCATTGCGAGTAGTCGAAGCAAATTTACAAACGACGGAAAGGACCGTAGAGCGGCCGCGTGCCGATGAAAACCGACTGCGTTTTTTGAAGTGGAACGGGCGATTCACCAGTTTGTGGTGACGTTAATCTCATGACGGTCGCGCCCGGCTGAAAAGCTGACGACGTTTTTGGAGCTTGAAGCGCTGGTTCGGCGCTGAAATGATGGCAAGCAGGTAAAATGATTCCTAGACTCATAAGCGCAGCCGATGCGTTCGCAGTATTGGCAATTTCGCAGTGGGTAATTCTTTGGCGGGAGAGATCGCGTTTCTTGCTAGGCAAACTGAAGTCTTGGCACGCAATGCTGGCAATCTCGGCCACGCTGTCGGCGTCGGTAGCGCTTGCTGAGGACTTCAAAACTGTCAGCGGGAAGGTATACAAAGACGCGACGGTGAGCCGCATCGAAGCGGATGGGATTGAGCTTAAAACTAAAACGGGAATTTCTAAGGTGTATTTCGCGGAACTCCCTCAAGACGTTCAGGAACGGTTTCATTGGGTGAAACCGGAAGGGCCCCGCGAGCCTTTCTACCGCCGCTGGGCAGCGGCAGCCGAAGATCCGGCTGTTCTGGCAAAAATCATCGCTGCTGGGAGTGTTATCGTCGCCGGCGTCGCGCTTATTATCAGTCATATCCGTTCTCGACGACAGCCAACAATGATAGCAAGCCGTACATCGCGACGGAAAGCGGTTTATCGTGCGCGCTCATGAGTTCACGGTAAGTTGATCGTGTAAAGGCCTGGCAGAAACGTGCGTTTGGGCTGGGTTCTGAGCGGCGCCACCCGTGTATCGCCAAAAAATTTCTTTTCTTTGAGTCTTAGAGGTCCAACGCAATCAAACGAGACGATTCTTTGAGTTGTCGGCCATGAAGATAGACCGCTTATTGTTGCTGGTGATCGCGCTTTTGGTCTTGAGCGGATCCTTTGTAAACGCTGGGCCGGTGGGAGACTTTTTCAAGAAAGTTGGTCAATCGATTTCCAAGCCTTTACAGCCTCGGTCTGAGCCTCAGCCTCAGCCTCAGTCGACGCGCTCTCAACCTACGAAGACGCCGCACGCCACGCGGCGATACACTTCGCGATCAGCACCTGCGGCCGCCACGGCGCCACCCGCGGAGGCACAACCATCACACCCGTCCAAAGAAGGAGAATCTACTGGCACTGTGCGGCGTGTTTCAGCCGCGGATATGGAAAAAGCAAAAGCTGGTTTGCCCTATGGAGTTCCGGTCCCAGGCCGGAAAGGCATGGTCACCAGTCCTTATCTGCCGGAAGAGGACAAGTATATCGATGTCACTGATTTTGCGTCCGGGTCCGTCGTGAAAGATCCATACACAGGAAAGTTTTTTCTGGTTCCGTAGGTTGACGCGTATCGCGATAGAACACGTTTTGTCGTGCGCGCAGATGAAACATTGGCTGCGTTTTGGAACTCACATGGCCGATTCGATGTTGACACGAAAGGCGGCGGACAGAATCGTCTTCGCAGAAGAAAGTTGAAATCGAAAAGTTAAGCAAAGGAGATGCATCATGTTCGCCGTTATTCGTCATAATCACTTTAATCCAAAGGACGGTGCAGAGATTGACCGCCGGATACGCGAGGAATTCGTACCAATCGTTAAGAGTGCGAAGGGGTTTGTGCGTTACTATTGGCTTGATACTGGTGAGGGCGAGGGCGCGTCCCTCGGCGTGTTTAAGGACAAGGCTGGTGCTGATGAGTCGGTGCGCTTAGCTGCGGACTACGTAAGAGAGCATCTGTCTAAACTTCTCATTCAGAAACCTGAGGTTATCGAAGGGCCAATCAAGGCTCACGATTGAGCACTGACATCACGTTGCGTAGCAGCGATGGACTGCGACGGCCAACGATCTGGGATGCCGACGCGCATCGCGGCGATGGAAAGCGTTTGGTTGGCACGAGCGGATGAAAAGCTGACAGCGTTCATCGAACTCGAAGCAGCGTTCGAAGTCGCTTAGACTGGAGCGATGCGCACGGCTTGGAAAAATATTCGCTATCGTTTGGAGTGGCTGGCGCTCAAATCCGCCACGAAATTGCTTCCGCTTTTGGGTCAAGAATGGGGTCGGCCCTCACTTTTGAAATTGGCGATGTGCGAACGGCTCCCGGTCAATTGCCGCAAGATTCACAAAATTTTCTCCAACAGGTATCGCGTCACCCTTTGAAGCGCGGGAGAACATAGAATGGGAACCCAGGTGACAGAAGTCAGCCGCCTTCTCACACGGCTACGGCGAGCCAAGGAGGTCAGCGAGGCCGTACGACGATAAGTGGGCCATAGAGCCGATCTTTGCGAGCCAGGTTTACTGTCTCAAAAGCCGCTCATAGGCGTCGTGCGGACCAATCCAGATCCACAGAAATCCATCCGGCACATCAATTGCGATTGCGCGATAACCTGTGGTTCCTATTCAAACCGAGTAAACGTCGCGCACTTTCTTGAATCGTAATGTCGGCGCGCGCGGATTCTCGTGCCAGAGCCGATAGGTGCGACGCGCCGACTGTCTAATTGGCTCTGGCAACTCTCGATAGAGCTGCCAAAATTCACTCGTCCCCGACGATTTCATCCATCGGACGAGTTTTTGCGCCGGCGTGTTCCTCGCGAGCCCGCGCGATCAAATTATCGGGCCGGCCAGCCTTGACGTCTTCTTCAAATTGTTTGTCCCAAAGACCATCCAGATATTCCCGGAGATCTGCCGCTAACTTCCAGGCTTCCTGTGGCGGCAGTTTGCGGATGGCTTCGCCAATCTCAGTGACGGTGCTCATGTGCAGGAGTCTACATTAAAAAACGACCTGATGGAAGAGGCTGATGCGGAGGTGCCGCTCAATGCGTGCGCTTAATCATGACAGAAATCGACAAGAGCCGTGCGGTAGAGCGACGACGCGTCAGTCGCTCGCAGCCTGGGTGAAGCGTGCTTACACTGGAGCCGATGCGCACGGCGAGAAAGATTCGCTACCGTCTGGAGTGGCTGGGGCTTAAATCCGCCACGAAATTGCTTCCGCTTTTGTCGCGCAAAGCTTGTTATCGACTGGCCCTTTTGCTCGGCTCGCTCGGCGCCATGCTCGATCGTCGGGGCCGGCGCGTTGCGTTGAGTAATCTGCGCGTGGCGTTTGGCGATGGGATTTCAGCCGAGGGCCGGGTGCAGATCGTGCGTGAATCCTATCAGCATTTTGCCCGCACCATGCTCGATTTTTTTTGGAGCCCGCGCCTAACTAATCAAAATTTCTCGCGTTACGTTGAGTTCGAGAACCGCGAGAGATGGGATGAGGAAGACACGCGGCCGGGCAAGCCGGTCATTGTCGGTTGCTATCATTACAGCAACTTCGAATGGCTCAGCATTGTCTCGGCCTTCGCGGGTCTCGAAGGAGTCGTCATCGCGCAGCAATTCAAGAATCCACTGCTCGATCCGATCTTCCTGAAGTTGCGCCAGAGAAGCGGTCATCGCGTGGCGCCACGCAAAGGCGCCGTCATGCATCTGTACCGGGCCCTGCGCCGCGGCGAACGCTTCGCCTTGCTCGTCGATCTGACAATTTCGGCGAAACTGCCGACCGTGGCGATTAAGTGCTTCGGGCTTGAACGCTGCGTCACCTTTGCTCACGTGTGGCTGCACCAGCGCACGGGCGCGCCACTCATCAACGTCCATTGCGAGCCGCTGCCCGGCGGGCGTTACCGCGTGGTTTTTCATCCCCGGATTGAATTTCCCGCGGGCGCTTCGCTCCAGGAAATGGCGCAAGCTTGCTGGGACCAGTTCGAGCCGGTTGTCCGGAAAAATCCCGCCCCCTGGCTCTGGATGTACAAGCATTGGCGTTACCGCCCGCTGGCGGCGAATCTGGCGGCGTATCCATTCTACGCGAATATTTCGGAGGATTTCGAGCGCCGTCTCGATGAAGGCGCGCGCAAACTTCCGCCGATGACTTCGAAAGTGAAGCTGCCGATGGTTACGCCCGCATAATGCAGAAAGTCGGTGCGCAAGCGCTGATCGCGCGGTGATCAGTGATCAGTGATGAGTGATCCGCTTTGCGCTGGGCTTCCATCTCCGCTGAGCTTCGACGCGACAAGTCGGCTGAGAGGCCCGGATTGCGCGTTGACAACCATAAACGGGGTTGCAAGCGATCAAACTGAAGGATGTTCGTCGGGCATTACGGCGTCGCGTTCGCGGTCAAAACGGAGCGAAACAAAATCCCGCTCTGGGTTTTGTTCGTGGCCGTGCAATTGCTGGATTTCTTGTGGGCGCCATTTGTTCTGCTTGGGATCGAGAAGGTGCGTTTCGTTGCCGGAATCACCGCGACTAACGCGCTCGATCTTTATTACATGCCTTATACGCACAGCCTCATCGGCGCGCTCTTCTGGTCGGCGGTAGCATTTGCAATTTACAAAATCGGCTGGCGCAATATTGCCTCGAGTAGCGCGGCGTTGCTCGTAGGTTTCGCCGTTTTTTCGCATTGGCTTCTCGATGTGATTGTTCATCGCCCCGATCTCGCCATCTATGACGACACGTTGAAAGTCGGCTTCGGTCTTTGGAATTACCGAGGTGTCGAATTTGTATTGGAGATCGGAATCCTTCTTCTCGGCGCGGTGCTCTATTTGAAACGCAACGGCGTGATCGCGCGAAAGATCGGCATCATCATTTTCGTTGCGGTGCTGGTCTTGATTCAAACCAGCAACACCTTCTTGCGCCGGCTGCCCTCTTCCGCTCGCGCGTTCGCGATCACGGCGCTCATCTTCTACACGGTTTTCGCGGTCATCGCGTTTCTCCTCGAGAAGCGACGCGCAATTTCTTCGTGATTTTCCATCGCGCTGATGCCGGAGCGCATCAAAGAAGCAGATGACTGGCGTCGAATGTGAGAAGAACAGGTGCGGAATGCGCCTAACCACGTAGAACGTGGCGGGCACTCGAAGATCTAGAGGAAGAGTAGGTGCACGGTGGCACTTAACGGGCGACAGTTGTCGCCTCATGCCGTTTCGCGCACTCAATCTTTCGCCGCAAATTGCGCAAGCCGTGCGCGACGCGGGTTACACGGAGCCGACTCCGATTCAGGTCGCGGCGATCCCGCTCATTTCCGCGGGACACGATATCATCGGCATTGCGCAGACGGGCACGGGAAAGACAGCCGCTTTCGTTCTGCCGATTCTAATGAAGCTGGCTGCGTCGAAGCCGAACGGTCAGACCCGCGGCCCGCGCGCGCTCGTGGTCGCGCCGACTCGTGAGCTGGTGGTGCAGATCGAGGAGAACGTGCGCGCTTACGCGAAACACGTTCCATTGCGCATGGCCACGGTTTTCGGCGGCGTGAGCGAACGTCCGCAGATCGAGGCGTTGCGTTCCGGTATCGATCTTGTTGTAGCCACACCGGGGCGGTTGATCGATCTGATGGACCAACGAGTAGCCAACCTTTCTGGCATCGAGTTTCTCGTGCTCGACGAGGCCGATCGAATGCTCGACATGGGTTTTCTTCCGCCGATTCGCCGGATCGTGAAAGCATTGCCTCAAAAACGGCAGACGCTCATGTTCTCCGCCTCGCTTTCACGCGAAATCGAGCAATTAACCCACCAGTTCCAACAGTCGCCCAAGATTGTGCAGATTGGCCGGCGCGCGAACCCGGCAGAGACGGTCACGCAGTTTGCCTACGAAGTTCGCCCGCACTTGAAGTCTGCGTTACTGCTTCATCTCTTGGGCGATCAACAGTTCGACACTGTTCTTGTTTTTGCCCGGACCAAGCGCGGCGCCGACAAGATCGCTCGCCGTCTCGAAAGCAGCGGAATCAAAACGGGAACCATCCATTCCAATCGCTCGCAGAACCAGAGGCTCCGTGCGCTGAAGGATTTCAAATCGGGCGCCGTCCGTGTCCTCGTCGCCACCGACATCGCCGCCCGCGGCATCGATGTGGATGGGATCTCGCATGTGGTGAATTACGATTTCCCGATGCACTCAGAGGATTATGTCCATCGCATCGGACGCACCGGCCGCGCACACGCCATCGGTGATGCGATCAGCTTTATTACGCCGGAAGATCAGGGGTCGTTGCGTTCGCTCGAGCGTTTCATCGGCCGCGGGATCGTACGGAAAAAGGCGGAAGGTTTCGATTACAATCAGGCTGCGCCACCACGCGACGAGCGGGGGCGGGGAGCGCGAGTCCCGCAGCGAAAGATCGAGCCGCGGCTACCAGGAAATTCTTCGCGTGGAAGCGGCGATGCCCCGCACGGCCAGATCGGGTGGCGTTTCCGGAATGCTTCATCGAACAACCGTCCGCCGCGCAGATCTTATCGAAGGCACCGTTGATTCATTAGTCAGAAATCGGAGCGTATTAAACATTTAACATTGCGTCATAGAGAGCACGACCAAAGTTGGATGAATGAACTCTTACACCCTCGAGCCGGTTGGCTTCATCCGATCGTCCGTGAAGGGCCGTGAAGACGCGCCGCGGCAAGGACCGGAAGGTGCGCCCGACGCGTGGCTCGAGATCGAACCACGCTTCGCCGAGGCACTCTTAGGAATCGAAGTCGGTCACGAACTCATCGTGATCACGTGGTTGCACGAGGCGAAGCGCGATGTTCTTAAGGGCCACCCGCGCAGTGATGAGAGCCGTCCACTCACCGGCGTCTTTTACACGCGCTCACCTGCACGACCTAACCCGCTCGGGCTGCATCCCGTCGCTGTGCGCGAGATTGACGGCACACGCGTGAAGATCGGTCCGATCGAGACATTTGATGGCACGCCGGTTGTCGATATCAAGTCAGCGTCTACGCGTGCCGACCGATGATTAGATTGGACGTCGATTTAACTCGCCGCCCATGATCTGACCAAACCTATTCGTGGCCGGTGCGCTCATGCATCGTAAGCGGCTTACGATGTTGGCCGGACGCGTAGATGGTTAATTTGGAAGTCAGATAGCCAGAACCAAAAAACGCTAAGTAGTTTCCTGGTTTCTAGATTCGCTCATGCTGAAACTCTAAACGGAGCGAATCTGTTAACCGAAAGTATCCGACTGCGGATCCCAAAAGTCGCCTCTTAAGCCGAGGCGCGCGAAAATGGAACGCATCGAACGAAGTAAGAATTAAGAAGTAAGAATTAGGAAGTAGAGAGAGGGTAATCTCTCAGGAATCTAGGAACGCAGGAAGATTTTTATCCACAGATTTTAAGCGCCCTTAATCCCCACAGATTGGGTTCGGATTGTTTTAATAAATCAGTGTTAATCTGCGGAATCTGTGGACGATTGCATTGCAGCGCGGCAAGCGGAGAAGTAACTAGAGCGATTTTGGCCACAGCCAGCCGAATATTCCCGCTGTTAGCGCCGCGTAAATCACGCTATCGAAAAGATGCTTGAACGTGACCAACCAGCTTCGGCCGTTCCAAATCGATTCCTGGGCGTGGGCTGCGCCGTATCCTAGCAAAGCGGCCGTGCCAACGATGGGGAATACTTGTAAGAAAGCGGCCCCAGGCGACAGCGTCCGGCCGGAAAGATAAGCGGCAACGATGCTTATCACTACGCAATACAAAAACCATTGGACCAGATTCTTTCCGATCGCAGGCGGCCCGCTGGGCAGCACAGTCAACAAGCCTACCGGTCCGCGTTTCATTTTCTCGATCACGGGCGCCGATTTCATCTCCTTAAACGAAAAATACGGAAAGAAATAAGCGGGACCCCGCGTCACGCCCGCACTTCGCAGCGCGTCGGTCACACGATCTTCATCCGGCAATTTGCGGTAATCACTTTTGTGATAAGCGAGCACCATGTGCATGATGGCGCTGGCGAAAAAGACAATCACAGCCGAAACCAGAATGGGAAGCCACAAGGCAGTTAGCGGAATCATTCTTACTCCTTTACTCCTTGCGTGATCATAATGTCAAAACAGAGATCGGGAATCGAAGACCGGGGTCAGCTCAAAATCTCGCTCACCTGGGTTGACGATTGAGCGGACGCAAACAGTCAGCTCTCCGTCTTTCCGAGCGCGGTGTTGAGGCGTTTGAGGCTGGCCTTGGGCCAGAGCTTGCTGGTGTTGTAGTAATCCCGGAACGACGGCGTTCGCTTCGGCAGCTTGAGCCACTTCGCTTTCCACCGGGTGTAGATGTGCACGTCCGGCTTCAGGGCGCCGGGCTTGTCGAGCGTTCCGACGCGCACGAACCGGACGTTGGGCTTGCGCCCGTAGTCGCTCCAGATCGCGGTCTGACACCTGGGGCAGCGGTAGATGTCGTGCGGACCGTTCTCGCGCGGCACCGGCACGGCCACCGGTTTGCCGCGGAGCAGCTTGATCGCCTGAGTCTCGATGATCGCGTTGAGTACGAACGCGCTGCCCGTCAGCCGCTGGCAGTCGTCGCAGTGACAGCAGTGGACGAACATTGGCTTGTCGAGGAGCTGGTAGCGGATGGATCCGCAGGCGCAGCCGCCGATGACTTTCTTTGCCATGGTGAACGATCCGAGCGAGGCGAACAGTTCTTTAGTAGTGCGCGCCGACGTACTCCCACATCTGGTGATGCCAGTACGGCCATTCGTGCCCGCCCTCTGGGCCCCAGTCGTCCAGATGATGAGCAATGCCGCGATTCCTCAGGATCTCTGACATTCGGTAGGTCGGCCCGCTGTTCTCCCACGGACCGCAGCCGGTCACGAGCCGGATGTCGCAACTCGCGTACTGATGGAGATTCCAGGGGTCACTCTGGTTGGCCATGTAGTCGACCGGGTTATTGAAGTAGAAGTTGTCGTCATACATCCCGTCCATCGAATCCCGCATATCGTAGATGCCCGAGAGCGCGTAGCAGCGCTTCACGTGGTCAGGATGCTTGAAGAGCGTGTTGGCCGCGTGATAGGCACCGAGCGATGCGCCCAGCGTGGCAATCCCGATGCCCGGCGTTTGGCACTGGGAGTCGATGAACGGGAAAACTTCGTTCGCCACATAGGCATCGTACTGCGCCTGCATCCAGCTCCGATGGAAGGGGTGCGCTCCCTTGTTTTGGAATGAATCGTTGTTCACGCTGTTGATGCAGAAGATTCGGATTCGCCCTTGCTCCACGTACGGGCTGAGGGTGCGGATCATGCCCTGACCTTCCATCTCCCATTCGTCGCCGCAGCTGGTCGGGAAGGCGAGCATGGGCGCACCGTAATTGCCGTAAATGGCGACGCCCATGTCCCGATTGAGACGGTGCGAGTACCAACGCTGATGGTCACGATGCATGGCTTGCGAGGATAGCGGGTTGACAGTCGGGCTCAAGCCCGGTGAGCTGAAAATGGACTCACTGTGGAGCGATCGCAGGGCGTTGCGCTCTCAAGATATATTTCTGAATTTTGCCGGTCGCAGTTTTGGGCAGCTCGTTGACGAAGGTCACAGTGTGCGGCGCCTTGAAGTGCGCGATGTTCGTCCGTGCAAACTTGCGCAGCTCGCGCTCATCGGCGTGCGCGCCTTCCTTCAGAACAACAAAGGCGTGCGGCGCCTCGCCCCAGCGTTCGTGCGCGAATCCAACGATCGCAGCTTCCTGCACGGCCGGGTGTCTCAAAAGTACGCCTTCGACTTCGACCGATGAAATGTTTTCGCCGCCGCTTATGATGACATCTTTCAGGCGGTCGCGAATTTCTACGTAACCATCCGGATGCACGACCGCGGCGTCACCGGTATGAAACCATCCGCCGAGTAAAGCCCGCTCAGTCGCTTCCGGGTCGTTGTGGTAGCCGGCCATGACCACGTTGCCGCGGGCGACGATTTCACCCTGAGTAACGCCATCGTTCGGCACGTCGTTGCCCTGCCTGTCCACTACACGCAATTCACCCGATGTAATCAATTCAACACCCTGGCGGGCTTTGATCGCGGCGCGTTCGCTGATCGGTAGGGGCGCATGTTCCGCGCGCGGCTCGCACACGGTAATGAACGGCGCCGTCTCGGTCAGTCCGTAAACGTGCGTGATCGTCCAGCCCAGTTCTTCTTCCAGTCGCTGGATGGTCGACGCTGCGGGTGGCGCACCAGCTGTGACAACGCGAATTCCTTTGGGCGCGAGGCGACGGAGATCTTCCGGCGCGTTTGCTAACGAAATCAAAACTGTCGGCGCTGCGCAGAGCGTAGTAACCTGCTCGGTCGCCATGCATTCGAACACAGCGCGCGGCTCGGCTTTGCGCAGACAGACGTGAGTCGCTCCCGCGGCCGTTACGGTCCAGACGAAGGTCCAACCGTTGGCGTGAAACATCGGCAGTGTCCACAGGTAACGATCAGCACAGGTCATGGGGGCATGAATGAGCGTGCCGATCGAATTGATCCAGGCATTGCGGTGGGTGATCATCACGCCCTTCGGGCGCGAGGTGGTGCCGCTGGTGTAATTGATTGTGAGCAGATGCGTCTCGCGAATTTTCGGCCGCGCAAACTCAGCGGGGCTCGCGTCGACCATTGCTTCATAGTTCAGCCAGTCAGAATTCGGCTGAGGACAGTCGACGCTACAACTCAGGGCGACAAAGTGCTCAACCTTGGGAAGCTGTTCGCGGATACTATCGATCGTTCGAAGATAATCGCGGTCTGCGCAGATCATGCGCGAACCACTATGGTTGATCAGGTAAATGAAGTCGTCGGCTATCAGTCGATAGTTTAACGGCACCAGCACAGCGCCGGCTTGCGGGACTGCATAGAACGATTCGAGCTGTGCGTGAGTGTTCGGTGAGAGATAGGCGACACGGTCGCCCGGGTCGATTCCAAGTTTTTGCAAAACCGCCGACCAACGATCACAGCGATCAAGAAACTGCGCATAGGTCCAGCGTGAGTCGCCATCGACCACCGCGACACGTTCGGGATAAAGTTTGCGCGCGCGGCGAGCAAACTCGAGAGGCGTCAACGGCGTTTCCATTAGTCTGGGTTGAAAATGGTTGAGAGCGTAAAGCTCCATGGGAGCCACGCTCCTTTACGGAGTTGATAGAGAAAACATGGAGATAAAGCGAGCTGGTACGCAAGCGTCGACTAGTAGGAACAAACTCTGAGGAACGCAGGAAAGCAGGAAGCGAATTTAATTGATTTCGTTACCCGAAAATATCCGACTGCGGATCCCAAAAGTCGCCTTCTAAGCCGATGCCGGCGAAAATGGAACGCATCTTATCGGGCTGCGGACGCCGCGAGTTCTCTTGTAAGCGCGTCGAATACCAAGTCGTCGCGAGTGTCCATAGCTGGTCCATCGTGACCAGCGGCCGCATCGGATAACCATGCGCGGCGCACCACTCCCGAACCCGTTCTTCCGACCGGAAGAAAAGCATGTTGCTTCAGGTGAAAACAATATCGTCCCACCACTTGGCCGCGGGAACAAGGCAATGAAAAAGCCAGCTACAGGGCGGCGGACCTTCCAAGCCAATCTCCAGATTAAGCAGTTCACCGGATTGCTCGCAGCGGGAATGAACTCGCCCCGGGCGATGCAGCGTCGCCGGTATGCCGAATGAATCCCAGGCGCAGTTAGCGAAATACCTCGTCTCATCGACGACTACGACATGTTGGGTCGGTACGCCGGAAAATGGCGGAGCCATCCGAATAGACACTCCATCGGGTTCCAACACCAACACTCGCTGGGCGCGTAATCTGACATACGCTTCACGGACGCTGCTCACATCGGAGCCAACACTTTCAGCTACTACTTCCAGCGATGGCCTCTGCCCGGTCTCGGCGAAGTGCCGGTAAATCGCCAGTTTCGTCCGCGTATCGAAACTCATGAACGAAGTAAGAATTAAGAAGTAAAAATTATGAAGTAGAAAGAGTCAGAGGAACAAAGATCAACAAAGACGTGACGCGGCGCGTGCCAATCAAATAGTATCCGCGGACCGATCGCGGCAGCGAGACAATATTCGAAAACAAGGAGATCACCCATGAAAGAGTTTGAAGGCAAGGTTGCATTAGTGACCGGTGGAGGTTCAGGAATCGGCCGCGCTACGGCGCTCGCGTTTGCTCGCGAAGGCGCGCAGGTCGTGATCGGTAATCGCAACGTTGAGCGGGGCGAGGAAACAGTCTCGCTAATCCGTGACGCCGGTGGAACGGCCAGCTTCAAGCGGACGGATGTCCTGGTCGCGGCCGAGATCGAGGCGTTGGTCGAGCATGCTGTGAAGACGTGCGGTCGTCTCGATGTCGCCTTCAACAACGCCGGCATCGAAGGCGAGGTGAAGCCCACGCTTATCGATCACACTGAAGCCAACTTCGACGCGGTGATGAGCGTTAATGTCAAAGGTGTCTGGCTTTCGATGAAGTACGAGATCCCCCAGATGCTAAAGACAGGTGGCGGTGCCATTGTAAACTGTTCGTCTGTCGCGGGCGTAATCGGATTCCCGGGAATTGGGATTTACAGTGCGTCGAAACACGCGGTCATCGGACTTACGAAAGCCGCTGCGCTGGATTATTCCGCGCAAGGGATTCGCGTCAACGCGGTCAACCCCGCGGTGATCGATACGGAGATGGTCGACCGCCTCGCTGAGGGCATGAATGTGAAAAAGGATGATCTCACCACTTTTCATCCCATTGGACGCCTCGGTAGGGTCGAGGAAGTTGCGGAAGCTGTTTTGTGGCTGTGTTCCGACAAGGCGTCTTTTGTAACGGGGCACAGTCTGATGGTCGACGGTGGATTCACTGCGCGTTGAGGACCATTCAAAAAACGACGCGGCGGCTGCAATACTTTGTTCGATGAGCAGGGCGCGAGGAAAAGTAAGAAGTAGGAATTAAGAAGTAGAAGACGATCGAGCGTGAGCAGGGCATTTGTTAAAGAAGATGTGGATCTTCCGGAGCGCAGCGGACGGAAGCGATCGGCGTCAGGGCTGCCGCCGGGAGCGACCAATTACATCACCGCGCGCGGCGCGAAGCGTTTGCGCGATGAACTGCAGAAGCTTCGCGCGGCAAACGCCGGCAGCGAGCGCATCATGGAATTAGAGCAGATTCTGGCATCGGTCCATGTTGTCGATCCTCCAGACGCGCCGGTGAACAGCGTCACGTTCGGCGCAACGGTAACGGTGAAGGATAAAAAAGACGCGACCGAAACGTTTACCATCGTCGGCGTCGACGAACTCGATTTCGGACGAGACGCCGTGAGTTGGATTTCTCCGATCGGCAAGGCGCTGCTGGCCGCGGACATGGGCGACTGGATTACACTCGAGGACGGACGAAGCGCGAAAATTGTGAAGATCGGGACATAGTTGATAGGTGATGTGTGAGCGTTGACAGAAAAGCGCACATCAGAGATCAACGTTGACTCGCGAACGGTTTCGGAGTTGATCGTCACGTGCGACTCTTGGATGGGCGTCGTCGGGAGTCTTGTTGATATCGCCGACGTCCTTGGGTGAAGACCTTCAGACAGATCGAAGACAATAAATCGAAGGACAGCGAAACATAGCCCGCTAGCTTAACGAAATTTCAATGAAGCCCGTCGTTCTCATCCACGGCTACAGCGCAGAAAGTCCGTCCGCCGACCCGACGTCGATCGCGAATATTTATGGTACACTCCCGCAACGTTTGCGCGGCAGCTACGATGTCATTGAAGTCGATCTCTCGCGCTATGTCAGTTTGAATGATTCGGTTTCGGTTGCCGACATTGCGCGGGGACTGAATCGCGCCCTGTTAGAGCAACATCCGGGTTTGCTCGAGAGTGGATTTCACGTCGTTATCCATAGCACTGGCGCGCTCGTCATTCGCAAATGGATTGCGGACTTCAGTCCGAAGCCGTCGCCTGTCCGAAATCTGGTTTATCTCGCCGGCGCGAATCTCGGCAGCGGCTGGGCAACGATCGGTCAGGGGCAGATCGCGCGGTGGGGCCGGTTCGTTTTCGAACGTGGCGCGCAACGTGGAGTGAAGTTTTTGCAGTCGCTCGAATTTGGATCTTCCTCGACGATCGATCTACACCTTTCCTTCATGCGCCAGGATTCACGGATGGCGGAGGATTATAAAGTGCAGGAATACATCATCGTCGGCACACAAGCCGACCCGTCATGGTTCGAATTTCCGATTCGTTATGCGCACGAAGACGGTTCCGATGGCGTCGTTCGGGTTTCGGCTTCGAATCTGAACTTCAATTACTTGGAGATTGGCCCGAAGAAAGATGCGGCAGTTCTTCCATGGCCGGCGATCCAGACTGCGGTGCAGGCTGCTGCGGCGAAAGCCGATTTCCCAGAATATTACGAGGTGAAGTCTACCTGCTATGCAGGCAAGGACCGGCCACTGGTTCCCTGTGGTATTCCTTACCGTTGCGCCCATTCGGGCGACACAATGGGAGTTATTTCCGGAACCGTTCCACAGGAGCAGATCGAGCGGATGTTAAAGCTTGCGCTCGAAACCCCGGAGCGCACCTCGACCGCCTGGCAGCGAGCGGTCGCGGCCTACGATCGCGAGACCGCGCAAACCTTTGACAACGCTCGGAGGATGCAGAAGCCCGGACTTTTTACTTTCCTGAGTGATCCGCGCAATCAATACGATCCACATTCGCAGGTAATCATCCGATTGCGCGACCAGGATGGGCTGCCAATCCCCATCGGGAACTCCGATATCTTTTTCGTTTCCAATCAGCAGGAGAAAGGGACAACACCGATCCAGTCGCTCATGCAAGACACGTCGGTCAGCGGCGTTTCGCCTAACGTCATCCTTTTCTACCTCCGGGTGAAAAAATTTCAGCGCAAAGAACAGGACTGGGTGGATCAATTGGCGAATGTTTATGATTTCGCTCTCCCTGCCCTTGCGCATTCCGCTAAACCGTCGCCAAATGAGCAATCTGATTCAGCCACATCGCACGACCATCATCGACGTAACATTGCTGCGTCTACCTTCCCCGGAGGTCTACCAGCTAATCAAGTCGTAAGGGAGTTTTCCAAAACCGGAAAAACAACACAGTTACTTATGATACGGGAGCGTTGCACTTCCAGAAAATAATGTTTGGGAACCAAAGGCGTGATGCTGGACGAAGTACATTAGTGGGAGGATTATCATGTTGGAAAACAGCAGAGCGTTCAGTGGATTCGCGGCGCCGAACATCGCGCAGGAAAAGAGGTTTTACAGTCAAACGCTGGGATTAAAGACGTCGGAGGACCACGGACTGCTCAGATTGCATCTGGCGGGCGGCAATGATGTTCTCATTTATCCGAAGCCGAATCACGTTCCGGCGACGTTCACCATTCTCAATTTTCCGGTGGACGATGTCGATCGTGCGGTCAACGAGCTGACAAAGCGCGGGGTGCGGTTCGAGCATTACAATCAAGGTGACCTGAAGGCAGACGAGAAAGGGATCATGCGCGGGAACGGACCGACGATTGCCTGGTTCAAAGATCCAGCGGGCAATA
>WNGF01002327.1_pt1 | contig 26757 bp, 23 predicted proteins | sample 5400641 | NCBI WGS metagenome assembly WNGF01 (sample SAMN13153371, study PRJNA577476) | soil metagenome | isolation source: 80 cm soil or saprolite under grassland replicate 2 | place: USA:California | collected 2016-06-15 | reverse complement strand
CCTGCTCCATCACCAGCACCCGGCGCGCGAGGGAGTAGGCTTCCGAGCGGTCGTGCGTGACGTAGAGCATGGGCACGGCGCGCTCGCGCTGCCATTCGAACAGCGCATCCAGCAGCAGAGATTTCAGCCGCAGATCGAGCGCGGCCAGCGGCTCATCCAGCAGCAACAGCTCCGGCTCGCAGACCAGCGCCCGCGCAAGCGCCACGCGCTGCTGCTCGCCGCCGGAGATGGCGGCAGGACGGCTCGCCGACAGGTGCGGGATTCGGAAGCGTTCGAGAATCGCCTGCACCCGCGCCTCGCGCTCCTCATGCGGCAGGTCGAGCAGCCCGTAGCCGACGTTCTGCCGCACGCTGAGATGGGGAAACAGCGCGGGCTGCTGCGAAAGATATCCGATGTGCCGCCGGCGCACCGGAACGTTGACGTTCGGGGTCCCCAGCGCGCCTGCCGTTGACGTTCTGGGGTGGAGGCCAGCTTGATTGGAGAACAGGATGCGATCTCCGAGCACAACGCGGCCCTCGCGCGGCGCGCGGAAGCCGGCGACGCAGTCGAGCACGGTGGTCTTGCCGGCGCCGGACGGGCCGAAGAGCACGACCACCTCGCGCCCGGTCTCAAAGTTGCACTCGAGTTGAAACTGCGCCAGCGGCAGCCGCAGCTCCACATGCAGGGCCGCGGACGATGGGGCCGCGGACGATGGGGCGGCGGGGTTTTCGATCGCGCCGCTGCGCGCATCGCGCGTTTCCCTGCTGCTCGTGCCGCTCACGTCAGCCTCCGAGCCCGGGGTCCCCAGCAAGCCTGTTCTTGGCTTGCTGGGTAGAGTTGCGCTGGCGGTTGAGCCCATTGATCGCAACCAGCAGCGCGAAGGAGATCGAGAGCAACAGCAGGGATTGGCGCGCGGCGCTCGCGTAATCGAGCATCTGCACGTCGTCGTAGATGGCAATCGAGGCGGTGCGTGTGCGGCCCGCGATGTTGCCGCCAAGCATCAGCACCACGCCGAACTCGCCCAGCGTGTGGGCAAAGCTCAGGGCAAAGCCGGTGACGATGCCTGGCAGCGCGAGAGGAAATGTGATGCGCCAAAAGGTCCGCCAAACCGATGCGCCCAGGCTGGCCGACGCCGAAAGCAGGCGGCGGTCCACTGAGGCCAGCGCCGCCGTGAACGGCTGGACAGCGAAGGGAAGGCTGTAAAGGACCGATCCGAGGACCAGCCCCTCGAAGCTGAAGGCCAGCGTGTGTCCGGTGACGCGCTGCCACGCCCCGCCCAACGCGCCGCGCGAGCCGAATGCCAGCAGCAGATAAAAGCCCAGCACCGTGGGCGGCAGCACGATGGGCAGCGCGATCACGGACTCGATGAGAAAGCGCAGCCGGAACCGTGTGAACGCCAGCCAGCATGCCACCGGCAGGCCAATGATCGACAACAGGCAGGATGTCACCAGGGCCAGCTTAACGCTGAGCAGGAAGGGCGAGATCATCGGAAGCTCCGGAGTTCAACCCGCGCAAATACAGATCGGAATTGTCTCACCATTGATTGAGAAGTTGGTGATTGAGAAGCTGGGCGCGGAATAGGCCAGGCCGTTTGGCGCATAGGAGCGGCGTGGGTCGGATGCGCCGGGCGATCAGTGGGCAATAGCGGCGGGATTTACTGCTTCTGCGGCAGGCCGCGCGGTCGTTTGTACTTCCAAACACTGCCGGGCATGCCGCGAGTTTCGCTCAGCACAGCCACGGTAGCGAGCACGCCCATCCCCAGGAAGAGCGCAAAGCAGATCGCGGCGATCACCAGAATCGGCATGGGACACCTCGCCATCACTCACGCCCACATCCGCCAAAAGCAGACAGATGCGGAGTTCCAGACATTCTCCGCCGGCGAGTCCGCCGCTGCGGTGACCGCGATCACCGCAGTCAGTGAGCCCGCTCAGGCCAGCTTTGCCAGTTCGCTTTCGATCTGCTGCAACTCGCTGTGGAGTAGCATCGTGTAGCGCTGGTTGCTGGTGCGGGAAAGCTGCTCGCGGACCCGGGCACGCGCCATCTGCAGTGCCTGGACCTTGCGGGCCTCTTCCGCCTTCAGCCTGATGGCGTTCTGTCTGTCCTCGATCAATTGCTGAGGACTGTTCTGTTCGAGTTGCTCTGTTGCCTGCGCTTCGACGGACTTGCTCTCCAGAACATTTGCCATGGCCTTATTATAAGCGGGCCCCCGCTCCTGAGACAAAGCAGATCGTCGCAAAAAGCTGCTGCAGCGCAAAAAAGGCGCCTGCGCACCTGTTGTTGGCCCGCTGGGGCAGAGGAACCAGGCTAGAAACGCAGAACCACTCCCCCGAGATAGCGCCACGACGACTGGTTCGCGTCGTAGTGGCGGGTGTAGACGTAATCGAGCTGCGCCAGGCGCACTGCAAGATGACGCGAAAGATTTCCGTCCACGCTACCCCCTCCGACGACCGCGACATCGGTATCGCGGAAGGTAAGCGTGACGGGCCCGGAGGGCACGGTGAACGTGGCGCGGTCCACGCCCGCCAGCGCGTGAATCGACGGCGCGAAGAAGCCGTATCTGCGCAGGCGATAGGTGGGCCCGGCCATAAAACGGGTGCGCGCGTATTCGATCCCCGTCGGGTCCACCGAACTGTTGGAAACCCGGGAGATCTCCAGCATCCAGCCGGCATGGCCGTTGAGAAAGCGCGGAATGTAGTGGCTGAACTCAATCGCAAATCCACTCAGGCCGGTGCTGCTCGGGATGGTGATGCCGAGAGCCGCGGTGCTTCCAGCAAGATCGGCATGCTCGTGGGCGTAGCCGCCAAAGAGCTCGTTGTTCGGCGTCTCGAGCTGTGGCTCCGGCTCGAATGGGGGCTCGGTCTGGGCGGTGGCACACGCAACGCAGAGCAGAAGGAGAACAAAAATTGCCGCCAACTTGCGCATGAATATCGGTCCTCCGCGAGGGAATGGCGCGTCTGTTCAACCTAACACGTCAGGGCCAAATTCACACACCAGGAAAAAAGGCCTCCCCGAAGAGAGGCCGAGCAGGACAGGCCCGTAATTTCTACTTTATTTACCCACAGAGGCACTACGCACGGAAGCCGATCTTTCTGCGAAATAGTTGTGCTCGTCGAGATTGCGATACATGACTCCGGCCAGTTCGGCGGCCTTGGGTCCGTATACCGCGTGATCGCCTTCGAGGAAGACGACGGTAACAATGCGCCCATACTGCGAATTTGCGAACGAGCCGAACCAGCCGAAGCGCGTCCCGGCGTTGCTGCAGGTCCCGGTTTTGCCCAGCACCTGCTCCGAGTTAAAGCTGGCGCGCAGCCTGCGCGCGGTGCCGTACTGCGTGGCGCCCAGCATGCCCACGCTGACCTCGGGGATCAGCGGCGCGATGTCCAGGTAGCGCTTGACCCTGGGCTGGAAGTTGGCGGCCTCGCTTTGGGACTGCGGATGCTGCAGGTAATAGAGCGTACCGCCATTGGCGATGGAGGCCATCAGCGCGCCCAATTGCAGCGGGGTCATGCTGATGCCTTCGCCGAAGGAACACATCTTGCCCACGCCGCCTTGCGCGGAAGGAAGCGCTTCGCTGGGATAGGCGCCGAGGTGTTCGCCTTGAATGTTGTAACCGGCAAGCTCGCCGAGGCCGAACTGGTGCGCGTAGTAGCTCACCCGCTGGAAGCCGAGGCGACGGCCCAGCACTTCGAAATACTGATTGTTCGAGTGGGCCAGCGCGCGGTTCATGTCGATCTCCCAGCCGCTGCCCAGATCGACCATCGTGTCCTTCTTCACAATGCCTTCGCTCAGGGCAGCCAGAGCCACGGAAACCTTAATTGTGGAGCACGGCTGAGCGCCGCTGGAGAGTGCGAGCTTCTGGTTGACCATCGCCAGGATGCGGCCATTGCTGGGGTCGATGGCGACCACTGTGCCGTTCATGTTGCCCAGGGCGCCGATGGCTGCCTGGCGCACGATCGGATCTTCGCCCGCGACCACATCGCCGGCTGTGGCATTGTTCGTATACGAGCTGGCCGTGAAGCGCTCCCAATGACGGGCTGCGCTGCGGCGAGCCCTTCTGGTTCTGGGAGCTTCAGCAGCCGATTCATTTCTGCGCGACCGGCGGGCCAGGCGCGACGAACGCGAGGCGCGGCTGCGCCGGGACGCCGCCATCCGCCGCTCGGTCTCCGCCGACTCCCGAATCCTGCGCGCGTTGCGCGCCTCGTGACGTGTAGACAGCGTGGCTGCAAACCCGGTCAAGCCGAGCAACAGCACCAAGAACACAATCGCTGCGGCCTTCGCCTTAAAATAAATATTGCGAGAATTTACGGCGGTATGAATCATCGTTTCCCTGTCGCGTTTACAGCCACTCCGGCCATTTGCCGGTCCTAAAAATCGTTCTTAGAGCGGCAAGTGAGCCGATGTTATGTGAGCTGATATTGCGGCACAAGCTCAAACACATAGCCGGCGTCCCTCACCAGTAACTGAAGTACAACAACCTGCGCGACCCAGGCGCCGGTTCGGCATACAACCCCGCCACCTGCGCCATAAATATCGGCAATTGCAAGCTGTTCTAGTGATTGTTTAACACGAAGTGAATTGCGCAGAGGCTAACCGTCTTGAGTCCCTACCCGGAAAAATTGAGGAAAATAGCGGCATTACGTAACGGAGCCACGCAATGTGCGTGGCTCCGTTGAAACCATTGGCTGCATGAGAAAACGTAACCCGAACTCGCGCTAGTAGTCCGATCCCTTCTTTCTCAGATAGGCGGGAACGTCCAGTTCGTCCTGCTCATCGCTGTCGGCGAAATCTTCGAGCGAGGGCGCCGGCCTCGGAGGCGGCACCGCCTCCCAGACGCGCGTCGCCGGCTGCTCCGGAAGCTCGTATTCGAAGTCGGACGCCGGTGTGGAGACAACCTCGGCCGCCAATGTTTCCTGAACCAATGTTTCCTGAACCATCATTTCGTGGGCCGGCGCCATTCGCTCCACCTCTTGCGGCTCCGCGATTTGCGACACATTGATCTTCGAGTCCATGATCTTCGATTCCATGTTGCGCGGAGGAATCGGCTCCCCCACGCAGGCTGCCTCGCCACGCACTTCGTAGGTGGCATCGGCGCGGCGTACGACCTGCGGCGCCAGCGGCGTGGCCCAGCGCGGCTGCCGCGCCTGCTGGATGGAGGCCGAGGCCGAGGTGGCCTCCCGCGCATATGGGCGCGCCTCGGAGCGGAAGCCGGTAGCGATGACCGTGATCTTCACCTCGTCCTTCATCTTCTCATCGAGCACGGCGCCGAAGATGATGTTGGCGTCCTCGTGTGCGGCGCTCTGAATAATCGAAGAGGCCTCATAGACCTCGGCCAGCTTCAGCGAGCTGGAGCCGGTGATGTTGAGCAGGATGCCCCGCGCTCCGTCGATTGCGCCTGCTTCGAGCAGCGGCGAGGCGATGGCGCGCTGCGCGGCCTCCAATGCGCGGCGCTCGCCTTTTCCCGTCGAGGTGCCCATGACGGCGTAGCCCATGCTGGCCATGATCGCCTTCACGTCGGCGAAGTCGCGGTTGATGATGCCCGGGATGGTGATGATGTCGGAGATGCCCTGTACCGCCTGCCGCAGAATGTCGTCGGCCACGCGGAAGGACTCGAAAAAGCCCGCGTCCTGTGCCACGGCGAGCAGCTTTTCGTTGGGAATCACGATGACCGTATCGACCGAGTCGATCAACTCGCTGAGGCCGCGCTCGGCCTGGTTCATACGCCGCTTGCCCTCGAAGGCGAAGGGCTTGGTGACCACGGCCACGGTGAGCGCGCCCATCTCACTGGCCAGCGAGGCGATGATCGGGGCCGCGCCGGTGCCGGTGCCGCCGCCGAGTCCGGTGGTCACAAAGACCATGTCGGCGCCCTCCAGGGCGGCGATGATGCGGTCGGTGTCCTCCAGCGCCGCCTTGCGGCCGACATCGGGGTTCGCACCAGCTCCGAGGCCGTTGGTGAGTTTGACCCCGAGTTGCAGCTTCTTGGGCGCGCGCGACATCTGCAGCGCCTGCAGGTCGGTGTTGGCGGTGATGAACTCACAGCCTTCCACGCCGGTCTCGATCATTCGGTTGACCGCGTTGTTGCCGCCGCCGCCCACGCCGATCACCTTGATCCTGGCGTTGCTGCGCGCTTCCTCGTGAAACTGAATCCGAATGTCCTGATGTTCCATCGTCCCCACCTCGCATGGCGCAAGACACGCCTTATATCCTTGGTGCCCCAATTCTGCCCGTCTTTGGCAGAAGTGGGGCTTTTCGTACACCTTCAACCCGTAGAGCTCAATCTGCGCACTGAACGGTCGCTCAATTCACATACCCCCTCGCAAACAGCGCGCGCAGGCGCGCGCCGAAGCCCGTCTCTTCCTTGCTCTTCAGCACGCGGGTACGTTGGGTGTAGAAGACCAGCCCGATCGCGGCCGCAAATTCCGGCTCCTGCAACTCCACAGGGAGCTGGGCCATGCCCATGGGCAGCCCAATGCGCGTGGGCCGGCGCAGAATGTCCTCGCAGCTTTCGGTCAGGCTCAGCAGGCGCGCCCCACCGCCGGTAAGGACGATGCCCCCGCCCAGCATCTCCAGCACGCCGGCATGGCGCAGGTTGTCGCGCAGCAGCTCCATCAGCTCGCGCGCACGCGGCTCCAGAATCTCGCCCAGCTCGCGCTGGCGCATCATGCGCGAAGGCCGGTCGCCCACCGAAGGCACCTCGATCTCGTTCTGCTCGGCGATGCGCGTGACCAGTGCGCAGCCAAACTGCCGCTTCAGGTTCTCCGCCTCGATCAACGGCGTCTCCAGGCAGTAGCCGACGTCGCGCGTGAAATTGATGCCTCCGAGCGGCACCACTCCGGAGTGGATCACCACGTCCTCCTGCACCACGCAGATGTCGGCCGTGTTGGCGCCGATGTCGATGACGGCTGCGCCCAACTCGCGCTCATCGCGCCGCAGCACCGACTCGGAGCAGGCCAGCGCCTCGTAGACGGTGTCCTCCACCTGCATTCCGGCGCGGTTGAGGGCGGTGATCACGTTCTGCACCGCCGAATGCGCGGCGGTGATCACGTGTACACGCACTTCGAGCTGGCGTCCCAGCATGCCCACTGGCTGCCGCACGCCATCCTGCTGGTCGACCACAAACTCCTGCTGCAGCAGGTGCAGGATCTCGCGGTCCTCGGGCAGTGGAATCTCACGCGCGCGGTCGCCCGCAGCCTGCACATCCGCGGAAGTTAACTCGCGCGGCCGCGCTCCCAGCGAGATCATTCCGTGGCTGTTGACCGAGCGGATATGCGGCCCGCTGATGCCCACCACGGCTGACTCAAGCGCCAGGCCGCTTGCCTGCTCAGCGCGGGTCACCGCCTCGGCAACGCTCCTGGATGCCGTCGTCAGGTCCACGATCACGCCACGCCGGGTGCCGCCGGAGGGCGCCATGCCGTGTCCGCGATAGCGCAGTCCGGCCTCGGTGGTCTCCACAACGAGGGCCACAGTTTTGGCGCTTCCCAGGTCAATCACCGTGATGATGTTTTCGTTTCGCGTTCCCATCTACTTTGTTTCTTTCCTCTCCAAACACGATGTTTTGGCGCTGCGGCGCGCTGCGGCCTGGAGGCCGCAGAATCTTTCTTGGCGACGGTCTTTGCGAACTTCGGCTTGGTGGCCGCAGCAGGCTTGGGATGCACCGCGGTCCTCGGAGCTTCAGGCCTGGCAACCGCCGGCCGCGCAGAGTGCGGCGCGGGCTTCAGGGGCACAGCCTTCGCCATCATCGGTGGCGGCGCGGCGCTCATGTCAGGATTCAAAATCACCTGCCGGCCGTAGCGCAGGTCTACCGACTCGAGCTTGCCCCGCTCGTGCTCCCACTTCTGGACATTGGAGAGATAGACCATGAAGCGCGACAGAAAATTCTCATTCCCGAGATGCAGCAGAATCGGACCGGAGGGGCCCTTCACCGTAACGTTCACGTCCTCCGGATCGGAGAGCTCAACCTCCTCCAGGTTGCGCGAGTACCGCACTTTGCCTGCGGATAGATTGGCCGGCTCAGATAATTTCCCGTCGTCTCCGTCCAGCTCGCGCAGCAGCCGCGCAAAGGTCTTCATCCGCGCCGCGCGTGTGGAGAGCGGATCGCTCTCGGCCATGCCGCGAATCACCGGAAACGAGTACTCGGCTGGCACGCCCGCCGACAACTCGATCACAACGCCCTGGGCATCAATTAAGCCGATGCGCTCGCCGATGGCGACAAATGCCACTGGGATGCGTTCCTTCACCATCACGCGCAGCCGGTTCGGCCACAGGCGCATCACCGTGGCGGATTCGACCCAGGGAACCTTTTCGAGCTCACGCTTGCGCTCATCCATGGAAATGAGAAAGATGTTGCGCCCAATCACCTCGCGCATCTTTTCCATCACCGGCCCGGACGAGTTCGGGGCCTCGCCCGCCAGTTCGATGTCGCTTTCGCTGCGCAGCCGGAAGCGCCCGGAGTGAAATGCAAATTCGCGCACCTGGTAAGCGGCCGTGCCCAGCACCGCGAGTCCCAGCACCAGCAGGAGAGCCAGCTTCACGCGCGAAGCAATGCGGCGAGGCAGCGCGAGGGCCCCGCGCTTGATCGGAACACGCCGGGCGGCGCGCCGGAACTGTTGCGGCTCGTCGGGGTCGTCCGCCTCGGTCAATCCGGCGTCCAGCGGCAGCGGCCCGCCCGCGTAGGGATTGCGGTCCGCCCGGCCACGGCGGTAGTACGGATCGTCAGTGGGTGGTCCCTGAGTGCGCACCATCGGCAGGCAAAGTGTGCTTTCCTGCCCACTATACCTGCTTTCACCGCATTTTCAGCTTGTGATTATCAGACATTGAAGTGCGTGGTTCTCAACTTGGCAACAGCAGTTCCGCGCTCGGCTTTCAGGCGATGCAAAATGCACCGCATGCACAGCAGAGCACCACGCGTGATGCAGCAAACTATCAGGCGAGTTGGTGCCCCACATCTCCGCAGTCGGCAGATGTGGGGCTTTTGCTGTTGTTTTTTCGAGCAAGGTCGGGTTGCCGGAATGCCTCTGTAACGGCCCCGGATATTTCGACCGCGCCGGGGTCGTTCGGTTCGTTCAGGATGACACCGCACGCTGCGCGAGCTTCTCCAAGATCTGCGGCCCGAGTTGCGCGACCGATCCCGCCCCCAGCGTCAGCACCACGTCGCCCGGCTGCGCCTGTTCGGCGACGGCCTCGACGGCCGCCGCGAAGCTGGCCGCAAACTCCGCCGGATAGCCATTGCGGCAGCAGATCCGGCGCGAGAGGGCCAGCCCGCTGACGCCTGCGATGGGCTGCTCGCTGGCCGCATAGATGTCGAGCACCAGCAGCCGGTCGGCCTCGGGAAAGGCCTCGGCAAACTCATCCATCAGCAGATAAGTGCGCGAGTAGCGGTGCGGCTGAAAGACCACATGCAGGCGCCCCTTGCCGCCCATCCACTGCCGCGCGGCCTCCAGCGTCGCGCGGATCTCCGTGGGATGATGCCCGTAATCGTCCACCACCTGCACGCCCGCGGCGCTGCCCTTCTGCTGAAAACGCCGGTCGACCCCGCGAAACTGCGCGATCCCCTCGCGAATGCGCTCCTCGGGGATCTCCAGCCCCATGCCCACCGCAATGGCGGCCGTGGCATTCAGAACGTTGTGCGCGCCGGGGACAAACAGATCGAAGCGGCCCAGGTCGCGGCCCTGGAAGTGCACACCGAAGCTGTTGCGCATCGCGCCCGGCTGATGCTCGGGGCCCCCGGCAAGTCCGGGTTTGGCTTGCTGGGGTGAATGTACAGTCACGATCTCCACGGCGCGGAAGTCGGCGTCCTCGCGCGTGCCGTAGCTCAATACGCGGCGTTCCACTCGCGGCAGCAGCTCGCGCAACATGTCGTTGTCCGTGCAGGCCACCACCATGCCGTAAAACGGCACCTTGTCCATGAACTCGATGAAGGTCTCCCGCACGTCGTCCATGTCGCGATAGCAGTCCATGTGCTCGCGGTCGATGTTGGTGACCACCGAGAGGATCGGCGAGAGCTTCAGGAACGAGCGGTCGCTCTCGTCGGCCTCGGCCACCAGATACTGCGAGGTGCCCAGCCGCGCATTGGAGCCCAGCGAGTCCACGCGTCCGCCCACCACAACCGTGGGATCGAGCCCGCCCGCCCCGAGGACGGCGGCGACCATGCTGGTAGTGGTGGTTTTGCCATGCATGCCCGCGATGGCGATTCCGTACTTCAGCCGCATCAGCTCCGCGAGCATCTCGGCGCGCTGAATCACCGGCAGATGCAGGCGGCGCGCCTCGGCCACCTCCGGGTTGTCTTGCTTCACCGCAGAGCTCGCCACCACGACCTGCGCGCCATGCACATTGGCCTCGGCGTGCCCCATGAAGATCTGCGCGCCCAGCTTGGCGAGCCGCTCGGTGACGGCCGAGCCGCGCAGGTCGCTCCCGCTGACGCCGTATCCCAGGGTGAGCAGCACCTCGGCAATGCCGCTCATGCCGATGCCGCCGATGCCGACGAAATGTATGCGTTGAATCTTGGCAAACATGCGACTTCGATTGTACGGCAGCGGAGTGATCCGGCGATAAGACCCACTCTCCTGGTATTTACGGTGTCATTCCGAGCGAAGCGAGGAATCCCTGCGCCGCCCCGATCTGCAGCGTGGCCCCAGGCTTTTCAACCAGAGAGGCAATAGCCACTGGAATCAAAATCGACTGCAGAAGCGACGGCCTCGCCAATCAGATGAGATGCGGATTCTCTTCCCGCTCGGGGGAGACGATGCCCTCCGGCAGCGTGCCACCGTTGTAGGCGGCCATGCGGTTCTTCCACTTCAGGAAGTCGGCGATGCGCTGCGGCTCGATGCGCACCTCCACGCGACGCAGGCTCGCGAGAAGCAGGTTCATCTCGTTCATCAGGCCTTCGGGCTGCCGCAGCTTGCGGCTGGACTTCTTCATCACGCGCAGCTCGCACCCGGCGGCCTCCAACAGTCCCCAGCCCGCGGGCATTTCGTCGGCGCGCAGCATTGCCTTGGGCGCGGCGTAGTAGCGCTCGCAGCCGAGCGCGATTTCAGGATTTTTCCGCCAGGACTTGGCCGCGTCGGCGAGAAAGTCCGCGCGGCTGATCTTGCACTCGACCACGATGGAGTGGTTTTTGCCCTTCCAGCCGATTGCGTCCGGCATCTCGCCGCTGGCGCAGCCCTGCTCGCTCAGCACAATGCCGCAGCGCGCGCGCCGCAGCCACCGCTCCGCCATCTCCACCAGCCGGGCATGGGTCATACTGCGTTTATCGCACGAGGCGAAGTCCGTTGGCGATAACCAAACGAATGCTTCCGCCCGTCATCATGACGCGCCAGTCGGCCCCGCATCAGAAGATGGGGTTGTAGGGCCTCATCATCTCATTGTCCTCGTGGTCCAGAATATGGCAGTGCCATACATAGCCAGGGCCATTCGTGGGGTCAAACGGAAAATAGTTGTTGCCCTGTGACGTGCTGCCTGCAAGCCGGTCTTGCGGCGCAAAGCGAACCGCAATGCGGGTCAGTTGTCCGGGCAACATTTTCACTGTATCTTTCCAGCCCCCCTCCTCGGCTTCGGCGGCAGAATGGGCCCTTGCAGAAATGGCGTGGGGTCGGGGTTGCCGCCAACAGCCCCGGCAGCGTTCAGCGTGTTGTAGCGAAGCGGTGGTCCATCCGCAGGGGCGAAGGTCCCGTTCGGGAACACCGAATCGTACAGCTTACGGTACTTTGCAACGTTGAACGCCTGGCGATTCAACAACTGGAATTGCACCAGATGCAAATGGATCGGGTGCGCATCCATCGTCAGATTGATGATCTCCCAAAGTTCGGTGGAGCCGACCCGCGGCAACTCTGTCAGGTGGTTGCCACGACCATCCGGCACCGCGTCGGGGATGGGACCACTGTCATCCTCCCGCAAGCCTTCGAATTCGGTGTTGTTCACCAGCACTTCGATTGGCCCGCCGGCGCCCTCGACCTCCACCAGGGTCAGTTGCCGATGCACATCCGGCGTCACACCGGCGGCGAATGTCCCTGCGCTCGCGTTCGCCAAACGCACCATGGGTGTACGCAGCGGCAGACCGCCGGCGGGATCATAGCTGTCATCTGCGGAACGCAACGGCTTCGTGACCCGGAACTGCAGGATCTGACCCACGGTGGAGGGATCGGCCGGAGTGCCACTAGGGTAGGGCGCCTTCGCGCCGTTCACGAGAGTGAGCGTCTGTCCGGCAAAACCACGGAAATCGATGATCACATCGAACCGTTCTCCGGGAGCAATCAGAAGGCCGGGGGGATCGGAGAGTGCCCGATCATTCAGCTTGACCGGATAATCGAGCAGCCCTCCATCGGTGCCGATGACCCAGAACGCCGGGCCGGGTCTGTTCGTGCTCCGATTCGTGAGGCGAAGTTTATAGAAACGGGCATTCGAGCCGTTCAGGAAACGGAAGCGATAACGGCGTGGCTCAACCTCATGGTGCGGCCACGTCTTGCCATTCACCACGATAGCGTCCCCAAAGAATTCCGGATTCCAGAAGGGGTGAATGTCAGGATTCGGCGGTGGCCCATTGAGTCCCGACGGGTAGCCGTCGGGAAACAACAATTGGCCGTTGGTGTCGAACATGCGATCCTGGATGACAATCTCATGTTCGTAGTCGCCGGCCGGCAGTCCGCCCGCCTTCGTCACACCCGTGTCCATGCTGACCTGGTCACGCAAGAAATAAAATGCCGCTAAACCCGCGTAAACATTGACGCGAGTGGCCCCAAGCGTGTGATCGTGAAACCAGAGTGTCGTAGCCTCCTGCGAGTTCGGGTACTGGTAAATAGCAGAATCAGCCGGGCACGCCTCCAGGCTGTAGTACGCATCCCCGTGAATTGCGATATCGGAGTCCGGCAAGATGGACGTGAACCACGCGTCGGGGCCTCCATCAACTTGCGAAGGCACCTCGCCGCCATGGAGATGAGTGACAATTGGAGGCGGACCAATATAGGGCTGAGGCAGACCGGAGTCGTCCATCTCGAGGCCGAGCGGGTTGGCCCAGTGCACTGTTTGGTCGATGAGTAAGTGCTGCTGCAATCTGGGGCGAAATGGCAGTTGGTTGACATATCGGACGGTGGTGGGCGTACCTCGCTGCGCCTCGATGGTGAATCCGGGATAGTGCGGCCCCCGTGTTACGACCCCATCGGAAATGGAATAGCCCCATACCCATGTCTCCGGAAAAGATGAGGGGAGCACACGCTGAGCAAATTCGCGAGCCGCAACCATGAGGTTGGAACCTGTTACGCGAGATCCCGCGAACGTGGGCAGTGGATCGACAAACTTGGGGATCGATTTACCCGATAGCGGAGTTTGTGGTACGAGCAACGAACCAAACGCATGACGCAGGCCGAATTCAAACGGGACGGCAAGACCGATGCCGGCCAGAGCGGAAAGACGAACGAAATCTCTTCTTGTTACCATCACGGCCCCTCAGGAACTCAGATTATGGAATGAATATTGTGCAGAAACTTGGGACTACAGTCAGTTTGAGCTGCAACTCACGCTGAGAGTTGCCTCGCCGCCGTAATCCTTGCATTAATCCGTGAGCTGTCCCGATTTGGGCTTGCCGCTGCCGGTATTTCGTGAACTCTAGCCTTTTACGTCGAGTAGTCCGCGTTGATGTGCACGTAGTCCACCGTCAGGTCGCAGGTGAGGAATTCCAGCGAGTGCCTGCCGCGGCCGAGCTCGACGCGAATGCCGTACTCGCGCTGTTTCAGGTATTCGTGCGCGGTCTTTTCTTCGAAGGGATGCGCCATGCCGTTTCTGCAGACCTGTTGTGGGCCGAAGAAGATGTTCACTCGACTGGGATCGACGGCGATGCCGCTCTTGCCGACCGACGAGAGGATCCGCCCCCAGTTCGGATCGCATCCCGCCCAGGCCGTCTTCACCAGCGGCGAGTTGGCGATCGAGCGCGCGATGGTGCGCGCCTCCTCCATCGACTTCGCCCCCACGATTTCGAGCCGCACCAAATGCTGCGCGCCCTCGCCGTCGCGCACCACCTGCTCGGCCAGCGAGGCGCAGACCGCGCGCAGCGCTTCGGCAAACTTTTTGGCCACGCCGCTTGCGCCCAGTTGCACGCCGCTCGCGCCCGAGGCCAGCAGCAGGACCGTGTCATTGGTCGAAGTGTCGCCATCCACCGAGATGGCGTTGAACGTCGGCTCGACCGCCGTCTTCAATGCCGGCTGCAACTCCTCCGGCCCCGCGTCGAGATCGGTGAAGATGTACACCAGCATCGTTGCCATGTTGGGATGGATCATTCCCGAGCCCTTGCAGGCGCCCGCAACGCGCACCGTCTTTTTGCCCACGGCAAACTCGGTGGACGCCAGCTTCATGCAGGTGTCGGTAGTCATGATCGCCGCGGCAAACGCCTTCAGCGCGGCCTCATCGCCGGCGAGCGCGGCAACCGCCGCAGGCACGGCGGCCGTCAGCTTCTCGAGCGGCAGCGGCACGCCGATGATTCCCGTCGATGAGGGAAGGATGAACTCCGGCGCGGCCTCAAGCGCCCTGCCCAGCGCGACACAGCTCTGTTCGGCGACGGCGATTCCCTGCGCGCCTGTGGCACAGTTTGCGTTGCCGGCGTTCACCAGCACCGCGCGCACGCGCCCCTTGCTGCGCCGCAGGTGATTGCGGTCCACTTCGAGCGGCGCAGCCACGACCCGGTTGCGCGTGAACATGGCTGCGGCGCTCGCGCCCAGCGGCGCGACGGCCAGCGCCACATCGGCCCGTCCGCTGGCCTTGATGCCGGCCTTGACGGCCGACCAGAGAAATCCCTTGGGAAGATAGACGGCCTCGTCGGGCCCGTGCAGGTTCATCGATCGATTCTTACAAGTGGCGGCTTGAGGCGCAACTCCAGTTTTTCCGGACGAGGCAGAATGGCAAAGTGCGGCAGCTCGCCGCGATACATCGCAATCTCGTCGCAGGCGTGGAGCTTGGGACAGTTGGCGCAGTCCTTGTAGATCTTGTCGGGCAGTTCCTCGCGCTTGGCCTCGATGAAGCCCAGATGGCCAAAGAACTCCGGAATCCGCGTGAACAGACAAACGCACCTTACTTGTTGCTGCTCGGCTTCTTCCAGCAGCGCGTCCATCAGCAGCCGGCCTGCGCCCGCCCCCTTGTAACGAGGCCAGACGGCGATGGAGCGGATCTCCGCCAGGTGCGTGCCGTAAAGATGCAGCGCGCCGCAGCCGATCAGTTCGTCGCCTTCGGTCACCACGGTGAAGTCGCGAATGTTCTCGCAGATCTCCGCCAGCGAGCGCGGCAGCAGGGTGCCGTCCGCTGTGAACTCCGCGATCAGCGCGCGAATATGTTCCGCATCCGGCAATATCGCTTTACGCGCGTACATCTTCCGCCTCAATTCGGTGTAAACCCGCAATGCCGGCCTGGAGTTGCGTAACCCGCTGGTCCATTGCATCCAGCGCCTCGGCGACCCTGCGACGCGCCGTGCCGCCCGTGACGTCGTGGCAGTCCAGCACGGCCTCCAGCGTCACGCTGGCATAGAAGTCCTCGCCAAAGGCCTCGCTGATGGAGCGCAGGTCGGCCAGCGCCATCTCGTGCAGTTCCCTGCCCTGCTCCATCCCCAGGCGCACCGCCTTGCCGATGATTTCATGCGCGCGGCGGAATGGCACGCCCTTGCCAACCAGGTATGTCGCCGCCGCCATCGCATTCATGTAGCCCGTGCTGGCGGCCCGCGTCATGCGCTCGAAGTCGAACTGCACCTCGCGCATGAACCCGGCGGCAACGCGCAGCATCATTCGAACTGTGTCGGCCACCCCGAAGACCGGCTCCTGCGTCTCCTGCATGTCCTTGTTGTAGGCCAGCGGCAGTCCCTTCAGCGTGATCAGCAACTGCTGCGCGGCGCCGATCACCCGCCCGGCCTTGCCTCGGATCAGCTCGAGGCTGTCCGGATTCTGCTTCTGCGGCATAGCGCTCGAGCCGGTCGAGTAACTCTCCGGCAGCCGCACGAAGCCATACTCGACAGTGGCGAAGAGGATGAACTCCTCGGCCCACCGGCTTAGATGCACGGCAAGGATCGCCAGCGCCTGCGCAAACTCGATGGCGAAGTCGCGGTCGCCGGTGGCGTCCATGCTGTTTGCGGTCGGCGCCGTGAAGCTCAGCTCCGCGGCCACAAGTTCGCGGTCCAGCGCGAGCGTCGCGCCGGCAATTGCTCCCGAGCCCAGCGGACAGTAGTTCAGCCGCTTGCGGCAATCGACCAGCCGGCCCGCGTCGCGCAGAAACATCTCGCAGTAGGCCAACAGCCAGTGCGCGGCAAGCACGGGTTCGGCGCGCTGCAGGTGAGTGTAGGACGGCATGGCGGCCAGGGGGCCTCCGGCAAGCCCGTCCTTGGCTTGCTGGGATGACATGCCTGCCTGCTGCGCCTGCAACAGCGTGGCCTGCACCAGCTCCGTGATCAGCCCGCCAATCTCGTCACAGGAGGCGCGCACGAACAGGCGCAGGTCGGTGGCAATCTGCTCGTTGCGGCTGCGGCCGGCATGCAGCTTCAACGCGGTCTCGCCGATCAGCCGCTGCAGGTGTTTCTCCACGAAGTGGTGGACGTCCTCTGCTTCTTCGTCGTTCAGAAACTCGGGACCCATCGCAGCCAGGCTATCCAGACCGCCGAGCAGCGATGAGCATTCATCGCCGGAAAGCACACCAGCCGCGAGCAGTGCTTTGGCATGCGCGCGGCTGGCGGCGATCTCTTCCTGAAGCAAACGCTGATCGAAGGGGAAGGACCGCTGCCAGCGCTCAAACTCAGGATCGAGCGGTTGCCTGAACCGCCCGGACCACATCTTCACTTCGTCACCTCAATACCGGGCTTCTTCTCCGCGTTCGGCTTCTTCGCATTCAATACGCGCGCGCGCGCCGGCAGCGCCAGGATCTTGATAAATCCGGCCGCGTCCTTCTGATCATAGCTCTCGCCCATGGTGAACGACGACAGGTCGGCGTTGAACAGCGAGTGCTCCGACTTGCGGCTGCCGATGCCGACATTGCCCTTGTAGAGCGCCAGCTTGACGATGCCGGTGATCTCCGCCTGTGTGGATGCCACAAAGGCGTCGAGCGACGCACGAAGTGGTGTGAACCACAGGCCGTTGTAGACCAGCTCGGCGTACTTCAGCCCGACGTGCTGCTTGAAGTGCGCAAGGTCGCGGTCCAGGCAGAGCGCCTCCAGCTCGCGATGCGCAAGCAGAAGCAGCGTTCCGCCGGGGGTCTCGTAGGCGCCGCGCGACTTCATGCCCACAAAGCGGTTCTCAACCAGGTCGATGCGGCCGATTGCATTGCGCGCGCCGATCTCATTGAGCAGTTCGAGCAACTGCACCGGCGGCAGCGCCTGTCCGTTGACCGAGACCGGCGCGCCTGCACGGAAGCCGATCTCCACCTCCTCCACGCGGTCGGGAGCGGCCTGCGGAGACTTCGTCATCTGCCACGTCGTGTCCAGAGGCGCGTTCGCGGGGTCCTCCAACTCGCCGCCTTCGTGCGAGAGGTGCCAGAGGTTGCGGTCGCGCGAGTGGATCTTCGTGCGGCTTGCCGAGATGGGAACGTTGTGCGCCTCGGCGTAGTCGATGCAGTCCTCGCGCGATTTGAGCTTCCACTCGCGCCACGGAGCAATGATCTTCAACTCCGGCGCCAGCGCCTGGTAGGCGTGCTCGAAGCGCACCTGGTCATTGCCCTTGCCGGTCGAGCCGTGCGCCAGGGCCTCGGCGCCTTCGGCCAGCGCGACCTCCACCTGATACTTGGCGATGATCGGGCGCGCCATCGAGGTGCCAAGCAGATACTTGTGCTCATAGACCGCGCCCGCCTGCAGGCACTTCCAGACGTACTCGGTGAGGAACTCCTCGCGAAGGTCCTTCACCACGACCTTCGACGCGCCGGTCTTGATGGCCTTGACCGCGACCTCTTCCATGTCTTCGCCTTGGCCAACATCCGCCACGAAGGCGATCACCTCGCAGTCATAGTTCTCCTTCAGCCACGGAATGATGATCGAGGTATCCAGACCGCCGGAGTATGCCAGTACAACCTTCATCTTTGCCATCAAAGACTCCTTGCCGGCTGGCGGCGAATGGCCGCTCCCAGCAGATGAATAAGAATTGCCTTCTGAATATGAAGCCGATTCTCCGCCTGGTCGAAGACCACCGACGCCGGCGAATCGATCACCGCGCCCTCCACCTCTTCGCCGCGATGCGCCGGCAGGCAATGCATGAAGACAGCGCCCTCAGCGGCGTGAGCCATGAGCTCCGGCGTCACCCTGTACGGGGAGAAGATGCGCGCCCGCTCGGCGGTCTCGGACTCCTGACCCATGCTGGCCCACACGTCTGTGTAAACGGCATCGGCGCCCTTGACCGCCTCGACCGGGTCGTTGACCACCTCGATCGATGCGCCGGTCTTGGCGGCAAATTCGCGCGCCTGCGCCAGCACCTTCTCGCTTGGCTCATAGCCCTTGGGTGTGCCGACGACGATGCGGCTGCCGAAGAGCGCCGCGCACAGCATCAGCGAGTGGGCCACGTTGTTGCCATCGCCCACATAGGTCAGGCGCACCTGGGTGAGGTCGCCGAACTTTTCGCGCAGCGTCAGGAAATCAGCCAGCGCCTGGCAGGGATGCTCGTGGTCGCTCAGCGCATTGATCACCGGAATCGAGGCATAACGCGCCAGTTCGGTGACGGTCTCGTGCGAGAAGGTGCGCAGAACCAGCGCATCCACCCAGCGCTCCAGGTTGTGGGCCATGTCGCTGATCGGCTCCCGCTCGCCGATGCGCGAGGTGAGCTGATCGACAAACATCGCATGCCCGCCGAGCGCGAAGATTCCAGATTCGAAGGTCAGCCGGGTTCGGAACGAAGGCTTCTCGAAGAAGAGCACGATCTGCTTGCCGGCCAGGGCCGTGCGGAAGTCGCCCGGACGTGCCTTGACCAGCGTAGCGAGTTCCAGCAACCCCTGGGCCTCGGCCGGAGTCAAGTCCCCGATCGAAGTCAAATCGGTCAGGGTGCGCGGCGGCGCGGTGTTGTCCGAGGCGCTACGGTTGATTGAATTTTTCGCTGCGGGGCGTGATCCCATCGCTGCTCCTCCTGAAATTCAGATCCGAACCGCGGTCCGGGGACTGCATTCGGGCTCCCCGATCTGTTCGCTTTCGGCAGATTGGGGATGACTTACTTCGCGCCGGTCGCCAATGCCTTGGGGAGCCTCTGCCGAGGGCCGCGGCCGGCTTTGGCCGGCGCGGCGTCGCCAGATGACGCGCAGGAGGACAGGACTCGATCGAGCGTTTTTACTACGGTTTCTACCTGGTTCTTTGTCACCACGTACGGAGGCAGGAAGCGCAACACGGTTTCATGCGTCCGGTTGATGACGATCTTTTGTTCCAACATCGATTTGTGCACGGCCTTGGCCAGGTCGGCGGAGTCCAATTCCACGCCGATCATCAGCCCCGTGCCGCGCACGTCGACAATGCAGCCGTGCCGGGCATCCAGTTCTTTCAGCAGCTCCAAAAAGTATCCGCCCAATTCGCGGACGTGGCCAAGAATTTTCTCGTCCTCGATGACCCGCAGTACCTCCAACGCTACTGCGCAAGCCAGCGGCCCGCCGCCAAAGGTGGTGCCGTGCATCCCGGGCTTGATCGCCGAAGCCACGTCCTCAGTCACAATGATCGCGCCCAGCGGCAATCCCGAGGCCAGCGGCTTGGCCAGCGTCACCAGGTCCGGCTTCGTGCCGTAATGCTGGTAGGCGAACATTTTTCCCGTGCGCCCCAGGCCGCACTGAATTTCGTCGAGCATCAGCAGCGCGCCCGTCGCCTGCGTTAACTCGCGGGCGGTCGCCAGAAATTCGCGGCTCACGGCACGGATGCCGCCCTCGCCCTGGACGGTCTCAATGCAGACGCCGCAAACATCCTCATCGAACTTCTTCTTCAGGTCCTCGACGTCGTCGAACTTGACGAAGGTCACGCCCGGCATCAGCGGGGCGAAGGGCTTGCGATACTTCTCGGTGAACGTCGTGGCCACGGACCCCATAGTGCGGCCGTGAAAAGAGTCCTCCAGCGCCAGGAAGCGCGTGCGCTTCTTCAGCCCTTTGCCGCTGGCCACGGCGCGCGCAATCTTCAGCGCGCCCTCCCAGGCCTCGGTGCCGCTGTTGCAAAAGAACGCGCGGTTCAGTCCCGAGAGCTTCACCAGCTTCTGCGCCAGCTGCGAGGTGTACTCGGTGTAGAACAGGTTCGAGCAATGCACCAGCTCAGCCGCCTGCTTGCGAATCACGCGCGTAATCGCCGGATGCGCGTAGCCCAGGGCCATCACGCCGATTCCGCTGAGGAAGTCCAGGTACTTGCTGCCGTCCGCCGCATAGAGATATGCGCCCTTGGCGTGGGTCAGCAGGACCGGATAGCGCTCATACGTTTGCAGCAGGAACTTCTGCTCTGCCTTTTGCACCTGGGCGAGGTTCACGACGCCATCACCTCGGTGCCGCACTCGATCTTCGTCTGATAGAAGGTCGGCAACATATCGGCCTCCAGCGCGGGCAAAATTCGCACGCGGTGCACGCCTAGCCGCAGCGCGTCCTGGCAGGCTTGCAGCTTGGGCAGCATGCCGCCTGCGACCACGGCGCTCGCCACTAGCTGCGGAATTTCACTGGTGGAAAGCCAGCGGATCACCGCGCCGTCTGCGCCCTTCACACCTTCAACGTCGGTGAGGAAGATCAGGGCGTTGGCCTGGCAGCCGGAGGCGCAGGCCGATGCCATCTGGTCGGCGTTCACGTTGTAGTACTCGCCATCGGAGCCGAGCGCCAGGCTGGAGATCACGGGGATGCCGTCGTTGTCCCAGATGGCCTCGATCCAGCGCGAGTCCACCGAGCTGATCTCGCCGACAAAGCCCAGGTCGCCGCCCACCGTCTTCTTCTTGCGCGCCAGAAATGCCGCGCCGTCGCCGCCGCACAGGCCCACCGCGGCCTGCCCACAGGCGGTGATTGCCGCCACAAGCTGCTTGTTCACGCGGCCTGCCAGCACCATCAGCGCCACATCGCGTGTCTCCGAATCTGTGACCCGCAGGCCGTTGACGAACTCGGACGCCTTGCCGAGCTTGGCCAGCGTCTGCGTGAGCGCTTTGCCTCCGCCGTGCACCACGGCCACCTTGTGTCCCGCGGCGGCCAGGTCCGCCATCGCCTGCGCGCACTTCTTCAGAAGCGCCTTGTCCTCCAGGGCCGCACCGCCGATCTTCACCACGAGCTTCATCGCTAGAATCCCTCCTTCTCGCCCCAGCCGAACATCACGTTCAGGTTCTGGAGCGCCTGGCCGGCCGCGCCCTTCATCAGGTTGTCCAGGCAGGACACCACGATGAGCCGTCTTCCATCCGGGGCCAGTTGAAACCCCACGTCGCAATAATTGGTGCGCAGCGAGTACTGCACCTGCGGCAGTTTGCCGTGCCCAAAGAGCCTTACCCATTGGGCGCTGCCGTATGCCTCGCGCAACACCGCGTCGATTTCAGCCGCGCTAACGGGCCTCGTCAGCCCAAGATAGATCGTCGAAAGTATGCCGCGTGGAATCGGCAGCAGGTGAGGAGTGAAAGTGAGTTCGTCCGCATCGAGTCCCGCCTGTTCCAGAATCTCGCCCGTATGGCGATGTCCAAACACCGAATATGCCGAGAAGTTATCGGCGGCTTCCACAAAGTGCGTCTTCTGCGTGGGCTTTTTGCCCGCACCGCTCACGCCGCTCTTGCAATCGCAAACCACGCCGCGCGCGGTATCCACCAGCCCCGAGCGCACCAGCGGCGCCAGGGGCACAATCACCGAGGTCGCATAGCAGCCCGGGTTCGCCACTAGCGCCGCATCGCGGATCTGGTCGCGATGCAGCTCGGGCAATCCGTAGACGGCCGTGCGGTCCAGCTCCGCGGCGCGCTTCGCATCGCGGTCCTCGAAGCCATAGACCGCGCGGTTGGCGGCCACCTTCAACCGCCAGGCGCCGCTCAGGTCGACGATTCGCAGCCCTCTGTCGAGCGCCTCGGGAACCAGCTCGCGCGAAAGCTCATGCGGCGTCGCAAGGAACAGCACCTCGACCCCGCGGGACTTCAACAGCTCCCACGTGAACGGCACCAACGGATAGCTGCGCCCATCGTTCAGCTCCGGGTAATGCTCTTCCAGAGGCTGCGTCGCCGGCTCGCCCTGACGCGAGACAAACAGCGGCGTGGCCACTCGCGGATGTCGCAACAGCAATTTGGCGAGCTCGACGCCAACATATCCGGTTGAGCCCATCACCGCCGTCTGCAACTTCGCGCCGCTCACTGCATCATCCCTTTGATCCGCTGCGAGATCCGGTGGGCGCTCTTTTTGTTCTGAGAGATCACCAGGATCGTGTCATCGCCGCCCACAGTGCCCACGATCTCCGCCCAGCCCTCGGAGTCGATGGCCGCCGCCACCGGCTGCGCCGAACCGGCCGCCGTCTTGATCACCAGCAGGTTCTGCGCCTCGCGCACCTCGATCACAAACTCACGCACCAGCCGCCCCACCGAGTGATAACCCGGCTCGGCCTGCATCTCGCGGGGCGAGGCGTTGTAGCCGGCGGAGGTCTTCACCAGCGCCAGCTCATTGATGTCGCGCGACAAGGTCGCCTGGGTCACGTCGAATCCCTGGCGCAACAGCAGCTTGCGCAGCTGTTCCTGATTCGCAACAGACTCCTGCTGCACCAGGTCGAGGATTAAACTTTGACGCGACAGCTTCGACATAGAATTACCGGAAAAAAGCATTATTATTCATCCAACCGTATAAGTATGCAACCCTAAACCAGCTCACGTCAATAGGGTTTTCGGCGGCCAAAGCTGCAGCCGACGCTAGTTCCGGTTACAGAAGATGTGGAACGTCAGATGAAACACCCACGAGCGCCTCATGTCGCGCACGGATTTTCAAGCGTGCAGGGTTTTGGTGCCCCATTTCTGCCTTCTTTTGGCAGAAGTAGGGTAGTTGACGTTCGACATGCCCCAGCACGCTCGTGCGTGAGGTGCCGAGGCGAAAACAAGCCGGGCGGCCCGCAGGCCGCCCGGGCATCTGCGAAACGCTTCCGGCTAGCTGCGCAGGCTTGCCCCAGCGGTACGGGGCGCTGTTCCAACGGCTGCTTTTCCGCTGCGCGCCACGAGCCAGAGCATGTACCCCACGGTCACCAATCCGCCGACGAACAGGAGCAGGAAGAGCACGATCACCCCGACCTGCGGCTTCACCGCCAGCGCGCTCAGGTCTGCATACGGCCTCAGATACTCGATCCGCAGCAGGTAGCGCAGGCACACCATCATGAAGACCGTGAGCAGCGAGGCGCCAAAGCCAGCCTGGACCATCGGCGCCGGACGCGGCGCCATGCTGCCCAGCAGGATCAGCAGCATCGCCGCGATGGCCGTGATGAGCGCCACGCCAAACACCGCTCCGGCCAGCGGCTCGCGCAGCAGGGCCAGCACGATCTCGCGCGGGATGGCAAGCAGCATCCACATGCCGAAGAGGAACTGCAGGCCAGTGCAGGCGGCAAAGACCACGGCCGAACGCTGCATAATCCAGCGCCCATAGCCTTCGTCGGTCTTCATCTTGCGCAGGCCCAGCACCGCCAGGATCCCCGAGAAAACAGCGATTGCGCCGTTGACCATGTGCAGATAGCGCGGAAAGACCGTGTGGTCGCCCAGGTTCAGGTTCCAGCCATTGGGATGGGCCCGGTACATGCAGAGCCAGCTCCCGGGGTTCTGCATCAGCGTGAGGTTGTTCACGTAGATGAAGCCGACGGCCAGCAGCACGCAGACCGAAATGGCCAGCGCGCATCCGGCGATCCCCGTGCCCTTCGAAACCTGGTCGGAGAAGAAGTAGTAGCCGTAGTAGGCCACAATCACAAGTGGGATCACCGCCAGCCACAGCGCGCCGATCACGATTGAGCTGGCGTAGAAGAAATTGCCGTAGAGCACCTGCAGAAAGAGCAGTGCCGCCACGCCCAGCGTCACCGTGAAGGCCAAAAAGACCGGCAGCATGCCCGCCAGCTCGCCGGCCAGCCGGCGCGAGTACTCGTGGCCGCCGTGGCGCCCGCGAAGGTAGTTCCACAGCGCCCATACGCCGCCGCCAACGGCGGAGTTCATGGCCACCAGATGAAGCGTGAAGACCAGCAGCAGCAGCGCAGTGAACAGCCACACCGGGCCGGGCAGCGGCAAGGGATTGACCTGAGGAATTGGAATCGTCTGCACTAGCGCACCTCCTCCGCCCCAGCAAACCAACTGCGGGTTTCCTGGGGACCCCGCTGCCCCGGCCGGGCCGGCATCGTCATCTGCGACTTTGTGTTGCCGATCGGCATCTGCTGCGAGTTTGAGCTGGGCGGCAGCGGCCGGTTCGCCTCCTGCGCGATGTAGAAGGCAAGCGCGTCGGCCTGATCGTCGGGAGCGTTGAAGTTCGGCATATTGGGACTCATCGTGCCCAGCACCGGGAACATGTCCTTGATCTGGCTCGCGGTCTGCTTCTCAAAGACGCCGCGGAGCGGGCGGAACTTGCCGTTGATCGAGTGGCAGTGGCCGCAGCGCGAGCCGAAGACCTTGCCGCCGATCTCGGCGCGGTTGGCGTCGGTGATGGTGAACTGCCATGGCGGATTCAATCCCGCCAGATAGCCTCCCAGCGCTTTGCGGTCCACTTCATTGCCCGCGAACGGAGGCATGGTGCCGTGCATTGCAGAAAGATGCTGCAGGATGTCTGCCGCGAACTCCGGGTCCCAGCCATCCGCACGCCGGGCCATGGAGCGATAGCCCCGCGCAGAGTGGCAGCTTTCGCATTGCATTTCAAACAGGTCCTCGCCGTAGCTCGTGCTGGCCGTGTCGCTGGTCAAAGGAAACTTCGCCGTATTTGCAAAGCCCTTCGCCTTCACGGACTCGATTTCGCTGGCCATGAGGTCGTTGGCATAGACCACCTGCGTCACCGCCCACGGCTTGCGCAGGAACTCGCGCAGATACTCGGCCGAGCCCATCATTCCAAAGGCCAGGACCACGAGAACCGCGACCACGGGACCGCGCATCCAGCGCGGCTTCCACCATCCGAAGACCAGCGCAATGATGACCGCCAGCAGCGCGCTCATGACGCCGCCGCGCAGGGCGTGCTGCACCCCGATGAGCGTGCCGTCCAGGTATGCCCGCGAGTCTTTCGGAAGGTCCGCCATGTACCAGCGCAGTGCGAGGGGCAGCACCACCGATCCGGCGACGATCCACTGCGCCGCCAGGCGCGAGACCTTTTCCCGGACTTCCGTCTTGGGCAGGGTGATGTAGCCGAAGACCCCGGCCAGTACCGCGCAGATTGCCGTGCGCGCGACCAGCGAGGGCCAGAACGTCGGATTGAATATGCCGTCCCAGAAATTCTGCGTCTGCACCCAGCGTCCGGGCGAGAGCTGGAAGGTGATTATGCCATTGATGACAAATAGGCTCATCCAGGCCGCGACGAAATAGATCCATCCCACAATCTGGTGATCGCGCGCGGGAAGCGAGTCCCACGTCTTGTAGTAGATGATTGCAGCGGCGATCTCAATGAAGAAGAAGACCCACTCGATCGCCCATCCCCACACAAACGCGTGAATCAGCGTCGCCGTGGCCTCCGGACTTACCAGCCCGATGGTGAACCAGATGCCGACGCCGGTGATGGCGCCGAAGACCAGCGTGAGCAGCGCGAAGAACTTGGAGTGGCGCTTGCAGTAGGCGAGCAGCGCGGGGTCATTCTGCTTGCGCGCCCGGGCTTCGGTCGCAACCAGAAAGAAGCCTCCGCCGACCGCGAAGTGGGAGATGAATACATGCGGCACGGCGACCAGCGCAATCAGCAGACCGCCTGGCATCGCAAGTAGCCAGTGTGGATAGTTCAAAAGGATGCTCCTTCGCCCCAGCAAGCCAAAAACGGCTCGTTCGGGACCCCGCTGGAGATAAGTTGGTGTCCCTCTATCATCTAACGCAGGACAGCCGGAACGCAAATTTCGAGAGAAGAAAAGGCATTGCGGTTCATCCCGGAGCAGGACTGCCGGGATGAACCGCTTTGAAAGCTGGGAGGCGCTTGCTCGGGGGCCCCGGCAAGCCTGGTCTTGGCTTGCGAGGGCAAGAGCGCCCCTATTTCGCCCTGTTCGGGCGGAAGGTCCTAGTTGAAATACGCGGCGTTGGTCTCCACCGCGGCGGCCTTATCGGCCGGCAGATCCTCAATTGCGAAAATGGAGTTGGTCGGACACACCGAAACGCAGGCCCCACAATCCAGGCAGTCCACCGGACTGATGTAAAGCTGTGGCACCGTCTCCCATGCAGGCTCATCTTTGAAGGGACGTATCGCCTCCGACGGGCAGGAGTCGATGCACAGATTGTCTTTTGTACAGGTGTCGGTAATTACGTGGGGCATTCCAACTATCTCCTTAAAACTAGTGCGGGCCGAATGAAACTCGCCTGGATTTCAATCCTCACCCGATGATTGCATCATGATAGCCAGCGGCATCACGGGAGGCAGTGATGTAGATCACTTTCCCTCCCGTTCTGCAGAAATGGCCTACAAGTCAAAGACTTGCAAGTGCCGGCGTCGGCGCGTCTTTGAGTGCTGGAGCGGAAGCCCTCGGTGGCCCATTCAAGCCTTCTGTTGGCTTGAGTGGGGCTGTTCGCTTGGTTGGTATGCCATGGCGCGGACCTGCTCCGGTCCCAGGCCGCGCTCGCGCAGGGTGCGCAGGCTGAGCGCGGCCTGGCGCTTGGCCAATCGGATGCCATGCTCATCGGTGAGGAGCGGGCAGTGGAAGTATTCCGGCGTGGGCAGCTTCAGCGCGCGCTGCAGCAGGATTTGGCGCGCCGTCGAGCG
>WNGF01002326.1_pt1 | contig 26760 bp, 20 predicted proteins | sample 5400641 | NCBI WGS metagenome assembly WNGF01 (sample SAMN13153371, study PRJNA577476) | soil metagenome | isolation source: 80 cm soil or saprolite under grassland replicate 2 | place: USA:California | collected 2016-06-15 | reverse complement strand
TTCCCGCGGTACAGCAGTTCTCCGATGGTCTCCGGGCTGGCCGCCTCCACCGTGGGCGGCACCATCGACGCCCTGCACGCGGAGATCATCGAGGACGAGGTGCTCGGTGCCTCCGACGGCGTGCCCGGGCAGACCTTCCAGGTGCTGAACACTCCGGTGCTGGGCGGCGCGGCGGAGGCGCTGCTGCAGACCAGCTCCGAAGAGGGCTGGCAGGACTGGCTGCCGGTGGAGAACTTCGCCGGCAGCGGGTCGGGCGACCGGCACTTCATCCTGGACGCGATGTCCGGCGAGGTGCGGTTCGGGCCGGCGGTGCGCGAGCCGGACGGCCGGTACACCCAGTACGGCGCGATCCCGCCGCGCGGTGTGACCATCAAGCTGCGCCGGTACGCCGTCGGCGGCGGCCGGCAGGGCAACGTGGGCAAGGGGGCCATCCAGACCCTGAAGTCGTCCATCCCGTTCGTCGCCGCGGTAGAGAACCTGGCCAGGGCGCAGGGCGGCGTGGACGGCGAGACCATGGACGAGGCCAAGGCGCGCGGCCCGATCCTGCTGCGCACCCGCAGCCGCGCCGTCACCGCCGAGGACTACGAGGCGATCACCGCCGAGGCGGCCCCCGAGGTGGCCAGGGTGCGCTGCCTGCCGGCCGGCGAAGGCTCCGCCGAGGCCGGGTCGGTGCGCATCCTGGTGGTCCCGGCTGCGCCGAACGAGCGGCACCGCATCCAGTTCGAGGACCTGGTGCCCGACCCGGACACGCTGGAGCGGATCTCGGCCCGGCTTGACCAGGTGCGGCTGATCGGCGCCCGGATCTCTGTGGAGCCGCCGCTGTACCGCGGCGTGACCGTGGTGGCCCGCCTGGTGGCCCGCCCCCGGGCGAACCGCGGCGCGATCCAGGAGGAGGCCCTGGACGCGCTGTACCGGCTGCTGAACCCGCTGACAGGCGGGTCGGCCGGCACCGGGTGGCCGTTCGGCCGGCCGGTGTACGCCGGCGAGGTGTTCGCCGCCCTGCAGGGGGTCCGCGGCGTCGAGCTCGTGGAGGACGTGCGGCTGTTCGGGGCCAACCCGGTGACCGGCGAGCGTGGCAAGGAGACCACCAAGATGGAGCTGGAGCCGCACAGCCTGGTCGTCTCCTACTCGCACCAGGTCCGGGTGGAGGAGCGCTGATGCGCGGAACCGTTGCGGGCCTGCCCACACCTGACCCGATCGTCGAGATGATGCCGGCGGTGTACCAGGAGGACGAGTTCACCGGGCGCCTCACCGCCGGGCTGGACGATGTCATCGCCCCGGTGCTGTCCACCTTGGACTGCCTGGACGCCTACATCGACCCGTCCGTGAACCCCGTGGACTTCCTCGAATGGCTGTCCACCTGGGTTGGCGCGCGGATGCACGAGGACGTGCCGCTGGAACGGCGCCGGATCCTGGTGGCGAACGCGGTGCGGCTGCACCGGACGAGAGGCACCGTGACCGGGCTGCGGGTCCAGGTGGAGCTGCTGACCGGCGGGCAGGTGGACGTGCGGGACAACGGCGGGGTCGCCTGGTCGCTAACGCCGGGCGGGTCGCTGCCGGGGGAGGACACCCCGCGGCTGGCCGTGCGGGTCCGTACGCCCGACCCGGACAAGGTGCCGCTGAACGTTCTGGACGACGTGGTCAACTGGGCAAAGCCGGCGCACGTGGTGCACCGGGTGGAGGTGGTCCGGCAGTGATCGTCTGTCGCAAATGTGGGTTCCACAACGGGGACAAGGACACGTTCTGCGGGTCATGCGGCGAGTTCCTGGAGTGGACGGGGGAGAAGGTGGCCCCGAAGGTCACCGTCCCTCTTGAGCCCGAGCCCGAGGAGGAGCCGCAGGCCAAGCGCGGCCTCTTCCAGCGGGTCCAGTCGCTGATGTACATGGACGTGGGCGAGCGGGAGAAGATCGAGCGCCCCGCGGGCCCCGGTGGGATGCCGCGGCCGGGGATGCCGCCCGGCGCCGGCGGCCCGCCCCGGCCGCCGGGGATGCCGCCCGGTCCGCCCGGTGGACCCCCTGGCGGCCCGCCGCGCCCGCCGGGGATGCCGCCCGGTCCGCCCGGTGGACCCCCTGGCGGCCCGCCGCGCCCACCCGGTCCGCCCGGCGGACCCCCCGGCGGCCCGCCCCGGCCGCCCGGGATGCCCCCCGGCCCACCCGGGGCACCGCCCGGCATGCCGCCGCTCCCGCCCGCCGGCCCGCCCGGAGGACCTGCCGGCGGACCTCCGGGAGGCCCGCCGCGTCCGCCCGGCATGCCGCCCGGCCCGCCCGCGGCGCCGCCCGGCATGCCGCCGCTCCCGCCCGCCGGCCCGCCCGGGGGCTTCCCCGGTGGCGGTCCCGGCGGTCCCGGCGGTCCCGGGGGCCCGCCGTACATGCCCTCAGGGCCGCCCGGCCAGCCGCCCGGCGGCGGACCGGGCCAGCCTCCGATGCGCCCACCCGGATTGCCCGGGACCGCGGCAGCCCCCGCCGCGAGCCCGGCGCAGGGGGCGCCGGCGCAAATGCCCCCTGCCCGGCCGGCGCCCCCACCTCTACCACCGGTCGCGCCCACCCTCCCGCCCGCCGGCGGTTTCGGCACGCCGTCGGCGGCCAGCGGGCAGGCGGCCAAGCTGGTCGCCCCGCTGCCGACCGGCGGCCCGCCGACCAGGCAGGAGTCGGGGGTCGACACCGCGATGGCACCCCAGGCGATGCGCGAGCGCACGGCGCGCGCGGCCGTCAAGCAAGCGCCGACCCGGCGCCTGCAGCCAGGCGACCTGGTCTGTGGCGACTGCGGGGAGGGCAACCCGCCGAACCGGAAGTTCTGCAGCCGGTGCGGTACCTCGCTGGAGACGGCCGTCGCGGTCAAGACGCCGTGGTGGCGCAAGTTCATCCCCAAGCGCAAGCCCAAGGTGCTCCAGGCGGGCACCCGGCCCGGCCGCGGCGGCGTGCGGACCAAGAGCCGGCGGGCGGCCGCGCTGGCCAAGGTGTTCCCGACGATCCGAAGGGTCGTCGCGGTCGTGGTGCTGCTGAGCGGCATCCTGTACGGCGCCTTCGCGCCGGTGCGCGGCTGGGTCAACGACCATGTGATCGCGGTCAAGACGAAGATCAGCCGGATCATCAGCCCGCAGTTCGACCCGGTGCACGTCAACGGCTTCAGCGCGACCGCCCAGGTCAAGGACCACGAGGCGGGCAAGGCCGTGGACGGCTTCACCAACACCTACTGGGCCGCACCGGCCACTGGCCGGGAGGTCGTGCTGATCCTGCGGTTCAACCAGAAGGTCGATGTCGACAAGGCGATCGTGCACAGCGGGGTGAGCGCGAACTTCCAGTCCACCAACCGGCCGCAGAAGCTGCACATCGTCTACGACACCGGCAAGACCTACGACGTGGACCTGAAGGACACGCCGGACCAGCAGGAGGTCGCCATCGGCAAGGGGCACGGGATCTCCAGCATGGAGATCCACATCACGTCGTTCTACACCTCGGTGAAGAGCGGCAACGTGGCCATCACCGAGGTCGAGCTGTTCCGGAAGGAGTGAGCTCAGCCGGCTGAGAGTGGGAGCTCCTGGTCGAGGTACCTCGTCACCACCGAGGTCAGCTCGGCCAGGATCTCCTTGTCTCCGGTCGGGTCGCGCCGGTACGCGAGCTGCAGCAGCGCGTCGCCCATGGTCAGCGCGACCACCAGGATGCGCTCCACCCGCGGCTCGTCCGGCAGGTCCACCTGGCCGCGGAACAGCTCCCGGGTGCCGGCCGCGATGACGGTCGCGTTGTCCTCGTCCGGCTGCATGATGTACGGGTCGTGCGCGGGGCCGATCCGGATGGCGCGGAAGCCGGGGCTGGCGTCCAGCATGTCGGCGTACACCCGGAGCATGCCGTCCACGAGCTGCCGCCACTCCCGCAGCGGGGTACCGGACAGGGCCTGGTCCAGCCGCTGCAGGAACTCCTCGAGGTAGCGCACCGCGAGCGAGCGCACCATCGACTTCTTGTCCGGGAAGTACTGGTACACCGAGCCGATCGAGATGCCCGCCTGCTCGGCGATGGCCTTGGTGGTCAGCGACTCGTAACCCACCCGGTCCAGCAGGGTGGCGCACACGTCGAGCATCAGGTCGACCCGTTCGGTGCTGCGTCGCTGCATCGGGGCGCGGCGCATCAGGCGGGTCTCCAGCTCGGCGGTCATGCGTTCCACCCTACGGTGCGCGCGCCGCCCCTTTTGTGAACGGCCCGTGAAGACTCCGCACCTGGCCGCTCAGCCTCGCGCGGGACGGACGCAGGGGTGCTCGTACTCACATCCCGGCGGAGCCGGCACGGCCGGGTGGGCGACCGTACCGGCACGCCAGCTAACGCCGGTTGAGGAAGTCCGGCGCCTGGTAGGTGCCCCCCACGACCAGTAACGGGGCGGTCGCCTTCAGCGTCGTGCCGGCGAGCGTGGCCTGCACCTCGCGGGGGCCCATGGCGGAGTGCAGGAACACCAGCAGTGCCGCCTCGAAGGTGCCGGCCGGCGTGGTGGTCGCGGTGAGGTCGCCCAGGTTCGGGATCTTCAGGGTGACCGTACTGTTCGGCGCGAAGCCCTGGCCGCTGATCGTGGTGACCCGGCCGGACGCCACCACCCCCGGGTTGACGATGACCGTCGGGGTCGGCGCGCTGCCGGTCAACCCGACCACATGCGGGATGAGCGTCGTGGTGCCCTGCTGCACGGTGGAGATCTGCAGTGCGCCGTTGCGCTGGCCGGACCCGTGCGGGGTGAACGTCGTGCTGATCGTGCAGCTCGCGCCGACGGCCAGCGTGGTGTTCAGGCAGCTGTTCTGGGTGATCTTGTAGTCGACCGGGAACAGCTTGCTGCCCGCCGCCAACGTGACCGTCTTGATGGTGAACGGGATCCGCCCGCCGTTGCTGATGGTCACGGTGCCCGGGCCGCTGGGCGACAGGGCGAGCCGCTGCCCGAACTTCAGCGGGTTCGGGTTGGCCTGGAAGCCGTCCCGCGGGACGCCCACACCGCCGATCACGCCGATGACCACCGGGGTGCGCCCGTGCGGGGTGACCGTCAGCGTGGCGCGCCGCGCACCCAGCACCGACGGCGTGAACCGGATGGACACCCCGCAGACATCCGTCTGGTGCATCAGCGCCCCGGTGCACGCGTCAACCACCACCGCGAAGTCGCCGACGTCCGCGCCGCCCAGGCTGACAGAGTCCACCGACAGCGGCCCAAATCCCACGTACCGGATGGCGGCGGTCTGGTCCGCGCTGCTGCCCAGGTCCACCGTGCCGAAGTTCACCGGGTCACCGGTCACCGTCGGCTGGAACTCCCGCACGAAGACGTCGCGCACGCTGTTCGTGTCCACGCCCACACCGAGCAGGTCATCGGCCTCGGACTCGTAGGCGACCAGCGAGCCGTCGTCGGACAGCACCGGGTCCAGGCTCAGCCCGTTGCCTTCACAGGTGTCGTCCGACGCCAGGTTGGGCACGCAGTCGCGGCGGGTGCCCGGGGAGGCCAGCTCGCCCGGCAGGCGGGGCAGCCCGGCCCCCTCCCGCGCCGCGTCGACGACGAGGTCGCGGACGACGATGTCGCTGCAGTTCTGGTCGAAGGTGGACGGCGGCGCGAAGTCGCTGAAGGTGCACGGCCCGAGGCCGCTGTTGTCGTCCACGCCGTTGTGCATGTTCGCGGCAGTGGTGGCGAACGCGATGTACCGGCCGTCCACCGACAGTGCCGGATCGTCGCTGTTGCCCGGCTCGCCGAGGTTGTTGCGCGAGGCGATGGTGACGTCGAGCGCCTCGGAGCCGACCGGCGGCGAGAATGTGCCGTTGCCGTCGGGGTCGCGGTCGACCACGACCGCCTGGACGTTCGTGAACCCGTCGTCGGAGTGCCTGAACGCCACCTTCCGGCCGTTGCCGGTGATGGATGGCGGACCGCTGGACCCGGGCAGCGGCGTGCCGCCCCTGTCCACGTCCAGGCGCGTGAGGTCGACCGCCTGCAGGCCGTCGTCCTCGACGAGCCGCGCATCCAGGATGGCCGTTCCGAACGTGGGGGTGTAGTCGGTGTTGAAGATGTGGTAGCTGATGCCCATCGCCACGTGGGTGCCGTCGCGGGACAGCGCGGGTGCGCCGGCGCCATCCCGGAGGACGCCCGGCAGGACGTTGGCGGCCGACGCCGTGGCGTTGACCTGCTCCAGCGACGCGGGATTGATCTGCCCGTTCCCCTTCAGGCTGAACCCGGCGACGAACACCTCCGCCAGCGGATGCGGCACGGCATCGGTGGGGTTGTCCCAGGTCACGTAGGCGACGGCGCCGGTGCCGGTGGCGCGGTTGACCGTCAGGCTCGGCTCGAAGGTGTTGTTGATCCGCTTCCGCGGCACGAAGTCACCCGGCGGCTGGATGAAGTTCTGGACCGACACGACGGTGTAGTCGTAGGCGAGCGCCGAGTTCGGGTTGGTCTTGACGACGTGCTCGTCGAAGACGCCGTCGCCGTCCGGGTCGCGGTCACACACCACGATCTCGGCGTGGTCGTTGTCCGGTCCGGGGGCTTGCTCGTTGGTGGTGTTCAGGTTGGAGGCCTCGGTGACGAACGCGACGTACCGGCCGTCAGCGGAGATCGACGGGTCGGTGCTGTCGCCGTTCGCCGCCGCCTCGCCGGCGAGCGCCACCGCGGCGTACCGGAACTTGGGTGGCGCCGGCGGCGGCTTCCCGCGGGTGATGAGCACGGTGTGGTTGCCGGTCCGATCCCGCACGTAGATGTCAGACTCGTGCTGACCTATCACGCCCGGTGCCGGGTCGACGTCGTTCTGCTTGTCCAGCGGGTCGAGCGGGAACTGGGTGTCGAAGGCGACGAACCGGCCGGTGCCGGAGATCGAGGGGTTCTGCGCTCCGTTGTAGAAGAACCCGGGGAGCAGCGCCTGTGGCGAGCCGTCGTCGGCCACGGACACGCGGGTGGTGGCGCCCGGGGAGGCGCCGGCCTGGGCCGCGGTGCTCCCGGCCACGACGCTCAGGACACCGCCCGCGGTCAGCACCGCGGCGCCGAGCGCGACCCATCGACGTGCCCTCGGCGCTTTGGTTGGCTGCGCGGCCACTCCGGCCCCCTTGACAGACCTGTCCCGTGGAGTGTGACTGTATGGGAAGGTCGGCGGGACCCGGTCCCGTCACCCGGACGGCCCTTGGGGACCGTCCGCACGCCCGATCGGGCAGCCTGGCCTGCCCTAGGCTGTTCCCTAATGCCGCTTCTGGGGTACCGCGCGGCTCGGAACACTCGCCGCATGGGCGTTACTGCACACCTCAACAATCCCCACCTCGGCGTCGAGCCCGGTGGGGAGACGGCCTGCGAAGTTCAGGTCCGCAACGCCGGTTCCGTGGTCGACCAGTTCACAGTTGACGTGGTCGGCTTTGCCCGGGACTGGGCGGTCATCGAGCCGCCCACCATCAACCTGTTCCCGGGAGCCGAGGCAACGGCCCGGGTTCTGTTCCGTCCGCCGCGGTCCTCTGAGGTGCAGGCCGGTCCGGTGCCCTTCGGCGTCCGCGTGCTGTCCCGCGAGGACCCGCGCGGGTCGGTGGTCGAAGAGGGCGTCGTCGATGTGGCCCCGTTCGCCGACCTGAAGGTGGAGCTCGTCCCCTCCCGGTCGAAGGGGCGGCTCAGCGCCCGCCACCAGCTCGCCGTGGACAACAACGGCAACCGCCCGGTGGCCGCCGAGGTGGTCGCGGTCGACCCGGAGAACCAGCTCCAGATCAAGGTCGACCCGCCGACGCTGCAGGCCGAGCCGGGCACGACCACGCTGGTCCGGACCCGGGTCAAGCCGAACAAGCGGTTCCTCAAGGGCCCGCCGCAGACCCATCCGTTCCAAGTCCTGGTGGTGCCGGACGGCGGCGAGGCGGCCACCGCAGACGGCGTGATGACGCAGGAGCAGTTGCTGCCGAAGTGGTTGCTGCCGGTGGCCGCGGCACTGGCCGCGCTGGCGGTCGTCGCGCTGGTGCTGTGGCTGACACTGGTCCGTCCGGCGATCAAGTCGCTGGCCCGGGAGCAGGCCGCCCAGCAGGTCAAGCAGGTCGGCGACACGGCGAGCCAGGCCAAGCAGAGCGCCGCGGCGGCCCAGCAGACAGCGGCCGCCGCGCAGGAGACCGCGCAGGCGGCCGACAAGAAGGCCAGCGGCAGCAGCGGGACCGGCAGCAGCACCACCAAGACCACGCCGCCCGCCGACGCCGCCACCGCCGGGACGCCGACGTCGTTCCGGATCCCCACCGAGTCCAACCAGGTGGCAGACGGCTCGTTCCAGACGTTCCAGTTCGTGGCGCCCAACCACCAGAGCCTGAACATCACCGACCTGGTGTTCCAGAACCCACGTGGTGACGCCGGCATCCTGCAGATCCGGCAGGGCGACACGGTGCTGCTGGAGGAGGGCCTCGCGAACATCCGGGACCTCGACTACCACTACATCGTCCCGATCCACATGAACCCCGACCAGCCGGTCGTGGTCGCGGTGAACTGCTCCAAGCCGGGCTCCGGCACCAAGTGCACCCCGTCGGTCTCGTTCTCCGGCCGGCTCGTCAAGTAACGCCCCGAGCACCACGCAGTCGTCCCGGGTACCGGAAAGGTACCCGGGACGCTGTCGTCTGGCGGCCCCTCGGTCCGTGCCGCACCCCAGGGGCCGGCGCCCACGGGTCGGCGGGGGTCGGTCCGGTGGCCGGGACCGTTGGCCCGGGGGGTCCGGTGGCCGGGAGTCCGGGGCGTGGCGGTGGCTTGCGGGCGGTCGGCAAACCGACGATGGCACGCCGGGCGGGTCCCGGGCGTGCCATCTTCGGTGGTGCGTGTGGTGCTAGATCAGGCCCTCGCGCATCGCGTACGCCACCGCGTGCGACCGGTTCTTGAGCTGGAACCGGCTGGTCACGTCGTGCAGGATGCTCTTCACCGTGCGCTGCGAGTAGCACAGCTTCTCGGCGATCTCCCGGGTGTCCAGGCCGGCGGCCACCAGCTTGAGGACCTCGACCTCCCGGTCGGACAGCCCGGCCAGGTTCAGCCCCTGCGGGGCGAGCACCTGGCGCTGCAGCCGGGAGACCCGGGACAGCAGCCGGCCGAGAAGGTCCGGCGGGAGCACGCCCTCGCCGGCCGCCGCGATGGTGGCCAGCCGGACCAGTGCCTCCGGCGTGGCCTCGGCGCGGCGGGCGACCGCGCACACGCCGACCTCGACCGCCGACAGCAGGTCGCTGTCGTCCAGGTCGGTGGTGACCAGCACGGTCCTGGTCAGCCCGCGGGCGTGCAGCCCGCGCAGCAGCCGCAGCGCGGCGTCGTCGATGCGGTCCGCGACGACCATCACCACCGCGCGCGGGTCGTCGGTCTCGTCGTCGAGCAGGAGCACCTCCGGCCGGGAGCGCAGCGCAGCCGCCACACCGACCTTGGAGATGGGATCCATCGCGCAGACGAGGACGGGAATTCGTTCCATCGACTTGCCCCCCAGACTAGTTCTTGGCTGTCTCTTCGCCGGTCATCCGGGCCGTCTGCGGATGCAGCGCCCGGTTTGCCCCGACCGGCGGAGAGAACTGCCCCCCAATTCACCCCAGGTGCACTCTACGGAGCACGAAGGGGCGCTTCTTCGTGCTCCAAGCCCAATGCTCGACCGCGTCCTGTGCGATCGGCACAGTCCTGTCGCCCCAAAGGGCAGTCCTTGGTTCCCCGCGGTGCACTCATCAGCGCATCAATCGGGCACGACAGGCCAACTGGAGCAGCAGCCTGTCCTCCGGATCCTCGGGATCGACCTTGAGCAGGTCGAAGATGCGCTTGAGCCGGTACGCCACCGAGTTGCGGTGCAGGTGCATCACCTCGGCCGTCCTGGCCAGCGACCCCCAACTGTCCAGGTAGACCTGCAGGGTGCGGACCGCCTCGCTGGACCGGCTGCCCAGGCTGTCCAGCGGGTCCAGCACGGTCTGCACCGCGTACCGGCTGGTGGAGTCGTGGTACCACTCGGCCAGCGTCCGGCGCAGCCCGCTCGGCGCGAACACGACCGGGGTGTTGATCCGGCAGTTGCTGCGCGCCTCGGCGATCGCGGTGCGCGACTCGGCGTAGGAGGTGACCAGGCCGACCGGGCCGGGGTGCGGCGAGCCGACCCCGCACCGGATGCGCACCTGCGGGTACCGCTCCAGCACCCGGGCCAGCGCGCCGCCGACCACCCCGGCGGACAGCGACGTCGCCTGCTCGCCCGGGTCGTTGCGGAACATCCGGACCATGGTCACCCCGGACACCGACACAGCCCGGTGCCAGTCCGGGTGCACCGCCCGGGCGCGCTGCACCGCGATCGCGGCCACGTCCCGGAGCAGGCCGCTGGCCAGCAGGTCGTCGCCGCCGGCCAGCACCGCGAGGTTCTCCAGCTCCAGGTGCGCCACCACGTGCCAGCCGTCCACCGGCAGCCCGGCCGCCTTCGCCCGGGTGACCAGCTCCGGGTCGCGGGACGGGTCGCTGGCCAGCAGCTCGGTGAGTATCTGGCCGGGCGACCGGGTGGCCGGCGTGTCCGCGCGCTGCCGGCGGTGGATCGTGCGCGCCACCGCCGCGGCCAGCGACTCCAGCACCAGGTCGGTGATCCGGGCCAGCGTGTCGTCGGCCGGGGCCGCGCTGACCCACTCCCGGATGTCGCCGTCCACCCGCACCGGCACGCTGCAGCCCCCCTGGGCGTGCTCGGTGGTGCTCACCGGCATGCCCAGCGCGGCGGACACGGTGCGGATCAGCTCCTCCTCGCTGCACCGCAGCATCTCCGCCTCGCGCAGCTCGGTCAGCGCCCGCGACCCGCGGTGCAGCGCGGCCAGCAGCTCGGAGGTGATCTCCCGCTCGGCGGTCATCGCGATCTCGCCCGCGCTCGCGCCGTCCCGGGCCCGGATCAGGGTCACCCCGCCGTGCTGGGCGATGGCGGTGCCGGCCCGGGACAGCGGCGCCGCGGCGTCGTGCACGACCGCGCCGACTCCCTGCTCGGCGGACCGGCGCAGCGCGGCGTCCGCCCGCTCGCCCCGCAGCGCCAGTGAGGCGTGCCGAGTTAATACGACCAGGGACGCGGCGGCGGCCCGGCCCAGCTCACCGAAGTCCTCCGCGAGCACCACCGAGCGGACGTGGCCGTCCCGGACCGGCCGCGCGGGAGCCAGCAACCGGCGCATCGACGGCGTTGCGAGCAGCTCGGACAGCCGCATGCCACCAATGTCGCCGCCTGCGCTCCGTACCGCAGCAGAGGTGTCGATATTCACTCGGATGGCCCAACCGGTGAGGTGATGGGACGAGGTCAACTGCACAGAGGGAAGATCGAGGAGCTAAATACCCGCTAAAGATCACGTCCCGACCGCGCGTTTAGAATGCCGCCGGTTGGCGCTGCGGTCCAGTACCGGGCCGGTGGATCCGACCGAGCTGTCGGTGGCCGCGGGTACCCTCGCGTCATGGGCACTCCCACTCCCCGGGTCCAGCCGCTGGTCGACCGGTACGGCCGCACCGCCACCGACCTGCGGGTCTCCCTGACCGACCGGTGCAACCTGCGCTGCACGTACTGTATGCCGGCCGAGGGCCTGCCCTGGCTGCCCAAGCCGGAGCTGCTGACCGACGACGAGCTGACCCGGCTGGTGCGGATCGCGGTCGAGCGGCTGGGCGTCACCGAGGTCCGGTTCACCGGCGGGGAGCCGCTGCTGCGGCCCAGCCTGGTCGAGTTGGTGCGCCGGGTCGCCGAGCTGCGGCCGCGGCCGAAGACCGCGCTCACCACCAACGGCCTCGGGCTGGAGCGGACGGCGCACGCGCTCGCCGCCGCGGGGCTGGACCGGGTCAACGTTTCGCTGGACACCCTGCACCCGGAGCGGTTCGCCACCATCACCCGCCGGCCCCGGCTGGACGACGTGCTGGGCGGCCTCGCCGCGGCCGAGGCGGCAGGGCTGGTCCCGGTCAAGCTGAACGCGGTGCTGCTGCGCGGGGTGAACGACGACGAGGCGGTGCCGCTGCTGGAGTTCGCGTTGGCACGGGGGTACGAGCTGCGCTTCATCGAGCAGATGCCGCTGGACGCCCAGCACGCGTGGGACCGGGAGCGGATGGTCCGCGCCGAGGAGATCATGGCCCGGCTGGAGACCCGGTTCACCCTGACCGAGGACCCGGCCGAGCGCGGCGCCGCACCGGCGGAGACGTTCCTGGTGGACGGCGGCCCGGCCAGGGTCGGCGTGATCGCGTCGGTCAGCCGGCCCTTCTGCGGCACCTGCGACCGGGTCCGGCTGACCGCCGACGGCCAGGTGCGCAACTGCCTGTTCGCCCGCGAGGAGTCCGACCTGCGCACCCCGCTGCGCGCCGGTGCCAGCGACACCGAGCTGGCCGAGCGGTGGCTGGCCGCGATGATGCGCAAGCTGCCCGGCCACGGCATCGACAACCCCACCTTCCTGCAGCCCGACCGGCCGATGTCGGCAATCGGGGGCTGACCCGGGGCTGACCCGCGCGCGCCAGGGGGCTGACCCCGGGGCTGACTGACCCGGGGCTGACTGACCCGGGGCTGACTGACCCGGGGCTGACCGGGGCTGTCAGACGGAGCGGCGGCTCTACCGGCGGGCTGTCGGGCGGAGCGGCGGATCTGACCCCCGTTCCGGCTGACACTCAGGCCGGGTGGTCGCCACCGCGGATCTGGTCCACCGCGTGCGCCAGGATCGGGGCCAGCACCGCCATGCCGTCCCTTGCGCCGCCGGTCGAGCCGGGCAGGTTGACCACGAGGGTCCGCCCGACCACCCCGGCCACCCCGCGGGACAGCACCGCGGTCGGCACCTTCGGCGCGCCGTAGGCCCGGATGGCCTCCGCGATGCCGGGGATCTCGTAGTCGAGCACCGCCCGGGTGACCTCTGGGGTGCGGTCGGTGGGGGAGATGCCGGTGCCGCCGCTGGTGATCACCACCTGCACCCCGTCGGCGGCCGCGGCCCGGATCGCCGCGGCCACCGGCTCGCCGTCCGGCACCACCACCGGCTCGTCCACCTGGCAGCCGAGCGCGCGCAGCCGGTCGGCCACGATCGGGCCGCTGGTGTCGGCGTACACCCCGGCGGAGGCGCGGTTGGAGGCCACCACCACGCGGGCGCGAAGCGGGCGTCCGGTCTGGTCGGCGATCATCCTGGGCAGCGTAGCGCCGGGCGCGGGGGTCCGGTGCGCGCGATCGGGCCGGACTGGCTATGGTCGTGGCGCCCCCCACACACGGAGTACCCCACCAGTTGATCGACACCACGACCTCCCGCGAACTCCTCACGGTCCGGCCCGAGGCCGTGCCGGTCACTCCGGCAGCACGGCGGCGCGCCTGCGTGCCGGAGGCCATCCCGGTGGCCGTCGGCGGCTTCGGCATCCCCGCGATGGCCCTGCTGCTGCTCGGCCACTTCGAGGTGTCGGTGGTGATGGTGGCCGGCACCGCCGGTGCGGTCGCCGCGGTGGCCGTCCTCGGGCCGGAGCGGCTGGTCTCGCACCGCTACGGCCGGTCCCGGTGGACGGTCGCCGCGCTGCTGCTGGCCACCGCGTTCTTCGGGTTCAACGCAAGGTTCGCTACCCAGGACCTGTACGCGATGCGGGACCCGAGCACGTACGTGGCCACCGGTCAGTGGTTGGCGCACCACCCGAGCCTGCCGGTGGACACCCAGGACGAGGTGTTCCGCGCGGACACCCGGGCGAAGCTGTACGGGTACTCGGCCGGGTTCGGTGACGACCTGTACCAGCAGGGCCACGTCGCCGCGCAGGGCAACCACCTGCTGCCGGCGCTGCTGGCGGTGGCCGGCTGGTACGGCGGCGAGCGGGCGCTGCTCGGGATGAACTCGCTGGTCGGGGCGGCCGCGCTGCTGGCCATGTTCGGGCTGGTACGCCGCTTCGCCGGGGACCCGTTCGCGCTGGCGTCCACCGCCGCGCTGGCGGTGTCGCTGCCGATGATCGAGTTCAGCCGGGACGCCTACACCGAGCCGCTGGCGCTGCTGCTGCTGTTCGGCGGGCTGTCGGTGCTGTGGCGGGCGGTGGAGTCCGGGCGGCCGGCCGAGTTCGCGCTCGCCGGCCTGACCGCGGGGGCCACCGCGATGGCCCGCATCGACGGGTACCTGCCGATGCTCGCGTTCGCCGCGGTGGGTTTCTGCTACGCGGCCCGGGCGCTGCCGGGGCACCGGGCGGCGGCGCTGGGGCGGGTGGCGCTGCTGCTGGCCGGCCTCGGGCTGCCGGCGGTGCTCGGGTACTTCGACGTGTCCCGGCTGTCCAGCGTGTACTACCAGAACAGCCGGCACGAGATCGTGCTGTCGATCAAGGTGGTCGGCCTGGCGCTCGCCACCGGCGTGCTGCTGGTGGCGGTGTGCTGGGCGGTGCGCCGGTCCCGGCAGGTGGTGACCGGGCCGCCGCGGGCCTGGCTGGCCCGGCTCGGAGCGCTGGCCGTGCCGGCGTTCTTCGCGGTGCTGGTGACCCGGCCGCTGTGGCTGACCACATACGAGACGCCGCCGCCGGACAAGCGGTGCAACGTGTTCGTGCAGCAACTCCAGGCCGACTCGGGCCTGCCGTCGCAGCCGTGCCGGATCTACGACGAGTTCACCGTGCACTGGATCGCGTGGCACTTCGGCTGGCCGGCGGTGGTCCTGGCGGTGCTCGGCCTGGCCCTGCTGGTGCACCGGGCGGTGCGCGACGCGGACCTGCGGCTGCTCGGCGTGGTGGCGATCACCACCGCGATGTGCGCGGTGTACCTCGTGCAGGCCCGGATCACCCCCGACCAGGTGTGGGCGATGCGCCGGTACCTGCCGGTCGTGCTGCCCGGGCTGCTCGGCGCGGCCGGGTACCTGCTCTCCCGGGTGTGGCACCGGCAGTGGCCGCAGCCGTCGGCTACCGGCACGGTGCAGCGGGCGGTGCAGCGGGGGGCGCAGCGCTGGGCCGGGCGGGTGGCCGTCGGTCTCGCGCTGCTGCTGGTCGCGGTGCCGGCGTTCATCGTGCACCCGATGGAGCTGGTCCGGCAGGACGCCGGGCAGCTCGACCAGGTGCGGGCGCTGTGCCGGCAGGTCGGCGGCGCGGGCGCGGTGCTCGCGGTGGGGGAGCCGACCGCGGCGCCGTACCTGCAGACGGTCCGCTCCACCTGCGGGTTGCCGGCGCACGCGCTCGGGGTGCCGCCCGGCACCGACGTGGCGACCGTCCGCCCGGACCTGCTCGCGGTGCGGAACGCCGTTCGGGGGCACGGCCGGCGGCTGTACGTGATCACCCAGGACGCGGACCTGGTGCCGTGGGCGCGCGGGGTCCGACCGGAGCCGCTGTACACCCTGCACCTGGACCGCTGGCCCAGCCGGCTGGAGGACGTGCCGCAGCACCCGGAGCCGGTGGAGCTGCGGCTGTGGGTCGGGGTGGTGCTCTCCGACGGGTCGGTCCGCCCGGTGTGGCCGCGCGGCTGAGCGTCACCCCGCTGCCGGGCGGTCACCCTGCCGGGCGTCGCCTCGTGTCCAGCCTGGCGGGAGACAGCGCCGCGGCGTCCACCCCCTCCGCGCGGAGCCGGGCCGGGGTGTCCTCGCCGCGGACCAGCGCCGCCGCGAAGGCCGCCAGCGCCGGGGCGAGCTGGATACCGTACCCGCCCTGGCCGGCCAGCCAGGCCAGCCCGGGCAGCTCCGGGTCCCAGCCGGCGACCGGCACCCGGTCCGGGGCGAAGGTGCGCAGCCCCGCCCAGGTCGCCGACACCGAGCGCAGCCGCAGCGTGGTGGCCGCGTTCACGTTCTCGATCGCCCGGGCCACATCCAGCTCGTCCGGCCGCGCGTCGCAGGGGTCGCTCGGGGTCTCCTCCGCCGGCGAGATCAGCAGCCCGGTGCCTTCGGGCCGGAAGTAGAACGTCTCGGCCACGTCGCCGACCAGCGGCCAGCCGGGGTCCAGCTCCGCGACCGGCACCACCGCGATGGTGCGGCGCAGCGGGGTGAGCCCGAGCGGGAGGGCGCCCAGTGCCACCGCGACGGTGTCCGCCCAGGCGCCCGCGGCGTTCACCACCACCGGCGCCTCGACCGGACCGCCGGCCGTCTCCAGCCGCCAGGTCTCGCCCAGTCGCCGGCCGGACCGCACCCGGGCACCGGTCCGCACGGCCAGCCCGCGGCGCCGACCGGTGCGCAGGTAGTGCTGATGCAGCCCCATCACATCGATGTTGCACGCGCCGGGCTCCACCGCGGCGCCGGCCAGCCAGTCGGGTGAGAGCACCGGGCAGTACGCGCGTGCCTCCGCCGGGGTCAGTCGCCGCAGCGAGGCGACCTCGGCCAGCGTCGCGTCCAGCTCGGGCAGGCCGGCCCGGTCGGCCACCAGCAGCTCCACGGTCGGTGTGAGCAGCCGGGTGGCGTCCGGGTCCTGCTCGGGCACGGCCTCGTACAGCGGCCGGCTGGCCCGGGTCAGTGCCCGGACCTGCGGCCCGCCGTAGCTCTCCAGGAACACCGCGGCCGAGCGCCCGGTGGTGTGATACGCGAGCTGGGACTCGGCCTCCAGCAGCAGCACCGACCGGTCGGCGGCCAGCAGCGCGGCCACCGAGACACCGGCCATCCCGCCGCCGACCACCACCACGTCGGCCGTCCGGTCAGCCACCGCGGCTCCCCGCCGACCCGTCGCCATCGCCACCCGCCGTGCCTGAGCCACCGGTCGCGCCCGCGCCGCCCGCCGCGCCTGCACCGCCAGCCACCGCTGTGCCGCCCGCCGCGCCCGGGCCGCGGGCCGCGCCCGCGCCGGCCGACCGGACCGCGGCAAGGGCCATCCGCTCCAGCAGCGGCGCCATCGCGGCGCGGTCCAGCACGGTGCCGTGCGGGGTGGAGTTGATCAGCCCGAACACCGCGTGCGCGGCGGCCCGCCCGGTCGCGTCGTCGCAGCCCGGGCAGACCTGCCGGATCACGTCCACCCACACCTCGACGTAGCGCCGCTGCAGCCGCCGGACCCGGCGCCGGTCCGCCTCGGCCAGGTTGGCCAGGTCGCGCGCCTGCACGGTGATCAGCGCCGGGTTGTCCAGCGCGAAGTCGACGTGGAAGTGGACCAGCGCGTGCAGCGCCTGGACCGGCTCGGGGTGCGCCCGGACCCGTTCCTCGCCGCCGGCCAGCAGCGTCTCGCTGATGTCCACCAGCATGTGGCCGAGCAGCGCGTCCTTGTTGCGGAAGTGCCGGTACACCCCCGGGCCGGAGATGCCGACCGCGGCGCCGATGTCGTCGATGCCGACCCCGTGGAAGCCGCGGTGCGCGAACAGCTCCGCCGCGGCGGCCAGGATCTGCTGCCGTCGGGTCGGGGCGTTCGACGCCGGGCCGCCGGCGAGGGGGACGCTGCCCATGGCCGCCATCGTAGACGAGCTGTTAGCCATCGTTAACGCCGATCGGCGACTGAGCGCGCCGCGAGAGGAAGTCGACAGGATGATCAGTTGACCGGATGCTGTCCTGCGTCGGGCAAGCGCGGTCGACCGCCTGGCGACGTCACTCGATCGTGATTTCTGTCCACATCCGCCGAAATAGCGGAAATGCAAGAAGCTCTGTGGTATCTCGTCCTGCCCCTGGGAGGTGCCCCATGCGTCTGTCCCGTCTTCTCCTCGCCGCTGCGGCCGGTGCCGCCGCGCCCGTCCTGGCCGTGGCCACGTCAACCCCCGCGGTGGCCGCCGGGGCCAGCTACGCCGCGCTCGGCGACTCGTACTCCTCCGGTACCGGCACCGGCAACTACTACGCCGACAGCGGGAGCTGCCAGCGCAGCCCGCAGAGCTACCCGGCGCTGTGGGTCGCGGCGCACAGCGTCTCCTCCTTCGCCTTCGCCGCCTGCGCCGGCGCGCGGACCGGCGACGTGCTGAACAACCAACTCGGCGGCCTGAACCCGGCGACAACCCTGGTCAGCATCTCGATCGGCGGCAACGACGCCGGCTTCAGCACGGTGATGACCAACTGCATCACGCAGAGCGACTCGGGCTGCCGCACCTCGGTGACCAACGCGGAGAACTACGCCCGCACCACGCTGCCCGGCCTGCTGGACAACACCTACAACGCGATCCGCGGCCGGGCGCCCGTCGCGTCCGTGGTGGTGCTGGGGTACCCGCGCTTCTACCAGATCGGCGGGAGCTGCCTCGTCGGCCTGTCCGACACCAAGCGGACGTACATCAACGAGGGCGCCGACGTGCTCGACTCGGTGATCCAGGCGGCGGCCGGGCGGCACGGGTTCGCCTTCGCCGACGTCCGCGACGCGTTCGTCCCGCACGAGATCTGCAGTTCCGGCACTTCATGGCTGCACAGCCTGGACTGGTTCCACATCGGCGAGTCGTACCACCCGACCTCGAACGGGTACCGGTACGGCTACCTGGCGGTGTTCACCGGGCTCACCGGCTGAGGTCACAACCCGGCGCGCTGGACTACCCCGGTTAGAACTGGTTAACATCGGCACGGCAAGTTAACGATGGCTAACCGGGGAGTTCAGTAGCGACCATGGACGCGCCCAGCCTGCGTACCGCCGCCGATCCGGGCAGCGAGACCTTCGTCCGGTACGCCAAGGAGCACGCGGAGCTCGTGGACGACCTGCGCCAGCGGTTGGCGGCGGCCCGGCTCGGCGGCCCGGAGAGGGCACGCAGCCGGCACACCGAGCGCGGCAAGCTGCTGCCGCGCGACCGGGTCGACGCGCTGGTGGACCCGGCGTCGCCCTTCCTGGAGCTGTCCCCGCTGGCCGCCACCGGCATGTACGGCGACGAGGCACCGGCCGCCGGCATCATCACCGGAGTGGGCCGTGTGTCCGGCCGCGAGTGCGTGGTCGTGGCCAACGACGCCACCGTCAAGGGCGGCACCTACTACCCGGTGACGGTGAAGAAGCACCTGCGCGCGCAGGAGGTGGCGCTGGCCAACAACCTGCCGTGCATCTACCTGGTGGACTCCGGCGGTGCGTTCCTGCCGCGGCAGGACGAGGTGTTCCCGGACCGGGAGCACTTCGGCCGGATCTTCTACAACCAGGCCACCATGTCCGCGCGCGGCATCCCGCAGATCGCCGCCGTGCTCGGCTCCTGCACGGCGGGCGGCGCGTACGTGCCGGCGATGAGCGACGAGGCCGTGATCGTGCGCAACCAGGGCACGATCTTCCTCGGTGGGCCGCCGCTGGTGAAGGCGGCCACCGGCGAGGTGGTCAGCGCGGAGGACCTGGGCGGCGGCGAGGTGCACGCGCGGATCTCCGGGGTGACCGACCACCTGGCCGAGGACGACGCCCACGCGCTGCAGATCGTGCGCACCATCGTCTCCACGCTCGGCCCGCGCGCACCCCGGCCCTGGGAGGTCGCGCCGGTCGAGGAGCCCGCGGTGGACCCGGCGGAGCTGTACGGCGTGGTGCCGACCGACCCGCGGGTCCCGTACGACGTGCGCGAGGTGATCGCCCGGATCGTGGACGGCTCGCGGTTCGCCGAGTTCAAGGCCGAGTACGGCAGCACCCTGGTGACCGGGTTCGCCCGCATCCACGGGCACCCGGTCGGCGTCGTGGCCAACAACGGCATCCTGTTCAGCGAGTCCGCGCTGAAGGGCGCGCACTTCGTCGAACTGTGCGACCAGCGGTCGGTGCCGCTGCTGTTCCTGCAGAACATCACCGGGTTCATGGTCGGCCGGGAGTACGAGGCCGGCGGCATCGCCAAGCACGGGGCGAAGATGGTGACCGCCGTGGCGTGCGCCCGGGTGCCGAAGTTCACGGTGATCGTCGGCGGCTCGTTCGGCGCCGGGAACTACTCGATGTGCGGCCGGGCGTACTCGCCGCGGTTCCTGTGGATGTGGCCGAACGCGCGGATCTCGGTGATGGGCGGCGAGCAGGCGGCGTCGGTGCTGGCCACCGTGCGCCGGGACCAGGTCGAGGCGCGCGGCCAGGTTTGGCCGGCCGAGGCCGAGGAGGAGTTCAAGCGGCCGATCCGCGAGCAGTACGAGCAGCAGGGCAACCCGTACTACTCCACCGCCCGGCTCTGGGACGACGGGGTGATCGACCCGGCCGACACCCGGATGGCGCTCGGCCTGGCGCTGTCCGCGGCGGCCAACGCCCCGCTGCCGCCGGTCCGCTACGGCGTCTTCCGGATGTGAACGCACGGCATCTCGCCGATCATCGACCTACCGGGGCCGCGAGCAGAACAACTGGCCCCCAAAGCTCGATGATCGCGAAGTCGATGATCGCGGTGAGTGGGTGAGGGGAGGGCGGATGTTCGAGACAGTCCTGGTGGCCAACCGCGGCGAGATCGCGGTCCGGATCATGCGCACGCTGCGGGCCCTGGGCATCCGGTCGGTCGCGGTGTTCTCCGACGCGGACGCCGACGCGCGGCACGTCCGGGAGGCGGACACCGCGGTCCGGCTCGGTCCGGCGCCGGCCGCGGACAGCTATCTGTCGGCCGAGCGGATCCTGGCCGCGGCCGCCGCGACCGGCGCGCAGGCGGTCCACCCCGGGTACGGGTTCCTGGCCGAGAACGCCGCCTTCGCGCGGGCCTGCGCGGACGCCGGCGTGGTGTTCGTCGGCCCGCCGGCAGACGCCATCGAGGCGATGGGCGACAAGATCCGGGCCAAGCGGACGGTGGCCGCCGCGGGGGTGCCGGTGGTGCCGGGCCGGTCCGAGCCGGGGCTGTCCGACGCGGAGATCGCCGCGGCGGCCGTCGAGGTCGGCTTCCCGGTGCTGCTCAAGCCGTCCGCGGGCGGCGGCGGCAAGGGCATGCGGCTGGTGCGCGGCCCGGACGCGCTGGCCGACGAGATCGCCTCCGCCCGGCGGGAGGCGCGCGGCGCGTTCGGCGACGACACGCTGCTGGTGGAGCGGTACGTGGAGCGGCCGCGGCACATCGAGATCCAGGTGCTCGGCGACACCCACGGCACCGTGCTGCACCTCGGCGAGCGCGAGTGCAGCCTGCAGCGGCGGCACCAGAAGATCATCGAGGAGGCCCCGTCGCCGCTGCTGTCGGCCGCCGCGCGGGAGCGGATGGGCGGCGCCGCGGTGGAGGCGGCCCGGGCGGTCGGCTACACCGGAGCCGGCACGGTGGAGTTCATCGTCTCCGCCGACCGGCCGGGGGAGTTCTTCTTCCTGGAGATGAACACCCGGCTGCAGGTCGAGCACCCGGTCACCGAGTGCGTCACCGGCCTGGACCTGGTGGAGTGGCAGTTGCGGGTGGCGGCGGGGGAGCCGCTGCCGTTCGGCCAGGGCGACGTGCGGCTGGACGGGCACGCGATCGAGGCTCGGGTGTACGCGGAGGACCCGGCGCGGGGGTTCCTGCCGACCGGCGGTCCCGTGCTGGCCCTGGTCGAGCCGGCCCTTCCACACGTACGGGTTGACTCCGGGCTCGTGGCCGGTATGAACGTCGGCTCGACGTATGACCCGATGCTGGCCAAGGTGATCGCATGGGGCCCGGACCGGGAGTCCGCCCGGCGTCGCCTGGACGGCGCGCTGGCCGACACCGTGGTTCTCGGGCTGACCACCAACGTCGGCTTCCTCCGCGCGCTGCTGGCCGACCCGGAGGTGGTGGCCGGGCGGCTGGACACCGGCCTGGTGGAGCGCCGGCTGGGCACGCTCACCGGCCATGAGGTGCCGGACGAGGTGCTCGCGGCCGCCGGGCTGGAGCGGCTGTTGGCGCTGAGCACGACCGGCCGGCAGGGCCCGACCGACCCGTGGGACATCCCCGGCGGCTGGCGGATCGGCGAGCCGGCCTGGGCGGTGTGGCGGATCGAGACACCGGGCCCGGGCTCCCCGGGCGCCCAGCCGGAGCGCCGCGAGGTCCGGGTCCGGGGTACCGCCGCGGCCGCCGAGGTCTGCCTCGGCCCTCGCGAGGTGTCAGGCGTCGCGGCGGACGGAACCCGCGACAGGCCTGACCCGACGGGGCCGGTGCGGGGCAGTGCGCGGTGGGAGGACGGCGCCCTGGTGGTCAGCTACGCCGGTCGCACCTGCCGGTACGCGTACGCCCGGGACGGCGACGTGCTGTGGCTGGCCCGGGACGGCCACACCTGGGCGCTGGCCGAGGCGGACCGGCTGGCCGCGGCGCGGCACGAGGCGGCCACCGGCGGCGGCCCGGTGCGCAGTCCGATGCCGGGCCTGGTGCTCGCGGTGAAGGTGGCCGAGGGGGAGCGGGTGACCGCGGGGCAGGCGCTGGTGATCGTCGAGGCGATGAAGATGGAGCACACCCTGACCGCACCGATCGACGGCGTGGTGACCGAGCTGCCGGCCCGTGCGGGCGCCCAGGTCAAGGTCGAGGAGCTGCTCGCGGTGGTGACCGCCCCGTGACCAGCGAGCGCGGTGGCGAGCGGCCCGTGACGAGCGGGCGCGGTGGCGAGCGGCCCGTGACGAGCGGGCGCGGTGGTGACCGCCCCGTGACCAGCGAGCGCGGTGGCGACCCCACGACGCTCCCGATGCGGGTGCCGATGGGCGGGCTGCCGGACCGGGTGACGATATGGGAGGTCGGCCCACGCGACGGCCTGCAGAACGAGCAGGCGGTCGTGCCCGTCGAGGTGAAGGCGGAGTTCATCGCCCGGCTGGCCGACGCCGGCCTGACCACCATCGAGGCGACCAGCTTCGTGCATCCGAAGTGGGTGCCGCAGCTCGCCGACGCCGAGGCGCTGATGGAGCGTCTGGAGCGCCGCGGTGGCGTGCGGTACCCGGTGCTGGTGCCGAACGAGCGCGGCCTGGACCGGGCGCTGGCCCACGGCGTGACCGACATCGCGGTGTTCGCCAGCGCGACCGAGTCCTTCGCCAGGGCCAACCTCAACCGCACCGTGGCGGAGTCGCTGGACATGTTCGCCCCGGTGGTCGCCAGGGCGCGGGCGGCCGGCCTTGGCACGCGCGGCTACCTGTCGATGTGCTTCGGCGACCCCTGGGAGGGCGCCGTACCGGTCGGGCAGGTCGTCGCCGTGGCCGGCCGACTGCGCGACCTGGGCTGCACCGCGCTCTCCCTCGGCGACACCATCGGCGTCGGCACCCCCGGTCACGTGGCCGCCCTGCTGGACGCACTGGCCGCGGCCGGCGTGCCGGTCGGCCAGGTCGGGGTGCACTTCCACGACACCTACGGCCAGGCGCTGTCCAACACGCTGGCCGCCCTGCAGCGCGGGGTCACCACCGTGGACGCCTCCGCCGGCGGCCTCGGCGGCTGCCCGTACGCAAAGAGCGCCACCGGCAACCTGGCCACCGAGGACCTGGTCTGGCAGCTTTCCGGCCTCGGCATCGACACCGGTGTGGACCTGCCCAGCCTGGTCGCCACCAGCCGGTGGATGGCCGGGCAGCTCGGCCGGCCTAGCCCGTCCCGCACCGTACAGGCCCTCGCGAAGGAGTGACCATGCTCGACCACCGGCTCGGCGAGGAGTACGAGGCGCTGCGCTCGACCCTGCGCGACTTCGCCCGCGACGTGGTGGCCCCGGTGATCGGCGGCTTCTACGAACGGGAGGAGTTCCCGTACGACATCGTCCGGCAGATGGGCAAGATGGGGCTGTTCGGGCTGCCGTTCCCGGAGGAGTACGGCGGCATGGGTGGCGACTACTTCGCGCTCTGCCTGGCGCTGGAGGAACTGGCCCGGGTGGACTCCTCGGTCGCCATCACCCTGGAGGCGGGCGTCTCGCTGGGCGCGATGCCGATCTACCGGTTCGGCAACGACGAGCAGCGGCAACGGTGGCTGCCGAAGCTGTGCACCGGGGAGATGCTCGGCGCGTTCGGGCTGACCGAGCCGGGCGGCGGCTCGGACGCGGGCGCCACCCGGAGCACCGCGCGGCTGGTCGAGGGCGAGTGGGTGCTGAACGGGACGAAGGCGTTCATCACCAACTCCGGCACCGACATCACCGGGCTGGTCACCGTCACCGCGGTCACCGGCGACACCATCGCCGGCAGGAAGGAGATCTCCGCGATCATCGTGCCGTCCGGCACCGCCGGGTTCACCGTCTCGAAGAAGTACTCCAAGGTCGGCTGGAGCGCCTCGGACACCCGCGAGCTGTCCTTCGCCGACTGCCGGGTGCCCGAGGAGAACCTGCTCGGCGAGCGCGGCCGCGGGTACGCCCAGTTCCTGCAGATCCTGGACGAGGGCCGGATCGCCATCTCGGCGCTGTCCGTCGGGCTCGCCCAGGGCTGCATCGACGAGTGCCTGTCCTACGTGCGGCAGCGGGAGGCGTTCGGGCACCGGATCGGGGAGTACCAGGCGATCCGGTTCAAGATCGCGGAGATGGAGGCCCGGGCGCACACCGCGCGGCTGGCGTACTACCAGGCGGCGGCGAAGATGCTGCACCACGAGCCGTTCAAGCGGGAGGCCGCGATCGCCAAGCTGGTCTCCTCCGACGCGGCCATGGTGAACGCGCGGGAGGCGACCCAGGTCTTCGGCGGGTACGGGTTCATGAACGAGTCCCCGGTCGGCCGGTTCTACCGGGACGCGAAGATCCTGGAGATAGGCGAAGGCACCTCCGAGGTGCAGAAGATGTTGATCGCCCGCGAGCTCGGAGTCTGAGTCAGCCGTCCTCGGGCACCAGATCGTCCACCGTCATGTAGTACGGGTTGGTGAGCACGTCGCCGGATCGGGCGGAGTGAACGGGCTGCCGCACGGGGCGGACGGCTCGCCCCGGCGGGTGGATACCGGGCTCCGGCGGGCCGGGTGCGGGCCGCCGGCCGGCGCAGCGCCTATCGTCAGGTTCGTGCTGCGCAAAGACATCCCTAGGCCGGTCCGCCAGCAGACCCGCTCGGTGACGACCCGGCAGGGCTTTCTGGAGGCCGCGCGGGCGGTGTTCGGGGAGCAGGGTTTCGCCGAGGCGAGCGTGGCCGAGATCGTCCGCCGCGCCGGGTCCAGCGTGGGCAGCCTCTACCACCACTTCGGTGGGAAGAACGAGCTGTTCCTGGCCCTGTACGACCAGTTCGACCACGAGTTGGGGCTGCACGCCGCGGCGGCGGTCAGCCGGGTCCGGGAGGCCGGCGAGGCGGACCCGCGGGCGCAGTTCACCGCCGGCGCGCGGGCCTACCTGCAGGGCTGCTGGGAGCGGCGCGCGCTGGCCCGGTTGTTCGTCCAGGGGGACGGCCCGCCCGGGTTCGAGGCGCTGCGGCGGAGCCGGACGCAGGACTGGGTACGGCAGAACGCCAAGCTGCTCAAGGTGGACGACCGGCCGGTGAGCCGGGCCATGGCGGCCATCCTGACCAGCGTGCTGGGCGGGGCCGGCCGCGAGGTGGTGGCCTGCCGCAACGCCGCCGAGGCCACCGAGCTCATCGACGCGGTGGTCGCCATGCTGGGTACGATTCCCACGCCGTAGCGCCGCGCAGGAAGGGATCCGGTGCCTCCGAGCCTCGACGACCACGCGGGCCTCGCGGAGCTCGCGGACCTCGCGGACCTCGCGGAGCCCGCGGAGCCCGCGGAGCCCGCGGAGCTCGCGGAGCCCGACGCCCCGGTGCTCGCGCGGCAGGCCGAACAGCGGATTGCCCAAGCTGCCGACGTGCAGCGGCGGGTGGCCTCGATGGTCGGCCGCGCCGAGTCGCCGGACGGACATGTCATGGCCGGCTACGGCAGCGCGCAGGGACTCCTCGAGCTGCACCTGGACCCGCGGGCGATGCGGATGCCGTCGGCGGACCTGGCGGCGACCATCCTGCGGGTGGCGGACGCCGCGCGTCAGGACCTGGCCCGGCAGATCCAGCAGGCGGTCCGGGAGACCTACGGCGACGCGTTCGACCCGATGGAGGCGCTGCGCGACCCGCGATGTTGAGGTCCTTGACCGGAATCGAGGTCAGCCCCCGGCGTCCAGTTGGTCAGCGAGCCATCTGCGCCACCGGCCGTACAGCTCCTCCATGCCCAACCCGAGCCTCAGCGTGGCGCAGGAGCCGAAGTCGGTGTTCGTGGAGGGGTGGGTCGACGTGATCAAGGCTCGGGCCGGCTGGACGACCGCTGTCGTCGTGACCCTTACGCTGATCGCGGGTACGAGCGGGTGCGCCCCGGCCGGGCGGGACGAGGCTCCGGCCACGAACCCGGCGAGCCCGGGCACGTCGTCCCGACCGGCCGAGACTCCGGCACCCGGCGATCATCGACTCTTCCAGGAGTGGGACGGCAAGGAACGCACCTACGAGGTGCACGCTCCGCCCGGATACCGGCCGGGACATGCGTTGCCGCTCGTGGTCGTCATGCACTACCGCGACGGGACCCCCGCCACCATGCGCGCGATGACACTGTTCGACAGCAAGGCCGACAAGGAAGGTTTCCTCGTCGCCTACCCGGTGGGGATCAACGGCGCGGTCAACGCGCTGATCTGCTGCGGCAGCAACGACGACGTGGGGTTCATCCGCGCCATGGTCGAGCACCTGACGAACGCGTGGAGCGCCGATCGGAAGCGGGTGTACGCGACCGGCATATCCAACGGGGCCGACATGTCCTACCGGATGGCCATCGAGGCGCCGGGCCTGTTCGCTGCGATCGCGCCGGTGAGCGGCGGCTTCCTGGGAGCCAAGGCCGGGACCGATCCGGCGTACAAGCCGAGTCGACCGGTGTCTGTCATGTCGTTCGCGGGCAGGGACGACCAACTCCTGGGTGCGATCACGGACGGTCTGCGCGCCTGGTACCAGAAACTCGGCTGTACCGCCGGTGCGGCCGTCCGGGTCGACCCGGGCAGGACGGTGAGCCGCACGACGGCCGCCTGCGCCGACGGCAGCCAGGTCATCTCGCATGTCATCAGCGGCATGGGCCACGCCTGGCCCGGCGGCACGAGCGCCGGCCTGGGAGACCCGAACGCCCAGATCAACGCCGTCGACACGATGTGGGCGTTCTTCGTGGCGCACTCGGGGAGCCGCTGACCTTTCCAGACCAGGTCGTCTTGATCCGGTCAAGGAGGACGGCGCGTGGTCGCCGTGGCTGGCCAGGTCTCTGGATGGCACTGTCCTTCGCCTCGGCGGCGCCGCGCGCCAGCCCCGGCGACA
>WNGF01004844.1_pt1 | contig 26768 bp, 23 predicted proteins | sample 5400641 | NCBI WGS metagenome assembly WNGF01 (sample SAMN13153371, study PRJNA577476) | soil metagenome | isolation source: 80 cm soil or saprolite under grassland replicate 2 | place: USA:California | collected 2016-06-15 | reverse complement strand
CAGCAGCTCCTGGTCACGGTCGCAAACGAGAAAGTTGAAGGCCACCGCTCACTCCTTCCAGCCGAGGGACAAGTGACCTCATCGTCGGACCCCGACCGGACGGACCCTCGCGGCTCAGACCGGTTTATGCGACAGCCTCCAATCGGCAACTTCATGGAAGTCTCGAAAGCCGCTATCCGTCATCGGCGGATCGAGGGTTCGAATCCCTCCCCTCCGCTCAACCAAGCGGTGCGCCTCAAGTCCGTGGGAGTCGACGCCCATCCACAGAGATCCACTGGATTGCATCGTCACTGGCGAACGGCTGGCGAACGGATGAGCTCGAATTCGCCCGGTCCAGCGACTTCCACGCGAGTCGACGCGAGTGCGTGCGCTTGGAGTGCCGCGTCGATCACCGGGGTTCGCTCCGCGCACACGCGTGTCGAGAGACAGCCGCCGGCGAGGCGCGTTACGACACGGTGGCTGCGGGTTTCCGGCTACGGCTCGTGGAACCTCGAGAGCGCAACGACGACTGCAGCAGGCCCCGCGGGCTTGCGGCAGGTTGCGGCGCAAGGATTGGCCTTAATCCCTCCTCGCGGCCTCGGCACCTTAAGATCAAACGTCAGAGCGGGCTTACCGACGTGCTTCGCGTCGTGAACATCAGCGAGATTCGCTTCGAGCTCGAGCAGGACATCATCAACGGTCGCATCGAGCTGAAGGATCTGCCGGAGCGCTGGAACGGAAAGATGCACGACTACCTCGGCGTCGACGTACCCGACGATGCGCGCGGCGTGCTCCAGGACATGCATTGTGGTCGACCGGCCTCATCGGGTACTTCTCGACGTACCTCCTCGGCACCGTGATGTCGGTGCAGATCTGGGAAAAACTGCATGAGGACGTGGCCGATCTCGATGCTGATGGCACGCGGCGAGTTCACGCCGATTCGGGAGTGGCTCGGCGCGAACATCCATGCGCACGGACGCAAGTACCCGCCGCAGGACCTGCTGGAGAGGGCGGTCGGCTCGACGATCGACGCGAAGCCGTACCTCGGGTACCTCAAGCAGAAGTTCGGCACACCGTAGCCGCATAACGACCCGGGGATGCCCTCGCGAAGCGGCTCGCCTGACTGCGCGGTCGGCTGGAACAACTGTGTTGCATGATCAACGGTTACAGGCGCGACCTCGATCATTCTTGGCACGTAACCTGTTGTGCGCGAGCGTTCTGAGGCCTGACGGCGGACAGGCGGCGACCCCATCATCAGGCGGTGTCGTCAGCTCAGCAAACGCCCTCGCCGAGACCCGCCGTTAGCTGGCGAATAGACTGGCGAACGAGAACTAAACTGCCTGCAAATCGGCATGTTCGTGCCGGTCTCGAAAACCGCCGCACTCCCGCTTGCCTGCGCGCGAACGCCCCGAACACGGAAAGGGACAGAAGCGCGGCTTATCGACAGATCCGCCGCGGCCGCGCGTCCGATCAGCTTGACGATGAGCGGTCCCGTTGAGGTGCTGTTGTGTCGTTTCGAGACATATCTGAGTGTTGGCGCCTCGAAGCGACGCTCTGTCAACACGACGGCGAACAAAGGCGGATGTGAACGCGGCAGAAGCGTGTCCCGAACCGTGTCCCCGAATAGCCAATTTCAACCTCACCCAACCAGCGCAACATCGCGTTGACTGACCTAATCTGACCTAACCTCGGCTTGAAATCTGGTATTTGCAAGCCGGAGGTCACCGGTTCGATCCCGGTACGCTCCATTCCGACCGCCGTCACGAAACCCACGAAGCGTTCCTTGCCCTCGCCTGCTGCCTTATCGGCTGGCGCCGACTCGAGAACTCGTGAGTTCGAGGTCCTTAGCGCCTGCGGCCTCGACTGACGATGAGGTCGATCTTCGAGCGGGCCGGCAGCACCCGTCCCGGCCGGCGGCTTTGGGAGATGACGATGCCCTTCTTGCGCTCGCGCGAGAAGGCGTAGCCCACCTTGCCCGTGCGGCAGTGCCTCTTTGCGATCGTCCGCATGGCGGACGCAACCCGCTTCCCGACGACTTTCGGCACCCTGCACGGCGCGGGCGCGATCGAGAAGGTGCGCGAGAGGTCGGGCGCGGGGTTGTAGTTGGCGTCGCCCGGCTGCGAAGCAGTCACCGTGCACGAACCGGCACCCGTCAGATGCATGGTCACGCCGCCGAGGGTGCAGCGCCCGCTCGCATTGAAGGAGACCGCCAGGCCCGAGGACGCCGCCGCGCTGACGCTGAAGTCAGGATCGCCGTAGGTCTTGCCCGCGAGCGGGCCAAAGGTGATCGACTGGCCCGCCCTCGCGATCGCGAACGTCCGCGAAACATCCGGCGCGGGGTTGTAGTCCGCGTCGCCCGGCTGCGAAGCGGTCACCGTGCACGAACCGGCGCCCGTCAGATGCACGGTCACGCCGCTGAGGGTGCAGTCCCCGCTCGCATTGAGGGAGACCGCCAGGCCCGAGGACGCCGCCGCGCTGACGCTGAAGTCAGGATCGCCGTACGTCTTGCCCGCGAGCGGGCCGAACGTGATTGTCTGGTTCTTGAGCTCGACCAGGGCGAGGCTGTGAAAGGGACCGGCGGCGATCGCCGCCACGCTGGAGAGATCGTTTGGCACGCTGCACTGCCCGTAGTCGGTGGGGGCGCCGCAGCCCCAGGCGACCACGGTGCCGTCGCCCTTCAAGGCCAGGCTGTGCCACTGGCTGGCGGCGATCGCGGTCACGCCGGAGAGGCCGCTCGGCACGCTGCACTGCCCGTAGTCGGTGGGGGCGCCGCAGCCCCAGGCGACCACGGTGCCGTCGCCCTTCAAGGCCAGGCTGTGATCGGTGCCGGCGGCAATCGCCATCACGCCGGAGAGGCCGTTCGGCACGCTGCACTGCCCGTAGTCGGTGCCGATGCCCATGCAGCCCCAGGCGACCACGGTGCCGTCGCCCTTCAACGCCAGGCTGTGAGCGTAGGCGGCGGCGATCGCCGCCACACCCGAAAGACCGGCTGGCACGCTGCACTGCCCGAAGTCGCTGGAGTAACCGGAAGCCGTGCCGCAGCCCCAGGCGACCACGGTGCCGTCGCCCTTCAATGCCAGGCTGTGGGCGAAGCTGGCGGCAATCGCGGTCACTCCGGACAGGCCGCTCGGGACGTCGCATTGCCCGAAGTCGGTGTAGACGTCCTGGCAGCTCTCGCCCCAGGCGACCACCGTGCCGTCGGCCTTCAACGCCAAGGCGTGATCGGCGCCGGCCGATCACACCGGAGAGGTTGCTGGGCACGTTGCACGCCCCTTGGATGCCGAGGATGCCGCAGCCCCACGCAACCACGGTGCCGTCGCCCTTCAATGCAAGGCCGTAGTACTGGCCGGCGGCGATCGCGGTGACGCGGGAGAGGCCGTTCGGAACGCTGCACTGCCCCCAAGCGCCGATGCCTCCGCAGCCCCAGGCGACCGGCTTCAGGGTCGGCGTCGCCTGCGCCGCGCCCGCCGCGAAAAGCAGCCAAACGCTAAGAACCGCCAGCGCGCAAAGCCGGAGGGGCGGCCCCGGTCTCGTCGGCAGCTTGATCTCCCGCTCCTTTCCGCCACCTAAGCAGAGCGAGCGCTCTCCGCGCGCCAATGATGAGGTGGGGTGAACATATGATTCTCCTCCCTCCTAAGACGGATTACAAGCAGGCTTGCCCCCTTCTCGCTCGCCTTCCTCGCTCCCGCCTGCTCCCCTCAGTTACTGCCACAACTCCAGAAACTCAGACTCCAGAGACTCATCGAGTTAGAGGTTCCTAGCGGGGGCCTCTTACTTCGTCAGCAACCGACACCTACGAAGTCCGGAGTGGACATTGCCGCTCAGTCGTCCGGACCCTCACGCCGCCGTGCCGGCGCGGTTACCGGTCGAACCGGTGCGGACGATCCCACCTCGACTCGACCGCGTCCTTGAAGAGTTCGGCGCCGTCTAAAGGCTCGACTTCGCGCGGCTCGCCGGCGCACCCGGTACCCTCGTCGTCTTCATGGAACTACGCCAGGTCGAGCGCATCGCCGCAGGACTGATCGCGCTCGTCGTGATCGGCGACGCCGTCGCGCTACGCCGGACTCTCGCCGGACGGGCCTGAGCGGCCCGGCACAGCTCGGCCGCAACGTCCGCTTGCTCGCGACGATGCTCGGCAGGGTCCTCGTCGAGCAGGAGGGCGAGTGGTTGCTCGACACAGTCGAGCGCGTGCGGCTGCGAACGCGTTCGGCGCGACAAAGCGGCGGCGTCGCGGACGTCAACCAGACGATGCGGACGATCTCGGCGGAGCGGCAGGCGCTCGTCCTGCGCGCCTTCGCGCTTTACTTCCAGCTCGCGAACATCGCGGAACAGCAGCACCGGATCCGGCGCAGGCGCGAGGACGCGCACGCCGGACGCGTCGCGCGGGACTCGCTCGAGCGGGCGTTCGAGCTCCTCAACGAGGTTCCGGCGGATGAGCTCGGGCTCCGCGCCCGCGAAGTCTCGCTCAGGCTCGTGCTGACCGCGCACCCGACGGAGGCGAGCCGGCGCACCGTCCTGCTCGCGCACGTGCGCATCGCCGCCGAGCTCGACCACCTCGACGACCCGCTCCTGACGCCGGCCGGCCGGCGGGACGTCGAGGAGCGGCTGGCCGAGGAGGTAACCCTCTTGTGGCAAACGGATGAGGTCCGCCATGACCGTCTGAAAATCTCCGACGAGATCCGCAACGGCCTCTGGTTCTTCGAGCACAGCCTCTTCGACGCGGCGGAGACCTTGCTGCACGAATGGCGCCGCCGCCTGCCCGGTGCGCCGCCGCCGCTTCGGTTCGGCTCGTGGATCGGCGGCGACATGGACGGCAACCCGTCGGCCGGAGCCGCGACGATCGCAGAGGCGCTCGCGCGCGCCCGCAAGCTCGCGCGCGAGCGCTACCGCGACCACGTCCGCGCGCTCGCAGTCGAGCTCTCGTCACACCGTTCGTTCATACGGGTGACGGGCGAGCTCGAGGAGTCACTCGCGCACGACGAGCGCGAGCTGCCGAGTTACGCGGCTGAGATTGGGGCGCAGAACGAGCTCGAGCCGTACCGCCGCAAGCTCTCGTTCGTCTGGTGGCAGCTCGCGAACGACCGCTACGAATCCCCTGCCGCGCTACTCGAGGACCTCGCCGTGATCCGCCGCAGCCTCGAGGCGAACCGCGGCGGGCGGATCGCGGCGCGCGTCGCGGCGCTCGAGCGGACGGTCGAGGTCTTCGGCTTCGACGTCGCGAAGCTCGACGTGCGCGTGCACGCCGGCGAGCTTTCGACCGACCGCGCACGCGAGGCGCTCGCAGCGGGAGCGGACACCGTGATCGTTTCCAAGACGTCCTGCGCCGACGACGTCCTGCGTGCGCTTGCGCTGACCGGGCCCGGCACTGCGGTCGTACCGCTCTTCGAGACGCTCGACGACCTCGCCGCGGCGCCGCGCATCCTCGACGAGTTGCTGCGCGACGAGCGTTTTGCGCGGCGTGGCAAGGCGGTCGAGGTGATGGTCGGCTACTCGGACTCAGGCAAGGACGGTGGCTACCTCGCCGCGCAGTGGGCCATCTACCGGGCGCAGGAGTCGCTCGCCGAGACTGCGCGTGCACACGGTGTCGAGCTGACGATCTTCCACGGCCGCGGCGGCAGCACGGGACGCGGCGGCGGGCCGACGCACGCCGCGATCGTTTCCCAGCCGCCAGGGCACCCGCCGGGGCGGTTGAAGCTGACCGAGCAAGGCGAGACCGTCTCGTTCAAGTACGGGCTCGAGGGGCTTGCGCGCGTCAATCTCGAGGCGGCGCTTGCGGGGACGCTCCTAGCGGCGTTTCCCGAGGTGACGGCGAGACCACCAACGCCCAGCGAGCGGGACACGCTCGAGCAGCTCTCACGCCGCTCGCGCGAACGCTACGGCGCGTTTGTCTGGAACGAGCCGCGCTTCGCCCAGTTCTTCCGGCTCTTCACGCCTGTGGACGAGCTGGCGCTGCTGGAGATCGGCTCCCGCCCGACCCGCCGGCCGGACGACGCGGACTACCTCGCCTCGTTGCGCGCGATCCCGTGGGTCTTCGCGTGGACGCAGAACCGCGTGCTGCTTCCCGCGTGGTTCGGCTGCGGCACCGCACTCGACTCACTCCCGCAGGACGAGTTACGTCGCCTGTACGAGGCGCTTCCGTTCTTCCGCACGGTCGTCGACAACCTCGAGATGACGCTCGCGAAGTCCAGCCTCGAGGTCGCGCGCGGGTACCTCGAGCTCGTTGCCGACGCCGAGCTGCGGGACGCGATGTTCGCGCCGATCGAGCGCGAGCACGAGCTTGCGGTCTCGGCTGTCCTGCGCGCGTCCGGCGTCGAGCGGTTGCTCGATCGCCAGCCGGTCGTCCAGCAGACGATCGACCTGCGCAACCCGTACGTCGACCCGATGAACGCGATCCAGGTCGAGCTGTTGCGTCGCCACCGAGCCGGCGACGCGTCGGCGCGGCTGCCGCTGCTCCGCTCGATCGCGGGCATCGCAGCAGCACTGCGCAACACCGGCTAGCGGATCGACGCCAGATCGAAGCGCGCGCCGTGCGCCGCCTCGTAGGCGGCGATCGCGTTCTCACGCTGCAGCGTCCGCGCGACGTCGTCGAGACCGTTGAGGAGGCAGTACCGCTCGAACGGGTCGAAGTCGAAGCGCAGCTTCAGCCCGCTCTCATGCGCGATCTCCTGCGCATCGAGGTCGACGACGAGCTCGTTTCGCACCGAGACGGCGCGCTTCACCGCATCGAGCTCCTCGGCGTCGAGCACGATCGGCGCGATGCCCGTCTTGACGGCGTTCGTGTGGAAGATGTCGCCGAAGGACGGCGCGAGGACGGCACGGAAGCCGCAGTCGTCGAGCGCCCACGCGGCGTGCTCGCGCGACGAGCCACAGCCGAAGTTCCGCCCGGCGACGAGGACTACGGCGCCCTCGTACTCCGGACAGCGCAGCTCGAACTCCGGATCCTGCATCCAGTCGTAGAAGAGGAACTCGCCGTATCCCGTCCGTTCGATCCGCTTGAGGAACTGCTTCGGGATTATCTGGTCGGTGTCGACGTCGGGTCGGTCGAGCACGGCGACGCGACCCTCGACTCTGCGCAACGCTCTCATCCGAGCTCCCGCACGTCGACGAAGTGCCCCGCGATTGCGGCAGCCGCGGCCATCGGAGGACTGACGAGATGCGTGCGGCCGCCGCGGCCCTGCCGTCCTTCGAAGTTCCGGTTCGACGTCGATGCGCAGCGCTCGCCGGGCGCGAGGATGTCCAGGTTCATCCCAAGGCACATCGAGCAGCCCGCGCGGCGCCATTCGAAGCCCGCCTGCTCGAAGATCCGGTCGAGCCCCTCGTCCTCCGCCTGTCGCTTCACGCGCGCGGAGCCGGGGACGACCATGGCGCGCACGCCGTCGGCGACCCGGCGCCCTGCGGCAACGGCGGCGGCGGCTCGCAGGTCCTCGATGCGCGCATTCGTGCACGACCCGATGAAGACGCGGTCGATGCGCACCTCGGACAGCCGCGTGCCAGGCTCGAGCGCCATGTAGCGGAGCGCGCGCCCGACCGCCTCGCGCTGGGACGGGTCGTCGTAGTCCGACGGATCGGGGACGACACCGTCGACGGGGGCGACCATGCCCGGGTTCGTGCCCCAGGTGACTTGCGGACGCAGCGCCGACACGTCGACGTCGACGGTCAGGTCGAAGACGGCGTCGGGGTCGGAGTGGAGCGTGTGCCAGTTGTCGAGCGCTCGCTCCCACGCCGCGCCGGTCGGAGCGCCGGGCCTTCCCTGCAGGTAGGCGAACGTCGTGTCGTCGGGCGCGATCATTCCCGCGCGCGCGCCGGCCTCGATCGACATGTTGCAGACCGTCATGCGTCCTTCCATCGAGAGCGCCTCGACCGCCGGCCCGGTGTACTCGAGCACGTGGCCCGCGCCGCCGGCGACGCCGAGCTTGCCGATCGCGCCGAGGACGAGATCCTTCGCAGTCAGGCCGAGTCGAAGCTCACCGTGAAATGCGACCTGCATCGTCTTCGGCTTTGTCTGCGCCAACGTCTGTGTCGCGAGCACGTGTTCGACCTCGGACGTGCCGATGCCGAACGCGAGCGCGCCGAACGCCCCATGCGTCGACGTGTGGCTGTCGCCGCAGACGATCGTCATGCCCGGCTGCGTCACGCCGAGCTCCGGACCGATCACGTGCACGATCCCTTCGCGGCCGCTGCCGGTCGGGAACAGGCGTATCCCGAACTCATCGCAGTTCCGCTCGAGCGCTGCGAGCTGCGCGCGCGCGAGCGGGTCCTCGATCGGGCCGTCGACCGTCGGAACGTTGTGATCCATCGTCGCGACGGTCAGGTCGGGCTTGCGCACGCGGCGGCCCGCGTGCCGCAGCGACTCGAAGGCCTGGGGGCTGGTCACCTCGTGAACGAGGTGCAGGTCGACGTAGAGCAGCGTCGGCTCGCCCTCGGGCTCGGCGACGACGTGCGCCTCCCAGATGCGGTCGAACAGCGTCCGCCCGCCCAGGGTCGCGCCTCCGACGCTCAACGCAGGTTCCCGACCGGCGCGAGCGCCGCGAGCACCGACTCGCCGAACTGCGCCGTCGTGGCCGTGCCCCCGAGGTCCTGGGTCGGCGTCGAGGCGAGCGCGTGCTCGACCGCGTACTCGACCGATCGCGCGAGGTCGTGCCGCGCGAGGCCGTGCTCGAGCAGGAGCACGAGCGAGCGCAGCATCGCCGTCGGATTCGCCGCTCCCGTGCCGGCGATGTCGGGCGCCGACCCGTGCACCGGCTCGAAGATGCCTGGGCCGGCGTCGCCGATGCTCGCCGACGACGCGAGCCCGAGCCCTCCGGTCACGGCGGCAGCGACGTCGGAGAGGATGTCGCCGAACGTGTTCTCGGTCAGGATCACGTCGAACTCGCCGGGCGACGTGACGAGTCGCATCGCGACGCTGTCGACGAACCCGTGCTGGACTTCGACGTCCGGGTGGTCCGCCGCGACCTCGGTCACGACGCGCCGCCACATGCGCGACGTGTCGAGGACGTTCGCCTTGTCCACCGAGAGGACAAAGCCCCGACGCCGGCGTGCAAGCTCGAATGCGCGCCGCGCCACGCGCTCGACCTGCGCGGGGTGGTACTCGCAGGTGTCGAAGACGGTGCCGTCGTCGAGCACGCCGCGCCGCCCGTAGTAGAGGCCGCCGACCAGCTCGCGGACGACGACGAGGTCGACGCCGGGGGCGCGGGCCGGGCGCAGGTTCGCGTACACGTCGAGCTCGCGCCGAAGATCGATCAGGCCCTGCTCGGGACGCACGTCGCAGCCGTCCCAACGCGGGCCACCGACCGCCCCGAGCAGGACGGCGTTCGCGCCGCGGCACGCTTCGAGCGTCTCGAGCGGAAGTGGCTCCCCGCTCGCATCGATCGCCGCACCGCCGAACGGGCGGATCTCGATCTCCAGGTCGAGCGGCAGGCTCTCGAGGACGCGAATCGCCTCGGCCGCGACCTCCGGGCCGATCCCGTCGCCCGGCAGACAGACGATGCGCTCAGGCACCGCCGAGCTCCTGCTTCGTCAGCTCGAGGACGTGAGCGTAGAGGTCCGCGAGTCCTTCCTGCGACAGCCGCCCCGCGTTGCTACGCGTGAGGTAGCGGACGAGCCACTCCTCGCGCCCAGAGTCGGCAACCGGGATGCGGTTCGCCTCCTTGTAGCGCCACAGCCGCTGGACGAGCCTGAGCCGCTGGTCCACGAGCGCGACGAGCTGGCGGTCGAGTTCGGTGATCTGCTCACGCATCTGCGCGAGCACGTGATCCGGGGCCGTCGGGGACGCTGTGCTCACGCGACGGCCTCCGAGCGAAGCTCCTCGCGGGGTAACGTCATCCGGTCATCGCTCCCTCCGAGGCGGAGCCGACGAGCTTCGCGTACTTGGCGAGGACGCCGCTCGTGTAACGCGGAGGCGGCGGGGCCCACGCGCTGAGACGAGCTGCGAGCTCGTCGTCCGGCAGATCGAGATCCAGCCGGCGCCGCTCGACGTCGATTACGATCACGTCGCCGTCGCGGACGGCAGCGAGCGGGCCGCCGCGCGCAGCCTCCGGCGCGATGTGCCCGACCATCAAACCATGCGTCGCGCCGGAGAAGCGGCCGTCGGTGATCAGAGCCACCTCGTCGCCCAGCCCCTCGCCGGCGAGTGCCGCCGTCACGTGCAGCATCTCGCGCATCCCGGGCCCACCCGCGGGCCCCTCGTAGCGGATGACGACGACGTCGCCGGCCACGATCGAGCGCTCTTTCACGGCGGTGAAGCACTCCTCCTCGGAGTCGAAGACGCGGGCGGGCCCGCGGTGGTGGAGCCGCTCGTGTCCGGCGAGCTTCACGACGCAGCCGTCGGGGGCGAGCGAGCCGCGGAGAATCGCCAGGCCGCCGGTCGGCTTCAACGGGTTCTCCCAGCTGACGACGACCTTCTGGCCCGGACGCTCGAGAGCGGCGGACGCCACTTCGCGCAACGAGCGGCCGTCCACGTTGCGCGCGTCGCCGTGGACAACGCCCGCGCCGACGAGTTCGCGTGCGACAAGCGCGACGCCGCCTGCCCGGTAGAGATCGGTGGCGACGAAGCGACCGGCCGGCTTGATGTCGACGACGATCGGCGTGCGGCTGGCGATCGTGTCGAAGTCGTCGAGCGAGAGCTCTACGCCGGCCTCGCGCGCGATCGCGAGCAGGTGGAGGACGCCGTTCGTCGAGCCGCCGGTCGCGGCGATCGAGGCGATCGCGTTCTCGAAGGACTCGCGTTTGAGCAGCTGCGACGGACGAACGTCGTCCCGCACGAGCCGCATCGCGAGCCGGCCCGCCGTGACGGCCGCGGTCGGCTTCGCCGGATCAAGGGCGGGCACTTCGTTCAATCCCGGCGCGCTGACGCCGAGGAAGTCGAGGACCGTCGCCATCGTGTTCGCGGTGAACTGGCCGCCGCAGGCGCCCGCGCCCGGGCACGCGGCGCTCTCGAGCGCGTGCAGCTCGCCCTCGCTCATTGTGCCGGCCGCGTGCGCGCCGACCGCCTCGAAAACGTCCTGGATCGTGACGTCGCCGCCGCGGAAGCGGCCGGGCGCGATCGAGCCGTTGTAGAAAACGAGTCCGGGGATGTCCAGGCGGACGAGCGCCATCACCGCGGCGGGAATGGTCTTGTCGCAGCCGACGATGCACACGAGCCCGTCGAAGAGGTGGCCGCGGGCGACCAGCTCGATCGAGTCCGCGATCAGCTCGCGCGAGACGAGCGACGCGCGCATGCCCTCCGTTCCCATCGAGACGCCGTCGGAGACGGCAATGGTGTTGAACTCGATCGGCGTGCCTCCCGCGCGGCGGATCCCGTCCTTGACGTGCCGCGCGAGCACGCGCTGATTCAGGTTGCACGGCATCGTCTCGATCCACGACGTCGCGACGCCGACGAGCGGCCGCGCGAGGTCCGCGGCGGTGAAGCCGACCCCCTTGAGCATCGCCCGCGCGGGGGCGCGGTCGACGCCTTCGGTGAGCGCGGCGCTGATGCGCTTTGCCGGATCAGGAAGCGCCATGGACCTCGGCGACCTCGCGCTCGTTCAGGGCGCGCAGCCGCGCGCCGACCTGTTCGAGCAGCGTCGCGGCGAGCGCGCTTCGGTACTTCTCGAGGACGGGCTGGCCTCGGTCCATCTCTGCGATCCACTCACGTGCGAACGAGCCGTCACGGATCGAGGTAAGTGCGGAGCGCATGTTGTCGCGCACGTGCTCGTCGACGATCCTCGGTCCGACCGCGTGCGAGCCGTACTCGGCGGTGTCGGAGATCGAGTAGTGCATGCGCTCGATGCCGCCCTCCCAGATCAGGTCGACGATCAGCTTCAGCTCGTGCAGGCACTCGTAATAGGCCACCTCGGGCTGGTAGCCCGCTTCGACGAGCGTCTCGAACCCGAGGCGGATCAACTGCGTGACGCCGCCGCACAGGACCGCCTGCTCGCCGAAGAGGTCGGTCTCCGTCTCCTCGGCGAACGTCGTCTCGACCATCCCCGCGCGCGCGGCGCCGATACCGGCGCCGTAGGCGAACGCGAGCTCGCGCGCGTGGCCGCTCGCATCCTGCGCGACCGCGACCACCGCCGGCGTGCCGTAGCCCTCCTCGTAGAACCTGCGCACGATGTGACCCGGCCCCTTCGGCGCGACCATGACCACGTCGTGATCCGCGGGCGGCTCGATGCGCCCGTAATGCACGTTGAACCCGTGCGCGAAGAGCAAGGCTGCGCCGGATGAGAGGTTCGGCGCGACCTCGTCCCGGTAGAGCGACGGCTGCGCGCCGTCGGGCACGAGCAGCGCGACGAGCTGAGCGTCGCGGACTGCCTCGGCGACGGTCTTCACGCTGAGGCCCGCCTCGTCGGCCGCCGCCCACGAAGGGCTCCCGTCGCGGAGGCCGACCTCGACCTCGATGCCGGAGTCCGAGAGGTTGAGCGCGTGCGCGTGACCCTGGCTGCCGTAGCCGAGCACGGCGACCTTTCCGGAGAGCAGGCCGACGTTGCCGGCCTTGACGATCTCAGCCATTGGAATCCTTTCGATCGTTGGAATGCGGACGGTGGAGCCCGATGCGCCCGGTGCGGGCGAGCTCGAGCAGGCCGTACGGGCGAAGCAGATCCTCGAAGGCGTCGACGTCGTGCGGCCGGCCGACGATCTGGAACGTGATCGCGTCCTGGCCGAAGTCCGCGATCGACGCGCCCGAGGCCCGCGCGGCAGCGAGCAGCTCCGCGCGCGCGTCCGGCGGCGAAGCGACGGTGATGAGCGCGAGCTCGCTCTCCACGGCGTTCTCCGGGCGCAGCTCGGTGACGCGGAGGACGTTCACGAGCTTGTGGATCTGCTTCTCGATCTGCTCGAGCGAGTGCTCGCTGCAGTCGACGCGAAGCGTCAGCCGTGAGATGTTTTCACGCTCCGTCGGGCCGACGACGAGACTCTGGATGTTGTAGCCGCGGCGCGCGAAGAGCTGCGAGACACGCGCAAGCGCCCCCGCTTTGTTCTCGAGCCTGACGGACAAGGTGTGCTCACTCATGCAGACAGGGCTTCCTGCTCAGGAGCCTCTCGAACATCGACAGCAGCCGCGCCGGCAGGGACCATCGGGTAGCAGTTCTCGCTCGGGTCGCACCGCGCGTCGACCACCGCGGTGCGTCCGGCCGCGAGGGCGGCGGCGAGCGTCGATTCGAGCTCGCCCTCGCTTCCCACCGTGAAGCCCGCGCAGCCGTACGCCTCGGCGAGCTGCGCGTAGTCGGGAACCTGGTGCGTGAGGTGCGTCTGCGCGAAGCGCTCGTCGTAGAAGAGCTCCTGCCACTGGCGCACCATTCCGAGCCATGCGTTGTTGACGATCACGACGACGATCGGGAGCCGTTCGAGCGCCGCGGTCGCGAGCTCCTGGCCCGTCATCTGGAAGCAGCCGTCGCCGTCGATGCAGACGACTGTCGCGTCGGCGCGTGCGGCCTTCGCGCCGATCGCAGCCGGCACGCCGTAGCCCATCGTTCCGAGCCCGCCCGAGGTGATGAACGAGCGCGGGCGGTCGCAGACGAGGTACTGCATCGCCCACATCTGATGCTGCCCGACGCCGGTCGTCCAGATCACGTCGTCGCGCCCCGCCGTGAGGTCGCGAAGCGTCTCGACGACGGTTTGCGGCTTCAGGACTCCCTCGCTGCGGCTGTACCGATACGGGAACCGGGCGCGCCAGTCTTCGAGCTGCCGCAGCCAGGGCTCGTGATCCGGAGAGCCGAGCCTGCGCACCGCTGCGACGAGCCGGGCGAGCGCCGGCGTGAGCGGCCCGACGACGGGAATCTCCACGTGGCGGATCTTTCCGACCTCGGCCGCGTCGACGTCGAAGTGGATCACCTTCGCGCCGGGCGCGAACGCGGAGAGCTTGCCGGTGACGCGGTCGTCGAAGCGGGAGCCGACGGCGATCACGAGGTCCGCCTTGTTCAGAGCCCAGTTGGCGTACTTCGAGCCGTGCATCCCCGGCGCGCCGTAGTTGAGCGGGTGCGAGTCCGGCAGGCAGCCCTTGCCCATGAGCGTCACGACCGCCGGCAGGCGCGCCGCGTCCACGAGCGCGAGCAGCTCGGAGCAAGCGTCGCCGTTGACGACGCCGCCACCGGCATAGACGATCGGCCGCTTCGCGGCGAGGATCGCCCGCGCCGCCTCGTGCACCTGGCGCTCGTCCACCGTGCGCGGCGGCTTCCAGCCGGGCAGGTCGGAATCGTCGGGGTACTCGAAGTCGAGCTCAGCCTCTTGGGCGTCCTTCGCGACGTCGACGAGAACCGGACCCTGCCGTCCCGTGCGTGCAACGTGGAACGCCGCCTTGAGCACGGACGGCAGCTCCTCCGCGTCCTGGACGAGCCACGAGTGCTTGACGATCGGCATCGTGATCCCGGTCGCGTCGATCTCCTGGAACGCGTCGGTGCCGATCAGTCCGCCACGCACCTGACCCGTGATGCAAACGAGTGGCGTCGAGTCCATCCACGCGTCGGCGATCGGCGTGACGAGGTTCGTCGCGCCGGGGCCGGAAGTCGCGATGGCGACGCCGACCTCGCCGGACGCGCGCGCGTAGCCCTGCGCCATGTGCCCCGCGCCCTGCTCGTGCCGGGCGAGCACGTGGCGAACCGACGTGCCTCGCGCGATCGCATCGTAGGTCGGCAGGATGGCGCCGCCGGGAATACCGAAGGCGACCCGCACGCCTTCGTGCTCCAGCGCGCGGAGGATCGCATCGGAGCCCAGCATCCGAGTCACGTCCAGATCTCCTCGAAGAGCTCGAAGTCGGTGCGCACATCCGGGAGCAGCTCGAGAACGGCGTCGGTGAACGAACGCGTGCCGGCGGCAACCGGCGTTGCTGCGGCGACGGCGCGCTCGAGCGTACGGGCCGCCGACCGGCGTTGCAGCCCTTCGGCGAGCAGGAGCGAGAGCGTCAGCAGGATCGCGGTTGGATCGGCGACGCCGAAGCCGGCGAGGTCCGCGGACGCGCTCATGCCGGGCATGAACAGTCCGGGCCCTTCGTCCGCGAGCCACGCGTCGGCCACCGTCGCGGGCGAGCCGCCGAGATGCGCCGCCGCGTCGGTGAGAGGTTCCACGAGCTCCGCCTCGGTGACGACGACGTCGAGGTCGCAGTGTGTCCGGCGCAGACGGACGAGCGCCTCACCCACGGTGCGGTGCTCGACAACCATCCCGCCCCAGCGCGTGCGCTCAGCGTCGACGACCCGTCGCCACGCCGGCGACGAGCCGACTGCGGTGAGACAGCCGCGCTTTGCCGCTGCGCTGAAAAAGGCCCGCTCGACTGCGCTTTCGGGGGGAGCGGAATCGACGGCGCCGAAGACAAGCACGTCGCCCGCCTCGAGCAAGTGCACGCGCGACACGCGCCAGACCAGCTCGAGGTCGGCTTTCACCGCTTCGACCGCGGGTTCGTGCGGGCTCGCGACGAGGATCGCGTCCGCCTTGTGGTACGCGACGCGCGTCGAGCGCGGTAGCGGATGGCCGAAGCGAGTCATTGCCTCGCCACCGAACGGCAGATGTGCCTCTTCGATCGCAAGCGAGTGCAGCTCAGAGAGACGCGATAGCGCGCGTACCGCTTCGGCCATCAACTCCGGCCCGACTCCGGCGCCGGCGAGACAGGCGATTTCCTGACGGTGGTTCATACCCGTACCTCGTCGAAGACGTCGGCAACGGACACGCGCCCGCCAGCGTCGGCGAGGTGCTTGAAGCGCGCGAACGCCGCGTCGAGCGCCTCACCGTCGAGCTGCAATCCGGCTTGGGCGCAGGCACGCGCGAACGCATGGCGGCCGGAGTGCTTGCCGAGCGGCAGTGTCGTCGTGAGCCCGAGCTCTTCCGGATCGATGATTTGATACGTCGACGCTTCCTTGAGGACGCCGTCCTGGTGGATTCCGGACTCGTGTGCGAACGCGTTGGCGCCGACGATCGCCTTGTTGGGCTGGACGACGTAGCCGGTGAGCTCGGACACGAGCCGCGAGGTGGAGTAGAGGTGCCGAACGTCGATGTCGCTCTGGACCGCAAACGATTCGGCGCGCACGAGGAGCGCGACGACGACCTCCTCGAGCGCCGCGTTGCCTGCGCGCTCGCCGATGCCGTTGATCGTGCACTCGATCTGGGTCGCGCCGGCGGCAACCCCCGCGAGCGAGTTCGCGACCGCGAGGCCGAGATCGTCGTGGCAATGCACCGAGAGCTCCACATGATCGAGCTCCGGGCACATCGAGCGGACCTCCGCGAGCAGGCGCGCGAGCCCATCGGGGAGCATGTAGCCGACAGTGTCGGGAACATTGATGACGTCGGCGCCCGCCGCGATCGCGGTCCGGCAGACCTCGGCGAGGAACGTCGGATCCGAGCGAGTCGCGTCCTCGGCCGAGAACTCCACCTCGTCGGCGCGCTCGCGCGCGTACGACACCGCCCAGTCGACGCCCTCGAGCACCTGCTCGGGCGTCAATCCGAGCTTTCGCTCCATATGAAGCGGACTTGTCGCAATGAACACATGGAGTCGCGACCGCGGCGCGCCACGAAGCGCGTCGACGCTCGCGTCGATGTCACCCTGCGTCGTCCGGCACAGCGACGCGACCGTCGTGTTCGATACGGCGGACGCCACGGCGGCGACGCCCGCGTGGTCGCCGAGAGACGAAACGGCGAAACCGGCCTCGATGACATCGACGCCGAGCCGTTCGAGCGCGCGCGCGATTTCGGCCTTCTCTTCCGGGCGCAGCGCGATACCCGGCGACTGCTCGCCGTCCCTCAGCGTCGTGTCGAAGATCTTGATCCTGCGCACTCGTCACTCCCTTCGTCGCGCCCCGGTACGAGGCGAACTTCTCCCGTCAACGTCGGCGTGTGCGGCGTCGCGGCCGCGTGAGTGCGCGCTCCCCCTAGAGGGGGAGAATCGAGAGGGTGACGACGACGAGCCGCGAAAGTGACATGTGGGCGGACTCGGTCATCAGAGGCGCAGTGTGCATACGGCGCGCGGCGTTGTCAAGCGTCAGAAAGTGAAGCGGCAATAGCTTCTGAAGCTAGCGGCGTGCACGCGCCGCGCGGGCGCGGGCCGAAGTTGCGCATCGCGTCGATGATCGGGAGGAGCGCCTCGCCCTTGTCCGTCAGTTCATACTCGACGCGCGGCGAGGACGCCGGGGGGCTACGGCGCCCTGACGACAACCGCCGCACCAAACCGGCAGAGGTTCATCGTGGCGATCAGTCCCACGACGTTCACCAGAAACGTGTCCCGAACCGTGTCCCCGAATAGCCAATTTCAACCTCACGCAATCAGCATAACTTCGCCTTGACTGACCTAACCTGACCTAACCTCGCCTTGAAATCTGGTATTTGCAAGCCGGAGGTCACCGGTTCGATCCCGGTACGCTCCACCTTGACAGGCCGACCACCTTGACAGGCCGACAACCGCACGGTTGAGCTGTTCTCGCACTTTTATGCTTCGGTCAGACGACACGAGTACGCATCACCGCCACGGAATCTCGGGCGACCGAAAGTAGTTCACCCCGAGCGCTTCGAGCCGGGGTTCGTGCTCGGCGAGCCGTGCGCGAAAGCTCTCCCATTCACGTTCGTCCGCCGGAGCGCAGGCAACCTCAGCGAGCGCCAACAAGCGCGGGAAGGCCATGAACTCGACATCTGCCATCGACGCGAGCGTCTCCGACCACAGCGCCGCCTCGAGGCCGAGTGCCTCGCCTGGGTCCCAGTCGTACGCGTCGCGCACCCCGACGCACCCGGCCCACGTCGACCCCAGCTCCGTCGTCTCGTCGTACTTCATGTCGAGGTAGGCCTTCGACGCCGGCGACATGATCAGGCTCGCGCCCTGCTCAAAGGCCCGTTCGGCCAGCTTGGGATCTTTCCAATGCTGAACGATCGCCCCGTCAGGCAGCTTCGCGCGCGCCACTTCCTCCCAGCCAACGAGCCGCTTGCCGTGTCGCACGACAATGTCGCCGACGCGCTCGATGAAACGCACATACCCCGCCGGCGTGGTCCTGGCCGCCTCATCGCCGCCGATGTGAACGTACGCGCCCGGTGTCAGCGCCGCGATCTCGCCGACGACATCCTCGACGAATGCATAGATTCGCTCGTTCTTCACGTCGAGTGAGCTGAAGCCGACATCCGTACCTGTGTACAGCGCGGGCGAGTAACTCTCGGGCGCCAGCTCGGGATAAGCGACGAGCGCCGCGTTCACGTGGCCGGGCATGTCGATCTCGGGCACTACGACGATGCCGCGTTCCGCGGCGAAGGCGACGATCTCCGCGTACTGCTCTTGCGTATACCAGCCACCGGGACCGCCGCCGACGGCGGTCGCGCCGCCGACCTCCGCGAGTCGCGGCCACGACTCGATCTCGATCCGCCAGCCTTGGTCGTCGGTGAGGTGGAGGTGGAGGCGGTTCAGGTCGTAAACCGCGATCGCGTCGACGAAGCGCTTCACTTCGTCGACGTCGAAGAAGTGGCGCGCGACATCCAGCATCACGCCGCGCCATTCGTAGCGCGGACGCTCGGCCCCTTTCGGGATCACGCCTTGACCGCGCCGGCGGTGAGGCCGAACGCGATCTTTCGCTGCACGAGCACGAAGAAGACGACGACCGGGATCGCAGTCAGCGTGGCGCCCGCCATCAGCGCGCCCCAATCAGTGTGTTTGCTCGAGCCGAGGAAGTAGGACAGCCACACGGTCACCGTCTGTTTCGACTGGTCGTTGAGCAGGACGCGCGCGAAGATGTACTCGTTCCAACTCGTGATGAAAGCGAACACAGACGTCGCGACCAGGCCGGGTGCGACCAGCGGCAGCAGGATGCGGACGAACGCGCCGAGCCGGCTGTTTCCGTCTACGAGCGCAGCCTCCTCGAGCTCACGTGGGATCCCGACGATGAAGCCGCGCAGCGTCCAGACGGAGAAGGGCAGCACGAACGTCATGTACGTGATGATCACCCCGCTGAGCGCATTCACCTGGTGGTAGCGCGCGAGCACTACGTAGAGCGGGATGATCAGCCCCGCCTGCGGCAGCATCTGGACGCCGATCACGAGGACGAGGAAGAGCTTGCGTCCTGTGAAGCGGTACTTCGCCAGCGCGACGGCCGCGAGGAAGGCAAGCACCATCGAGATCGCCACCGTCACGAGGACGATCACCACGCTGTTCCTCACGTCCTCCCAGAAGTAAGGCTGGTGCGTCGCATTGGCGAAGTGCGCGGTCGTCGGGTGCAGCGGCGCCCACGTGGGATTCGCGCCGACGATCTCGCCGTCCTGCTTGAACGCAGTCGTGACCATCCAGTAGACGGGAAACACGAGCACGACGAAGACCGCGACACCGAGTGCATTCCAACCGGCTCGCCGTCTCACGTGGCGTCTCCGAGCTTCACCATCTTGCGCACGTACACGACGCTCAGCGCCGCGACGATGAACAGCATCACGATCGAGATCGCGGCGCCTCGCCCGAAGTCCGTCTTCAGATAACCCTCCTCGAAGAGGTAGACGCCCATCAGGTAGTTGCCCGGGTGAAGCTTCGACTGGCCGATCAGGAGGAACGGCTGCGTGAACACGCCGAAGTCCCAGATGATCGAGAGGCTGGTGATGATCAGCAGGATGGGCTTGATGATCGGCAGCGTCACGTCGCGAAACACACGCCACGCACCGGCGCCGTCGATCGCCGCCGCCTCGATCAGGTCGCCCGGTACCTGCGTGAGCGCGGCGTAGAGCGTGATGGCGACGAACGGCAGCGCTCCCCACACGATCAGCGCAGTGACGAGCGCAAGCTGCGAGAAGGTCGTCGCGTACCAGTCGTGCTGAGCGTCACTGAGGTGCATGCTGCTCAGCACGTAGTTCACGATGCCGTTCTCGTAGTTCGTCATCCAGTACCACACCTGCACGGCGACGACGACGGGCGTCGCCCAGACCAGCACGAGGCCTGACGTGAGGAGCACCCGAACGACGGGGCCGACCCGCGCGAGCAGCAGCGCGACCAGCAGCCCGAGCACGATTGTCAGCGTCACGTTGGCGAACGTGAAGACGACCGTGCGCAACAGCGTGTGCCAGAAAACCGCGTCGTGCAGGATCGAGCCGTAGTTGCTGAGACCCGCACCCTTTCCCTTGTGCTGGATCAGCTCGAACAGCCCGTAGTGCTGGAACGAGAGCTGGACGAGGCGGTAGATCGGGTAGCCGAGGACGGCGCCGATCGTGACCACCACGGGCAGGATCAGCCAGTACGGCACCGAAGCGCCGAGCGCCCGGCGCCAGGTGAGCGCGTGCCGCCGCCGAGGCCATCTGGGCGTGGCCTCGGCGGCGATCGCGTCGCGACTCGGCAATTGTTACGAGCCGTTGAGGACGGAGGCGATGTTGTCGCTCGCGGACCGAGCGGCCTGTTGAATCGTCAGCTTGCCCGTGAGGATCTGCGCGAGCATGTTGCGCAGGATGTTCCCGTTCTCCACGTCGACCCAGTGCTTCGCGGTCGGGACGAACCAGCTCCGGGCCGCGGCCCGCTCGTTGACGTTGTTCCCGAGCAGGTTGGTCGCATTCGGGATATTCCCCTTCGCCTGCAGACCTTTCTGGGAGGTCGTGTCGGTGAAGGCCTTGATCCAGTCCGCGGCCTCGTTCTTGCTCGAGCTCGTCACCGGCACGGCGAGATCCGAGCCGCCTAGGAACCCGGGCATCGGCTGTCCCTTGACGTGCCCCGGCATGACGAACTGCGCGGTCGCGTCCTTGAAGTCCTTCCCGACACAGCAGCTGAACCAGCTCGGACCGATCATCGACGCGGCTTTCCCCTGTGCATAGACGTCGTATGGGTTCGGCCGAGTCTCGATCGTAGTCTTGCTCGCGCGCGATGCCGCGAGAAAGAAGCTCTTGTACGCCGCGAGCCCTTTCAGCGCCGGCTTACGGTTCAGCGTCCCGATCCACTGGCCGCGGGAGAACGTCGCAATGCGGCCACCGTAGTCGTAGACGAAGCCCATGGCGACGTACCAGTCGGTGCCCGCGATGTAGACGGGGGAGAAGCCCTTTGCCTTGTTCTTCGCGGCGAGCTTCTTCGCGTCGGCGGTGTATTCCGCCAGCGTGGCGGGCACCTTCGCGATTCCCGCCTTCTTGAACAGGTCGGTGCGGTAGGTCACGACACGCGAGCCCGCGTAGTACGGCACGCCGTAGAGCTTGCCGTTGAACGTGCCGGAAGCGGCGAGCCCTTTCAGCCAGGTGCTCGAGTTCGCGAACGACGACTTCTTCGCCGTCAGGTCCGCGAAGGCACCCGCCGCCATGTACTTCGTCATCTCGGTATTGCCCATCTCGATGACGTCCGGCGCGTTGTTCGCGGCGAGCGTCGCGTCGAACTTCTGCAGGTGGTCGGGCCACGCCTGGTACTGCACCGTGACGTTCCAGCCCGGGTGGTCCTGCTTGAACTGTGCAGTCGCAGCCGCGACGACGTCCGGCCAGCCGGACTGAGCGTCGACCTGGAGCCACACGACGAGGTTGTTGGCGGTCCGGGCGTCCGGCCCGTTCACGCCTGCTGCCGCCGTCGAGGCCACCACCGCGAGCGTGGCCACGACGACCGCAAACTTGACGGTCAGTCTCATCTTCGCCCTCCAAAACGGTGTTGGGCAGCCTCTTGCGCCCCGGCGACGTGGCCACGAGACGTCCGGCCGACCCATGATTGGTTTATACCACTTGGCCACGGGCCGAGCCTGTCACATTCAAGTGCCAGTTGTCAAGACCACTTTCGCCGAGCGCGGAGTCGCCTCGCTGGAGCACTGCCGGGGACGCGAGCGCAGGCCCGCTGAGCTCCGTCACCAGGCGATAGCGGTCTCCGCGGTAGATCGAGCGCACGTACTCGACCGTCTCGCCGGTCTCCGAGCGTGTGACCCGCTCGAACTGGAAGGCCGGCGAATGCAACGGGACACCGAGCAGCGCGGACTCCTCCTCGGTCGTCACCGTCGGCTCCACGGTCTGCAGGCCGCCGACCAGCCTGATCCCATAGCGATTCTGGAGGAGCTCGTAGAACGACCCGTTCTCGAGATCGCGGGCGGTCAGGTGCGGCACCAGCGACTCGCGGACGTGGAGGTCCTCGATCGCCATGGTCTCGCGGTCCGCCAGCCGCAGCCGCTTCACGACCACCACCTGCTCGGACGGAGACACGTGGAGCAGGCGGCCGAGTCGCGCACCGGCGCTCACGATGTTGAGCTCGAGCGTCCGGCTCGCGGGGACCAACCCTCGGCGGCGCATGTCGTCGGTAAACGACGTCATCGTCAGTTCCTGCGCGATTTTCGGTTCGCTCACGAACGTTCCGGCGCCGCGGCGGCGGACGAGATAGCCCTCGCGAACCAACTCGTCGAGGGCTGCCCGCACCGTCAGGCGGGACATACCCAGGTCAACGCTCAGCTGGCGCTCCGAGGGAATCGCCTCGCCCACACCGAGCCGGTCGATGAGGTCGAGCACGCTCGCGCGGGCCTCGCTCTGCTTCGTCATAGGACTGCGACCTCTGCGGGGAGCTCGGCGCGTGCAGCGGGCGCAGCGGGCAGCAGGCTCTCGCCGGTGTCCGGATCGAAGAAGTGGAAGCGCGCCGGATCGAGCGCGAGCGTCATCCGGCCGCCTGCACGGGCGCCGGTGCGGGGATCGACCCTGGCCGTGAACAGCGACTCCTCGTCGGCGAGGAGCGTCGCATCCTCTGCCTGCGCCTGCAGGGATTCGGCGCTGATCCGGGGCGCGCGGACCGGGAAGAGCACGTTTGCGTCGGATCCCAGGTCCTCGACGACGGTCGGCTCGATGTCGATCGTCGGCTGCCCGAGCTGGGCGAAGGCGACGTCCTCGAAGGTCTCCGGCCGGATGCCGAGTACGACGCGATTCGTGCCCGGGCGCCGCCGGGCGGGTTCGAGAGGGACGCTGTACTGGCCGAAGGTGACCGCATCGTCCGCGATCGTCGCCTCGACGAGGTTCATCGCCGGCGAGCCGATGAAGGCGGCGACGAAGAGGTCACGCGGCTCCGCGTAGAGCCGATGCGGCGTGTCGACCTGGAGCAGCCGCCCGTCGCGCATCACGGCGACCCGCTGCCCGAGGGTCATGGCCTCGATCTGGTCGTGTGTGACGTAGACGGTCGTGACTCCGAGCCGGTCGTGGAGCTGCGCCAACGAGGCACGCATGCCGACGCGGAGCTTCGCGTCGAGATTCGACAGTGGCTCGTCCATAAGAAATGCCTGGGGTTCGCGGGCGATCGCGCGTCCCATCGCTACGCGCTGCCGCTGGCCACCCGAAAGCTGCGCCGGACGCCGGTCCAGCAGGTCGGCGAGTCCGAGCAGCTCCGCCACCTCGTGGACACGGCGCTCGACCTGCGCCTTCGGTGTCCGGCGCACCTTCAGGCCGTAGCCGAGGTTCTGGCGCACCGTCATATGCGGATAGAGCGCGTAGGTCTGGAACACCATCGCGATGTCGCGGTGCCTCGGCGCCAAATCCGTCACGTCGCTCCCGCCGATCGCAATGTGTCCGTCGGTGGCCTCCTCGAGCCCCGCAACGATTCGCAAGAGGGTCGATTTGCCGCACCCTGACGGGCCGACGAGGACGATGAACTCGCCGTCCTCGATCTCGAGCGAGACGTCGTCGAGCGCCACGACGTCGCCCGTGTAACGCTTCGTGAGATTGGTTAGCGCAATTGCCGCCACCGCGCCGATGGTATAGCCCACACGACCGAAAGACAAGGCCAAAGAATGGCGCATTCAGAACAAATGGTATTGACCAACTGTGACTCAGGCGCATAGACTCGGCTCATGGAACGTGACGAGGTCGTGACGGAGGCACGCGCGGCCGGCAGCTCCGATCTCGACCTGCGCTCCACGCGCGAGCTCGTCGAGCTGATGAACCGCGAGGATGCCACCGTCGCCGCCGCCGTCGCGGCTGCTGGCGATGAGATCGCCGCGGTCGTGGACGAGCTGGTCGAGCGGCTCGGCCGCGGCGGCCGGCTCGTCCTCGTCGGCGCGGGTTCTTCCGGACGACTCGCGCAGGCGGAGGCCGCCGAATGCGAGGCGACGTTTTCGACGCCGCCCGGGCAGGTCGTCGCTGTCGTCGCGGGGACGGAGGCTGGGTCCCCCCTCGAGCGTGAGGCCGCCGAGGACGACGAGGACGCGGGACGCTTCGCAATCGACAAGCTCGAAGTGACTCGGGATGACACGGTCTTGCTCGTGAGCGCGGGTGGACGCTCGAGGTTCGTACTCGGTGCAGCGACCGCCGCGGGAGCCGCCGGAGCGTTCACCGCGTGCGTCGTCTGCGTGCCTGTCTCCGAGGTTGCAGCCCTGTGCGACGCGGCGATCTGCGTCGTCGTCGGGCCGGAAGTCCTCGCAGGCTCGACGCGACTGAAGGGGGGGACAGCGCAGAAGTTCGTCCTCAACACGCTCTCAACCGTGGCGATGATCCGGCTCGGCAAGACGTACGCGGGGCTGATGGTCGATGTCTCGCCGGCGAACGAGAAGCTTCGCGACCGAGTGCGGCGCATCGTCGCCGAGGCGACCGGCGCCTCAGAGGAAGACGTCGCGAAGGCGCTCGCCGAGGCGCGTGGCGAGGCGAAGGTTGCGATCGTCGCGCTTCTTGCCGATATCGGCGCTGAGGCTGCACGGGCGCGGCTCGCCGCCGCCCGCGGCAACGTCCGCCTGGCGTTGATCGAATGAGACTCGGTGTGGAAGCCGCGCTCGTCGGGGAGGTGTTTCTCGCCGGCGACGTCGAGATCGCCGATGCGCGCATCGCCGGCGTCGGTTTGAGCTCGCCGAACGGCAGTGGAATCGCGGCGCCTGGATTCCTCGACATGCAGGTCAACGGCTTCGGCGGCGTCGACTTCCTCGAGACCGACAGCGACGGCTATCGCCGGGCCGGTGAGGCATTGCTCGAGACCGGCGTGACGTCATTTCTGCCAACGCTGATTACCGCACTTGAGGAGGACCTCCTTGCTGCGCTCGGCGCGGTGCCGCAGGCTTCGGACGGGCCGCGGATTCTCGGCGTCCACCTCGAGGGGCCGTTTCTCGCCGCGCGGCGGCTCGGAACGCACCGCGCCGCCGGCCGCCGCGACCCAGACCGCGCGCTGCTCGAACGGTTGCTGGACGCAGGTCCGGTGCGGATCATGACGCTGGCGCCCGAATTGCCCGGAGCACTCGAGTTGATCGACGACCTCGTCGCCCGCGGCGTCACCGTCTCGTGCGGACACAGCGACGCGACGGCGGAGCAGGCTAACGCGGCGTTCGACCGCGGCGCACGCATGGTCACGCATCTCTTCAACGCCATGCGCCCGTTGAACCACCGAGAGCCGGGTATCGTCGGCGCCGCACTCGTGCGCGACGACGTGTTCGTCGAGTTGATCCTCGATGGGATCCACCTGGCGCCCGCGACCGCCGCGCTCGTCTGGCGTGCCGCCGCCGGCCGCGTTGCTCTCGTCACGGACGCGGTTGCGGCGGCAAGCGGCGACGGCGGGTCGTACAGCCTCGGCAGCGTCGAGTTGCAGGTGCAGGACGGCGCCGTGCGCGCACCTGAGGGAATGCTCGCGGGAAGCCTGCTGACGATGATCGAGGCGGTCCGGAACCTGCACGCCCTCGGCGCGCCGCTCGAGGACGCGCTCAACGCGGCGTCGGCCGTCCCCGCACGCGCGCTCGGCCTCGCGGACACCGGGCGGCTCGACGTCGGCCTGCCCGCAGATGTCGTGGTGCTCGACGACAGCTTGGAGATCCAACGCGTTTTCGTGGGAGGTGAGGCGCGTGTCGTTGCCTGAGCGTGTGAACGACTACGAGCCGGGCGCGCGCTTTCGCGCGGAGATTCGCGAACAGCCACATGCGCTGCGACGGCTGCTCGCCCACGACGCCGAGTTCGCCCAGGTCGCACACGTGATGCGTAAGCGAGGACCGCTCGTGCGGATCGTGGGTCACGGCTCGTCCGACAACGCTGCGACCTACGGGGTCTATGCATTCGGCGTGCTCGCCGAATCGACCACGCTACGCGACTCAATCGCCCTCACCGTCTACTTCGACGCTGCTTTCGACATGTCCGGCTCGACCGTCCTGGGACTGTCGCAGTCGGGGCAGACCCCTGATGTCGTCGAGTATCTGCGTCGGGCGCGGAAGCGCGGAGCGTTCACGGTCGCCGTTACGAACGATCCGAGCTCCGAGCTCGCGCAGGTGGCGGAGGCGGTACTCCCGCTCGACGCGGGACCGGAGCTGGCGGTCGCTGCGACGAAGACGTACCTGAACCAGCTCGCAGCACTTGCGCTCCTCGCGGCTCATGTCGGGGGTAACGGTCGGCGCGTCGGCGACGGAGTAAAGCGAGTGTCGGACCAGCTCGAGCAAGCGCTCCCCGCGTTGGAGGCGCAGGCGGAGGCCGTCGCGCTTCCGTTTGCTTACGTCGGCCGCATGTTCGTGATCGGTCGCGGGCCCGGGTTCGCTACCGCGCGCGAGACGGCGCTGAAACTGCTTGAGACGTGCCGCACAGCTGCTTCGCCCTTGACGGCGACGGATCTCGCGCACGGACCGATGGCGGTTCTCGATCCGCTCTTCCCCGTCTGGACGATCGCTTCGCGAGACCAGACACTCTCCGCAGTGCGCGAGGCGTCGGCGCGCGTGCGCGAGTTCGGATCGACAATCGTCGCGTGCGGGGATGCGGCCAACGCCATCGACGGAGCGGCATACCGGCTGCCGGTGCCACTGCCTGACATGCCGCTTCTCTCGCCGCTCCTCTCGGTCGTTCCCGGACAGCTCTTCGCCGCCGCGCTCGCCCGAGGCAAGGGCTTCGACCCCGACCGGCCCCGCGGGCTTTCGAAGGTGACGCTCGCGCAGTAGCGATCCTCCGGCTCCAGCTGCTCAGTCCACCGATGACGTGTCCCGAACCGTGTCCCCGAATAGCCAATT
>WNGF01006511.1_pt1 | contig 26784 bp, 29 predicted proteins | sample 5400641 | NCBI WGS metagenome assembly WNGF01 (sample SAMN13153371, study PRJNA577476) | soil metagenome | isolation source: 80 cm soil or saprolite under grassland replicate 2 | place: USA:California | collected 2016-06-15 | reverse complement strand
CTCGAGCACCCGAGGATGATCGTCGTGGTCCCCACCACCGTCGCATTCACGAACACGCCGCCGATCTGGCTGGTGCTCTGGATGGCGACCCCGATGTGAACCGTCTCGTTCGGATGCCCGACGTCATCGCCCACCTGCGAGGGTGAGTGGGAGATCTGACAGCAGTCCGGACCCAGCAGGATCGACCCGCTGGTCTGCGTCTGCGCCTCGGCGCTCGGCGCCCACAGCAGCGCGCCCCCCAAGACCAAGAGCACGACCAGAGCCAAAGCCACTCGGCCCCCGTTCCTCGAGAACGGGCGTCCACAGGAATCTGAGCTATCCATCTGGGCTTTCTCCGTTGGTGCTTGTGGAAACAAGTTTCGAGCGGTAGAAGTCAACGCCAAGCCTGCCGGAGTAGTTGTCACCTCCCCTGTGAAGATTCCGTGGATCGTCTCGGCTCATGTGCCGACCGAGGTGGAAGCGGTCGAGGACGGTGATGCGGCAGAGGGGTGCGGACGAACGTCAATGAAGAGGACAACCCCGACCCCCGGTCCCGCACCCGAGCGACTCACTCTACACGGCCGATGCATTGCGCGCTCCTTGAGCGGGCTCGCTCTCGCGATCCGTCCGATGCACCTCGAGAATGGTCTCAGCTGTGTCTCGACTGAAAGACCTTCCTCCCTGAAGTGTCCGGCGATAGCCGCCGTCGCTGCCCAGCATCGTAGCGCGTCTCGGTCCGCGGTTATCGGGAGGTCGGCGCGCCTCCTGCCTCCGTGCATCGGACCTCGGTCTCCCGATAACCCGCCCCCACGGGTAGACCGTGAGGGGCGCATGGTGCAGTTCGCGCGGTCAGAACTCTAGAGGAGAGGTGGCAGCGATCGCTAGTAGTTTGTTGCGGCGATCGCTAGTAGTTTGTTGCGGTTGGCCCTGCCTAGGTCCTGTGATGTTTGTTGCAGTATTGTTGCAGCATGCTTGTCATTTGTTGCAGTGTACTTCTCAGTTGTTGCCGTCGGCTATCGCTTTCGCCGATCCGACACAGCTCGTCCAATAGCCCGCCTTCGCGCGTCGGCGAAAATCACTGCCGCTCGGCAGTTGCTGCCGGGTTCTTCCTACTGGTTGTCCTGGGCCGGCCGAGCGTGGTAGACGGACGGGGCGATGCCGGTATACCGCTTGAATAGCTTGTCGAAGCGGGGGAGGTCGCTGAATCCCACTTCCTGCGCTATCTCGGTGATGGAGAGCGAGGTGCTCGAGAGAAGCATCTTGGCCCGTTCGAGTCGGAACCTGAGCAGGTGCTGGCGAAAGGTGACCCCCATCACGGCCTTGAACCGTGACAGATGGTACTTGCTCATCCCCTCCTCCCGTGCCAGGTGCCCCAGGGACAGGTGGTCCCGGTAGCGCTCGTGGATCAGCGTGGATGGCCTTCCGGATCGGCAGGTCCGGCCCCGGGGGCGGGGGTCCGAGACCGGGCGGGCGCTGGCTCACCATGCCCACCTCCGCGCCGCGGGTCGCTTCCTCCCTTGGGCCGGGAGACAGGATCCCGCGGACCGAGCGCAGCAGGTCGTCCAGTAGCACCGGCTTCGGGAAGTAGTCCCGGGCGCCCAGCTTGAAGGCCGAGGCGCAGATCCGCTCGGAACCATAGCCGGTCATCACGACGACCGGCACGCAGGGCCACATGGACGTGATATCTCGCCCAGTACCTCGAGGCCCGTCCGATCCGGAAGTCGGTAATCGAGCACGACCGCGGCGATCTGCTCGCGGCCCAAGATGGCGAGGGCCTCGGCGCCCGTCGCGGCCTGACTGATCTCGCACGCGTCGCTCAAGAACCGCCTGACGACCTCCCGCACGCCCCGGTCGTCATCGACCAGCAGGACCCGCTCCCGTTTCGTGGGCTTCATGGCCTCGCGGGCGACCTCCTCGGGCCCGGAGAGCTCAGCGCGGGCTCGACCGAGCCAGAGGTGGATGCCCGAATGCGAGACGGACCACTCGCCTTGGAGTCTCCGCGGGACGCGCCTTCGTCGATCATCTGGAATTCTCGTCTACGCCGAGAGCCAGCCATGTGTCAAGCCTCGAGCGGCTGCCCCCATCAATATGGACCCCCGCATCACCGTCAACGCGGGGCGCTCGCCGAGGACACTCCTGCTAGAATGGGCCGCCTGCTCTTCACTCGTTCTACCTCACCGAGCAGGCGGTGGAGCTGATGAAGCGCCTAGGGACGGTCTACGTCCCCAGCTACGCGGTGCGCGAGCGGCTCTTCCGTGAGGGCCGCGGGGCCGGTATGGCGGCGTTCATCGTCGGCCAGGTGGGCTTTGAGATGAGGCGACCGAAGTGACGGGAACGCGGCGGACCCGGAAAGGCCAGCGCGCCGACCGCGCTGAGGAGGCGGCGGTGCTCGAGCTACTCTCCCACGGCTTGTCGGAGCAGGAGATCCAGCGCGTGCTGGCCTGCGCCCTCCTCGGGCTGGATGACCGGGGGCGCGATCGCCTTCTCGCCCGGCTCGGCGAGGAGACTGGGGGAACGCTTCGCAGGTTGCTCGCATCCCGCGGACGCAGCCGCACGACGGCGCAGCCGTCGCCGGGAAACGCGAAGGTCCGCGAGGAATGGGAGAGGGCCTGGGGCGAGTGGGAGGCCTGCGTCGCGGAGTCGGGGGACGAGGATGGCCGGTACGTCGTCCGCGAGCACCACTGGGAGGAGCCATACCTCGATGGGTCCGGCCTGGCCGAGGATCTCGAACCCATCGCGGCCCGGATGCGCAAGATCCTGGAACGCGTGATGGACGAGGGGCTGGCGCCCGAGTTCAGCTTCCTGACCGCCATCAAGGATCTCGATGCGGAGATCGGCTCGGGACTGCCCGAGTGGATGGACCCATCGTCCGGCGACGGCTGCGTCCTCGGCCTCGAGGTGACCGGCTGTCTCCTGGAATGGGAATGGCGCGTGCACCGGCGCGACGGGCGCAGCGCCTTCGATCTGGCCGACGCGATCCGGGCCTTCGAGGCCTCGGCCAGGATCGTGAGTCTGCATGACGACACGATCGCGCGGTTCATCCTCGGGCTCGGCGATGCGGAGCAGCAAGCGGTCCTGAAGGGTATCGCCGCGCACCGGAGCGCGAGCCACTGGGCCGAGGTGCTCGGGGCGGCCCACTCGGCATGGTTCAAGATCCACCAGGAACTCGCGAAACGGTGGAACCCCGCGCTCTTCGAGGAGACCAGCCGAAAGAACATCACGCACGACTGGGAGCTCGCGCTCCCCCTGCTCGCGGATCTGCTCCGCCGGAAGTCGTTCGACAGGGCAGGGCCTCTGATCGAGGAAGCCATGCGCGCCCTCCTGCGCCTCAAGACCGGAGAGGCGTGGGACCCGCGGGAGACGCTGCTCATCTCCCATCCCTCCCTGCGGTATCGGAGCGACCAGCATGCGGCGGCGTTTCGCCTCCTCGAGGGCTGGCGAAAGGTCGCCACGAGACTCGGCCAGGACGAGCTCGCCTGCGCATTGGAGCTTCAGGTCGCCGTCGGCCGCCAGTGGAAGGACGGGGATGCGGCCCTGGAGGCCTTCCGGCGAGAATCGTCACCGCGCTTCGCAACCATGCGCGACAGGCTCTTTGCCGATTGGCGGTCGCTGGTCGTCGAAGCGACGCTCCGGCCCGAGGCCGCCGAGCGCGACTCGCCAGGCTCGGCCTGGGTCCATGCCCTGGTGGACGCGGCTCGCGCCGGGGCGGATGGCGCGCCGTCGTTCCGACGGGCCGTGCGGCAGTGGCTGGAGGAAACGGGGCGCATGCCGACCACACTCCTGCAGTCTCGAGGCGCGCTCGGAACGCTGACGCTCGACCTCGACGGTGGCTCCTCGCTGCGCCGGACGTCGCCTTCGCTCCAGCGGATACTGTCGGTGCGATGGCCAGGCGAGCCTAGCGTGACTGCCTCACGGCGCCGCTGGGTCGAGCGCCTGGGAGTCGCGGATCTGTTTCCGGATGTGCTCGAGTTCTGGCGGCGCCACGCGGCGAGCCTGGTGCCGGACCCCGCGACTGCTCTCGGGTCGAACTACGACGACTGTGCCGAGTGGCTCGCGGCGGTGTTCGAGCTGGACTCAGCGGCGTACCGGCGCGTGGTGCAAGCGTGGGCCGGCCCCCATGCCCGCCGGAGGAACCTCTGGCTGGCCATCGCCGGGAGACATCTGCCGCGGTGAGGGGCCCGATTTCGAAGATAGCAGCCCGGACCGCGACGCTCTCTTGGCGAGGGATCCAGCACCGCCTCCACACAGGAGAGGAGCTCGGGGTCGAGCGATGACGACGCGAAGACCCGGACGGCGAGACCCGCTGGAGACCGCGATCGAGATCGCGCTCCAGCCGGGGAGCTTCATCGCATACAGGGCAGGCTCGGACTTCGTCTCGAGCCTCGAGGAGGTCGCCGGTCAAATCGAAGCGCTCGGCTGTACCGACGCCAGGCGAGCGGTGGGCCTCTTCGAGACTTTCCTCGCGGGCTGTTACGAGAAAGCCGAGGAGCTCGACGACTCGAGCGGCAGTTTCTCGATGTTCGTCGTGAGCCTTCACTGCGGCTGGATCGGGGCCCGCCAGGCGGCCAGCGCTGAAGCCGACGAGACCGCCAGGCTGCTGCTCTGGCGCATGGAGAACGACCCCCACGGCTTCGCGTCCAGCATCGAGCGCGATGCCGTCAAGGTGATGAGCAAGGACGGCCTCACCGCCTTCGAGCGGCAGGTCAAGGCCCGCTTCGAGTCGAAGGATGTCGTCGAGCGCTCTTCCGATCACTTGCCCAGGGGCGACCCCGCGTATCTACGCCGCCGCCGGGGCGAGATCCTTCGCGCGATCTACACCCGGCAGCGCGACGTCCGGGCCTACGTCGCGCTGTGCGAACGTACGCAGCTCTCGGCCCAGGACTGCCTCGTTGTCGCGACCATGCTCAAGACGCGCCGCAAGCCGGACGAGGCGCTCGCCTGGGTGGATCGCGGCCTCGCGCTGGAGAAGCAGCCCCCACACGGCTCGATGGCCGGGCACGAGCTCATGACCCTGAAGCGCGAGCTGCTCACGAAGCTTGGCCGGCACCGGGATGCGCTCGAGGACGCCTGGGCCGCGTTCCGCGAGCACCCGAGCACGTTCAGCTACGGCGATCTGATGCGCTTCGTGCCGAAGGCCGAGCGCGCGGCGTGGCACGCGAAGGCGATGGACGCGGCGGAGCGCGCTGACCTCGGGTCGCTGATCGAACTGTGGCTCGAGACCCGCGAGGTCGAGCGTCTCGCGATACGGCTTCGCACGGCGACCGATCCAGAGATCGAGGGTCTCAGCCATTACCGAACCGAGCCCGCCGCCAGGCGGCTCGCGAAGTCGCACCCGGACGTGGCGGCCAAGGTCTACCGGGCGCTGGGCATGCGCATCCTCAGCGCGAAGAAGAGTAGGTACTACGATGCGGCGCTATCGCACTTCGAGGACGCGAAACGTTGCTACGAGCGCTCTGACCTCCATCGCGAATGGGCGGCACTGGTCACGGATGTCCGTCAAGCGCACCATCGAAAGGCCGGCTTCATGGCCGGCTTCGAGCGGCTCGCCGGCGGCCACGGCCCCAGCGGCGCCCCGTCGTTCCTCGATCGAGCGTGGAACCGTTGGTCGGCACGACCGGAACCATGATCGCCCTGGAGGCTCAACGACCAGCACCGTCGCGCTTGGAAGGGAACGCCGGCACTGGGCCGAGTGGCACTATTTCGGCACCGAGGCCGAACTGCGGAGACACGGGCGCCCCGCAAGCGCGCGCCGTGAAGTGGTGGCCCCAACGGGATTCGAACCCGTGTTTCAGCCTTGAGAGGGCCGTGTCCTAGTGGTGGCCCCAACGGGATTCGAACCCGTGTTTCAGCCTTGAGAGGGCCGTGTCCTAGGCCTCTAGACGATGGGGCCGCCGGGTGGGACGAAGACAACTGGCTGGGAGAGGAGGACTCGAACCTCCACTACGGGGTCCAGAGCCCCGCGTCCTACCATTAGACGATCTCCCAGCGTCCCAGCGATTCTACGCAGGGGCGCTTGGGACTGTCAAGGCGCGGGTTTAGAGAACGGCCCCCTTGAGCGACCGGCTGGGCTTGAAGCGCGGCACGCGGCAGGCCGGAATCTTGATGGCCTTGCCCGTCCGGGGATTCCGGCCGTTGCGCTCGGCGCGCCGGGTGACCAGGAAGGTGCCGAAGCCGCCGATGGTCACCTTCCGGCCCTTCCGGAGGGCGTCGAAGACCTCGTCCAGGAACGCGTTGAGAGCGCGCTCCGCGGAGACCTTGGATCCGCCCGAGGCCTTCGCCATGGCCGCCACGAGGTCCGCCTTCGTCATGGCTCCTCCTACCTACGTGAGCGTGGCGGCGAAAGTCAAGACGCCCGATCCTTCGGCCCGCACAACGTACGGCGCGTCTGGGAGTATATAATGCGCGCATGTCCCGGGGCGCGCCTTTCGATCTCCCTACCCTCATGCTGACCGCGCTGGCCTTGGGATTCGCCCTCGTCGCGTACTGGAAGGACCCCGGCCTGCCCTGGATCGGCGCCAAGACCGGGCTCTCCCTCATCTGGTTCATCCTGCCGCGACTCGTCCCTGCCTTGATCCTCACCGGCATGCTGCAGGTGGTGATCCCGCAGGAAGCCGTGGCGCGGTACTTCGGTCACGGCTCGGGGCTCACCGCCATCCTGATGGCGAGCGTGGCCGGGGTGCTCACGCCCGGTGGGCCCATGGTCAGCGTGCCGCTGCTGGTCGTCCTCGCCAACTCGGGCATGGCCCTCGGCCCCCTGGTCGCGTACATGACGTCGTGGTCCCTCTTCGGCATGCAGCGCATCATCGCGTGGGAGGCGCCGTTCATGGGGTGGCGCTTCGTGACGATCCGGGTGGCATCGAGCCTCGCGTTCCCGTTGATCGCCGGGTGGTTGGTGAAGCTCTACTATCACGAGTGAGGGCCGAGCGCGCCGTGGCCTTCGCCGATCTTCGCGAGTTCATCGCCCACCTGGACAAGCACGGGCAGATCATGCGGGTGGCCGCCCCCGTCTCGCGCGATCTGGAGATCGCCGAGATCACCGACCGCGTCTCGAAGGGGCAGCCCGATCGCAATGTCGCCCTCCTCTTCGAGAGCGTGCGCGGCTTCGACATGCCCGTCCTGATCAACGCCTTCGGCGCTCCCGGGCGCATGGCGGCCGCCCTCGGGGTCGAGCGCCTCGACGATCTCGCGGGGCGCGTGGCGAAGCTCCTCGACCTCAAGATGCCCGGCTCCTTCTTCGACAAGCTTCGCAAGGTGGGCGATCTCTTCGACCTGGCCAAGGCCGGTCCCAAGCACGTCCGCTCCGCTCCGTGCCAGGAAGTGGTGGAGAGCGACCACCCCTCGCTCGCCGCCCTCCCGATCCTCCAGTGCTGGCCCCGCGATGCCGGGCGCTACATCACGCTGCCCATGGTGTTCACGCGCGATCCGGTGACCGGGGCGCGCAATGTCGGGATGTATCGCCTCCAGGTCTTCGACGACCGGACGCTCGGGATGCACTGGCAGACCCACAAGGGGTCCGCCGAGCACCACCGTCTCGCCGAGGCGGCGCGCAAGCCGATGGACGTGGCCATCGCCCTCGGCGGCGACCCCTGCTCCATCTACGCAGCCTCGGCCCCGCTGCCGCCCGGCATCGACGAGATGGTGTTCGCCGGCTGGCTGCGCGGCTCCGGCGTGCCGATGGTCACCGGCAAGACCGTCGACCTCGACGTCCCCGCCGAGGCCGAGATCGTGCTGGAGGGCTGGGTCGATCCGGCGGAGCGCCGGCTCGAGGGGCCGTTCGGCGATCACACCGGCTACTACTCGCTGGCGCGCGAGTACCCGGTGTTCCATCTCCGGGCCATCACCCGGCGGCGCAACCCCATCTACCCCACGACCATCGTGGGACGGCCGCCCCAGGAGGACTACTGGCTCGGCAAGGCGACCGAGCGGATCTTCCTGCCGATCGTGCGGCTGCTCCTGCCCGAAGTCGTGGACATGAACATGCCGGCCGAGGGCGTGTTCCACAACCTCGTGATCGTGTCGATCAAGAAGCGCTACCCCGGGCACGCGCGCAAGGTCATGTACGCGCTCTGGGGGCTCGGGCTCATGATGCTGGCCAAGACCATCGTCGTGGTCTCCGAGCACGTCGACGTGCACGACCTGTCGGAGGTCGCGTGGCGCGTCACCGGCAACATCGATCCCAAGCGCGACCTCGTCCTCGTCGAGGGGCCCATGGACGACCTCGACCACGCCGCCCTTCGTCACCGCTTCGGTGGCAAGCTCGGCATCGACGCCACGGAGAAGACGGACACGGACGGGATCGGTCAGCCATGGCCCGAGGAGATCGTCATGAGCGAGGAGATCCGGACGCTCGTGAGCCGTCGCTGGGCCGAGTACGGATTGTAGCCTGCTTCGTTCACAGCGACTCCGCCACTTCCTCGACGCCATCAAGTTCGAGCACACCGTCTTCGCCCTGCCCTTCGCCTACATCGCGATGGTGCTGGCGGCGCACGGCTGGCCGGGTGGGCGCGTCGTCGTCTGGGTGACGCTGGCCATGGTCGGCGGGCGGACGCTCGCCATGAGCGTGAACCGGCTGGCCGATCGCGTCCTCGACGCCCGGAACCCGCGCACGGCCGGCCGTCATCTGCCGGCGGGGCTCCTCACGCCGGGCCAGGTCGCCGCCGCCGCCGGGGCCTCGGCCGCGCTGCTCTTCCTCTCCGCGTGGAGGCTCAACCCGCTCTGTCTCGCGCTGGCCCCGCTGGCCGCGGTCTTCCTGATCGGCTACTCGTACACCAAGCGCTTCACGTGGCTCACCCACTGGGTCCTCGGCTTCACGGACGGGATCGCGGCGGCGGGTGGCTGGATCGCCGTCCGCGAGGCCTTCGACCCGCCCGTCTTCGTGCTCTGGTTCGCGCTGACGGTCTGGATCGGCGGATTCGATCTCATCTACGCCTGCCAGGACGTGGAGTTCGACCGCGCGACAGGGCTTCACTCGTTCCCCGCCCGATTCGGGATCGCCGCCGCGCTCCGGGCGGCCAGGGTATGCCACGCTCTCACGATCGCCGCCTTCGCGGCGCTCGGCTGGATGGTCGGGCTCGGCGCCGCCTACTGGGTGGGCGTCCTGGCGGTGACCGCCCTGTTCGTCTACGAGCACTCGCTGGTCTCGCCCACCGACCTCTCGCGCCTGGACGTCGCGTTCTTCAACGTCAACGGGTACATCGCGGTGATCCTGTTCGCCGCCGTGCTCGCGGGGCGCTGGGCGTGAAGTTCCAGCCGTTCAGCGAGGGGCCGGACAAGGCGCGCTTCGTCAGCGACATGTTCTCGCGCATCGCCGGGCGCTACGATCTGATGAACGGTCTCATGACCTTCGGGATGCATCATGCCTGGCGGCGCGTGGCCGCGCGCCAGACCATCGCCGCGCCCGAGGGCCCCGCGCTCGACCTGGCGACGGGCACGGGCGACCTCGCCCTCGAGCTGCGCCAGATCCACCCTCGCCGGGTGATCGTCGGCGCCGACTTCGCCTTCGGGATGCTGCGGATCGCGCGCGAGAAGCTGGACCGCGCGGACGGCCGGGGGCGTCATGTCCTCCTCGCCGCCGCCGACGCGCTCCAGCTGCCCTTCGGCGACCGCACCTTCGCGTGCGTGACGTCGGCGTTCCTGCTGCGGAACCTGGCTGATCTGGAAATGGGGCTCGCCGAGATGAGGCGGGTCACCCGGCCGGGCGGCCGGGTCGTCGCCCTGGAGATCACCCAGCCGACCTTCCCGGGCTTCACCCCGCTCTTCCGCTTCTACTTCCACCGGGTCGTGCCGCGGGTCGGTCAGCTCGTCGGCGGCGACCGGGAAGCCTACACGTATCTGCCCCAGTCGGTGGACCGGTTCCTCGCTCCCGCGGAGCTGTCGCGGCTGATGGGGGCGGTCGGCCTGCGCGGCGTCACGTGCCGGCGGGTCGGGATGGGCACGGTCACCATCCACACCGGTATCGCGTGAGCATTCGACGCCGAGCGTGCGGGCGCGGATGGAGCGCGCTAGTATGGGCTTGACGTCATGGAGCTGACCACCGTCTCCTGCCTCTTCGGCCGATGCGTCTCCCTGCCTTGCCACACCTGTCAGCTCTCGTGGGGCCAGACGTGAACGGCTCCGCCGCCCCCGGCCGCGTCGCCGAGACCTTCTTCTCGATCCAGGGCGAGGGGGCGACGGCGGGAGCGCCGGCGGTGTTCATCCGCCTGCAGGGCTGCTCGGTCGGCTGCGCGTGGTGCGACACCAGGTATTCCTGGGATCCCGGAGGCGGTCACGCCGTGGATCTGGAGGTGATCGTCACGGAGGCCGTCGCGTATCCGTGCCGACGCGCCGTCGTCACGGGGGGCGAGCCGCTGGAATCGTCGCTCTTCCTCCCGCTGACCCGGGCCCTGGCCGAGCGCGCCTTCACCCTCGAGGTGGAGACCTCGGGGACGCTCCCGCCGCCCGCCGGCGCCCCGCCTGCCATCCAGTGGAACGTGTCGGTGAAGCTCCAGGGCTCCGGGGTGGAGGAGAGCCGGCGCATCAATCCGCCGGCCATCCGGGCCTTCCTCGACCGCGACGCCTGGTGGAAGTTCGTCGTGGTGGACGAGCGGGACGTGACCGAGGTGCTGCAGCTCGCCGAGCGGTTCGCTCTGCCGCGCGAACGCCTCCTGCTCCAGCCCGAGGCGCTGCGCCGGGAGGACTTCCTGGCCCGCGCGCCGTGGGTGGTGGAGGCGTGCAAGCGGCACGGCTTCCGCTTCTCCCCGCGACTGCACGTGCTGCTCTGGGGAGCGCGGCGAGGAGTCTGATGCCGGCCAAGGCGGTCGTGCTCCTGTCGGGAGGGCTGGACTCCGCGACGACCCTCGCCATCGCGCGGTCCGAGGGCTACGAGTGCCACGCGCTCTCCTTCGAGTACGGCCAGCGCCACGCCCGCGAGTTGGACTCCGCGCGGCGGCTCGCCGGGGCCCTCGGCGCCAAGGAGCACCTGGTGCTGCGCCTCGACCTCCGCGCCATCGGCGGCTCCGCGCTCACGGCCGAGATCGAGGTGCCCAAGGGGCGGAGCGGCGAGGCCATCGCCGCCGGGATCCCCATCACCTACGTGCCGGCGCGGAACACCATCTTCCTGAGCCATGCCCTCGCCTGGGCCGAGGTGCTGGAAGCGCGGGATCTGTTCATCGGCGTCAATGTCCTCGACGCGAGCGGCTATCCGGACTGCCGGCCGGAGTTCATCGAGGCCTTCGAGCGGCTGGCCGGCCTCGCCACCAGGGCCGGCGTCGAGGGCCATGGGCGATTCCGCATCCACGCGCCCCTCATCACGCTCAGCAAGGCCGAGATCGTCAGGCGCGGCGTCGCGCTCCGCGTCGATTACGGGCTGACGTGGTCGTGCTACGAGCCCCAGCCCGATGGCCGCGCCTGTGGCCTCTGCGACGCCTGCCTGCTCCGGAAGAAGGGCTTCGCCGAGGCCGGCCTCGCCGACCCCCTCCCCTACGCCGTCTGAAGCCGGCTCCCGTCACGCGACCGGCACCGGCCGCGGCGGCTGTCCGATGTACGCGGCCCGCGGGCGGATCAGCCGGTTGTCCGCGTACTGCTCGAGCGCGTGGGCGCACCAGCCGGCGACGCGGCCGACAGCGAAGATGGAGGTGCAGAAGTCGGGCGGGATCCCGAGGGCGTCGTAGACCACCGCCGAGAAGAAGTCCACGTTGACGGGCAGGTTGGTGCGCGCCTTCATGGCGTCGTAGACACGCTCGGCCACGTCGAAGAGACGGGCGCGCCCGGTCGCCTGCGCCATCGACTTGGCCATGCCGCGCAGCACGCGGGCCCGCGCGTCGTCCACCTTGTAGACGCGATGGCCGAAGCCGGGAACGCGGGCCTTCGGGTCCGCGCGGTCGTGCTTGGACAGCGTGGTCCGCGCGCCGAGCCGCGCCTCGATGAAGGCTTCGGCGCGGGCGGGATCGTCGATCTCGAGGAGCGTCTCGAGCACGTCCTCGTTGGCGCCGCCGTGACGCGGCCCCTTGAGGGTCGCGATGGCCGACACGACGGCGGCGTGCAGGTCGGCCAGGGTCGCGACCGCCACCCGCGCGGCGAAGGTCGAGGCGTTGAGCTCGTGCTCGGCGTGGAGCGTGAGGATCACGTCCATCACCCGCGCCACGTCGGCCGGGGGCTCGCGCCCGTCCAGCAGATAGAGGAAGTGCGCCGCGTGGGAACCTCCCCGGCGGGCCGCGACGGGCTCGCGGCCGGTGCGGATCCGCTGCCAGGCGGCCACCGCGGCGGGGACGAGGTTCATCAGCCGGAAGGCCTTGCGCAGGTTCGCCTCGCGGTCGCCATGACCCACGTCGGGATCGAGGGCCGCCGCCAACGAGACCGCGGTCCTGAGCGCGTCCAGCGGGTGGCAGTCACGCGTAGCCGCGATAATAGAGCCGCCCTCCCGCGCCGTCGATCTGGCAGATGGCCGAGCGCGCCGCGATGACGTCCTCCAGTCCGTCCTTCCACATCGTGTCCATGTCGTCCTCCTCTCCGGGGCGCCCGCCGGCGGGTTTCTCCCCGATACGTTGATTATACTGAATTAGACTTGATGAGACTAGACTCTTGTTATCCAGGCTGTACGAGTCGAGAGGGCCTGGTAGGATGCATCCTGGAGCTGGCATGATCGTCATCGACGGGGAAGCGTACGTGGAGAGCCAGGAGGCGGCCCGCCTCCTGGGCGTCAAGCGAGAGACCCTCTACGCCTACGTGAGCCGGGGCCTGCTCCGGAGCTACCGCCAGGGCATCAAGCGCCAGCGCCTCTACCGGCGGGCGGACATCGAGGAGCTTCTCCGCCTGGCGCCTGCCTCCGAGAGTTCGGCGGGGCGTCGCCACGCCGTCTGGGAGATCCCGCTGGCCGAGTCCTGGGTGCGAGACTGAAGCCCCGCTCCCCCTCGGCGGGGGAGCGGCAACTCAGCCCGGGTCGGAGAAGGGCGCTGTGATGAGGTCGGGCGGCCGGCTTCACCGGCGCACTCTCTGGATTGCTCGCCTCGGACGCGTGGGGCCCAGCCCACGGCCGTCCTGCGGCTCGCGCTGCGTCCTGGGGAGAGGCTCCGCAGGGGGCACCGCCCCCGCCGCTCAGCCTCCGGTCTCGCTCAGAAAGCGGTCCAGCGCGGCGATGAAGGTGGCCGGCTGGTCCAGCACCAGATGGTGATACGCCCCCGGGATTTCTTCCCACCGTGCTCGAACAATGCGCCCGGCCATCTCCTGGGCCATGGCACGCGGCAGGACCGGCGAGTGCTCCCCGCGCACGAGCAGGGTGGGAGCCGTGATCCGATGGAGCAGCAACCAGGCGTCCACCGGCCGCCGTCTCCCGTTGCAGCCCGGATCGAACCGATACAGGTAGTGGCCCTCGCGCCGCACGATGCCCTCCCGGGCCAGATGGTCGAGCAAGGCCGGATCGGCCGAGGTCTCCGGCGGCAGCAGCCTGAAGCTCGCCAGCGCCGCTTCCAGGGTCTCGTGACGGCGCGGTCCCCGATGACCCCGGCGGTGCATGCGGTCCAGCCGGTCGGGCGGGATGGCCGGGCGGCTATCCACGACAACCAGCGCCCGGACCCGATCCGGATGCCAGGCGGCGAAGGCCATAGCGTTGTGCCCGCCCATGGAATGCCCGCAGAGCGTCATCTCCTTCCACCCGAGGGCTTCCATGACGCCCAGGAGGTCCGAGACGAAGTTCTCGGTGGCGTAGGCCGGCCCATCGGTTGACGGCGGGGGCCAGTCGCTCTCGCCGTGCCCACGCTGGTCCAGGGAGAGGACGTGATACCGGTCGGCGAAGGCCGGGGCCACCGCGTCGAACCAGTGGGCGTGGGCAGAGCCCCCGTGCAGGAAGCAGAGGCCCGGCCGGCCCGGCGCCCCCCACTCGAGCGCCCGGAGCGTGAGGCCATTGACCCTCAACGACCGCCGGGCGGCGGCCCCACATCCCGCCGTCCGATCTCCGGAAGAGCGATTCGCTGTCATCAAGGGCATTGTAGCGCGCCTGACGAAAAATAAATTTAGGTGGCGGGCCATGAGTCGACGTAAGTTCGAGAATGAGGATGAATCCCGCTCCCGCACCGGGCACTCACAGTCGTCGGCGCGTGTCGTACGGCGCTGTCGGAGCGGTGTTGCTTTCGGGGCTCGCTGGGTTTGTCACCTTCACCGGGCCGGCGCTCACCGGCGCGCGTCCGGTCTCGGCGGTGCCGGCCTCCTCCTCTCCCGCTCCCCAGTCGGTCGAGCTGGCGCCGCAGCTCATCCAGGGGCGCGTGCTGGATGCCGAGAGCGGCGCGCCGCTGCGTGGCGTCGCAATCCGCGCGGGCGCGGCGGAGGCGGTGAGCGACGCCGAGGGGCGGTTCAGCCTCCAGCTCGCGTCCGGCCAATCGGCGGTCGCCAACGTCAAGCTACCCGGCTACGAGCGCAAGCAGCTTTCCTTCGCGAGCGCGGAGCCCACCATCAGGCTTCGTCCTCAGGCCGTCAGGGCCGCCTATCTCACCTACTACGGCGTCGCCGACCGGGGCATCCGCGACCGCGTGCTCGAGCTGGTGAAGCGCACCGAGCTCAACGCGGTGGTCATCGACGTCAAGGGCGACCGGGGGCTGATCCCCTACCGGACCGAGGTGCCCGCCGCGCTGGAGGCGGGGGCGCTGGGACCGGTCATCATCAAGGACTTCGACGCGCAGATCGCCGCGCTGAAGGCGCAGGGCATCTACACCATCGCCCGCATCGTCGTGTTCAAGGACAACGTCCTGGCCAATCACCGGCGGGACCTGGCCATCGTCGATACGCGCACCGGGCGGCCCTGGGTCGACAACGAGAAGCTCGCCTGGGTCGACCCCTTCCGTGAAGAGGTCTGGGACTACGCGATCGCCGTCGCCAAGGAAGCCGCCGCCAAGGGCTTCGACGAGATCCAGTTCGACTACGTGCGCTTCCCCACCGACGGGAAGCTGTCGGCCGCGCGGTACTCGCGGCCCAACAACTCGACGACGCGGCTGCCGACCATCGCGGCCTTCCTGTCGAAGGCGCGCCGCGAGCTGGGGCCCACGGGGGTCTTCCTCGCCGCCGATCTCTTCGGCTACACCGCCTTCAACCCCAACGATACCGATGTCGGCCAGCGGATCGAGGAGCTGGCGCCCTATCTCGACTACATCTGCCCCATGGTCTATCCCTCCGGTTACCACCTGGGCATCCCCGGCTACCGCAACCCGGTGGCGCACCCCTACGAGGTGGTCCGCGAGAGCGTCCGGCTGATCCGCCAGCGCTCCCAGCACACGACCGTCCAGGTGCGGCCGTGGCTCCAGGATTTCCGCGACTACGCGTTCGACAAGCGAATCTTCGGCGTCCGCGAGATCCGCGCCCAGATGCGGGGCGCCACCGAGGGCGGCGGCATCGGCTGGATGCTCTGGAACCCGCGCAACGACTACACCGCCGACGCTCTGCATCCCAAGGCCCTCACCGCCAAGAGGATCGCCGAATGATGCCGGCGCGGAGCGTGGCACGGGCGGTAGTGCTGGCCGTCGCTGTGCTGTGCGCGCGTCCGGCCGCGGCCGAGCCCCTGCCACCCAATGAGCTGGGCCGCGTGATGATCCTCGAGTACCACAAGATCGACCACCCCGAGAACCGCTGGACGCGCACCCCCGACAACTTCCGGCGCGACCTGCAGCGTCTCTGGGAGCGCGGGTATCGGCTCATCGGGCTCAACGATTTCCTCGATGGCCGGATCCTCCTGCCGCCGGGCACCACACCCGTGATCCTCACCTTCGACGATTCGTCGCCCGGACAGTTCCGGTACGTCGAGCGCCAGGGCGAGTGGGTGATCGATCCCGATTGCGCCGTGGGGATCATCGAGGCCTTCGCGCGCGCCCACCCGGAGTTCGGCCGTGCCGCCACCTTCTATGTGCTCCCGGGGGCCGATCCTCCCAACCGCCTCTTCAACCAGCCGGCGCTGGCCACGCGCAAGCTCACGTACCTCGCGACCAACGGCTACGAGATCGGCAACCACACGCTCTGGCATGCCAACCTGAGCCGGTATCCCGAGCCCGTCGTCCGCACGCAGATCGCAACGGCCCAGGAATGGATCCAGCGCCACGTGCCCGGCTATCGACCGCGCACCCTCGCCCTCCCCATGGGGGGCTACCCGCGCGAGACTCGCTGGGCCGAGACGGGTGCTGTCAACGGCACCGCCTATCGCCACGACGCGATCCTGATGGTGGCGGGGGGCGCCGCCCTGTCCCCCTATGCGAAGGGCTTCGATCCCTACCACCTGCCGAGGATCCAGGCCGTCGAGATCGAGATTGGCGGCTGGCTCACGTATTTCGATCGGCATCCGGGAGAGCGGTATGTGAGCGATGGGGAGCCGGCCACCGTCAGCGTCCCGGGGAAGAGCGCAGGGAAGGTCCGTTCGATCCCGGGCGTCCGCATCGTGGAAAGGCCCTGAGGCGTCGCCGGCAGGTCAGTATCAGTAGATGAGGTACGACGCGCGGCGCTGGAGGAAGCTGGCCCGCGCCGCCTCCGCCCAGCTCCGGATGCGCGCCATCGGGTCGCCGCGCAGGAAGGACCACATCGTCGCGCGGTTGACGAGCAGATTCTGGATGGCAGCCGGCCGGAACTGCGCCGGGTAGCGATCCACCAGCTCACGGGCCAGCGTCAGCGCCACCGTCACCGGCCGGAGCGTGTCGCGGTCGGTCACCACCAGCCGAACTCCTCCCAGCCCCTGCCCTGAATAGACGCTCGACGAGGGCATGAAGTAGACGGGCTGGAACCGCACCCCCGGCAGGTCCTTCTCGTTCATGGCGTCGGCCAGCTCTTGCGCGTTGATCCACGGGGCCCCGACCACCTCGAACGGCGTGTCGGTGCCGCGGCCGACGGAGAGGTTGCTCGACTCGAGCAGGCCGATCCCCGAGTACAGCAGCGCCTGGAGCGGCGAGCGGATATTGGGCGACGGGTTCACCCACGGCAGGCCCGTCTGGTCGAACCACTGGCCGCGCTGCCAGTTCTGGAGCGGAATCACGGTCAACTCGACCGCCAGCTTGCGCTCGGCGACGACCATGAGGGCGAACTCGCCGATGGTCATCCCCGGGCGCACGGGGATCGGATGCGGAGCCGTGAAGGACCGCAGATCGGGATCCATCACCGGCCCCTCGACCACGCTCCCGGTGATGGGATTGGGGCGGTCCAGGACGACGACGGCGATATGCCGACGGGCCGCCTCTTCCAGCACGTACACCAGCGTCGTCAGGTACGTGTAGTAGCGAACACCGACGTCCTGGATATCGAAGACGATGGTGTCGATGCCCGCCAGCATCTCGGGTGAGGGCCGGCGCGTGGGCCCGTACAGGCTCCAGACCGGCAACCCGGTCGCCGCGTCGCGTCCGTGGGGGACCGTGGCGTCGAGCTGCCCGTCGAGACCGTGCTCGGGCGAGAACACGGCGCGCAACGTGACACCCGAGGCCGCCGCCAGCAGATCGATCGCGCGCCGGCCCTGGGCATCGATGCCCGTCTGGTTGGTCACGAGGGCCACCGTCCGGCCGCGCAGCCGCGCGAAGCCCTCCGCCTGGAGCTGGTCCAGCCCGGTCACGGTCGGTCCGGGGGGCTCGGCCTCGTCGGCGGCCGGCGTGCCGGTCTCCGTCGAGATGGTCGCCTCGGGCGGCTCCCCGACGGGCGCGAAGCGAGTGCCGACGGTCGCGCTGATGCGCCGGCGCAGCTCGAACACGTTGCCCTTGCCGTACGGGTGGACGCGACTGGTGAGAATGATCTCGTAGCCCTGGCTCGCGGGGTCCAGCCAGATCGCGGTGCCGGTGAATCCCGTGTGGCCCGCGGAGCCGATGGGGAAGAAGGACCCGAGGGTGCGCGAATACGGGGAGGCCATGTCCCAGCCGAGCCCCCGCGTCGTCTCGCCGATGGCCTCGGGCGTGAACATGGCGCGCACGGTCGCCGCCTTGAGATAGCGCCGGCCGTCCAGCGCGCCACCCGCGAGCAGCATCCGACAGAATCGCGCGAGGTCATCGGCCGTGGAGAAGAGCCCGGCGTGGCCCGCCACCCCGCCCAAGAGCCGCGCGTTGCCGTCGTGCACGACGCCGCGGAGCATCCCGCTGTTGATGGCTTCCGTCGGCGCGATGAGCCGCCGCCGCGAATCGGGCGGGCGGAACGTCGTGTGGCGCATCTCGAGCGGCGCGTAGAAGCGCTTCTGGACGAATCGGTCGAGCGGCTCGCCGCTCACCCGGCGGACCAGCTCGCCCAGCAGGATGAACCCGGTGTCGCTGTAGAGGAAGGTGGTCCCGGGAGTCACCGCCAGTCCGGCGCGCGCCTGGAGGCGGGCGGCCTCGGGGAAGCGGCGCGCCATGGCCTCACGCGAGGGCACATCGCTGAGGCCGGCCGAATGCGTGAGCAAGCGGCGCACCGTCACGTCCCGGAAGGCCGGCGTGTTGAATTCCTTGAGGTAGCGCCCGAGCGGGGCATCGAGGTCCACCCGCTCCTGCTCCCAGAGCAGGAGGACGGCCGGCGTCGTGGCGACGACCTTGGTGAGTGACGCGAGATCGAAGATCGTGTCGACCGTCATCGGCTCGACGGCCGGCACGAGCGCGCGCGACCCGAGCCCCTTCCGGTACAGCACCCGCTCGCCCCGACCGACGAGGATCACCGCCCCCGGCACCTCGCCGGCGGCCACCGCGTCGCGCGCGGCCGAATCCAGCTCCGCCCAAATCGGCGGGGGCGCCCACGGTTCCTCATGCCTCGATGCCGGCGCCTGGGCGACGACGGCGGCTGGCGCGGAGCAGAGCGCCAGGAGCAGGAGCGGGACGAGGCGCCGTCGCATGGGCCCCATCATACCGGGCAACGCCTCCGGCGCCGCGCGGAAATCGCCGTGCTACGATTCACGAGGGAGCAGATCGTCATGCTGGAAGAGGAGAACGTGACCGATCCGGCCCGCATCCACGCCGACGTCGGCATGGCGCGCGAGCCCTTCGGCGAGGGGCTCGGACGGCTCCTCGGCGGCTCGTGAGCCCGAGCCCGTTTCCCGGCGCCTTCCCGCACCAGCATCACGACCCCCGCGGCCTCGTCGAGCGGATCGAAGCGCAACTCCGCGAGCGGATCGTCGAGGCGGTGGAGCTGGCGGGGCTCAAGCTGATGGTCGATCTGCGCCAGCGCCAGGGCCGTCCCGCCCCGGAGACGTCGAGCGAGGCGGACCGGAGGGACTTCGAGCAGACGGCCGTCGAGCTGCTCAGTCATGTCGGCAGCGCGTTTCGCGACGAGTTGGCCGCCGAGGAGCGCGCCGAGATGGAGCAGGCGGAGGCGGGCCATGAGGGACCACGGGAGAGCCTCCTGGCCGGCCAGGTCTTTCTCGCCCGCCGGCTGCCCGACTACTGGCAGCGCTTCGAGGTCCACCAGGCCGCCTATGCGAGAGCGCGATTGCAGACACCCCCCGCCAGGGAGGGCTGGCGCGGCCGCCTCTTCGGCGGTTAGGACCGGGAAGGCAGAAAAGGCGCCAGGCGTCCGCTCAGAAAGGCGTGCTGTCTGTAGTTCTAGTCTAGGCGGCGCGGCGGTCATCCGCCGCGGGCGGCGCCGCCGCCAGGTCGGCGAGAGCCCAGAGATCGCTGCACTCCTCGAGCGCGTCGCGCCACGCCGCATAGTCTCGGAGCAAGCTCTGCCGCGCGGTCGACAGCCGTGTCTCGGACTCGGCGAGCTGGGCCAGGAGATCGGGACGCCGCTCTCCGCAACCGGTCACGAGACCGGGGCGCGCCGTGGCCGCCATGCGATCGATGAGGTGGTTCAAGTCGTCTTGTAGCAGTCGCTCCAGGGTGTTCATGCTGCACCTCCGTGGATAGACTACATACTAAACACATGATGACATCACTTGTCAACCTCTTCAGGCCGGCAAGACCATTGACTCGTAGAAACAGATAGTATAGCCTTGCAACACATGTTGCAGACCATATTCCATTGAGGGCCAACGACGACGCCGTCAAGCTGGCGCGGGGTCTCAGAACCGCGCTCGATGAGACCGCCCGCGCCCGGCCACTAACCAGGGGAGCGACATCCGCCCCCGCAAAGGAGATCGCGATGAAGTGGGTCACGCGCAAGAAAGCCCGTGTCGATCGGATCGCCTGCCCGTGGCTGATCCAGCGCTTCGTCGATCCGGCCGCCGAGTTCCTGTTCGTGCCGGACGATCTGGTGACGGAGACGGCGCGGCGCGAAGGGGCCATCCCCTTCGACGTCCCCGGCGTCGAGCTGGGCCATCACGGCGATCGGTGCTCCTTCGACGCCTTTCTCGAGAAGTACCACCTCACCGAGCCGGCGCTGCAGGCGCTGGCGCGGATCGTCCGCGGCGCGGATACGGACGCGCGGAATCTGGCCAAGGAGGCGTGGGGACTCTACGCGGTGGCGAGCGGCTTCCGCGAGATCAGCCGGGACGACCACGAGAACATGGCGCGCCAGTTCCCCGTCTACGACGCGCTCTACGCCTACTGCCGCGCGCTCGATGGGTCGTAACGCCCGGCTCGTCTTCGTCGCGAAGACGACGCGCACCTTCTGCTACGGCTTCCTGGGCGTCCTGTTCCCCGTCTACCTGACGCGGCTCGGGTTCGGGGCCGGCGAGCTGGGTGTCGCGGTCACGCTCACGCTGCTGGCCAGCGCCGCGATGACCTTCGCGATCCGGCGGCCCGCGGAACGCTATGGGCCGCGCGCCGCCCTGCTCGCTCAGGCCGCGCTCATCGTCCTGTCGGCGGGCCTCTTCCTGCTCACGGGCGAGCCGTGGGTGGTGGTGGCCGCCGCGATGGTCGGCAACCTGGCGGTCGGCACCGGAGAGACCGGCCCGTTTCTCTCGCTGGAGCAGGTCGTGGTCACGCGCGACACGCCCCGCGACCGGCTGAACACCGTCCTCAGCCTCTACAACCTCACCGGCTACGCCGCCGCCGGGCTGGGCGCCTCCGTGGTGGGCCAGGCGGCCGCGTCGCCGCCGCTGCTGTTCGGCATCTTCCTCGTGAGCGGACTCGTCCAGCTCGCCACTTATGGCCTGATGCGCGCCGAGCCGCCTCGGGTCGCCGCCGCCGGCGCGCGCGCCGGCGCCCCATCCCGCTCGCTGGTGCGCCGGCTCGCCGCGCTGTTCGCGCTGGATTCGCTGGCGGGCGGCTTCGTGCTCCAGAGCCTGATCGCCTACTGGTTCTACGCGCGATTCGGGGCGGGGCTGGCGGAGCTGGGGTGGATCTTCTTCGGCGCCCAGATGCTGTCGGGGCTCTCGCTCCTGCTCGCGGCGCGAATCGCGCCACGGCTCGGGCTGGTCAACACCATGGTCTTCTCCCACCTGTTCTCGAATCTCCTCCTGATCGGGGTGGCCTTCGCGCCGACGCTCGACCTGGCCGTCGCGTTCCTCCTCGCTCGCCACCTGCTCTCCCAGATGGACGTGCCGACCCGCCAGACCTTCCTGATGCTCGCGGTGGAGGACCACGAGCGCGAGGCCGCGGCGAGTCTCACCAACGTGAGCCGCACCCTCGCGCAGTCGGTGAGCCCGACCCTGGCGGGCTGGGTGATGCAGGGCATCTCGCTGGGCGCGCCCCTGCTGGTGGGGGGCGGCCTCAAGATCGTGTACGACCTCGTGCTCTACGCGACCATCCGGAACGTGCGCACGGCCGACCGCTGACGCATCCGCGATCCTCTAGGTGCCGGTGACGGCCTTGATGGCGTCGCGCGCCGCCGAGACCAGCTGATCCACCTGGGTCTGGGTGACCACGAGCGGGGGCGCGAAGAACACGTGCTCTGCGCGGGCGCGCGTGACCACGCCACGCTTGGTCATCTCCTGGAGCACCCGCGGCCCGATCTTCTTGTCGGCGGCGAAGGGGGCCTTGGTCGCGCGATCCTCCACCAGCTCGACGGCGGCCAGCAGCCCCTTGCCGCCCCGGATGTCTCCCACGTGCGGGTGGTCGCCCAGGGCCGCCTTGAGCCCCTCGTGGAGCCGCGTGCCCATCGCCGCCGCGCGCTCCCACAGCCGCTCGCGCTCCATGATCTCGAGGTTCTTGAGCCCCACCGCGCAGCAGGTGGGATGGCCGGAGTACGTGTAGGCGTGCATCCAGCGGTCGTCCGGCGTGACGTCGTCCATGGCCTGCTTGACGGCCTTGGAGACCATGATCCCTCCCAGCGGCAGGTAGCCGGAGGAGACGCCCTTGGCGAAGGACACGATGTCGGGCAGGACGTTCCAGTGCTCGAGGGCGAACCACCGGCCCGTCCGGCAGAAGCCCGTGATCACCTCGTCGGCGATGAAGAGCACGTTGTGGCGGTCACAGACCTGGCGCACGAGCGGAAAGTAATCGTCGGTGGGATAGAGCACGCCGCCGCCGCCGTGGATGGGCTCGGCGATGAAGGCCGCCACCGTGTCGGCCCCCTCGCGCACGATCGCTTCGTCCAGCAAGCGAGCCGCCGTCTGGCCGGCCGTCTCGCCGGGCTGCGCGCCCTCCTGGCGATACGGATAGCAGGTCGGGATGTGCACGAAGTTGGGGACGCGGGGCTCGAACATCTTCCAGTAGGGGGCCATGCCGGTGGCGCTCATCGCCTGCAGCGTCACGCCGTGATAGGCGAGCGCGCGCGCGATGATCTTGACCTTGTCGGGCTTGCCCTTGGCCTTCCAGTAGAAGCGCGCCGTCTTGAACGCGGACTCGTTGGACTCGGCGCCGCCCGAGGTGAAGAAGACGGCCTGCAGGTTGGGATAGGCGAGGGACATCAGCTTGGACGCGAGCTGGATCGCCGGGATGTTCGACGACCCCACGTATCCGGAGTAGTAGGCCAGCTCGCTCATCTGGTGGGCGGCCGCCTGGGCCAGTTCCTCGCGCCCGTGGCCCACGTTCACGTTCCAGAGTCCCGAGAGCCCATCGAGGTATTCCCGCCCCTGGATGTCGGTGATGAGGGCGCCGCGGCCGCGCACCAGCAGCAGGGGTTCGAGGTGGTCACTCGGATGATGTAGCGGGTGGATCCAGTGCTCCTGGTCGTCCTTGATCAGCGTGGCCGGCTCAAGCGGCATTGTCGCCTCCTCGGTTCAGCGGCTGCGGTGGATGGAGCGCGCGAGCGCGTGGGCCCGGTAATCGCCGCCCGGGATGGGAACACCCCGGTCGGGCGGGCCCACGTACAAGTAGATGAAAGCCGCGACCTCCCGGCCATCGGCCATCCGGATCGTGACCCCTTCGCGATGATACTGGGGTCCTTCGGCCGAGTCCAGCACTCTCCAGAGTCCCCTTTCGCGCAACCGATACAGCTCGCCCACGACGGTGGCGTGAAGATCGGGCACCGCCGCGGGGTAGCTGCCCAGATCGAGAAGCCGAGCCTTGGTCGTTCCACTCCCGACATACTCGGCTCGCCCCTCGATCAGCCGGTGGAGCGGGAAGCCTCGCATCAGGGTGCCGTAAACGAACACGAGGTCGCAGGCCGCTGAAAAGGGCCCATCTGCTTCGTTGGCGCCCTCGGCCGCACGCTCAACGTACAGAGAGTACGCCTCGCGTGCGGCCCTCGGGCGCCGCCTCGCACCTGGACCCTTTTGAGCGGCCTGCACGATGGTCAGCCTCTTCCCGCCGGCATCTTCAACGGGCCCATCGGCTTCCTCGGGTCGGTCGCCGCGCTCCGTCCGCATCCTGCTACGTCCCGCCCGCGGCCTGTGATTGGCGAACCAGCGCGGCGAACTCGCGAAGGGCCTGGGCCTGGCGATCGCCCGCCACCAGCATGAAGTCGTTGTGCCCGGCGCCGTCCACCCAGAGGAAGCGCTTGGGCTCGGGAGCGGCGCCGAAGAGTCGGCGCCCGTGGGCGAAGGGTACGACCTCGTCCTGCATGCCGTGCATCACGAGCACGGGACACGAGACACGCGCGATCTTGTCGGCGTTCCGGAACTTGTCGAACGGCAGCAGCGGGACGCGCGTCAGCACGCGGAAGGCCGTCACGAACCCGGACTCCACGATCAGCCCCGCGAGCGGCCGGCGGGTGGCCAGGTCCACGGCGGGGCCGCTGCCGACCGAGCGGCCATAGGCGATGATCCGCCGGGGCGAGACACCCAGCACCCCCGTCAGGTACGCGTACGCGGCATCGACGTCCTCGTAGGCGCCGCGCTCGGAGGGCTTGCCCTGGCTCATCCCGTAGCCGCGGTAGTCGTAGGCGAGGACGGCGAAGCCCCATTCGCGGAGCCGGGCGAGCAGCGGGGCGACGAGACCGAGGTCTTCGGCATTCCCGTGGCTGTAGAGAAGGGTGTACTCGGCCGGCGGATTGACCAGGTGGACGGCCGAGATCTGCACGCCGTCGGCGGTGGTGAGCCTGAGGATCTGGCCGCCGTCTCGATAGGTCGCGGGCGGCGCCAGAAAGATCATGCGGTCGGAGACCAGGTACGCCAGCAGGCAGAGGCCCGCGTAGAGGAGACCGACGGAGAGCAGCACGCGCGCGACGGGAAGCTCCGCGAGCAGACGCCGGCCCGCTCTATTCGTTCATTGGCTGCGCGCTCTGCTGGCCATCCACGGCCTGGAGCACGGCGCCGAGGAAATCCTTCTCGGGGATCGCCCCTTCGAACTGCAGTACGTCATTGATGACGATCTTGGGCACCGCCATCACCCGGTAGCGCTGGGACAGCTCCGGGAACTCGGTGGCCTCGATGCACTCCGCGGTGATTCGTGGAGAGGCGATGGCCATGTGCTGCGCCAGGCGCACGGCCCGGGGGCAGTGGGGTCAGGTGGGGGTGGTGAAGACCTTGATCGTGACGTCCCCGGCCAGGCCGGCAAGCGCGGCCTTGGTCTCCGCGGTCAGGCTGGCCTCCCCGGTGGAGGCTGCGACGATGGCGTCGATCAGGTTGGAGAACTCGTAGCCCGCGGGAATGCCGAGGAAGCGGATCCCGTAGTCCCGGGCACCCTCGACCACGACCGCCGGCGCGACCTCCACCCCGTAGCCCTGAGCCTGCTCGCGATCGATGTGGGGGTTGAGCACCGAGACCGACAGCTTGTCCGAGAGCGCCGCGACCTCTTTCACCAGCGCCACCGTCTGAGCATTGGTCTCCGGGCCCAGCTCGGAGGCGAAGACGGTGAGCTTGACGGGGCCGCCGATCTGCTCGAACTCCTTCTTGACCGCCTGCTCGTCCTGAGCCGAGAGGAATCCCATGGACGGGATTATATCGCGCCTTCACCGCGCTGGCGACCGCCGGCGCACCGGCTGGGTCTGCGCCGCTGTGCCGGACTACCCGGAGGGAACGCCGCGGACGATCTCCAGCATCCGGCGATATCCCGAGGGGTCGATGCGCGCGTCGATCAGCGTCGGCCCCGGCGTCGCCAGCGCCGAGACGAGTGCCGATCTCAGCGCGCGCTCGTCGGCGGCCACGAAGGCCGTGAGCCCGAAGGAGCGGGCGAGCGCGGCCAGATCGGGTCCCTCGTGACGCATGGCGGCGCCCTCGTATCCCTTCTGCTCCTGCTTGATCTGGATCAGCGAGAGCGCGCCGTCGTTGAACGCGATGATCAGGATGGGCAGCCGCAGCCGAGCCGCCGTCTCCAGCTCGGCGGCGACCATCATGAGCCCGCCGTCGCCGGTGAGGCAGATCACGCGACGCTCCGGGTGGACGAGCTGGGCGGCGATGGCGGCAGGCAGGGCGAAGCCCATGGTGGCGAGGCCATTGGAGATGAGCAGCTCGCCCGGTTCGACGGCTTGCCAGTAGGCGGTGGCCGGGAACATGTGCGCCCCCGCGTCCACGGTGGCGATGGTCCCGGCGGGCGTGAACTCGCGCGCAAGCTGGACCACGCGATGGGGCGCCAGGCCGGGGACGGTCACCTCGAGCGCGCCCCACCGCTCGCGCTTGAGCCGATCCACCAGCACCACGTCCCAGTCCACTCGCGAGCGGCCGACCAGACGGGACGCCAGCTCCTCCAGGATCGAGCCTGGATCTCCCATCACCTCGAGCGCGGGCACGAAATACCCGCCGCCCGCCGGCCCCAATCCCGGGTGGCTCGACGGGCAGCGCGTGAAGCTCAGGACCGGCGCCGTGTACGGCCAGCGGCGGGGGATCAGCTCGACGGGATCGACACCGAGGGCGATGATCAGATCTGCCCGCCCCACGACGGCTTCCTCGAGCACGCCGCCGGTGAAGACGCCCATCGCGAGCGGATGGGGATCGGGGATGGCCCCCTTGGCCTTGTACGTCGTCAGGCACGGCGCCGGCAGCGCCTCGCAGAATGCCCGGAGCCACTTGGCATCCGACGCCCGGCACTGAAGGCCCGCGACGACGACCGGGCGGCTGGCGGCCAGGACCATCTCCGCGGCCCGGTCCAGCGCCGCGGCGTCGGGCGCCGGACGGGGACCCGGGACGATGTCGGTTGCCATGGGCACGGCCGGCTGCCGAGCCGCGTCAGCCGGCAGATCCAGATGCACGGGCCCGCGGGGCTCCGCGAGCGCCAGGCGGACCGCATGGGCGACCGCCTGGCTCACCGAGTCGACCGTGACCGTCACACTCCCCTTGACGATGGGCGCGAGGAGCGCCAGATGGTCCAGGCGCTGGTGAGTCGTGAACGCGAGCGCCGAACCCGGGTGGCGGTCGCTCACGTAGAGCATGGGCGAGCGGTCCAGGAAGGCATGAGCCAGCCCGGTCGCGCTCGCGGTCACGCCCGGCCCCAGCGTGGACAGCGCCGCCCCCGGGCAGCCGGTCAGCTCACCGGTGACCGCCGCCATGATGCAGGCCGCCCACTCCTGGTGACAGAGCACGAAAGGCAGGCCCTGGACGCGCGCCGCCTCCAGGACCTCGAGGTTGGAGCCGCCGCCGGGTACGCCGAAGAGCCGGGGCACGCCCGCGCGCCGGAGCCCCTCGACGATCAGCTCGGCCACGGTCGGCATCGGACTCGCGTGGGC
>WNGF01002320.1_pt1 | contig 26800 bp, 26 predicted proteins | sample 5400641 | NCBI WGS metagenome assembly WNGF01 (sample SAMN13153371, study PRJNA577476) | soil metagenome | isolation source: 80 cm soil or saprolite under grassland replicate 2 | place: USA:California | collected 2016-06-15 | reverse complement strand
CAGCTCGTGCTTGGCGCCATGATCGAGGCCGCCCTGCTGATCGCCCACGCCGCCGACCCCACGGCCGCGCGGGCCGACGCCGAGCAGGCCCTCCTCGCCTTGCTGTCCGGCACGGTCCGCCAGCCACCCTGACCCGCCCGCCCGCTCGCTCGTGGGATGATGTCGTGCATGATGCTCAACCTGACGCCCGACGAGGTGCTCGCGACGACGCGCAGCGTCCGCAAGCGGCTCGACCTGACACGGCCGGTCGAGCGGGAGGTGCTGGTGGAGTGCCTGCGGCTGGCGCAGCAGGCGCCGACCTCCAGCTACGCGCAGAACTGGCACTTCGTCGTGGTGACGGACGCGGAGCGGCGGGCGGCGCTCGGCGAGCTGTGGCGGAGCGTCGCCGGCTCGTACCTCCAGCAGCGCGCCGCGGCCGCGGCCGCCGACCCGCGCGTGGGGCGGATCGGGGACGCCGTCCGGCACCTGGCCGAGCACATCCACGAGGTGCCCGTGCACGTCATCCCGTGCGTGGAGGGCAGGACCGAGCACGCGCCCGTGGGGGCGCAGGCGTCGCGGTGGGCGTCGATCATCCCCGCGGCGTGGAGCTTCATGCTGGCCGCCCGCGCACGCGGGCTGGGGACCGTCTGGACGACCTTCCACCTGCGGCGCGAGCGGGAGGCGGCCGAGATCCTCGGCATCCCCTTCGACGCGGTGATGCAGGCGGCGCTCATCCCGGTCGCCTACACGATCGGCACCGACTTCAAGCCGGGCGCGCGCAAGCCGCTCGACACGCTGGTCCACTGGGACCGGTGGTAGGGACTTCGCCGGACTGCTGCTTCAGGCGACCTCGGCGGCGGGGATGCCGGCGGCACGGCCGAGCGGGGCGACCCCGTGGGCACGATCGAGCACCTGGTGCCAGAGCAGGCGCTCGAGCTCCTCCATGCGCTGGCTGGCCTCCTCGTCGGTGACCAGGCCGCGCGCGTGGCCCTGACGGAGGGTCGCGAGCTCGTTGTCCACGAACGACATGGGGTTTCTGGTCCTTTCCGCCCGGTTCTGGCCGGGCTCAGCTATTGGGGGAAGGCGATGTGCAGGCGCCACGAGCTGGGGGGCTCGTCGACAGCCCTGCTGACCAGGGAGATTCTTCCCTTCGAGGGGTGGGGAGCGCAAATCGGCGCGCAGAGCCGGGCACGGGCGCAGCCCGCGGCGCCGCGCGCGGGACCCGCTCGCGGCTGGCCGCGGCTATCGTGTCGGGATGGAAGGCCCGGTGGGTCCCGGCCCTGACGCCGGCCTGTTCGGCCCTGACAGCGTCTCCTGGAGGGTGCTGCGCGAGAGCTCGGTGGTCGTCGGCGGCCTGCGCGCGCTGCTCATGCACGCGGCGCACCCTCTGGTGGTTGCGGGCGCGCGCCAGACCGGCATGTACGAGCGCGACCCGTGGCGCCGGCTGGAGCGGACCCTGCGGCAGACCTTCACCGTCGTGTTCGGCACCAGGCAGGAGGCCGAGCAGGCGTCGAGGCGCATCGACGACGTCCACGGCGTGGTCAAGGGCATCGACCAGGTGACCGGCCTGCCCTACGACGCCCGCGACCCCGAGCTGCTCCTGTGGGTGCACGCGTGCCTGGTGTCGAGCTTCCTGGAGCTGGAGCGCCGCACCATCGGCAAGCTGGGCCCCCAGACCCGGCAGCGCTTCCACGAGGAGCAGGCCCTGACGGCGGAGCCGCTGCGGCTGCCGCGCGAGCGCGTCCCGCCCACCGTCGAGGCGCTGGAAGCCTACATCCGCGAGGTCGTCTCCAGCGGCATCCTGCGCCCTACCGAGGACGCCATGTCCGTCGCGAGCCTGGTGCGCGACCCGCCAGAGCAGGTGCCGCGGCGCTGGCTGTGGCGGCTGATCAGCTTCCTGGCCTTCCACACCCTGCCGCCGGAGCTGCGCGAGCTCTACCAGGTGCGCCACAGCGCCCGCCACGAGCTGGCGCTGCGCGCGGTCTGCTGGACGATGCGGCACGACCGGCCGCTCATGCCGCCGCGCTGGCGCTTCATCGCCCCCGCCCTCCTGGCCGGCGCGCGCCTGCGCGGCGAGCCGGCCCAGGTGAGCGGCGCCGGCCTGTTCCTGCGCGGTGTGGGCTGGCACCTGCCGCGCCTGCCGCATCTTCGGCCCGGCAAGGGCCATGGCCCGAGCGGCCGCGCCCGCCTCGGCGGTCAGGACCGGTAGCGGCCGGCGGCGAACGGCGCGACCGCTGGTGGCGGCGCGCCGGACGCGATCCAGCCGGCCAGCGCCCGCCCGCCGGCCGCCGCCACCAGGAAGCCGGTATGGAAGTGCCCGCAGCTCACCCACACGTCGCCGAGCGCCTCGAGCCGGTCGATGAGGGGCAGCCCGTCCGCGGTGGCAGGGCGGAAGCAGCACCAGGCGTGCGACAGCGGCAGCCCCGCGGCGTCGGGCACCACCGCGCCGAGGTCCGCCCGCGTGGCCTCGACCACTTCCGGGCGCGCCTCGGGCGAGGCGTCCAGCGGGTCGAAGGTGTTGCCGAACACCAGCCGGCCGTCCGGGAGCTGGAAGACGAGCCCGCCGCGACCGGCCACGCCCACCCGCAGCCGGAACGGCGCCGGCGCGGTGGCGACCAGGTTGCCCTTGACCAGCCGCTGGCCGGCCGCCGGCGGCACTCCCGGCAGCGGTGGGGCCGTGCCCGTGGCCAGGACCACCGCGCCGGGGTCGAGGTCGCCGCGGTTGGTGCGGACCCGCGGCCGTCCCGCGGCCGTGCGCTCGACCCCGGTGACCTCGACCCCGGTGACCACCGTGCCGGCCCGCCGCGCCAGCGCGGCCGCCAGGCGCAGCGGGTGCACCCGTGCCTGGTCGCGCAGGAGCAGGCCGCCGCTGCCCGGCTCGAGGCGCGGCTCCAGCTTCCGCGCGTCCTCGGGGCCGAGCAGCTCGGCGCCGGGCGGCGGGTCGAACCCGGGCGGCTCGCCGCCCGGCAGGGTGAGGAGCCAGTCCAGCGGCGCGAGCCCGAGCTCACCCTCCCATTCCCGGTCCAGCTCCCGCCACAGGTCCAGGCTGGCCCGGCCAAAGCTGACCAGGCTGGCGGGGTCGGTCCACTGGAGCGGCGCCGGCGCCAGGATGCCCCCGCCGCGGCCGGACGGCCCGCCCGCCAGGCGGCCGCGCTCCACCACCTCCACCCGGCCCAGCCCGGCCCGCCGGCACAGGGCGGCGGTGGCGAGGCCGACCACGCCGCCGCCGACCACCAGCACGTCGGGCCGGCGGTCGAGCGCGCCAGGACCCGGCTCCAGCAGGCCCGGGTCCGCCTCCAGCTCCCAGACCGGCTGGTTCGGCAACGTCGTCATGCGCCTTGGTGTCCTTTTGCGTGCACGTCTTGCAGGGAGTATGCCGGATGCACCCACGCTCCCGGAGGGAGGAGCTTCCCGCTCGATAATCAAAAATTATCTTTCAGCCAAGCTCATACCAGAACCCCACCGCTCAGGAAAGACGGTGCAGGCACAGTGCGTATTGTCCTGCGGGCACCACGCGACGACGACCTGCCACAGCTTGCCGAGCAGCTCGGGCTCGACCGGCTCGTGGAGGTGGTCGCGCCCCTTGATCCCGCCCGTGACGCCCGGGTCGCCGAGGTCGGCGGCCGGCTGGTCGGGAGCTGCTGGGTCCGCGTCGTCAGCAGCGTCACGGTCTTCAGCGCCGACGGCAGCGAGGCGTACTGCAGCGGGCACGTCGCGCCCGAGCACCGCCGCAGAGGGGTGGGGAGCGCGCTGCTGGCGTGGGCCGTCCAGCGGGCCAGGGCCACGCCAGGCGTCCGCGAGGCCTTCACCGTCGTCGGCGCCCGCGACGCGGTCCCGCTGCTCGCCTCGTTCGGGTTCCGGCACGCCAAGACGGCGTACCTGATGACGCACCCCGCCCCGGCCGCCGTCCCCCAACCGACCTGGCCCGAAGGGATCCGGGCGGTCACGTCGTTGCGCGCTGACGAGCTGGTGGACGCGGTCGCGGCCGCCTGCGACCGGGCGTTCGAGGACGTGGCCGGCTACCGCGGCGCAAACCGGTCGCGGGTCGCCCGGCTGCTGGCGCACCCCACGACCGACCCGGCGCTGTGCCTGGTCGCGATGCGGGGCGGCGAGGTGGTCGGCCTCAACTACTGCCGGCTGGAGCGGCACGGCGACGCGGCCCAGGGGTGGGTGGAGGACCTGGGCGTGGCCAGGCCGGCTCGGCGGGTCGGTCTGGGCCGGGCCCTGCTGTGGCAGGGCGTCCGGGAGCTGGCCCGGCGCGGTGCCGGCAGCGTCCTGCTCGGGGTCGACGCGGCCAACGCGCCGGCTCGGCGGCTGTACGAGCAGACCGGCTTCACCCGGTCCGAGGAGATCTCCCAGCACCGGCTGGTGCTCGGCTGAGCGTCGGGCGAGCTCGCAAACGACTGCGGGGCGGCCACAACTAAAAAGTAGCTATCCAGGCAGTGGTCACCAGACCCTCATCACGAGAATATCTCCCGAAAACCGTCAGCAGGGCAAACATAAGGGCTGTCGACGAATCCGCCGGAGCCCTGCTACGATGGTCTTACTGGGCAGATGGAGCAGACATAGGTGGAACAAACATAGGTGGTGACCCCGTCACGCTTTCGCAATGCACTCGAACTCTGCCGTTCTCTGCAGTGGTCGGGAGCGAACTCGTCCTCCCGACGACTGCTTCCATCGAGGAGAAACAGGCGTGTCGAATGTGACGGTTCGTATCCCGAGCACGTTGCGGAAATACTCCCAAGGCGCGAGGAGCGTGGACGCCGACGGCATCACGTTGCGCGAAGTCGTCGCCGACCTTGAGCAGCGGTGTCCAGGAATTGCGCAGCACATCCTCGAGGGCGACGGGTCCCTCCGGCGGTTCATCAATGTGTACGTCAATGACAAGGACATTCGCTTCCTGGAGGCGTTGAGCACCCCGGTCAGGGACGGAGACGTCATCGTGATCCTGCCCGCGACCGCGGGTGGCGCTCCAGGAGACGATGGCGGCCACGATCGCCCGGCTCGCGCGGCCTGCACGGGCGTCGGTCGCGCATGACACCACACCGAGGAGTGGTGGAAAGGGTGCTTGCGGTACGTTCGGAGTTCTCGGCGCGGCGGGAATACCGAGCCGGCGGCGTCGCGGCCGCCGACAGCCCGGCCCTGGCGACCCGCACGCTCATCAACCTCTCACAGAACGAGGCGCCGTATGCCCCGTCGGCGGTGGTGGCGGCCACCATCGACGCAACGGCGCGACAGCTTCACCAGTACCCGGCGCCGGGCGCCCGGCTGCTCGTCGAGGCGATCGCCCGCCATCGCGACGTGGCGCCCGAGCACGTCCTCGTGGGAGCCGGCAGCTCCGACCTCATCCTCGTCGCGTGGCGGCTGATGACAGGTCCGGGGAAGCGGGGCATCTACGCCTGGCCGGGCTTTGAGATGTACGCGCTCGCAGGAGCCTTCGCCGGTGCGGTCAACGTCCCGGTCCCGCTCGCGGCTGACGGGCGCCCAGACATCGCGGGCCTCGTCGAGGCCGCTCGCCATCCCGACGCCCGGGTCCTGGCCGTCTGCAATCCGCACAACCCGACCGGGACCTACCTCACCCACCGTGAGTTCCTGGAGCTGCTGGACGGAGTGCCCGACCAGGTGCTCGTGATCAACGACGAGGCGTACGCCGAGTTCGCCGAGGCGGCCGACTTCCCGCGCCTGACCGTGGAGTCGACGCGACGCCCCAACCTCGTCACCTTGCGCACCTTCTCGAAGATCTACGGGCTCGCAGGCCTTCGCGCCGGCTACGCCATCACGTCGCCATCGGTCATCGACCTTCTCCGCCGGGCGCACACCCCGTTCGCGATCTCCCGCCCCGCCGAGGCCGGCAGCGTCGCCGCCCTCCATGAAGCCGACGAGGTGGCGCGACGCGCCGAGATGAATCGCCGCGAGCGAGGGCGGCTCCTGATCGAGCTGCGGCGACGGGGTTTCAGCTGCCTCCCCAGTCAGGCGAACTTCGTCTTTGCATTGCCACCATGGCAGGGACCCTGGCACGAGCTGTTGCTGCGGCGTGGTGTCCTGGTCCGGCCGTTCGAGGCGGCACTGCGCATCACGATCGGTCTGCCGGAGCACCACGAGGTGCTGCTGGCGGCGCTCGACGAGATCGACGAGATCGCCGCACAGGTGCAGTGAACCGTGTCGGCAGGAGCAGGGGTGGTCGATGTCCAGCATCTCCAGACAGGGCAGGGTCGCCATCGTGGCGGGCGGCTCCCGGGGCATCGGTGCGGAGATCGCCCGTCAGCTCGCGCGGGACGGCCTGCTCGTGGTGGTCAACTACGTCTCCGACGCCGCCGCCGCCAAGCAGCTCGTCAACGAGATCAACGAGATCGACGACGTCGCTCGCGCGGCGGGGCAGGGGAAGCTCGCGGCAACGTCGGTCCGGGCCGATATCAGCAGGAGCGACGATGCTCGGCGGCTATTCGACGAGGCCGAACGCACCTACGGCGACGCCGATGTGCTGGTGGTCAGCGCCGGGGTCCAGGCGGGGCGTCGTCTCGCTCTGGGCGAGACCGACGACGAGACGTTCGAGGCCGTCGTCGGCGTCAACCTGCGCGGGACGTTCTACCTGCTGCGGGAGGCGGCGAACCGGCTGCGCCGCGGCGGCAGCATCGTCACGTTCTCGAGTTCCGCGGTCGCGCTGGACGTCCCCGGGCAGGCGGTCTACAACGCCTGCAAGGCTGGAGTCGAGGTCATGACGACCCTCCTGGCCAAGGAACTGCGGGGTAGGGACATCACGGTCAACGCTGTCGCTCCGGGACCAACCGAGACCCAGTTGTTCCTTCGAGGGAAGTCCAAGGAGGCGATCGACCGTTTGGCCGAGCAGGTCCCGCTGGGGCGCATCGGACGCCCAGCGGATATTGCCAGCCTCGTCGCCTTCCTGGTCGGCCATCGCGGGCGCTGGGTCAACGGGCAGACCATCCGGGCGAACGGGGGCCTCGTTTGATCAGACCAGTCCCTGAGAAAACACTCGACGAAAGGCGTCAGCCGGTCGTAGCGAGTCAGCTCGTGGCACGGACTGTGCCGCAGAGCTCCTCACAGGTCGTGGAATCGCAGCCTGACGTCGTGTTGATCGATCCGAGGGTGTTGTCCAACTTCCTCGACGATTCGATGCGCGAGTACCGAAAAAGCCTGGTGACGGCTCGCGCCGAAAATACTCCGCAGCATCTGCCGCGGTCCTGGGGACTGCTGTTCGGCCGTTTCGAAAGCGACGCCATCCGCGTCGAGTGGGTTCGGTTCGCCAGAAACGTCCGAGAGACCGCCTCGCACGTGCTGCAAGAGTTCGACGAGGTCATCGTGCCGTGCTTCGGGGCGCCCTACGCCAACAAGGGTCGTGGCTTCTGGTGCGACTCCGTCGAGCTGCTGCGCGTCACCCGCGAGGCGGAGGCGGAAGGTCTGGAGATGGTCGGCTCGGTGCACATGCACCCGGACTGGCACCAGATCGGCCCGCAGCACGAGCGCCGACAGCGTCTCAGCGAGCAGCCGACCGCGATGGACGAGTACCTGTTCCGGAACACCGGTTGGCCGCTGAACCTCATCTGCTATCTGGAGAGCCGTGGAGATGAGATCGTGCACACCTTCGGGGCGTGGGCGCCGCCGCCTCTGAGTGAGCCAGAGCTCCACGCCGCCACGCTCACCGTTCGTTTCACCCTGGCCGGGTCGGCCCAGGACGGGGAGCGGACCGGCCCGGTGACGACTCGGCGACGGTCGCACGACGACCTCGGGGGAATGTGGTGACCGACGAGGTCACGCACGTCGGCGTTCAGATCCTCGGCTTCGGCCCCGCGGCGCTCGGTGTCTTCGTCGCCGCGGACCGTCTGGGGCTGTTGGACAGCCTCCTGGCCACTGGCGTGCTGGTGCTGGAGAGGGAGCCGACGTTCGACCAGATGACTCGACGACTGTTCCCGTGGCAGGTGCGTACCAATTCTCTGGGCCGGGAGTTTGTCGATGGGCTGGCCCGGGCAGGTCGGTTTGGGGAGCTGCTGGCTGACCCCGCCATCGCGTCACTTGCCCTGAGCACGGAAATCGTCCACATGTCGAGGGTGCACCGCTTCATGGCGGGCCTCGCCGAGGCCACCCGTCGGGTGCTCGTCGAATCCGGGAACAACCCCCGGTTCGGCGTCAGCGTGCGGGCGGTCGAGCAGTTGCCGGGCGGAGGGTTCCTCACCCGTGACGCCGCTGGTCGGATCATCGCCATGTCAGATTCGGTGGTCCTGGCCGTCGGCGCCGCCGAGGTCCCGCGGACACCGCCCACCGGCGGCCCCGTGATCCACTCGGGCCGCGTGCTGCGCCAGGAGTTCGGGGAGGTCGCGTCCGCGGTGGGGAGCGGCCGCTCGATCCGCATCGTCGGCGATTCACACAGCGCGTTCTCCGTCGTCGACCTGCTGTCCCGGGAGCTCGGCGACCGGATGCGCGTCGGGCAGGGCCACATCCTGGTTCGCCAGGTCCGTCGGTTCTTCCGCGACGTCGCCGCGGCCAGGCGGGCTGGAGAGCCCGTGGGGGACGGCGATGTGTGTCCCGAGAGCGGGAAGGTCAACCGGTTCGACGGGCTGCGCGGCGACGCGCTTGCCGCATACGAGCGGATCGTTAGCGGTCAGGACAGACGATTCGTGCTGCTGCACGCCGGAGCGGATCTGAGCGACCTCGAGCAGCCGGCCATCACGATCCAGGCGTCGGGCTACCGTGCTCGCTTTGTGCGGATTGCTCAGCCGACCGGGGAGCCCCTGGTTTGCCGGTCCGCCGACGGCGGACCGGAAACCGATTCGCGCTGCCGGGTGCTCGGTGCGGACGGACGGCGGGTCTCCGGCCTCTACGCGCTCGGCCTCGGGCACTCGCCCAGAACCGGTAGCGGGCACCGTCGGGCCTCCGTCAACTTCTTTCATGGCGCGGACGGGGCCGCGCTGGTGTCGTCCCTGGTCGGCCGGCTCGGAGGGCAGCGCACGTCCGCTTGCGGTCCGGCCGTGCGGATCAACGTGGTTGGAGGATTGTCATGACCAGCAGTCAGGAACCCGACCCGCAGGTCGCCGTGGGCAGACTTCCGGGTTCACGTGCCGAGAAGTCGTGGTCGAACGAGTTGGAGCGCGGCCGAGTGCCGGGACCACGAAGCGTCCACCACACGACCGTGCCTTCCGACGTCGGCACGGGAACGGTCTGCGTCCATGCGGGGACCTACGTCGACCCGGTCACGCGCAGCGTCAGCACGCCCATCTTCCAGACCAGCACCTATGGCCTGTCCGAAGCCTCGTACCAGGCGTTCACCCAGGGCACGACACGGGACGTGCCCATCTACACCCGGTACGGCTCACCGAGCCAGTGGGCCGTCCAGGAGAAAATCGCCACGCTGGAGGGCGCGGAGAGTGCGGTGGCCTGCGCCTCCGGCATGGCGGCGATCTACGCGACCCTGATGGCGCTGACCAATCGGGGCGGCCACATCGTCTCCGCCTTCGACGTCTACGGCGGCAGCTACGCGTTCCTCAACGAGGACGCGCACCAGCGCGGCCGTTCGGTGACCTTCGTGGACCCGACGGACCTGGACCAGATCGCCGCGGCGATCAGACCGGAGACGCAGGTGCTCTTCTTCGAGGCCCTGACCAACCCGCTCATCAAGGCGGTCCCGCTGCCTCAGATCGGCGCGCTGGCCCGGCGCGAGAACCTGTTGCTCGTCGTGGACAGCACCTTTCTCACCCCGATCGCCTGCCGGCCGCTCGAGTACGGGGCCGACATCGTCATCCACTCCGCCACGAAATACCTCAACGGACATTCGGATCTCATGGCCGGCGTCGCCGCGGGGTCGCGCAAGTACATCGACCGGATCTGGGCGCAGCTGCTGAAGACGGGCGGTCATCTCGAGCCGTTCTCGTGCTTCCTGCTGGAACGGGGCCTCAAGACGCTCCGGGTGCGCTTCGAGGCAGCGTGCCGGACCGCGGAAGGTCTGGTGCAGCACCTGCACGCGCACCCGGAGGTGGTCGCCGTCCACCACCCGGCCGCGCCGGGCTACCAGTACTCCTATCTCGCCGAGTACTCGAAGTACGGTGGCGCGGTGCTCTCCTTCGAGGTGGCCGGCGGTGATGAACGGGCAGTCGAGTTCCTCGGGAAGCTGCGCATCTGCGCCGTCGCCACCAGCCTCGGCGGCGTGGAGTCCCTGGTGAGCATGCCATTCAACACCTCGCACAGCGTCCTGACGACGTCGCAGCGCCAGCGCATGGGCATCAACCCGGGCCTGATCCGCTTCTCGGTCGGATTAGAGGACCTGGACGATCTTGTGACCGACATCTACCAGGCTCTGGCCGCCACCCGGAGGTCGTCGTGCGAAACGGCTTGAACATCGCATCTGTCAGCGAATACGTCCACGAGATCGTCGCGGTGCCCACGGAGGCGCGGATCCGGTTCTCGCTGCTCGCCACCCGGCTGAGCGAGGAGCTGATCGAGGTCCGGACGCTTCCGGTGTGGGCCGGCACGATCCGGGTGGTGCGTGACTTCCGTATCGGCATCGACCTGGCCGGGCGCGGCGGCGAATGGAGGTCCACGGGCCCCATCACCGCGACCGCGATCGGTGGGTGCGTCACGGCGACCTTCGTGCAAGGGGCCAGTGCCCGGGGCGTGACCCTCGACCAGCTCGGCCTGCAAGTGCGGCTCGCCGTGACGCCGGACGGGGTCGAGCTGGCGTACGGCTGGCAACCGCAGTGCGAGGCCTCGGACGACATGCTCGTGGACCTGGCCCGGTACGTGTGCTGCCTGAGCCCCAATCACCGCACCCTGGTGGAGGCCAACCAGATCCAGGTGACCGGTGCCGCGGCACCGGTCGACGGCCACGGGTTGGTTGCCCCGGCACGGTCGGTGGTGGCGGATGCGTGGATCGCCTGGAGATACGGCACGCACCTGCGATCGGCCATCTCGGACCACGACGTGCTCGAGGTGGACCAGCCCAAGCAGTACCTGGGGCTGGACCGTGCGCCCAATCCACAGGAGTACCTGCTCGCCGCCCTCGCCGCCGACGTGCTGGCGGCGCTTCCGCCGCCCGCGCGATCCGAGCGCCCCGACCGCCGGCGCGTCGTCGCCTCGGGCTCGCTCGACATGCGCGGAATCCTGAACATGAGCGAGAACGCGCCGGTCGGCGTGCACGACATCGAGGTCGGCGCCGTGGGAGACGAGCGCGGCGACGCCACCGCGGCGGAGGCGGAGGCGGTCCGCAGTGCCCTGAGCGCATCACCGACCGCCGAGCTGATCTGCCGACCGCAGCAGATCTCGGTCACGGTCAGGCGCGGCGAGCGTCTGGTGCACCACCTGCGCAGTGACCTGAAGGCGCAGGAGGCGCTCCTGGCCGGGCTCAGGGCGGCTCGGCAGGTCGAGGAGCTGGCGGCGACGCCACGATGACGCCCGCAACCGCCGACCGGCTGACTCCTGCCTTCCGCCGCTTGGAGCGCTTCATCGAGGAGGGAGCCATCGACGGCGCGGCGCTGGCGATCGCCGAGGGTCAGGAGCTGATCGCCGAGTGGTACGGCGGGCAGGCGTCGCCTGATCGGGCCGCGCAGGCCGACACGCTCTGGCCGCTGGCCTGCATCTCCAAGCTCTACACCGCGACCACGGTGATGACGCTGGTCGAGCGTGGCGAGCTGACGCTCTCCCTGCCGGTCCACGCCCTGCTGCCCGACTTCACCGAGTCAGGTCGAGAGTCCGTCAGGCTACGGCACCTCTTGACGCACACCTCCGGGCTGATCCGGTCGACCCCAGCCCGCTCCGAGCGGCTCCTGCGCCGGCAGGCACCACTGTGGGAGCACCTGGAGGAGGCCTACACGCACCCGCTGCTGTTCCAACCTGGCACGGCGTTCAATTACACCGACCACGGCTATGCTGTGGCCGGTCAGGTCGCCGAGGCCGCTGGCGGCCGCCCCCTGGCCGAGCTCGTCTGGACGCTGGTGCTGAAGCCGCGTGGCCTGGACGACACGTTCCTGCCGCCGCCACTCGGAGAATACTCCCGCGTCGCCTACGTCAAAGGCGTTCTTGCGGAGGGGACCGACGGGGCCATGTACAACTCCGCCTACGCGCGCCAGTTGGCGCATCCTGGTCTGGGGGCCGTCGCCACCGTCCGCGACCTCCTCCGCTTCGGGCTCTTCTTCGCACCCGGCAGCCCGGACCGGGTCCTCAGCGCGGCCAGCATCCGCGGCATGACCACCGACCAGACCGGAGGGGACGCCGTCGGTCACGTCCTGCCCCTGTACCCCGCACAACGACAACCCTGGGGCCTGGGCTTCAGCATTCGGGGAGCGCTGGGCAACGGCTTCGAGGACATCGCCTCACCACAGACCTTCGATCACGTCGGGGCGACGGGGAGCATCCTCCTGGTCGACCCCGTGGCCAACCTCACCATCGCCTTCGTCTCCAACCGATTCATCGACTCCGACCGTGAGCATTTCGTCCTGCGCCTCAGCACCGTCGTGGGGACGGTGCTCGCCGCGCTCACGTGATGCCGAACGCCGAGACCGTGCGGAGGTGCACCATGCTCGTCACCGGAAAACGACCGCCCGTCCTGGACGACTTCACACGCAGGCTGGATCTGCTGGTCCGCCAGCACACCAGCGACGGCCGCGTCGACGACGCGGCGATCGTGCAGGCGACGCACCCGCATCTGGCCAAGCTGATCGAGGACATCGGTTGGCTCGACGAACGGTACCGTCAGCCCGGCCAGGGCGACGCCGCAGCCTACCTTCTGGCGAAGGCGCCGGACGATTGCTGGACGGTGGTGTCGGTCGTGTTCCCTCCCGGCTACAGCACCCCGGTCCACGACCACCTCATCTGGGGTCTGGTCGGCGTCTGCCAAGGGCTCGAGGAGGAATCCAGCTACGAGCGTCTCGACGACGGCTCGCGTCCGGGCTTTGCGCGTCTCCGCTACGTCGGCACGGCCAAGAACGAGCCGGGGGCCATCTCGCACGTGGTCCCGCCCGACCAGGAGATCCACAGCATCCACAATCCCTTGGACGGGCCGTCGTGCTCGATTCACGTCTACGGGGGGCAGCTCGACCGGATGCCGCGGCACCGCTACGACCCGGAGAACAATGCGGTCCACGACTACCAGACGGCGTACGCGCCGGACCGCTAGCGTCCTGAGCGGCGGATCGGCTCGCCTCACTCCCAGGAGATCTGGAGCACCTCGAATTCCGCGGCGTAACGGGTGCCGAGGCGGGCGCCGGCCTCGCGGCCAATGGCCTCCAGGAACTCCTCGGCATCGCCCAGCACGCCGTCGAGGGCGGCAAGGTAGGTCGCGTGGGCCTTGAGCGATTCGACGCCACGGTCGAAGGTGTCGGTGGTGTCAACCGCGTGCCCGGCGTCCGGCGAGCCGAATGCCCAGACCTGCCGCACCCCGTTCCACCGGTCCAGGCCCTCGTCGAGCAGCTCCCGGAACACCCAGCGGTTCGCCGCGTCGCGCACCGCGTCCAGCGTGGCCCGGCCCACCGCGATGTGGTCGGCCTGATTGAGCAACGTGCCGCCGTAGGTCTCGCGGAAATTCGTGGTGACGACGATCTCCGGACGGTGCTGCCGTATCGCGCGGGCAAGGTCGCGACGGAGCGGCAGCCCGTATTCGATCATGCCGTCCGGATAGCCGAGGAACTCCACCACGTCGACCCCCACAAGCCGCGCAGAGGCCTTTTGCTCGGTCTCCCGAAAGCCGGGGGCCTTCTCCGGCTCGATGCTGTCGATGCCGGCCTCGCCGCTGGTGGCGATCGCGTACACGATTGTCTTACCCTGGCCGGTCCAGCGCGCCACCGCAGCCGCGGCCCCATATTCCATGTCGTCGGGGTGCGCCACGATCGCGAGCGCGCGCGTCCAGTCTTCCCGCAGCGGCTGGAGCGGACGCGGAACGGCTTCCGGCATCGTCATCCTCCCTCACGCGTCCGTGGCGCCCATCACGGCGGCCGACGGCGTCGCCGGCCGGGACTGCTCCGCCCTGCCGCGGATCCGGTTGAACACCGCGGTGAACCCCATTGCCGTCCGCGCCTCGGAGACGGTCTGCTGAATTTGGCGGCGGGCGCGTTGGGTGCCCTCGAAAATGAGCCGGTCGATCAGCCCGTCGTCGTGTTCGAACCGGGCGCGGCGCTCGAGCATCGGCTCGAGGAGGCGGTTAATGGCCGCGGCGAGCTTCTCCTTGACCTCGGCGTCGCCGACTCGCCCGGCCCGGTACCGCGTCTTGAGGTCCTCGACCTCCGCGACGTCGGCGTTGAACAGCCTGTGGTACACGAATATCGGGTGATCCTCGACGGCGCCTGGCCGAGCGGCGTCGGTCCGCCCCGGGTCGAGGTCCATGCGCATGACCTTCTCCTGGACGGCCTGAGCGTCGTCGGACAGGTAGATCGCGTTGTCGAGGCTCTTGCTCATCTTGGACTGCCCCGTGGTGCCCGGGAGCGTGGGCGCATCGCTGCTGATCAGCTCCGGGACGGGAAAGGTCTCGCCGTACTGGGAGTTGAAGCGGCGGGCGATCTCGCGGGCGACCTCGACGTGCGGGGCGATGTCCTTGCCGACCGGGACCACCTGGGCCTTCATGCCCAGGACGTCGGCGGCCAGCAGCACGGGATAGCCGAGCAGCCCGTACGGCATCTCCGCCAGCCCAGCGTCGCGCAGCACGTCCTTGAGGCTCGGGATGCGCTCCAGGCGCGGCACGGTGACGAGGTTTTGCAGCAGGGCGTTGAGGTCGCCGATCTCAGGGATGCCCGACTGGAGGTAGAAGGTCGCCCGTTCCGGCTCGATGCCCGCGGTCAGCGCGTCGAGCACCACGTGGCGGGCGTTCTGCGCCACCGAGGCGATGTCCTGTTTCGCATTCTTGGTGGTCAGCATGTGAACGTCCGCCAGGAGGAAAAAGCCGTCGTGCTCCCGCTGCAGCCGCACGCGGTTTCGAATGCTGCCCACGTAGTGCCCGAGGTGGAGCTTCCCGGTCGGCCGGTCCCCGGTCAGCATCCGCTTCGTGCTCATGAAGCCTCTTTCCCTTCCTGGTGACTGGGTCGCTCGCGGCGCGTGCCGACGTCAGCGGCGGCCGCGGGAACCGGGAGCTCGCCACGTCGTGGTCGATGTCGGCAGAACAACACTCCGTCCCGTCGCAGGGCTCGGGGTACGCTGGCACCTGCACTTTACCGTTACGATGTGGTCTCCACCACCGTCGCCGCCCTCGGGGGCGTTGGCGGGGGAATCAAGCAAGCCAAAGTCAGCGCTCGCCAAGGTTCTGGCGATGCCTCGAGGGATCCAAAGAAAGGTAGCTCGACTTGATGACCACGCAGCGGATGCTGACCGGGGACCGGCCGACCGGCAAGCTCCACCTCGGGCACTACGTGGGCAGCATCGCCAACCGCGTGAAGCTCCACCAGAGCTACGAGAGCTTCTTCCTCATCGCCGACCTGCACATGCTGACGACCAGGAACACCAGGCAGGACATCGCGCAGGTCGCACAGAACGCCCGGGACCTGGTGCTGGACGCGCTGGCGGCCGGCATCGAGCCGGAGCACGCCACCTTCTACCTGCAGTCGGCGGTCCACGAGGTCAACGACTTGAACGCGCTGCTGCAGAACCTGGTGACCGTGCCGAGGCTGGAGCGCATCCCCAGCCTCAAGGACATGGCGCGGGACGCCGGCAAGGAGGAGATGCCCTTTAGCCTGTTGGGCTACCCGGTGCTGCAAGCCGCCGACATCCTGGGCGTCAAGGGCAACGTCGTTCCCGTGGGCAAGGACAACACCGCACACGTCGAGGTCACCAGGGAGATCGCCCGCCGCTTCAACTACCTGTACGGCGAGGTCTTCCCGATCCCGGAGCTGATCAGCGGCGAGGTCCCGGTCCTGGTCGGGACCGACGGGCAGGCCAAGATGAGCAAGAGCCTGGGCAACGTGATCCTGCTGTCGGATGGCCCAGCCGAAGTCCACCAACGGGTCATGTCGATGTACACCGACCCCAAGCGCATCCGTGCCGACGTCCCCGGCACGGTGCAAGGCAACCCTGTGTTCATCTACCACGACGTCTTCAACGCCGACCGCGCCGAAGTCGAGGCGCTCAAGGAGCGCTACCTTGCCGGCAAGGTCGGCGACGTCGAGGTCAAGGAGCGGCTCGCCGCCGCGATCAACCGGCTCCTCGACCCGATGCGGGAGCGCCGCGCCCGGTTCGAGGACGACAAGGGGCTGGTCGACCAGCTCATCGTGGAGGGCACCGAGCGGACCCGGCGCGAGGTCCAGCAGACTGTCTTGGAGGCCCGCAAGGCGATGGGACTGACGGCCACCTTCAACCAGATCCGGCGCAGGGCCGAGCGGTCCCGCTGGCGCAGTACGTCCGCACGGCCGGGCTGAAAGCCGGTCAGGCCCGCCAGGCCGGGGGACGGGCCGGGTGCACGGCATCCCCGTGCGGCAGCGAAGGCATGGGGGCGGCGCTACCTCGCACGCGGCCGGCGCGGACCGGGCACGTTGGTGGTGATCGTGACGACGTTGCGCTGGGGGAGCCGGAAGGCCAGCCGGATGCCGAGCGAGACCAGCGGGAACGGCTCGTAGCCCGCGATCGACGTCATCGTCGCGCCGGCCTGCGCCTCCCTGCTGGCCTTCCGCGCGGCGAGCCGGGTGCGGACGGCGGCCAGCCGCTCGACCGGGTCGGCGATGTCGACCGGCAGGTAGGGGAGCAGCCACGAGAACCGGTTGTCGGAGCTGCCCTCCTGGCCCCGCGCGCGGACCGACACCGGCACCAGCGAGCGGATGACGTGCGGGCCGGGCCGCTCGCCGCGAGCGAGCAGCAGCGCGCGGAACGCGCCGGTGATCGCCGCGAGGGCGACGTCGTTTCTGGTGCCGCCGAGCTGGGACCGGACGGTCGTGAGGTCGGCGAGCGCCGCGCGCGCCCAGCGGTAGCGGCGCTGCCGCCCGATCGGGCCGCTGAGCGAGGAGGCGCTGGTCGGCACCAGGGCGCGCGAGACGCTGGTCACGATCGAGCAGACCAGCGCGCGGGCCCTGGGCGAGCTGCGCGCCACTCTCGGGGTGCTGCGCGACGCCGCCGACGGCGACCGGCGCGTGCCGACCCCCGGGCTGGCCCAGGTCGAGGAGCTGGCGGGCCTGGCGCGCGAGGCCGGGCTCGACGTCAAGGTCGAGGTGGCCTCCCCGCCGCCCGAGCTGCCGAGCTCCGTGGACCAGGCCGCCTACCGCATCCTGCAGGAGTCGGTCACCAACGCGATCCGCCATGCCGGCCCGGCGCTGGTGACGATCTCGGTCACCTACGGGCCGGGCGACCTGGAGCTGCGGGTCGCCGACGACGGCCGCGGCCCGCGCCGCGCCGACGGCGGTGGCCGCGGGATCGTCGGGATGGGGGAGCGCGCGGCGCTGCTGGGCGGGGAGCTGACGGCGGGGCCGCGGCCGGGTGGCGGCTTCCTGGTGCGGGCGCGCCTGCCGCTGCGGCCCGACCGGGAGGCGGTGCACCGGTGACCCGGCCGGAGGGGCCGGCGGGCCAGCCGGTCAAGGTGCTGCTCGCCGACGACCAGGCGCTGGTGCGAACGGGCTTCAAGGTGCTGCTGGACGTCGAGGACGACATCGCCGTGGTCGGCGAGGCCGCCGACGGCGCCGAGGCGGTGGCGCTGGCCCGCGCCGCCCGTCCCGACGTGGTGCTCATGGACATCCGCATGCCGGTGCTGGACGGCATCCAGGCCACCAGGCAGATCGCGGGCACGCACGGGCTGGAGCGGGTGCGGGTGCTGATCTTGACCACCTACGACACCGACGCCTACGTCTTCGAGGCGCTCGAGGCCGGGGCCAGCGGGTTCCTGCTGAAAGACAGCGGCCCGGCCGAGCTGCTGCACGGCATCCGGGTGGTCGCGGCCGGGGAAGCCCTGCTGGCGCCCAGGATCACCCGCCGGCTGATCGGGCAGTTCACCGCCGCCCGCGCCGCCCACCAGGTGGCCGAGGACCGCCTGGCCGTGCTCACCCGGCGCGAGCGGGAGGTGCTCGCGCTGGTCGGCAAGGGCCTCAGCAACCAGGAGATCGCCGCGGAGCTGACCCTCAGCCCGGCCACCGCGCGGACGCACGTCAGCCGCGCCATGGTCAAGCTCGGCGCCCGCGACCGCGCGCAGCTCGTGGTCGTGGCCTACCAGACCGGGCTGGTCAGCCCCGGCCCGCCCGTCTGACCCCTGCCCCGGCCGCAAAGATCCGGTCGGCGTGAGGGCGGCCCGTCCGCACGATCGCGAAGCATGCGATGATACAGGAACTTCACCACGATCGTGCAGGATGGCGGATGCGCGGCACACCGCTGCGGCGAGGGATCCTCGCCCTCGACATCGAAGGGTTCGGCCAACCCGACCGGACCGACCCCCAACGGACCCAGCTCCGCACCCACCTGCATGCGCTGCTCGACCACGCCCTGGCCACCGCCGAGATCCCGCGAGCCCAGATCGCCGCTCGCAGCGACCTCGGCGACGGGATCCTGGTCCTGTTCGATCCCGCAGTCCCAGCCGCCACCCTGTTGCACCCACTGCTGACTGACCTCACCACCCGGCTCGCCACCCACAACCAGACCGCGACGGGGCCAGATCGACTGCGGCTGCGGGTCGCGGTCCACGAAGGCCACGTCCTCGCCGACACCCATGGACACACCGGCCACGACCTCAACCACACCTTCCGGCTGCTGGACGCCCAAGCCGCCCGCACCGTGCTCGCCAACAGCCCCAGCGCCAATGCCGTGCTGGTCGTCTCCGACTCCGTCTACCAGGGCGTCGTGCGGCACGGCTACGGGGGCATCGACCCGGCCGTCTGGCAGCCGGTCCGGGTCCACGCCAAGGAGACCCGCTCCCGCGCATGGATCAATCTGCCCGGTTTGACCACCCAGCCACATCTGCCTGAGGTGCTCAGGGCCACGCAGACCGAGCCGGCGAGGCTGCCGATCCCCCGGGAGCTGCCCCGCCCGGCCGCGGACTTCACCGGCCGCACCAGCGAGCTGACGAGGCTGCGAGAGTTGCTCGGCCTCGGCAACACGCCCGCTGACGGGCTGACCACCGAGCCGGGACGGCCGGTCGTGATCAGCGCGACCGGCGGCATGGGCAAGTCCGCTCTTGCCGTCCATGCCGCCTACCAGCTCGCTGATCGGTTCCCCGATGGGCAGCTCTTCGCCGACCTGTACGGCTGGACCCCAGGAATGGAGGCAAAGCCGCGCCGTCCGATCGACGTGCTCACGGGATTCCTGGAACGCCTGGGGATGAACCGATGGCAGGTGCCGTCGGACCTGAACGAGGCCGCAGCGTGCTACCGGACCATGCTCGCCGACCGGCGGGTGCTCATCGTGTTGGACAACGCCCGCGACGCCAACCAGGTCCGCTCCCTCCTGCCGGGCGACTCATCGTGTGCGGTCCTGATCACCAGCCGTGACCGGCTCGCGGGCCTCGAAGCAGTGGCGCGGCTACCGATCGACCTCCTGCCCGACCGCGAGGCCATTGACCTGCTGGCTCGCCTGGTAGAGGACAAGCGCGTCGAGGCCGAGCCGGGCGCCGCGGCCCAGCTCGCCCGGGCCTGCGGCTACCTGCCGCTGGCGTTGCGGATCGCCGGGGCCCTGCTCAACCGTCGTCCGAGGTCACCGATCGCGGTGTTGGTCGAGCGGCTTGCCGATGAGCGCTCCCGCCTCGACCGGCTCCAACTCGACGATCTCGCTGTTCGAGTCGCATTCCAGGTCAGCTACGAGGTGCTCGGCCGCGTCGATCCCCAGGCCGCTCGCGCGTTCCGGCTCGTCGCGCTCCTAAACGGCGCTGACCTCGGGGTCCCGGTCGTCAGCGCGCTGCTCGACCAGCCGGCCGAGCGCGCCGAGACGCTCCTTGACCGCCTGGTCGACGCACACCTACTGGAGGTCCTGGACCAGGACCGGTATACATTTCACGACTTGCTGCGCTCGTTCGCGCGCGACCAGGCCGACCGTGACGAACCCCCATCCGAGCGCGACGCCGCGCTCAACCGGGCGTTGCGGTTCTATGAAGCAGCGGTCGGCCGCGCCGACCAGTTCCTGCGCGCTGGCGCCCCGCCGGCAGCCGTGACAGGCGACGGCTCGCCGATCCGTCATCGGGGCACGGCGGTGGTCTGGCTAAAGGAAGAACGCCTGAACCTGATCGCAGCGGTCAAACAGGCTGCGACCGCCGACACCGTCCCGCCGGACCTGGTCTCTGCGCTTGGCAACAAGCTTGCCAGGTGCCTCCAGACCTTGTGCTACTGGGAGGATGCGACGCAGGCCGCCAAGGCCGCTCTGGCGGCCGCAGACCGCAACGGGGACCGACCCAGCCAAGCCCGTGCCCTGAACAGTCTCGGGTCGGTCGACCGACTGCTGGACCGGTACACCGACGCGGTGGACTGCCATCAGCGGGCGTGCGCTCTCTACCGGGGTCTGGGCGATCGGCACGGCGAGGCCGACTCCCTCAACGAACTCGCCCAGGTCGAGTTCATGCTGGATCGGCACGGCGAGGCAATGGCCCACCTCCGGCTGGCCCTGGCCGTCTACCGGAGCCTGGGCGACCTGCGTGGCGAGGCCCATGCTCTCAACGAGCTGGGCAAGACCCATCTGGTGCAGGGCCGTCACGCTGCCGCAGCCGACCACCACCGGCAGGCCCTCGCCATCTACCAGGACCTGGCCGACCGGCATGGCCAAGCCGAGGCCCTCCACGAGCTCGGGGAAACGCTTCGCGCGCAGGGTCACTACGCCGCCGCGGCCGACCACCACCGGCAGGCCCTCGCCATCTACCAGGACCTGGCCGACCGGTTCGGCGAGGCCAGAGCCCTTTGCGAGCTCGGCCGCGCTCTGGGCCTGCAATCCCGCTGCGACGAGGCCATCAAATGCCTGAAGCGTGCCGGCGACCGGTTTCTGGAGCTGGGCGATCGCGTCGGCCAAGCGAGCGTACTTTGTGCGTCCGGCCACATCCACCTCATGCAGCACCGTCTGGACCACGCCACCACCGATCTCCAGCGGGCGCTCGACATCTTCCGAGAGGCGGGGTACCGCCACGCCCAAGCAAGAGCACTTGACTATCTCGGTGAGGTGCGGCGCGAGCAGGAGCGCCATGCCGATGCGATCCGCTGCCACGAGGAGAGCCTCGCCCTCCGTCAAGCGATCGGCGATCGGTACGGCCACGCCGAAGCGCTGGCTCACCTTGGATTGGCAAGGGCAGCCGCCGGCGAAACCGCGCGATAGAGAAGGCCAAACGCCGAAGGTCACAGCGCTCCGCTCGGACCCACCTGGGAGAAGTCGGCGAGGATGCCCACCTGATCGCCGACCAGGATCGGGCCGCCGGCGATGGCGTCGCGGCAGCAGGCACATTCCGGCTTCGTGCAGCGCGTGATCTCAGGATCAGCGCGAATCACCTCGGCGGCCCGCTGAAGGGTTTGGCGAGCCGCGAACATGCGCCACAGGCTGTCACCGACCGTGCTGCGCCGCTCGAACGGAGCAAGGAATGGCGCGAGCTTCTCAAAACCATCAGAGCAGGAGCCGACCCGAGCCGGGATCGGCGAGCCTTCCGGACCTTGCGCCCACTGGATGAACGGCGCCCGTCCTGCGAGTTCCTCGGCGGCGTGGATCAGCGTCATCTTGTCAAGGCCCGTTCCCATCATGACGACCACGCCGTGGCGCTCGGCAGTCTCCCGAAGCGGGGCGTAGACGTTGGCACGTGTCTGCCCTTGGACGATCACCTCGGCCAGTGGCCCGATCGCGGCGAAGGAGTTGAGGGGGTGGTTGCCGCGCTGACGCCCAGCACGAGCCGTGACCGCCGTCCCGATCACACCGTCTCCCCGGTTCACCTCCTTCGACGTGACATCGAAGACGTGGTCGACGGCGCCGGGAGTGGCATATGCCTCGACGTACTCGTCGGCATTGTGGAGCGGGCGCAACTCGGCTGGTACGGCCGCAAGCGGGAGGAGGTGAGTCCTGGTCGAGAACGCCGGGATCACCAGCGTGCAGTCAGCAGCGAGCAGCCCATCCACGACAGCGTCTGCGCCGCCCTGCACGTGACCGAATGACGACAGGGAGGCGTGAATCTCAAGCGGTCGTCCGGACAGGCCAGATGCGTCGGCCGCAGCGGTGACGTCGTTCCTCGTGATGCCCATCAAACCCTATAATAACCCAAACAGGACGCAGGCTGCCGCTGACCTCAACGTGTGCCGGTGTCCTGATAGGGACCCCACGGTCAGCCTGGTGCTCCTTCGGGGTACACCCAAGTGCGGACTGGATCCGTCGCGCTCGCGTACTGCCTTTTCCTCTCGTGGGCGCCAGCCGTGCCATCGCTTGGGACTGACGCGCTGACGGCCTTCACGGCGTAGTCGGCGGCGTGCCGTGCATGCCCTGCCATGTGCGCAATGCCGGCGGCCTGCCCAGCGGCACGTGCCGCGGCCCGCGCAGCCGGGTCGGCAGCGAACCGGGCCGCAGCGTGCGCGGCGACCGCCGCCTGGCGAGCCGCACCGATGCCGATCTCTCCCCAAGCGAACGCCCGCGCCGCTTCGACGGCCTTCCTCGGCCGGTCGTCCTCGGGGTGCCGCTCCTCGAATAGTGGCAGGACGCGCTCGACACACTCGCTGGCCCACTGAGCCAAGATTCGAGGATCATCCTCGGTCCCCGTGAGCGGGAAGCGCTCAGCGCCGCTCATGCGATCGAGTGTGTCACGAAGCCACACGAACACGAGAACGGCGAGCTTCGCGCCTCCGGTCACTTACTCACATGCCGCTGAGCGCGCGCTGCGGCCAGGCAGCGTCAGTGAGAATCGGCGCAACACAGAGCTCATTTCACCCGGGTTGCTGACAACTGCCAGCCAGCCACCTGCTCGGCCGAATGGGTGAACTTGGTCCTGGCGCATTCGCGCCCTGGGCCGCAACGGGGGCGCGCGCGAGGTTGGCGAGGTGAGCAGGCCGGTAAGCACGACGGCCTCGGGATAGACCGCGGCGTCCGGATGGCACGCCCATGGGAGCAAGGTCAGGGTCCACGAACGTCAGGCAGGCGCGCAAGGGTGGGGGAGTGGGGGGTGGGCTACCAGGCGCAAGCCAAGGCCGCCGGGGATCTGAGGTTCGGTTCTTGGTCGCAGCTCGCCCGGCGGGACCGACCATGCTCCTGGTGACACCTCGCGTCACTGCCCACGGCTGGAGCGACTGGCGCCGGTGCTCAGGGCGTCGACCTCCGCGGCGCTCAGCCGGAGGCCAGCCGCGGCGATGTTGTGCTCCAGGTGCGCGACGGTGCTGGTTCCGGGGAAGGGCAGCACAGCGGGAGAGCGAGCCAGCAGCCAGGCCAGCGCGACCTGCCGCGGGTCGGCGCCGTGGCGCTCGGCGATCTCTCGCAGGACCAGATGGCGGCCGAGCCTCTGGATCGGCTCCCACGGCAGGAAGGCCAGCCGCTCCTGCTCGCACAGGTCGATCAGCGGGTCGGACCCGCGGTCGCCCAGGTTGTAGCGGTTCTGGATGGAGACGACCGCGGTGAGGCGCTGCGCCCGCCGCAGCTGCTCCTCCGAGACGTTGGAGAGCCCGATGTGGCGGATCTTGCCCTGGTCGCGCAGCTCGACCAGGGCGCCGACCGACTCCTCCAACGCCACTTTGGGGTCGGGGCGGTGCAACTGGTACAGCGGGATCTGCTCCAGCTGCAGCCGCCGCAGGCTGCCCTCGCACGCCTGCTTCAGATGCTCGGGACGACCGTTGGCCGGCCACCGCCCGGGTCCGGGTCGCTCCAGGCCACCCTTGGTCGCGATCACCAGCTCGTCCGGGTAGGGGGACAGCGCCTCGGCGATCAGCCTCTCGCTGACCTCGGGACCGTAGGAGTCGGCGGTGTCGATGAAGTTGACGCCCAGTTCCACAGCGCGGCGCAGCACCGCCAGGGCTTCGTCGCGGTTGGGTGGCTCGCCCCAGACACCCTCGCCGGTGATCTGCATGGCGCCGTAGCCCAACCGGTTGACGGTGAGGTCACCGCCGATCCCGATGGTGCCGGCAGCCGCCGCGGTCACGGGTGGTTGGTCGGTCATGAGCAGCACCCTCTCCTCGTCAATGTCGGGCAACAGCGTTCCAGATTGCCGCCAACAGCGCAGCTACACGACGCCCAGTCCTCGGCCAACCCAAGTGAGACGGCACGGAGGGCTACGACGTCCTGCGGCCCAGATGCAGTGAGACGACCGCGCAGATCGTGCCGGTCATAGCGAGACGCGGACCAGATGACGCCGGAACCCTCAACCCGCCCGTCGCGCGATGAAGACCATCTCGCGGTGGGGGCGATCTGGCGCCTCGCGCACCTCGTCAACAACGTAGCCCGCGGCACCCAGCGAAGCGGTCACCTCGTCCCGGTGGCGAAAGCGCAGCGTGGAGTCTGAGGTCAACACCGCACCGTCGGACTCGAAGACGAAGGTCCAACGGAACGAGACCAGGTCACCGCTGAGGTCGATCACCTCGACCCACGCCTGGACACCGCCGACTCCAGGGACGACGGTGCGCTTGTGTGAGCGCTCGCGATTCCATTCCAGCCACGCCTTCGCCGCCGGATCACGGGTCTCGAAGGCCAGGCGTCCACCCGGCCGAAGCGCCGCGTACGCGGCCCGCAGCGTCGAGGCCCACTCCGCATCGGTCACGAAGACTTGGGCGACGTTCGCCGTCATCGTCACCAGATCCACCTGCAGCGGGGGCAGGTCCGTCGCATAGCCGTGCACCCACCGCACCCGATCGGCACCGGGCTTGGTCCGTGCGACCGCAAGTGACGCTCCCGCCGGGTCCACGGCGGTCACGGTGAGGCCGCGACGGGCGAGCAAGCAGGGGAAGGTCCCGGTGCCGCAGCCGATATCAAGGACGCTGCGCGCGCCGAACTCATCGACCATGGCCGCGTACGCGTCCAGGTCACTGCGATCGGGGTCCAGCGGGTCATAGACCTCGGCAAGACGCCGCTCCGCGAGCCCCTTTGGAGCAATCGCCCGCCCGGGTCGTGCTGGCTTCATTCGCCGGGAGCGACCAGCGCGGCCTCGTCGAGGAAGGCGAGCGCCTCGCGGGCGAACGGCTCCGGCGCGCGCATCGGCACGAAGTGGTCCACCCCGTGGAGCACGACCCGGCGCGCGCCCGGCACGCCAGCGACCAGCCGCTCGCCGACCAGCCCGACCTCGGGGAGGTCACGGTCGCCCCAGATCGCCAGAGTCGGCACACGGATTTCGCCCAGCCGCCGGGCCGCGGACCACTCCGGCGTCTGAATCAGCCCCTTCGGCCGGACCTCGAGCATACCGATGCTCTCGTGGACCATGCGGCGGATGCGCCCGTCCAGCTCAGGCGAGGTCCGCAGCGGCACCCACGCCTCGAGGAACAGCTCGGCGGCGCGGTCCCGGTCACCCACCGCGACCGCTTGGTAGAACGTTTGCATGCGCGGGTCCGGCGGGATGTCGTCGATGCCGCGCGGACCTGAGGCGACCACCACCAGCGCCCAGGTCCGCCGCGGCAGCCCAAGCGCGAAGTCGATCGCGAGCCCACCGCCGGCCGACACGCCAACCAGCGCGGTGCGGTCGATCCCCAGCGCGTCCAGCAGCCGCTCGAACAGGTCGTTAGGCACGAACGGCTTGTCGGGGAAGGGCGAGGCGCCAGCGCCGGGCAGGTCGACACGGACCGTCCGGTACGCCTGCGCGAACCGCTCCAGGTGCCCATCCCACATGCGGCTGTCCGCCCCGCCCGCGTGCAGCAGCAGCACCGCCGGCCCCCGGCCAGCCTCCTGGTACCACATCCGCCCGTGGTCGAACTCCACGTAGCCGTCTGCCATGCCGTCTCCTCGTTCATGGTGGGTACGGTCAACCACGCGCCATACGGTAGGCAGATCCGCGATGCCACGCGAGCGAATACCTTGTCGGTCGGCGTGTGCGGATGGGCGGGCTGCACCGAGATCCCCAGAGTTCGACAGGCGCCAAGAAACGCCTCGGAGATGAAGCCGACCTCGATGTCGCGGAGCAGCTACTGAAGCAGGAAGGGCTCGCCTGTGAACGTCGCCGCGAGGAGGGACTGGCCATCCTTGAAACGCGCGACCCTGACCGGACCCATGTGCAACACCGGACATGCCGTCCTCGGGCGACGGGGGAGCGAGGGGGAGCGAGCGGCCAGGTGTCCGTTCCCAACTTCGACCGCAGTTGGCGCGGGATACTCAGCGCGGCCGATCGTGACGGCCAGATCACCGACGGGAGGCGGTCTGGATGGATGAGCAGCCAGGGTTCGTGGTCGAGGGCGAGCGGGTGGCGCTGGGGCCACTGCGGTCCGACCTGGTCCCGACCTACCAGCGCTGGGAGAACGATCTGGAGGTGGCCAACGGCAACGGCAGGGTCATCCCCTTCACCCTGGAGGCAGAGCGCGACCGCGTCGCCGGCCGCAGCGGCAAGCCCGACATCATCGACTTCACCGTCTACGACCGCGCCGACCAGACCCCGATCGGCTGGAGCACGCTGGCCGGCATCGACCACCGCAACGGCACCGCCGAGTTCGGGATCCACCTGGGCGAGCGGCGCGGCCAGGGGCTTGGCACCGAGGCGACCCTGCTCACGCTGGACTGGGGCTTCACCATGCTGGGCCTGCACAACATCATGCTGGCGACCGCCGCGTGGAACCAGCGGGCCATCCGGGTCTATGCCAAGGTCGGCTTCCGCGAGGTGGGCCGCCGCCGTGGCGCGGGGGTGACCATGGGTCGCCGCTACGACGCGGTGTTCATGGACCTGCTGGCATCGGAGTTCCGGCAGCGCGGCTGGTCGGTGCTTGCCGGCCGCGCCCCCCAGGGCGGGAGCGCCGACGCATAGCACGGCGGAGCGTGGCCTTGGACGGACCGATGTCCGCACGAAGCGATCCCTTGGACCAGTTTA